>TARA_R110002153_G_scaffold124543_10_pt1 | contig 24512 bp, 18 predicted proteins | sample TARA_R110002153 | Tara Oceans TARA_R110002153 (sample SAMEA4398193) | marine metagenome | biome: Polar Biome; feature: [SRF] surface water layer (ENVO:00010504); material: water (ENVO:00002006), including particulate matter (ENVO:01000060) such as... | depth 5 m | reverse complement strand
CCCCCCCCCCTAAAAGCGCGCACCTCCTATTCTAAAACTATTTCAAATGCCTTTTGATGTTCTTCAAACTAACATCACCAGAACTATCGCTTTTTAATTGAAAGTCAGCTGCGCCATTTATATTTATGTCACCAGAACTGTCTGCAACTGTCACTATACCTGATACGTTTTTTGCGCGGATATCTCCTGAAGAGTCGTCAATGTTCACATCTCCAGCAACATCTTTAAGTTGAATTTCACCTGAGCGATCATTAATAAACACATCGCCTCGTAAGTCTTTAGCTAACAAATCCCCCGAACGGTCTTCAATTTTTACTAGGCCTGTAATATCGGATAATTCAATATCACCGGAGCGATCATTTATGGCTACACCATTTTCAAGCGACTCAATTATTATATGCCCTGACCTATCATCAACCAACAAAGCCAATGATGGCGGCATGGTGATCTCTAAGTCGATTCTTGCATTGTTGTAACTGTCATTTTTAAACTGTGCAATCAATACTGCTGTATCGTCTTGTTTTTCAAGGCTCAGAATATAATCGTCGTCACTTAATTCCTCACCAAACACTTTGGCGATGACCGCAATTTCTGACTGGCCTTCTTTGCCTGTTATGCGCAAGTCACCCGCACCAACATCGACCTTTAGCTGCACTATTGCATCATCAGCTAAAGCCAAGTCCACTTCTTTGTTTAACTTTGCACTGTCCCACCCATCGGCGAAAAGACCTTTACTCAAAAACGTAATACATACAACGACACAAACAATAAGCAACTTTTTCATGACTTAATCCTTTTTTAACACTAGTTTGGTGAGCGATATAGACTAAGTCGCTAACAACTAGCAAAAGGTTTAAATGACTGTTTATTTTATTTGCTGAGCATTAAAAATATGCATATTGGGCGCAGCGCAACTAAAGCTCTAACCTCAGCAACAAAAGCTTGGGAACTAGGCAAGGTAAAATGGGCATCAATGGCGGCTTGATCGACCCACTGTTCAAAAAAGAACAAACGCAAAATATTTTCAGGATCTTGATACACGGCATGGCTGATACAGCCTGTTTCAGTGCGCGAATGCGCCACGTGTTTTTGAGAAACTTGCATAGCTTGCTGCATATGGCCTTCTTTTATTAACAAATCACCGGTAATAATAATCATAAGGTTACGCCAACTAAGTTAAGTGAATAGATTAAAACATAGGGTCTGGCATAATCACAATACAGCTGTACAAATCAATAAAGCATCAAACAACGTCTATAAAGGTAAGCTGTAAGCTGCTGCTTTTTCCCCCAGCTATGGGATGGCTCACAGAAATAAGCTTTTGCTAAACAACTAAATATGTATAATAAATTACTCAAACTGTATTAAGGCAACTATCACTCGCCTTAATTATCACACTTCAAATAAAGGGATTTACTTTGAAAAAAATAATATTTTTTTTCTTACTTGTTTCCAATTCTGTTTTTTCCATAGAGCAAGATCATGAAAAGTTTCTTTTAGAAGCAATGGAAATTAATAGCCAGATAAATCAAGAAACGAAAGACAAAAGTTTAGTCGAAAAACTTCTATTCATTGAAAGCCTCGCTGAGAAGTTTGCTGGTAATCCATTCGCTTTACATTTCATAATGCAGGAGCTCAGTGTTGAGTATTCTTTTGCAGGCCTTCATAGAAAAGCTTTGATTGCTAGAGATAAGACTGCTGAAATTGAAAATTCCAGCATTGAAGTTTTAACTAATTATGAAGAAAAAGACGCTGTAACTGAAATTTTGAAACGCGCCAAAACACATCAAATTGTCATGGTCAATGAAGCTCATGACATCGCACAGCATAGAGTACTAACTTATCGTATACTTTCCGGTTTATGGGAACAGGGGTATCGTTACTTTGCCGCTGAGACTTTGAGTTTCTCGGCATCACCACAAATTGATCAAGGATTTATTACTAAACAAGTTGGGTATTATACAAGTGAAGCTTTATATGCGAATTTAATACTTAGAGCAAAAGAATTGGGCTTTGAGATAATTTCATATGATCTACATAAACCAAGTAAACTCAATACTATTGATGAGCGAGAATCCGACTCAGCACAAACAATTAAAGAAAAAGTTTTTGATAAAGACGCTAGTGCAAAGATAGTTATTCATGTCGGATATTCTCATATAAACGAAGAAAAATGGTTAGCAAGTAAACTTAAAAGTATTACCAATTTAGAAACACTTACCATTGATCAAACTTCGCGAATAGAAAGAAGTGATAAAAAGTACGAACACCCAACATATACAAAAACAGTTGAAGATGTGAAATTGCAAGAGCCTTTTATTTTTGTAAATGGAGATAAAATTTGGAGTTCCGATTCAAAAAAATGGGATATAACTGTTTTTTGGCCCAGAACAATTTACTTGAATGAACGTCCTAAATGGGCGTCTTTAGATAGAAAAACATTAAGTTTAAGCTCAAATAGCTGTAAAAATTTATATCCTTGTATGGTTGAAGTGTTTAAATTCAATCGTGCAGATGAAGTGCCGTTGGATAGAATTTTAATTTCATCTAAAGAAGAACCTAAAATAGTATTTTTGTCTGAAGGTAGTAATATTATTGTAACAAGTGATAGTAACGGGGAGCAGATTCAAAAAATAACGGCGCAGCAATAAAGACACTCACCGTTAAAAACGTAATAAATTTCCTTATTTTTGGATCAAAATCAAAAGAATCAGAACCGTTAATTTTTTTACCCAATCTACCCTGCCAACTTCGGATCCTTAATAAACAAAATGTCCATGAGAATCGATGGGTTCCATTCGCGCATGGCTGTTTCGCAACTTATTCGAATGTCATCTAGTTCGCTAATAGTGGCAACTGAAAATGACTCAGCCACTATGATATGCACCAATATATACAGGTCTCTTCCGCTTTTACTGATACGCACTTCAACATGCTCGTACGGTACCGCTACAAGGGTTTGCTTAAGTTTTTTCTCAATGACCAAAGTCACCGCCTCGGGCGGAGCTTTATTGATAACTTCGTTGAGGCTTTCGAGCATAATTTTAGCTGGTATAGGTAAAATAGCGGTACCTAATACAATAAGTAGTAATGGGTCGATAAAGGGGGCATAACCTGCAAAACTGGTTTTCTCAATAAAATAAGCCAAACAAAAACCTAGTAAAATCGATGCACTTAACACACCGTCTACAAACCAAGTACGAGCATCAACGCCTACCAAATCTGAACGCAAATTTTTACCTTGATACTTCATATAACTGGACACGGCAAAACAACCAATTGTTGCTATTACGCCATAAATGATTGCCAGCCCAAATTCAGCAGAGTTGCCACCTGTCATTAAGCTATCTATGGAGCCAACAATTGCGTACAAACAAGTGGCAATGATAATTAGTGACTTAAATAAATTAAGCGTAGGTTCGATAGCGGTATAGCCAAAGTGAAATCGGTCATCATCAGGTTTTTGTACCAAGTTAGCCACTTTTAAGGTTAACAACGCCATAAAAAACGCAATAAGCGAGTAGATACCGTCAAATAAGATAGCAGCTGAATGGGTAATCAGCGCAAAACCCAAAGCAACAAAAACAAATAAACCGGCGACATAAAACGACAGGGTTAATAAACGTTTCTCTTTTTGTTCGTGAAAACCAATGGCCATACAAAATAGATTAATAGGTACTGAATTTGCGGATAGTACTCCACTTTTTTAAATAAGATAGTGATTTAAAAAATATTTTTTATGGGTGGTTTAGAGGGTAAATTGAACCGATTATTGGAATAGAAATTAAGACAGACATGGCCCTAATTTAGGTGATTTAACTGAATGCACCTTATCTACTTAAATCGTTAATCAAATGCACTCAATCATGCAGCTTGAAGCAATAGATAAAATGGAAATCAATGAATCCTAGCTGCCTTCTAAATTGAGAGCGGAGCACCAAAATACTCTGCTCTCAAATACCGCTTTTACTCGCCCTGCCAACTTTTCAAAAGCTGATCATAAGCAACAGTCTTACCCTGTGGCTTTTCATTAGCCAACTTGGGTTTAGGTGAGCCGGGTTGTGCTAACCAATATTCGGGATCTCTTGGTTTATTCAGTTTTGGGCCACATTCGCCTTGTACCTTGGCGCGTTCCAGTCGTTGCATAACCTTATCTTGTGCGGCGGCTAATCCGTCTAAGGCTTTTTGTGCTGAGCTCTCACCGCTGGCGACGTCAGAAATATACTTCCACCAAAGTTGCGCTAGTTTAGGGTAATCGGGCACGTTGGTACCTGTAGGTGTCCATTGTTTTCGTGCTGGGCTGCGATAAAACTCCACTAAACCACCCAGCATAGGAGCTGCGTCAGTCATTTGTTGTGAGTTAATATCTGATTCACGGAAAGGAGTTAAACCTACTAAGGTTTTTTTCAGTGATACCGTTTTAGACACAGTAAACTGCGCGTATAACCAAGCCGCTAAACGACGTTTTGCGGGAGTTGAGTTTAAGAAGGTCCACGCGCCTGTGTCTTGGTAGCCTAGTTTCATGCCTTCTTGCCAATATGGGCCTTTAGGTGAAGGTGCCATGCGCCATTTAGGGGTGCCATCTTCGTTCACTACCGGTAACCCAGGTACATTCATACTGGCGGTAAAAGCGGTGTACCAAAAAATTTGCTGGGCGATTGCGCCTTGTGCTGGCACTGGGCCTGATTCAGAAAAGGTCATACCTTGAGCTTCTGGTGGTGCATATTGGCGTAACCAATCCACATATTTTTGAGTGGCATAAACTGCAGCGGGGCCGTTAGTGGCACCACCTCTGGATACACTTGAACCTACAGGTTGGCAACCTTCTACGCGAATGCCCCATTCATCTACTGGTAATCCGTTAGGTATGCCTACGTCCCCTGCTCCGGCCATTGAAAACCATGCATCGGTGAAGCGCCAGCCAAGAGACGGGTCTTTTTTGCCGTAATCCATATGGCCGTATACAGGTTTACCATCGAGAACTTTGACTTTTTCACTAAAAAATTCAGCGATATCTTCATAAGCCGACCAATTCACTGGCACACCTAAGTCATAACCGTAGAGTTGTTTAAATTTACTTTTAAGATCTTCACGTTCAAACCAATCGGCTCTAAACCAATAAAGGTTGGCAAATTGCTGAGTAGGCAACTGATACACTTTACCATCGGGACCTGTGGTAAAACTTAAACCAATAAAGTCCTCTAGATCCAAGGTAGGCAGAGTAACGTCTTTACCATCACCAGCAATCATATCCGAAATAGGCACCACTTTACCGTAACGAAAATGGGTGCCAATTAGGTCAGAGTCATTCACATAAGCATCATAGATATTACGACCCGATTGCATTTGGGTTTGTAGTTTTTCGACCACATCACCTTCTTGGATCAAATCATGAGTGATATTGATGCCAGTGATTTCAGTAAAAGCTTTAGCCAACACCTTAGCTTCATACTCGTGGGTGGCTATGGTTTCTGAGGCAACATTAATATTCATACCCACAAAAGGTTTGGCGGCTTGCATAAACCAGCGCATCTCAGCTAATTGTTGCTCTTCGGTTAAGGTTGAGTCGGAAAATTCAGTTTTTAGCCAACGTTTGGCCGCCTCTTCATCTGCCGTAGCGGATTGAATTGATAAACCAAACACCAAGACTAAACTGGCTAGTTGTATTTTTTTTTGCATTTTATCTCCCTAAATTTTGTTGTGCGTTTTACCAGCATACTGGTAATCAATAAATTCAATATCTGGCTACCTATTAGCTCAGCCCCAACGAAGTAACAGCAACATTATTAATGCCGAAATCACAAAGGCCACCCATAAACTTAAATCTGTTAACCCCAAAAAAAGTAAATGCACAAAGGCACTACTCAATAAGCCTATAAATAGTCTGTCACCACGAGTTGTGCTGATAGGCAACCAGCCTTTACGCTCAACACATGGTTTGCGAATTTCCCAAACAGTCATCACCAATAAAATACTCCCAATGCCAATAAAAAATAATGCACTGGGCATAGTCCATGCCATCCAGTTCAACATATACTTATACTCCAGCGTAGGTAAGTGTTCACTTAGACTCTCCCCAACGCAAAACCTTTAGCCACATGATTACGTACAAACCAAATAACCAAGATGCCCGGTAAAATAGTTAACACTCCCGCAGCAGCTAATACGCCCCAATCAATGCCTGCAGCACCTACAGTGCGGGTCATAATCGCAGAAATAGGTTTAGCGTCTACCGAAGTTAAGGTGCGCGCTAACAACAATTCGACCCAAGAAAACATAAAGCTAAAAAAGGCAGTAACACCAATTCCCGAGCGGATCATGGGGATAAAAATTTTGATAAAAAAGTGACCAAAACTATAACCATCAATATAGGCTGTTTCATCAATTTCGCGAGGCACGCCTGACATAAACCCTTCTAAGATCCACACCGCTAAAGGAATGCTAAACAAACAGTGCGCCAGCGCTACTGCCAAGTGTGTATCGAATAACCCTACTGATGAATACAATTGAAAAAACGGCAACAAAAATACCGCGGGCGGTGCCATACGGTTACTCAACAACCAAAAAAACAGATGTTTATCACCTACAAATTTATAACGGCTAAAGGCATAGGCCGCAGGTAAGGCAACTAATAGGGTGATCACTAAGTTCATGGCAACATAGGTGATAGAATTTACATAACCCATGTACCAACTGGCATCAGTGAAAATCGTAATGTAGTTATCAAAGGTAAAGTTTTCTGGCCATAAGGTTAGCTGCCCCAAAATTTCATCATTGGTTTTGAACGACATATTCACTAACCAATAAATAGGTAATAACACAAAAATCAGATAGATAATCAAACCAATGGTGCGTCTACTGATCATATTTGGCTCCACTTTCAGACTTGTCCATATGGGTGATAGTGGTAAAAAATAACCAGGACACCAACAACACAATTAAGAAATACACCAACGAAAATGCTGCCGCTGGACCAATATCAAACTGGCCAATAGCCATTTGTGTCAGGGTTTGACTCAAAAATGTGGTGGAAGTACCAGGCCCACCGCCGGTTAACACAAAGGGTTCGGTATAAATCATAAAACTGTCCATAAAACGCAGTAACACCCCAATCACTAATACGTTTCTTAAACGTGGTAGTTGGATATAACGAAACACTGCCCAGCGCGAAGCGCGGTCAATTTTAGCGGCTTGATAATAGGCATCGGGTATAGCCCGTAATCCGGAATAACATAATAAAGCAACCAGTGAAGTCCAATGCCATACATCCATCAATAACACTGTTAACCAAGCGTCGAGGGGGTTAGAGGTATAGTTGTAATCAATGCCCAGATTGTTCAGCGTCCAACCAAACAATCCAATATCGCCACGTGCAAATACTTGCCAAATGGTGCCCACTACATTCCACGGGATCAGCAGCGGTAATGCCAATAAGATCAGCACCGCTGACGCTTGCCATCCGCGGGTAGGCATCATTAATGCGACTGCTATACCTAAGGGAATTTCAATCATAAGCACTGAAAACGAAAAACCAAATTGACGTAATAACGAATCATGTAAGCGCGTGTCACGTAATACTTCTTGATACCATTCAACACCAACAAAATAAGCCGTGTTTTGGTCAAAGATATCTTGTAGTGAATAGTTCACTACTGTCATCAGCGGGATAATGGCCGAAAACGCCACCAGCAAAAACATAGGTAACACTAACCACCAAGCTTTGTTGTTGGGAATTTTATGCATTGCTTGTGTCCTTATGTTGCAGAACTGGTTCGCCTACTAAATATTCGTCTATATAGAGTTTTAACCATTGTGGAGGGAATACCAAATACACTTTAGTGCCACTAAACTGCATTTTTTCGCTGACGCGCACCTGCATCTCTAAACCGGCAAAGTCCACATTTACCAATTGATAACTGCCTAAGTGCTGCACAGATAAAACATCGGCGGGATAACTATCAGGCGTGGCTTCTTCAGTTAATTCAACAAACTCTGGGCGAATACCTAATTTTAGATTAGTCGACTGACTAGTTTGCAACGCGGCTTGCTGTGATCCACTAATACTCAACTTAATATTCTGGTAACTCACAGCTTCCTGGTTTTTTGTCACTGGAATAAAATTCATGCCCGGGCTACCAATAAAATAGCCTACAAAAGTGTGATTAGGTTGTTCGAACAATGCTTGGGGAGTGCCAAACTGTACTATTTTACCTTGATACATCAAGGCGATTTCATCGGCAAAAGTCGCCGCTTCGAGTTGGTCGTGAGTGACATACAGCATAGTGATATTGAGCTGTTCGTGAATTTGTTTCAGTTTGCGTCTGAGTTTCCACTTTAAGTTGGGGTCAATCACAGTTAAAGGTTCGTCAAACAAGATGGCTGATACGTCTTCGCGCACTAAGCCCCGTGCCATGGATACTTTTTGTTTTTGATCGGCGCTTAAGTTTTTAGCTTTTTTATTGAGTGAGTCGCTAAGCTCCAGTAATTCGGCTATTTCCCGCACTTTTTGTTGTATTTGAGCTTTTGGTAATTTGATGTTTTTTAGGGGAAAGGCCAAATTTTCTGCCACTGTCATAGCGTCGTACACCACTGGAAACTGGAATACTTGGGCGATATTACGCTGCTCGGGGCTTAAGGTGTTCACCACTTGGTCATCAAATAACACTTCACCTTCAGAGGGGGTAAGTAAGCCTGAAATAATATTCAATAGGGTAGACTTTCCGCAGCCAGAAGGTCCCAATAAAGCATAAGCGCCACCTTGTTTCCACACATGATCTAGGGCTTGAATGGCATAGTCTTGTGGGTGTGACTCTGGATCACGGGGCTGGGCTAAATAACTGTGGGCCAAACCTTTAAGGGTAATAGTTGCCATTATAGTGTTCTCTTAGGCGCAACATCTGGCCAGCGGATGGCATTGCCATCTAAATCAAATACAAACAGGTCTGCCAAAGGTAAAAACACCTCAATCTCGCTGCCCCCCCTAAAGCTCATAATAGAAAGAATATGCACCACCCAACTTAAACTTTTTTGCTGTGTGTCAACATCCACTTCGACATGTAAATAGGTTTCTGAGGCGCTAATTTCTGCTAAATCCACCTTAGCGGATAATGCTATAGAACTTAGCCCGTTTGGTTGCAAAGAAATATGGTTTGGCCGAATAGCAAATTGATATTTTCCATTAGGTAAGTTAGCTAGATGTAGGGTGTTGGCTAAATCAACAGAATTTTGGAGCTGTAACTGACCATCATTAACGCTTGCAGTAAAAACATTTAACGGAGGTTCATTAAATAGATCAGCCCCATCTAAGTTTACCGGTTTGGCAAACTGCTCTTGGGCTGAGCCAGTCTGCAAAACTCGGCCTTGATGGAGTAAAGTAGTAGTGCCCCCTAGGGCTAAGGCTTCGTGAGCCTCGGTAGTGGCATAAATAGCGATGGTTTCTCGGGTTTTAAATAGGGCTTTTAATTCACTACGTAGTTCTTCTCTTAATTTATAATCCAAATTCACTAGTGGTTCGTCGAACAACACTATGCCTGCATCTTTTACTAATGCTCTGGCCATAGCGCAGCGTTGTTGTTGCCCTCCCGAAAGCTCCAAAGGCAAACGTTGTAAATATTCGCCAATATGTAACATTTCAGCGGTTTGTTTGACACGTTTGGTTATTTCAGCAGCCGAGACATTGGCTAGTTTTAATGGGGAAGCGATATTTTCCCATACTGTTAAGTGGGGATAATTTATAAACTGTTGATAGACCATAGACAGGCCACGTTTTTGGACAGCAACACCTGTTACATCCTGGCCATTGTAGATAACGTTGCCACTAGTAGGTTGGTCTAAACCAGCCAGCACTCGCAATAACGAGGTTTTCCCCGCTAAAGTTCGTCCTAACAAAACATTAAAAGATCCAGCTTCAAATTTGAGTGAAATATTATCGAGGTAGGATTGCTGTTCAACGAGCAAACTCACGTCTTGTAATTCTAGCGCCAACAGACACTCCACCGTTTCAGTTTAATTAACAAAAACATAACATAAGCGAAGCACTAGCAGGTTATTTTTTATTTATAGATACTTATACCATTTCAATAAATGCATCAACAAAACGTTGTGGGGAGTCTGGGTCCATATTGAAATATAACGAAGGTTCAATTAACTCTATTTCTATGACCACAAATTCGTTTTTGTGACGTACTAGGTCTATGCGTGCATATAACACATCTTCTGGTAATGCCGCTAAGCTATGTCTTGCCGTAGTTAACATCTCTTCACAAGGTTGAATAGTGCTGAGTCGACCGCCATGTTCTTCCTGCACTCTAAAATCACCTGATTCAGGCTGCTTTAAAATACTATGGCTATATTGCCCAGCGAAATAGAAAAGTGAATACTCACCTTCATCAACTATGCCGGTTAAAAAAGGCTGCACCATAAATTCACGAGTTGCAAAAATGGTGTCTAATTTTTGCGCTTGTTGTTTAAGGTTTTCAGGCGTCAATCTATAAGTATGATCAGCGTTTGCGCTAACCAAAGGTTTGATGACTAGCTCTGGAGTATCAAAATGGCTAAACCCAGCTTGTATCTCAGGCAATGAAAATGAATCGAACCAAAGAGTAGGTACAATGTTGATCCCTTGGTTTTGTAATTCTTTTAAGTACTTTTTACTAATATTCCACCTGACGATATTCAAACTGTTCTGCAGTTGAGCTGATGAGGCTTCAATCCGCTGTAAACAGGCCATAAAACCTTCAGCATCATCCTGGTAATCCCAAGTACTGCGAATTACCACCACATCGTACACATTCCAATCTACATCGGTTTTTCGCCAAGATACTTCTTCGACTAACCAGCCCACATTTTTTAGTGGTTCAAATAACATTGTGTCGGAAGAAAAAAAGTCTTCAAGACTGTCCATAGATAAAAATGCACAACGTTTCATAGGTCTCTTTATTGTTCTAGGATTGAATGCGTATCACTATAGTAAATTCACCACATTTTTACACTAAGGCTTGTGGAATTTTATTCATTCGGCGAGATAATTGAACCTATTTTAAAATCACATATTTTTTTACAAATGAACTTATGTATCTGAGTTGTCGTAAGTTAATATACAGCAATTGGAATTTGTAGTTAGGGCAGAACAAAATGAAAAAGAAGTGGTTTAAAGGAATATTTCCCCTTGTAATACTGGTGATTGGTTTTGGCGGCATGTCTGCTATAAAAGCTTCTGGCGAAGAAGATGAAGATAAAAAGCCAGTAGATACACGCCCTACAGTAAAAACTGAAACCGCCATAGCTGAAGACTACCAAGTTAGAATTACCAGCTACGGTGAAGTTAAACCTCTTGAAAGCACTATGATTTCTGCTCAAGTTTCCGGCGAAGTGTTAACTTGGCATCCTAACTTCGTGCCTGGTGGCTTAGTTTTACGTGGCGACACTCTGTTTACCATAGAGGCTGATACTTATGAAGCCGCCTTATTACAAGCCGAAGCGGACCTTAGTTTAGCCAGAGCAAACCTAATTGAAGAACAAGCGCGAGCAGAAGTAGCCGAACGAGAAGCAAAAGGCAGTAAAGTATCCGATTTATATTTGCGTAAACCACAAATATTAAGTGCCCAAGCATCGATGAAATCAGCTCAAGCAAGAATAAAAATAGCTCAACGAGATCTAGATAATTGTGAAATCAAAGCCCCCTACGACGCTTTGGTTGTTAAACGTGATTTAGGTGTTGGACAATATGTGAATCAAGGCTCCCAAGTAGGTGAATTGTATAATATTGAGTCTGCAGAAGTGTCATTCCCTATCGCTGGCTTTGACAGAGAATTTTTACCCAGTGACATTACCCAACAAGTCGCCACAATTAGTACCAAGGGTTACAACTCTATTATTCGCGAAGGTAAGGTTACTCGGGATTTAGGCATTATTGACCAAAGTACTCGCATGATTCAGTTGGTCGTGAGAATAGAAGACCCTTACAGTTTAAAATCTTCTCTACCACCGCTTAAATTTGGCCATTATGTTGAAGTAAACTTTGCAGGAAAAACCCTTAATCAGGTATATCGTTTACCCCAAGAATTAGTCAATAACCGTATTATTTGGCTGTTAGATGCAGAACAACAGATGCAACCGCAACGAGTTGAAATTTTGCGTGAAGAAGGGGCATATTTTTTGATAAGTGAAGGCCTCCAAAACCAAGATACCTTAGTGACGACTCTGCCTGAATATCCGCAGAAAGGCATGAAAGTTAAAATTGCCAAGCCTAAAGAAGACTTAGTCGTTCAGAAATTATTATAAGGGCACCATCATGTCTACTGAAAATACAGGCATTCCAGCTACCGACCCACAAACGCCCGAGCCCAAACAAACTGGTTTAATTGCGTATTTTGCCAATAACTCTGTTGCCGCCAATTTGATGATGATGTTTATCATCATTATGGGGATTTTTAGCTATTTCACTGTTCAACGGCAGATGTTCCCCAATATTGAATTTAATTATATCAGTGTAACTGCCGTATATAGAGGCGCCTCGCCTCAAGAAATTGAGCAAAGCATCTTAATAAAAATGGAAGAAGCGCTCAAAGACATTACTGAAATCAAAAAAAGCACCTCCAGAGCACGCCGCGGCAGTGGCTCAATTACACTTGAGATACACACAGACAAAGAGTTGCCTGAAGTGTTAGATAAAGTAAAAGCTAGGATAGACAGTATTGCTACTTTTCCTGCGGATATGGAGCCGCCTAATATATCGCAATTTGAATTTCAGCAAGACGTGATAGAAATGGCGTTAGTAGGTGACTTGCCAATCAGTGAGTTAAAACCTCTCGCCAAACAAGTTGAAGATGAATTATTGGCATTACAAAACGTGTCTTTGGTTCAATTAGAGGCCCCTGAAGATGAAATCGCCATAGAAATTAAGCCAGAAACCTTGCGTAAATATAATTTATCAATTAGCGATGTTACCCAAGCAATCAGGCGTTTTTCTACGGATATTTCCGCCGGACAGTTACGTACAGATTCAGGCATAGTTGCAGTGAGAGTTGAAAATCAGCTCTATACTGGTGATGAGTTCAGGAAAATACCGGTCAAAATTGGCGAAAATGGCGCCAAAGTATTACTTGAAGATGTTGCACAAATAACAGATGCTTTTACCGAAGGTGAGCGTTATTTCAAATATTCAGGTGTAAATGCGATGTCTTTAAGTGTCAAAGCCACTAAAGACCAAAGCTCTGTGCCCATTGCTGAGTCAGTGCTTGCCTATGTAGAAGCACGCAACAAGACCTTACCTCAGGGGCTGCAATTAAAAGTTTTGGTAGACATGACTTTCTACTTGAATTCACGTTTAGACATGATGCTCAAAAACCTGTTTCAGGGTGCACTTTTAGTCGCTTTGATGTTAACCATCTTTTTACGTTTCAGATTAGCATTTTGGGTAATGCTTGGCCTGCCAGTATGTTTCTTGGGTGCTATTATGATGATGCCTGTTTTTGGTGTGACCATTAACGTTTTATCATTATTCGCCTTTATTATGGTGCTTGGTATAGTGGTTGATGATGCCATTGTAATAGGTGAAGCCGCGTACACCGAAATCGAAGAAAATGGCGGCGGCGTAGAAAGTGTTGTCCGAGGAGCTAAAAAAGTAGCGACACCTGCAACTTTTGGAGTACTAACCACCATAGCTGTATTCGCCCCCTCATTATTTGCTTCGGGTCCTGAGGCAGCGTTTTTCACCAATATTTCAATAGTCGTAATTTTGTGTTTGGTATTTAGTCTTATTGAATCTAAGTGGATTTTACCGGCACATTTGGCCCATATGAACTTCACTCCGATTAAAGAAAATAGTTGGCGAGCACGATTTAATAAAAGCTTTTTTGGTTTTGTTAACGGCCCCTACAAAAACTTTATCAAACGCTGTATAGAATGGCGTTGGTTAGTCTTTAGCTCATTTATCGCACTTTTACTTATGAGTATTGGCCTGATACAAGGGGACTACGTTAGAACAGTTATGTCACCTAAAGTCGCACATGATTTTCCTGGTATCAATATTGAGATGAATGACAATGTTTCAGACCAGACTACGTTAAACGCCCTCAAAACCATAGAAAGTATGGTTTATGCTGTCGACGAAAAAATAGTAAATGAATATGGCAGCACTATGATGAAAGACATTATGGTATTTAACCAAGGTCGCACCTCTGGACGGATTTTAGTGCCGCTAGTCAACGAAGAAGAACGCCATTTTGATGCGTTTGAATTAGCCAGAAGGTGGCGTGATGCCATGCCTACCATTCCAGGTATGAAGTCTATTACCATTCAAGATAATCTCATGGGCGGCGGAAGCGGAAACGGTGAATTTGGTTTCATGTTATTTGGCGCAGATATTGAGTTACTGAATGCTGCTGGACGTGAATTCATCTCTATGTTGCAACAACAGGAAGGGTTATTTGATATCAGTTCAAGCATCGACCCAGCCAGTAAAGAGATCCAACTAGATTTATTGCCTGTTGCTTACGATCTAGGTTTAGACATAACCAACATCGCTAATCAAGTCGGCGCTAGCTTTTTTGGCGGCGAAGCCCAAAGAGTGATCCGTGACGGAGAGGAAGTGAGAGTCATGGTGCGTTACCCTAAACTCACCCGCGAACATTTTGCCGAGTTAAAATATGCAGTGATCACTACACCTCAAGGGCAAGAAGTCATGCTTGGAGATGTAGTTACCTTAACCGAAAAACCGGGCATTAATTACATTCGCCGAGAAGAAGGTTTCAGAAGCGTTTATGTATATGGATCTATTGACGAAGAAGTCGTAGAGCCCAATACAGTGATTAGCGAAGTAGAGGAAAAACTTTTGCCTCAACTTAAATCTAATTTCCCTGGGGTAAAATCTGAGTTAGGTGGTTCCATTGAAGAACAACAAGCGCAAGAGAGTGAACAGCTAGTATTCTTTATTGCTGGTTTGTTAATGATTTATATTTTACTGGCCATTCCATTAAAAAGTTATGGTCAACCTTTGATCATTATGTCGGTTATTCCGTTCAGTTTAACCGGTGCAATTTGTGGACATTTTATCTTTGGTATAGACCTAAGCATGTTGTCACTATTTGGATTGATTGCCGCCGCAGGGGTAGTGATCAACGACAGCTTAGTGATGACAGATTTTGTCAATCAACGACGAAAACAGGGACATGCATTATTAGCCGCCGTAACAGAAGCGGGATGTGCGCGTTTTAGGGCCATTACATTGACTTCAATTACCACCTTTGTGGGTGTATTACCCATAATGTTTGAAACCAGCACTCAAGCTAAAATTGTCATACCCATGGCAGTTGCCTTAGGTTTTGCAGTGCTCTATGCAACCTTGGTTACTTTGGTATTAGTACCGTGTTTATATATGATACTAGAAGATCTTAAAGCTGGATTTTCTTGGTTTTTTGGTCTGTTTGGAAAAATATTCAATCGCAAAAAAACAGCACCAATAGATACATCACCATCACAAGCCTAAGTTTTTTTGATACTAAAACAAGCGCCTAATTGGCGCTTGTTTTGTTTAGGTAACTCTTGAAAACTTCTGAGGTTGCCACTAAATAGCTGAAATCATAACTTCGTATATGCATCCAACAGACCTGTGATACTAGTACAAAACAGCTCAAATAACTTTAGATCTCGTTCTGTAAAAATAGGCTTATTCATTAAACGTCGACACTGCACAACAGCAAAAATTTCACCCGTTCGTCGCTTTAACGGAACCGCCATAATCATTTGCGCTTCTTCAAACTGTTTATCAATGATGGGGTCTATTTGTTTGTCTAAAAGAGAGTTGCTAACCAAAATTGACTTATTCAAGTCTCTTACTGCATTAACAAGCCCTCCCTGATTTGGATAAGTAGCAATATGTTGACCACTGACATCTCCCAGTGGTGAAACATTCCATCCGTCCTCAGTCACCAGATACAATGGGAATCCATGTGTATTGAATTTTTCGGCTGCTTGTGCGGTAAAGTCAGTTAACGCATTAGTGAGTACACCTTTGAACGCGACAGGATTAATTTTACTTTTAAGTGCCAGGATCCGTTGCGATTGTAATGAGAGGTCAACCATAAAATATTGAGAATCAAAATCACTTTCATTTTGGTTATTTGGTCGCTCAGATGGCGTATCAGCTACAACTTTCATCATATGCTGACTGTTATCAATGACGGCCTCATTAAAACTGGCGATATGTCCATCTTCCAGATAGATGATCCTATCAGCAACATCAAGAATACGGTTGTCATGAGTTACCAACAAAATGGTTGAGCCTTGTTCCTTGGCCAAACTTTTCATTCTGTCGACCACATCTCGACCTGACTGTTTATCCAACGAAGCCGTGGGTTCATCCGCCATCAAAATTTTTGGCTCAGCAGCCATTGCTCTTGCAATAGCAACTCTTTGCCTTTGCCCCCCTGATAATTGCTCAGGATGATAATGAATACGGTCACCTAAACCAACAATATGTAGGTATTCAATGGCTCTTTGCTCTATTTGACTACCTTTAAACTTGCCGCTAATGCGTATACCTAACACCACATTTTGCAGTGCTGTTAGTGCACCTATAAGGTTATGTTGCTGGAAAATGAAACCAATATTTTTTCGAACCTGCTCCAATGCTTTACTTTTTGCGCCACTTAATTCTTTACCAAGTATTTGCACGCTGCCAGTATTGACCGTTCTTAAAGCGCTAACAATAGTTAAAAGAGTGGTTTTTCCTGAGCCAGAAGGCCCGGTAACTATGACAATTTCACCGGCTTTAATATCGGTACTGATATCAAATAATATTTGTTTTCTAAGATCGCCACTACCAAAAGAGAAGTCGAGATTTTTAACACTAATTGAAATATCTGAGGACATTAAAATACCTCGGCAGGATCGAGACGAGCGACTTTTCTAACGCTCAGCAAGGCTGAAATGGCACACATTATCATGGTTAATGCGAATACAAATATGGCTCTATCTTGGGTTAAATAAAGGGGTAAATTCGTTGCAGCGGCTGCGACTGAATACAACCACATAACCACAGCTACGCCAGGAATGTACCCAAGGGCACCCAATAACACAGCTTGTTGAACAACTATGCCTGATACAAATGTGCTGGAATACCCCATGGCACGCAAAGTCGCGTATTCACTAAGATGCTCCGACACACCTGCAAACAATATCTGATATACAATTATGGCGCCTACTACAAACCCCATTATTGCCCCAAATGCAAAGATATAACCTATAGGTGTCGCTGAATTCCAATAAGCAGTTTCCCTATCTACAAAATCTTGCTTTGTCATGACCAAAACATCACCGGGCAAATATTCTCTGAGTTTATCGCGAACATCGTTGGCGTTACTGCCCAGTTTGAGCTTTATTAAACCAAGCTCTATGTTTTCTCGGGTGCGCTCAGGAAATAATCGATGCCAATTATCTGTACTCATAAATACGCTGCCATCCAATCCAAAAGACGTACCCATTTTATACAAACCAACAATACTAATTTCTCGATTGTTTATTTCAGTAACCAACAGATCATTTTGGCTCATTGATTCCTTAACAGGGCCGAATTCAGGTCGTGAAGCTGAGTCAAAAATCATGGCATCCCGCGCTTTAAGCAAGGGCCGGAGTTTATCGAATTCGGGGTTGTCAAATATCGGGTCGCCAGGCTCAAAACCCACTGTATTAATGCTCCTACTGCCATGGTTCCATGGATTTTTCCATAGCCCAGGAAAGATGTTGATCGGCATCACCTGTGCAACTTCGTCTAATGAAAGTGCTTGATAAAGACGGCGCTGCGAGAATGCCTGTGGACGAACAATAAACACACTGTCTGGGCTAAAGAGTGCAATATCGTAATTGAGCTTTTCGTGGAAGCGAACGGCACTTTCAAACAAAGCGGAGCGAAAGCCCAATTGCATAAGGATTAACAATACCGCAAAGCCAATTCCACACAAGGCAATAATAAGCCGCACCGGCCGATGTTTTAGCTGCAACCACGCAACTTTAGTCTGCATTGGTATCATGTTATTTATTACTCAAGCACAATTTCAACTTGCAAGTTGATTAAACGCCTCACAGCTTGCGGTTTATCTAACAGCACATCGACTTCAATTATTCGAGCATCTTTACGTGCCGCCGGATCAGTGCCTATGGCGTCGTGCTTTTGTACTTTAGGCTGAATATAGGTCACTTTTCCCGTTAATTTTTCTGTTAACGCATCACTACTTATTGTCGCTTTTTGACCTATGTGAACGCGCTTTATATCTGTTTCGTAAATTTCAGCCACCGCATACATATTTTCTACTGCGGCCAATTCCAAAATACCATCCAAATGTACAAATTCGCCAGGGTAAGCATTTACCTGTAAGACCATGCCATCAAGGGGGGAATAAATAAGTTTACGTTGATATTCGGCGTTACGACGGGCTAACCGGGCTCTAGCAACTTCAATCGCCATCTCGCCAGCAGTAGCCGACACACGAGCCGATTGACAAGATGCCTTAAGTGACTTGGCATCACCTTGAGCCTGTTCAACTTCTTCTGCAGGTGCCAATCCTTGACTTAATAACTTCTCTCGCCTACCCGCCTCGCTTTTAGCGGTATCAGCCTGTACACAAGCTGCGTCAGCAATACTGACGTCAGCATCAAATTGGCGAACCGCAAACTCATATTCTTTTTCCATTTCGACAACTAACGCCTTTGCTACAGCAGCTGAATCTATTTCGGCCAGCAACTGACCAACTGTAACACTGTCACCTTCTTTAACATGTAACTTAGAAATCAAAGATCCCGCGGTTGACTCTGGCGTGGAGGGGGCTCCGATTACAATAATTCCGTTTTCAGGTTCAATTCTACCTAGCGCAGCGACTGAGGTTATATCACTGGCAAGTAACAATTGACTGCATAAACAGAAAGCGACAAACATTGTCCTTACTAATGCATCTTTCATATTATTCCTCCTGACTGATTTCAGATTTTTCATCGGACTTATCGGACGACTTAAAATGAGCTTTAAGCCTATCAAAGCTACCTTTATAGCCAATTTTTGTTGCTTTAGCTTGTGCATCAAATTGCAGCATACCTACGCCTTTCACATGAATATTGAGGTACAGGTCAGCTTGTTTTTGTTCAATTATTTGTTGTCGCTTAAGGGCAGACCCGGCCACCATTGCTTGCATGATGGTTGAACCGAGACTCGGCACAGACGGTGCCTTTAACCATGGAAATAAACGTTGAATAAGTAAATACCATCCAGATATTTCTGTACCGTAGTCTGATTTTGCTTTTGGTCCCACAGGTGGAGCGACATCCACAGCAATAATTACCCCGAAAGGATTGATTTCTCGCATAATATCCACTGGTAAATTGTTTAATACACCACCATCAACTAACAGATGATCCCCATGAGGTACTGGGGGTAAAACCCCTGGAATAGACACACTACTGCGAATAGCTAACCAAGAATCTCCACGTTGATGAATAACCGGTAAAGCGGTCGTCAAATTAGTTGATACACAAAAAAATGGTAACCAATAATCTTCAATGTCCCACCCTAGAGTCTGCTCTCTTATCGTTTGGCTAATGCGTTTGCCCGCGATTAAAGATACCAGCGGAAAGGTGAAATCGATAATTTTGTGATAGGCCTGTTTTGCCCGCTGCATAACTTCATCTGCTGTAGCACCTTGCGCAACAATACCAGCGATAGGTGCTCCCATGCTGGTGCCGCCCACCATATCAATTGGTATATTTAATTCTTCCATCGCTTTAATGACACCCAAATGAGCAAAGCCTCGAGCACCACCACCGCCTAAAACCAAACTTATGGCATTACCTGATAAGATCCTCGTTAATCTTGCCAAGTCTGCAGCGTGTTCTTTACGCACATGGTAAATAGCATCTGGCGAAGCTGACTTCAGCCAGGCCGCAGTGTTTCTTGGTCGGTCAGTGTCGAAGTCATGCAACAAGACTAAACTCCAACGCTGTCGCTCACCACATAAATGTGGCGCTAGAGATGCCAAATTTGGTTCTGAATTTGCCTCGGCAACCACTATGACTTGATCTGTTTGGCGAACACATCTGGCACTCCATTCAGACCATTTCTGGTCTGACTGATACAGTAAAAACTGGCAGTCATCTTCTTGGGAATGCAACCACTCAACCAATCGCAAACTAGTCGCTTCGTTTTCATGACTTTGAGCAATGTCTTCAGTAGCGAGTTCAGAATTCACTATGTCACTACTTAGATGCTTAGTGGAACCATACTCTGAAAGTGTTGAGCATAGCTGCTCGGCAAAATTTGAGAGTTGAATGCTATCATTTGCAGGAAGTAAGCTGATACATCGAACTGGTGCTTTAGTGGTACCTTTTTCGACCGGCAGATTGGTAAGACGTTTACCCAATATTTGCGCAATATTGTGTATTGCCCGAGTATTACGTTGCAGCATCAGCTCAAAACTGTAATTCGATAGTTTAACTAATTCACTATCCCTTACGGCATATACAGTGTGGGCTTGCGGCTGGTTGGTTAAAAGGGCTGTTTCGCCGATGGTTTCGCCAGCCAAAATTGCATCATTGACAACTTCTCTTCCGTCTAACAATTTTGTGGTCATTTGCAGACGTCCAGCTACTAAAATATAAGCGCCATCTGGTACATCACCTTGACGGAACAAAGTCTGCCCGCTTGGGAGAGTAACCCACTCAAGTTCATTTTCTATATCAGTCAGCACAAAAGGCAACATGACACCGAAAGGCCCAAATAATTTATCAAGGTGGATTGATAAGCGATGCTTACGCATCATATGCAGGCCAATACTTTGGAGTTTTTTCCACAATAGTGGCTGCTCAGATAACAAACTATCGTAAATTTCTCGAGTAACGATTGCGACTTCGCTATCAGAACGGGCAAGAATGGAATTTAAATGTTTTTCTTCAGTAAAAAAGCTTAATAGACCAATCAGCTCCCCTTCTTCCAGTTGTTGGTACATCCCTAACATCTTTGCTTTGCCAGACTGCTCTTTAACTAGGTTTCCAGTTACCAACAAATAAAAGCATGTATCGCCATCACCTTCGGACACCAAATAATCATTGGCACAGACTTTTTTTAATTGTGCATATTCTGTGAAAATTTGTCGTTCTTGTTCATTTAGTGTAATGCTTTGCGCTGAAGCATAGTCTTGATCAGCAGCAATTTGTGGCGAGAATGTGTCCAATTATTTATTATTCCGTCAATTTAAGGCCAACTATTGGCTTCGCCAAATACAGCTAAATTTGAGAAGCCTAATTGAGTTAAGATCAGCAGTTCTTAACAGATTGACTTTAAATCTTGCAGTTTATGGTACATTTTTTATAAATTCCTATAATGGAGTGTATACAAGCAGCTGTACGAATTCCATACTAAATAGTACACTGTTAAACACAAGGAATGGAAATCGTTGGTTAAGTTATCTAGCGGTAAAATAATGATTTTTCCATGCAAATTGTTGAGATTAACTTTGGAACCACTAGGTAATAGGAAATTATGGCTCGACTAGATATGTACGCTAACTATGAACTTCAAGCCTCGTTTAAACTAGACGATGGTGAATTTCTTTTAGGTCGTGACGCAAATTGTGTTGTGAGTATCCCAGACTCAAAAGTGTCTCGTAAACACGCCATTATTAAGTCGGTTGGTAGTGATAGAGTCATTCAAAATCTTGGAGTAAATGGCACCAAAATTAACGGTAAGGTTTTAGAGAGCGAATACACACTGCAAGCGGGTGACGCAATTTTTATCGCAAGCTACATTTTAGTCTATCAACCTGAAGATGGTGCAAAAACAAATCTCGATTCAACCACTATTATTAGCCGAACTCCTCCCAGAAACTTGGTGTTGTAATCTGCCTCTAGATTCAAAAAACATATTAAATTGAATAGAATGCCGCAAGATTAGCTATAAGATAAATAGCTAACCTTGCTGTAACTGCCATGCAAAGGCACCTCAGTCTTATACATGCTTTTCGTTATTAAAGGTTACTGAATAACTGTATTGCTTTTTCTCTAGCAGATATTCTTTGTGGGTACTTGGACTCCACGAGTCATCACCGCCCACTCCCATGTGTTGATGATCGATATACACATGCACCACATCATCAACTACTAACTCATTAGTATGCTTAGCTGTTGCTAACTGGTCTTGGGAGTATTCACTAACCGCAAATAAAAACTCCCCAGCTAGCTGTAACTCTGCAATTGTTAGTTGTTTACAATCACTACGTAAGCCGCTGTCTGTCGGGTAAATATAGGGAGTATGCAGATCTTTTAGAGGCAAACTGTACTCACCGAAACGGGCTGCCGATTTACGATCAGGATAATTTTCAAATGGTCCTAAACCTAACCATTCAACCTGTATGTTATCTTGTTTTTCCATCGCAAAATTTAATCCCACACGCGGCAGGGGTGGCAGGCTTTCGTTTAACAACACATCGACATTAACTTTCACATCGCCACTATTGTCGATGGTATATAGCCATTGAGTTTGCGAACATAACTCGCCCGCATATTCATAATCGAAAACACAAGTAATACGCACATCTTCATTTGAAGCAATACCAGTGATTTTACGACATGAACGTTGCCATTGACCTAAGCCTGCTTTTAACCAGCGGGCTTCCCAGGCATTAGGGTCAAGATTATCAACCTCGCTTACGCCAATATCATTATCAAGAGGGGCTCGATAAAAATTATCGACAAGTGGCGTCGCTATCACTAGTTTGTTGTCTTGCAGCCAATTTTCAATCAGCCCTGTTTTTCGACTAAATGTTAGTTCTAGCGCCGAGCCGGTAATAGTCAACACATCGTTACTTTCAATTAAACTAAGGCTTGCTTGAGCAGTTCGTTTGGCAAAGTTGTTACCAACTAAACTTTGTTTATTAGCCAGTACAAATTGTTCGGTTGCCATGACATGCCCCGCTTGGGCAAAGCTACAGTCGTCAGCAAGTTCAACGTCAATATTTAAATGGTATTGGGCGCCTTTTTGAAATTGTGTTGTAGGACGAATGACGACATTGATAGCGCTTTGTGGGGTGATATTTAGCATTAAGTCACCTTGCTCTACCGCAACACCATTTTGCATAAGTCGCCAAATCAGCTTTTCGTTGTCTGTGGCTCTAAACACATAGTCACTAAAAATAGAAAGTGTGTATTCATTTTGATTTAACGATACAGCTAAAGTATCTAGTGTAAATCGTAAATGTTGTTGGCAATATTTAGCTTCAAATAAACTAGGATGAGCAGTACGGTCAGGAAATAGTAGCCCATTGATACAAAACTGACGGTCATTCACTGTATCGCCAAAATCACCACCATAGGCCCAATAATGTCGGCCGTTTTCATCTGTTTTTGACAAACCTTGATCAACCCAATCCCAAATAAAGCCCCCTTGCAGGCGTGGGTATTCTTTAAATGCTTGCCAATAGTCTGCAAAACTACCTAGGCTGTTACCCATAGCGTGAGCATATTCACATAAGATCAGCGGTCGAGTTTCACCAGGCAAACTAAGCCATTTTTTAATTGAATATTTAGGCACCGCCTCATCTGCAATATCATAATCAACTCGTGCATACATGGGGCAAATGATATCAGTAGCCGAAGTATTAGCGCCGCCCCCCTCATATTGTACTGGCCGTGATGGGTCAAAACTTTTTGACCAGCCGTACATAGCATCGTGATTTGCACCATGGCCACACTCATTTCCTAATGACCAAATAATGATAGAAGCATGATTTTTATCTCGCTCTACCATTTGGGTGTAACGTGACATAAAAGCCCCCGCCCATTGTGGATCAGAGGCTAATCGCCCCATAGGAAACATACCGTGAGTTTCGATGTTGGCTTCGTCTACTACATAAAGCCCTAACTCATCACACAACTCATACCAACGGGGGTGATTTGGATAGTGTGCGGTGCGCACTGCATTGAAGTTATTTTGTTTCATTAACTTAATGTCAGTAATCATGTCTGATTCGGATATCACATGACCATTTTCTGGATGATGTTCGTGACGATTAACCCCGCGTATCAAGAGTGCTTTGCCATTTACACATAACTGACCAGCAATAATTTCAACCTTTCTAAAGCCAATATCATAGGCTTCAACATCAACTGTATTGCCTTGATCATCTTGTAGGCTTACCACACAGCGATACAAATGCGGTGTTTCTGCAGTCCATTTTTTAGGGTTTTCTATACAGATGTTATGGAATACCACATCTTGCCAACCACCTTTCTCATCTTCCCGTTTATTGTTGCTACTTTGGGTACGAGGTTCACTGATGGCTGTGTCACCATCAAATACTTGCACTGTGACTTTGTAATTATTAGGTGCATTAATGGCCGTTTTGACGGTTAAAGTAGCATCACGATAACAAGCGTCTAAATCGGGGGTAATAAATACGTCGCGAATTTGCTGTTGTGGTTTACTAAGTAATACCACATCTCGAAATATACCACTCAACCACCACATATCTTGA
>TARA_R110002153_G_scaffold6210_10_pt1 | contig 24581 bp, 29 predicted proteins | sample TARA_R110002153 | Tara Oceans TARA_R110002153 (sample SAMEA4398193) | marine metagenome | biome: Polar Biome; feature: [SRF] surface water layer (ENVO:00010504); material: water (ENVO:00002006), including particulate matter (ENVO:01000060) such as... | depth 5 m | reverse complement strand
ATATTTACAACAATGAGACAAAAAAGAAGTTTAACAGGAACTAAATTCGAAAAGGAGGTTTGTGAAAGCCTAGGATGGTCGCATGTATCTAAGTCACCAAGAATAAGTTGGCAAGGCAAAGGAAGAACAAATTTAGATAAATTATCTAACCATTTTAAAAACGGTACAGATATGTTTGTATCTTTATCAAAATCCAACTTTGATAAATATGATGCCATCGATGGTGATGGTAATAAGATTGAAATAAAGAAATATCTATATACACAATGTTTAGATTGGACTCTTTATTCAGAACCTTTGGTTAAGATAGCTAGTAACAAAAGTATTGAAATTGTAACTAATTTATTGGGTGATGGTGATGAAGAGTTGGGTAAATCAAATTACAATAAATTAATCAATAAAATATTTAATAAGAATAAAGAAGTATTACTTGATAATATCATTTCATCAAATAGTGGTATTAGATTTAAAGATGAGTATGTAAGCAAAGACGATCTAGAGTTTAGAATGATTATCATAAAAAACTCTTGGAGAGGATATGATAGAGCAACTATTCAGTTTAGAATAATTAGTGATAAAAAAGAAAACGATAAAAAGAAAAAAGAACAAAAAACCTTTTTTAGTTGGTTGATTGGTCTTTTTAGATAATTACTTCTTTTCTTCTTTTTTCTTACTTTTGATAATACCTTTCTTTAATCCTTCAGGTAATGTTCTTTGTTTAACAGACAAATACTTTTCTTCATCTTCTTTAGAGATTTTAGATTCTTCGTCTTTATTCTCAATTATAGAAAATGCTTCAAATGTTTTTAAGTTTTTCATATTATTAGATTATTTTTATTATATATTATTTTTATTTATCATCTTTTCGATGCGTTTCTGTTGAAACGTTCCTTTTAATTCCTTTTTAATTTCTTCTATTCCATAAAGAAATTTTACTATTTCTAAGGATTTATTTTCAACTGCTAATTTTATAGATTTATTACCTCCTTTGGTTGGATCTGAACCATTTTCCATTAATAGTTTAACCATTTCTAAATTTTTATTCTTAACAGCAAATCTAATTGGATTATAAACCCCACCATCTACACTAAATCCAAATTCTATTAATTTTTTAACAACTTCTATATTGTTTTTGTCGATAGCTTGTAATATTGGCCTCTCAGAACCAGTTGAATTAATAATATTCGGATCAATATTATTAAGTAGGTATTCTAAAACCTCTAAATCTTTTACAGCAATACTAACATAATCAATTTTATTTATATTAGGATTAAAATTACCATAAAAGAATTTAAATACTTCTAAGTTTGAATAATTTATTAACGATCTTGTTATTTCATCAATATTTTTTTCTACATCAATAACACCACCTTCTAAATCATCAATAAGTATATCATTTAAATGGTATTTAATTTTTTGTTCCCAAGAAAGGTTATCTGAGTTGGCTTTTATCTCACCGATAGACATTTTTTTAAGATACTTTCTTATACCCAAATCTTTAAGATATTTTTCGCTAATACTAGCATCTGATCTATCATGAGCTGTATAAAATAAACCTAATTCGTTTTTATTAAATTTTATGGTAGCTCCAATCATTGACTTATTATCTGTTCTATCAATATAAGTATCGTAAATAATATATTGTTTATTTGGAAATTCTAAATAATTATTAAATTGTGATTTTGAATAAACTATACACCATTTAGGAGAGCCAAGTTCACAAACTATATCAGAATCTTCATTAACATCAACAATAACAAATCTATCATCTTTATGGACTACCGTAGCTCCTGATTCAATTACCATCTCACTAACATCATCTGTATTCCAACCTCCTTTTATTTGTTCTATAACTTTTTCCAAAGCTGAATTTAAATCTTCTGGTGTTTTAAATATAATTAACTTATCTGTTAATAACGATTGTATTTTTTTATGTGGGTTATCCCACTTTAGTTTATTTCCAATTTCCTTTAATTCGTAAAATAGTGTTTTAGTTTTATCGTTAATTAAATGTTTGTATTTATTTGATATAAACTTTTTAACAAATTTACTCTTATCATTATCTATAATTATATCTTTTAACTTATCTTCTAATTCTTCTAAAAAGAAATATCGATATATTTTTTTATTTGATTTAATTAATTTTTTAGCTTTATCTGAGAAATTACTTATATTTAAATATTCATCAGAATATATCATTTCAATAGGAGAGATATTATTATTCTTTAATAATTGTGAATATTTTTTAATTAAATCAAATACTCTTGAAACTTCATTTATATCACCATTCATGTTAAAAACATAATGTGTCAATAAACCAACATAAGAAGGATTACTTTTAGTAATCTCTTTAATCTTTAAAAAAGATTCATCAGTTACATCAGTATTATTATCAGAAAGTATTTTTTTAGCGTTATCAATAAACTCCAATAATAAAAAATTACTTTTATCGAAAATATATTTCATATCAATTATATATTAAATTTATATTTAAGAATTTATATATATAAGATATAAAAATATTTTTCAATATGGCGACTAAAAAATTCGAACAATTTATAACTGAGTTAAAATATCAAACTTATGCTAAAGCAGCTAAAATACTTAAAGAAAAGGGACATACAAAAAGAGCGGATTCTTTGGTTAAACATAATTCTATACATAGATTAAAACTTGATATGTTTGAAAATTATGAAGATCTTAGACCATTTGAAATGTGGGTTCACGTTTTGGACCAAGATGAAATGCCAGATAATAAAGAAAGATTAAAAAAAGTAACAGTTTATTTATCGACATTTAGTTGGCTACCATCTGAGGACAATGGATGTGAAACTGTTGATTTACAACCTATATTTTTATATAATAGAAAAGAACCTTATATGGATACTAGTAATTTTAATTTATTTAAAGATGAAAAAGACCATAGAAAGTCATGTAGTGATTGTTTGACAGGAGAGTATAGTGCAAACATTTCATATTATGAAAATAAAGTAGTTGATATATTTTCTTTTGAAGGTGGTGCTGATTATTATAGATTCACAAACAGAAGAGATGCTGTTAGGTTCAAAAAAATAATTACTTCTGATCCACATTTTATCGATTGTGTTGTAGATGCTGTAGGTAAATGTGAAGAATTAGATGCTTTTTCAATACATAAACAGTTTATTGATGCTATCAAAATAAACGATCTTTATTTAGACTAAACAAATAAGTTTTTTTAGATATAAATATAAATCTAAAAACTTATTATACATGAAAGAAAACTTTAAAAAGTTCGCAAAAGACAAAGGTATTACATCAACTGAAGTTGATGATTATGTCAATCACATTGAATCAAGTTTAACCCCATATATCTTAGAAGAAAGAGAAATGAGAGTAACACAAATGGATATCTTCTCAAGATTAATGAGAGATAGAATTTTGTTTTTATATGGTGAAGTAAATGACCAAATGTCGTCTATAGTTCAAGCACAATTATTATTTCTAGACAATACAGATGATAGTGATATTACACTAAAAATTTCAAGTCCGGGTGGTTCGGTACTTAGTGGATTAGGAATGGTAGATGTTATGAACTATATAAAGTCCGATGTTTCTACCGTAAACATGGGTATGTGTGCATCCATGGGTTCAATTTTATTAGGAGCTGGCACAAAAGGTAAAAGATCCTCACTTCCATTTTCTAAAGTAATGGTTCATCAAGTTTCTTCTGGAGCTAGAGGAACAGTAATGGATAATAGAATTAGTCATATCGAATCAGAAAAATATAATTACATTTTGTTTAAATTACTATCTCAATATTCAGATAAAGATTTTGACTATGTATTAGAATTAGCCAATAGAGATAAATGGTTTAACTCTGATGAAGCTTTAGAATTTGGTATTATCGATGAAATTATTGATACTGGACAACCATCAATATCAAAATACTTAGAGGGGTTTGATGAGTATTATCAAGGTATAATTACTGATGTTAGAAAATTTTAAAATAAAAAACCCCACTCAATTGAGTGGGGTTTTTTATTTATTACATAACAAAATCTTTATGTTTATCAAAAAGGCGGTAAACTCTTTGGTATAACATATCATCTTTAAGAACTTCGATTTCTGTTGTTCTAGTTTCAACACAATAATATCTTAACATTTGTATGAATCCTGTTAATTCTTTGTCTTTTGTTTGGTTTTCTTTTTGGTAATTTTCGATTGCTAATTTCTGGAATTCTTTGAGTGGCGTTTTCATTTTTTTGGATGGTCTTAGTTTTAGTTTTATTTATTAAAGTTAATAATTAGTTTTGAAATAAATGTGTATTTTTTCACTTTATTTTGATGTGTGTTTATTTTTTTTTATAATATAAAATTAATATATAAAATTATCTATGAAACATATAAAATTATATAAAGAACATTTGAATTATCACATACGAAGAGTAGATAAATATAAATCACTTTTACTTAATGGGGATTTTAATTATAGTATAGGTTCTATGTCTTCTACTATACCAATTACTAGTTTGTCTGATCATGAAATAGAAAATATATTAACTCAAATGGTTTTTCATTATTTCACTGACCAAAATTTTATATTAAATAATTTCTATGGTGAAGACCGTAAATTATTCAATGATTATTTCAACAAAAACATAATAGAACCATATTTGATTACTTATTTTGATATGTTCAAAAACAAGTATATGGAAAAAGCAAAACCTTACGCTGAAGGAAAACCTATTTACTGGACAATTAAAAAAGATTTTAATGATGAAGAATTCTTTGATAAGTTTATGTTAGGATCTGAACTACCTAAAGAAATGATTGATAAATACATTAAGTATAGAAAAAGTTATGCTGGTGATGATATAACAACGATGTATTAATTGTAAATAATTAAATTAATATATAAATAATGAAAGATTTATATCTACTATTAGATAAATACATAGAGAAACATTCTATATCAGCTAATCAATTAGAATTTTATCTTAAAGAAGGAACTAGGAATTTTGATATTTTCATCAAAAGAAATAAATTACAAGGTAAAGAAGATTTAGTAAAAAAGTGTATATTTGAAAAATCCAATAAAGAAATTTTAACTTTAGAAAGTTTCAAACTATTAGAAGATTTTAAATTCAATAAATTATCTATTTGTTTTTATAAAGGTGTTGAGCCAGCTACAATAGAATATGAAAAGTTCTTATCCGATAAATATGATACTAATCTATCAAACATATCTTTATTAGATAAATTCAGAAATTTATTTGAGATATCTGATTGGGGTATAAATAAGTTTAAGTGTGTTATTTATCACAAAGATGATTTAACTATTATAAGACAAAATTTATCGGATTATATTTATGAGAAATTATCAGAAATGAATATAGAAGTTATTGATGGATTTGAAGTTAGTTTAGAAAAGATAGTAACCAAAGATTCTTTAGATAAGTATGTAAACGAAAAATTAACCACGGATAAAATATTAGACATTATTTCAAATAGTTTAAATTTTGAATATAAAGGAGAATCTGATTCTTATTATATTTGGGATAATGTAAGCTAAAATCACTTTATTATATTTATATATAACTAAAATATAATTTATTAATATGAAACATATAAAATTATTTGAAAATTTTGATTCAGAAAGAAATGTATACGGATTAGACGAACTAATCAAAATGGAAGACTGGATTAAATCTTTTTGGGAAAGTATTGAAAATGTTGAAGAAGATAATATTGTAGATATATTTATAGGAATAGAAGATAGATTTGGTAAAGATGTATCTGATATAATCGATGGTATGTATTCAGCTGATAAATTACATTATAATCAAAACGGTAAAACAACATCTACTGGCGGTATAGACACTTATGAATTTATAGAAAATTTTGAGGAAATAAAATCATATGTTGTTAGTTTAATAAAATAATTATGAGAACAATTAAAACATTTGAAGCTTTTGTTGGTGGTGGGGATTCTTCCATAAAAGAAGTTGATGCTAAATCATATAATACATTATTAAACGAACTATGTGAAAAGATTAATTCTATCGAAGACGAATCTAAAAAAACAGAGTTAGAGGGTGAATGTAATAAAAGATTAGATGTTTATGATAAAGAACTAAAAGACTTTATTATAGATTCGATTTTTTACAATGATCCGAAAGATTATACAGATGATATAATTGAACTAGGAGACTTGATAATAAGTAAGTATGATACAGAACCTATTCAAGTTTTAAATGCAATAGATGACTCCTATTCAACCATATTAAAGTTTTAGTAGCTTTGTTCAAATGAAACCATAACGTTTGAAACACTATCTCTAATCAATAAAAAATTAGGGAAAACGTGAAATTTAACTGGTTCGCTTCCATCATTAATAAATTTAAGTAGATTTTTATTAACGTTATAATTTATATTTAATTCACTTTCTATTTTATCTACTTCCATCTCCCAAGAAGAATGTTCAGACATAGTAACGGTTCCTTTATTTGATAAAATCTCAATTAATTCAGAACCATTTATATTAGCTAATTTTTTAATATCTTCAAAGTCGTTTCTATTTACATCAAAATTTAAATTTTCTTTTTTGATATCTAAAAGACCCATTAAAGATTCGTATTGAATATCTTTAATTTCATATTGTTCAGCGGTTAACCACTTTATCTTTAGTTTTTTATTCTTTACTTCAAATCCTCTAGTTTCTAATCCACCATCAGACATTTCCTTTACTTTTAAAGTAAGGTCTATATTTTCTTTAATGTCAATAAATTTTAGATTTTTTACGAATTTTTTAGCATTAGGTATAATGATATCAATATCTTCTGATAAGTCTAATTTTTCTATGAAATCTTCAGTATCTATACGATAATTTTTAAAGGCTAAGATAATACTATCTTTACCTTTCATAGAATACATAAATATTTTATCAGAACTTATTTTAAGTTTAACCACATCATCTATTTTAGATACATCATCCAATAGTGATAAAAATTCATCAAACCCTTCATTTTTGAATTTACATTTTAAACTTTGTGTTTTCATAGAAAAATCGCTTTATTAATTATATGTTTATATAAAATAATAAAGCGATTGTTTAATAATTTAAGATTTAATCATAGTGTCAGTAGGTTCACTAATTTTCTTTAGTTTTTTCTCTGATTGTATTTGAGTTACAGTATATCCAGCAACAAGGAATTCAATACCAGCCCAAACAGCCAAATCACTCATACTTAGAACATCTATTTTTTTAGTTAAAAAATAAATCATACCCCATTGAGCAATTATAAACCCAATACCCGACTCAACTCTTTTCTTTGAAAAATAAGATTTTTCACCAGAGTAAAGTTTACTTATTTCTGATATAACCCATTTAATTTTAGTCCATCCAAAGAAAAGTTTCTTTCTATTAGCCATATTTTTTTATTTTTATATATTAAAAATAAAAAAACACTTAGTTTAAGGTATGTAAAGATTTATAGGATTGTCTTTATGTATATCAATATCGGAAAACTTTTCTTTAAATTCTCTTAAATCAAATGGTTTTGTTATAAGATGAATTCCATTTTTAGTTTCTAACTCTATAATTATTTTATTAACATCATCTGGTCTAGATTTATTAATAACATCAATAACACTTAACTTATACTCATTAGTTATTTCACCATCGATATCAATAATCCATTTTTTGTTTTTATCATTATGTCCTAAACCACAAGCTCTAACATATGAATTTCTAATAAATGAGTATTCTTTATTGGACATTGAATTAGCTATATTTTGTAAGGTTTTAAAAGATGTTTTTTCATAACTTCTTTTATTAAGTCTTAACATAGCTCTTGCGTTAAAAACACCACAAAGTTTTTTTATCTCATCATACTTATCGTTTAAATATTCTTTACTAGATATAAAGTAATTTTTTATCACTCTAGAATTTGATCCTAATTGTGGATTTTCTTTTTTTCTTTGTAATATCTGTAATAAGTAAAAATCATCATTACTTTCGAATATTAATAAATCTTGTATTTTGTCTTTAACATCTACCATAACAACAAAGATATGAATAAATTATCTAAAATAAAAATTATGCTGGCATTTTTCCGATATAATTCATTAGTTCTATCATGTTCTTAATAGAATAAGCAAGACTTTCTAAGTTTTTAACCGTATCTCTTAAATGTTCAATATGTGATTCTATTAGTTCTAATGTTCTTTCATTTTCTGCTAAGTGAGCATCTATTAGAATATTCTTTTCACTTAGATTAGTTTTTATACCAAATCCAGTAGCGTAAAATATAAATTTATCTTGTTTTAACTTTTTTAATTTAATCGATTCTTTACTTCTTCTGTTTAAGAAAAAGGTTATTTTTTCAGAGATTGATTGTCTGTGCACCAAAGAAACAGCTTGTGTATCCATAACAGAACCCAATGAGTCTCTATCATTGAATTTGATACTAAGCACTTTAAATAAAGGTTCTATATTTTTTTCCAACTCTTCACGTTGGTTGGATAAGAATTCTTCCATCCTATCATTAGATTCATTAACTTTTTTAATTCTTTCTAATTCGGCTTTGTCATATACATTCATAACAATTATATTTTTAATAGTTAAAAGGTTTATGATAAAATATCAAAATAAAAGTAAAATTTTTCTCTAATATTAGTTTTTATTTTTAAATCAGGGTTCTTCATTAAATCATCTATGTATTCTAAAAGTTCTTTTATTTTATAATCATCTATAAATTCTTTAGTAAATTCATTGTGTAATTCTCTTAGAATGATTCTAACTTCTATTCTTTCAAAATTTTCAAAATAAACTTGATTGTCTTTTATAAATATATTTCGTAAAACATATTCTTTATATTCTTTTAAATGTATTAATAGATTTTGTTTGAGCACTTTTAACGTATTAGAATCTATCGAATCTTGTTTTAACCTTTCTGTTATAAACTCATTAAATTTGTAAACTCTCATATTATCTTTTTTTATCAAATACATATAAATCATAAACAGAGTTTCCTTTAACTCGTTTAATACTTTTCAATACATTACCTGTAATAGAATCCATTACTTTAAAAACACCTAAGTTTTTATTATTCAATACTACCTTAACAGTATTACCTGGTTGACCAAGAGCTCCTAATATAGCGATGTATCTTTTACCTGATATATCTCTAAGAAATGAAATTCTTGTGGTTCTAAAGTCCTTTATAGATTTTATATAAGTATTATCTAAAGGTTTAGTTAAATCTAATTCAGTTTCAGTATCAGTGACATCTACGGTGACAAATTTTCTTTTCTCATCACCCATTGTTATCTCATCCCTATTTTGTATCTTATTTTGATTTATTAAATCTTGTTGATTTTTTCTTATTCTTATAAAATCAGCTTTAGCTATTAAACCACCTCTCATTCCTTTATCATTCATCTTATATCCAGCTGGTGCTAATCTATAGAAAGAACCAGTAAAGGTGATTGATAATATTCTATCTGTTCTAAATAATCTCCATATTTTATTAACATGTCTTTTATTAGAAACAGACCATCCATTCAAATGCCAACCTCTTAATAAAGTTTTACCTTTTGTTGAACGACCTAAAACTAATGGATATATTACTCTTTCGTGACCACTGAAGTGACTGTCTTTCTCACCTTTGTAATTAATCAACATAACCATACCATATTTAATAGCAGTGGTCATTATTTTATCAGAATACTTAATCGGTTCGTTAACAGGTATATCAGATATTTCTTTAACATTCTTTAAAGAAAATCTAGGTATAAACTCACGATCCTCTACCAATTCATAATTTTCCTTAATTACGAATTCAACCGTTTTAGTATTATAATAATCTTTTAATTGTTTAAGTTTCATTTACTTTAAAGGTATTTGTTTTATATATTAATTTTTTTATATATAAACATACAAATTATACCACACATATATGTTAAGTTTTGCATTATTTGAAAATATACAAAGAGCTAAAAAGCTTTTATCAGATAAAAAAATCAAAGATGATACTGATTTTAATAAAATATCTGAACTTTTAAATAAAAATCCTGGTTATATTTACCAATTTACTAAATGGAGATATTCTGATAAAATCCCAATGGATGATATTGAAAAGGTTATTGATGTGGTGAAAAATAACAAAAATGTTATTAACTTATTAAAAAAGAATTTGATAAACTATGTCAAATTTGAAGAACTAACAGATGATTTAACTGAAGCTAATTATAAAGCTATTGTCAATAAATTTCTAACAGAAGCTATTTGGTATAAATCTTTAAGAAAAAATATAAAAGATTATTTATCTGAAAATAAAGAAAAGTCTGGTATAATAATAGATTTCATTAAATTAGAAACTAAACTACAAAAAGAATTTCTATCTACACTTAAATATTATAAATTAAATAATGTTACAGCTGATTCATTTTTTGATGAAATGGAAAAATTCATAGAAAAGAAATCATTAAGGTCTGATGAAATATATAAAAAGTTAAAAGAAAAGGGTGATAAATTAAAAATTGTTTATAATAAAGACAATGTTATTATCATAACTACAAGAGATAAAGAAACGGTTAAAGAATTTGGTTCTCAAAAATGGTGTATAGTTTATTCTGATAATTACTTTAATTCATATATTGGTTCAAAAGCTACTCAACAATATATTTGTTTGAATTTAAATTTACCGAATTCTAACTATAATAGTTTGTTTGGTGTTACTATAAATCATGATGGTAAATCTTCATATGGAGCTACACAAGATTCGGATAATAAAAACAAAGGAATGGATTTTATTGTTAAAAGTTTAGGTGTGGGTGGTGATGTTTTTAAACCACTTGATGATAATGAATTATCTGAATTACCTGGAATTACCTTAATAAATTCGGGTATAATAAATAAACTTACTGAAAATCAAATAAGTAAATTAGACATACAAACTAAATTAAAACATAGATTGTTAAAGGATGATGAAATAAAAGAGTTAGATGCTGATGACAAGGTTTTAAATGGATATATTGAATTTTTAACTAAAGATGATATAACTGAATTACCACAAGATTTAATAGAAAGATATGAAATATCATTATCTGAAGAACAAATAAAAGAAAAAGAATCTGGATTTAAATTAAGAACAGGAAAATTTAAATATTTAACTAAAGAAGAAATAGAAGTTCTTGGTGATAACTTTGGTGAAGATTTTAATGATATTAATGATGTTAAAGAATGGTATAAAGGTATGAATCTTATTGATAAATTAGATTTAGTTATTTCTAGTGGTAGTAATTGGAGAGATACGGATTTTTATAAATTTAATACATTTTTCTCTAAAGTTGATTTAATTCCTTTAGAATATAAATTTGAAATTGATTTAAATTCATCTAGTATTGAAGATATGTTAGGTTATAACAAGTTAGACATATTTGATGGTAATTTTGATTATTCGTATAATAATGAATTAGCTGAAGCTTTATATTTAAATGCTGATTACATGCACAACGCTATTGGTGGATTTTATATAGAATTACAAAGTGATGAAATAGAACATATGTATTATTATGTAAATGATGAAAATGAAAAATTAATTGAGGATAAATTTGGAATTTCTTTAGAAAAAATTGTTGATATTGTTGGATTTGAATTTTTATCTGATGTTATATTAAAATCTTCTGATGGTTTTTTAGCTGGAGTTGGATATGATATGGATAGAATAGGTAACGCTGAACACCAAAAATTTATACAAAAGTGTCCGTTGGTATTTGGTAATTCATCAGATGTTCAATTAGATTTAGATTTATTACATGAATATTTAGTAGATAACGACAAACAAGAATTAAAGAATTTACACCAATGGTCATCTTCTGAAATTTTATTTATGGATGATGAAATAAATTATGAAATTTTAGATGAGTGGCAACCACAAATATCACCTGAACAAGCTACTGACTTTAACTGGGAAGTTGATAGATATATGGATAAATATGAAGGTGATTTTTCTTTGACTAAAAAATTAATAGATTTAGGATTTGATAAAGAAGATACTGGATGGAATAGTGGAATTTCTTTAGAAAAAGAAATTGGTGGTAGAAAAGCTACTTTCGTAATAGATAATATAGATGATGATTCTCAAATAACATTTAAGAAAAAAATAGGTGATGGAAAGTGGTCTGAAAGTATTGTTGGTGATTTAGATTATCTTGTTAGGTCCTTTACTCAATTAGAACTTTTTGAAAATAAAAAAAAGACTATCAGTGGTAATTAAACGAATATGTTTGATAGTTATAGCTTAGAAGTAATTCAATCTATAGCCACATCAAGTCTTTTTTAAAAATTTTAACGGAAATTGAATGAATAGTTTTTGTTCTTATTTAGTTTTTAGAAGTAATTCTATTCATAGCCGTTGTTTAAATCATATATCAAATTTAACAAAAAGTTTTCATTAAACCTAATACTTTTTCACATTAAACACCCATGTATTTTAGGATATTAACGTAATCTTCATTGAACATTTTATCTTTCAATAAAACATCAGCTTTCTTTTTATCATCAACTACTTTTCCTCTCGCTTTAGCGTGTAGTTCTAGTAAGTGATAAACAGAAAACTTTGGTTCTTCCATAAATGGTTGAATAGATTCCATTAGTTGTGAATTATGTGAAGAAACTGGAACACCATCATAATCAACATCAGTGATTATATAGTTCATTTCTTTTAAATCCAAAACAGCAATTAATGTGTTTCTAGAATCAGAAGTTAATCTAGAAGTATTAATAATACTTGGTTTGAAATGAATATCACCTTTTTTAGGTGTTTCTCTTTCCATATAACCAAACACACAATCTTTAACAGATTCTAAACTTCTTCCATTATAATTACAAACCGTAATTAAAACATATCTGAAACCTGCTTTAACTGATTTCTTAACATCAATGTCAATGTATTCAGCACAAGCTCCAAGTCTATGTCTAACATCACCAGAGTAACACCCATATTCTTCATTATGGTCACCATTCCAACCCATTACTGCTTTTTCGTCACCAGATTCTGATAACATTATAGCAGTTATATCTAAGTCTTCTGTTCCATTTTCATCATACCAATGTATAAAGGGTCTGATTACTTTAGAGTCTGGGTTTGAAAAAGGAACCCTTTGTCCTCTTATGATAGGTCTTAAAGTTTCATTTAAGCTTCTCATATTAGAAGGTAAAGGAATTTTCTTCAACTTTGGATCAATCCAGGTTTTACCCATAGGTGTAAGAATTGAAAATTTAGAATACAACGAGTCAACAATAGACTTTGAGATTTTCTCAACAACATCAGTATCTAATTTTTCTAAAATAGGAAGTGGAGTTATTCTTCTACTGCCTTTAACCATAATACTTCTACTTGATTGCTTCTTATCTCTTTTAGAGAAATAATTATAAAGTTCAAATAAAACTTTATTAGAAGAACCTACGCCAGATTTTTTAACCTTTTCGAAAATAAGGTCTAATTTATCAGGGTTTTTTCTAACCAATGAATCTAATTTTCTAAAGAAAGAACCAGGTCTTTTAGAAAGTTCTTCAATTCCAGATTCAAAACTTTCTTTAAATTTTGATTCAACAAATGATTCCCAAGTTTTTGGTTTTTCATTTCTAAGTTTTTGAAACGATTGAAATGATTTAGGAAATCTTTTCTTTAATTCACCTGGGTGTAATATCTCACCTAATCTAATCCATCTGTTTGACTTCATAGCCATTTCTTGGACATTACAATCAGTATTCTCTAAAAGTGAAAGAATAAATCTTCTATCAGACCTTTTAAACTTTTTAAACTTGAAAAGTTCTCTTTGGATGTTTTCAACTTTTGTATCAGACCAATAGTTTCCTTTAATAAATTTAGAAGGAACTGAAGGTAAACTACAATCACCACCGGACATACCAACCGATACTCTTAAAACATCAGTTGTTGTTAACTTAGGTAAGTTAAACTCAGACATTCTATTATTTTCATTTAAAGAAACAATTAACTTAATTAAGTTTTCTTTAAAAGGAATAACAGAAGGAAAAATCAAATTTTGATTTGATGAAACAAACCAATCAATTGACTCAGAATCTTGTGGAGTTAAGCTTTGGTTAACTGAAAGAACATCTGTGAATATTTTTTGAAAATCTTCCTCAGTTCCAGCTTTAATAACCTTAGGTTCTAAGGTTTCAAAAGCTTTCTTTCTTTTCTTAGTTAAATCATCTGGTAAGAATTTACCATTAGATGAGTAATGTAAAATTTGGTTATACCAAAGTTCATACTCACTCATTTCCATTACTTGCTTAGGGAATCCAGGCCAAAATGGTTTGTAAGTGTGTTTAGAACCAGTGATGTCAATCAAGTATTCAACTACTTCATTCTTAAATACGTTAATATCAAATACACTTGATTTTGATAACAATTTGATTGCCTTTTTATTCAAAGTAAATCCAAATTGCATTAATTCCGAATTTACGCTCATAGCGTATTTTTCATTTGATTCTGATAAATCAGTAGTCAAATTAATGAACCCTTTTCTAAATTGTAAAACATTCTTCATAATATCAAAAAATTTAAGTGTGAAAGTTATAGTTCAAATATAATAAAAGTTTTTTAATAAAAAAATTATTAAGTCAATAAAAGTAGAAAAGGTGCAACATAATGATATATACTATTAATTATTTTATATATTCTTGTCATTGTCCTTGTTATATAAGGACTTTAAAATATTAATTACATATTCTTTATTAAAGATAATAGTGCATTCATCATCAGAATAATAATCCATTAAATATTCAATAGATTTTTTCTCATTAATATTTTCAGATAACATTACGTCTTCTATCTGAAAATTTATTTGAGTATTAATTTTTTCGTTTTTATTAGACATTTTAATGTTATTTAGAATAAGTATATATTTAAATATAAATATAATTTTTGGTATTTTATATATAAATAGTAAAAAAAATTAATATTATGATTATAAAAAGTTTTAACCAATTCAAAGGTGTGAAATCTTTTGAAAAAAAAGAATTAAAAAATACATCTATGTTAAAAGAAAACGTAACTATAGATATTAGTGGACCTGATGGGAACGCATTTGCTTTAATTGGATACGCTAAGAAATTTGCTAAACAATTAGATATGGATTTTAGACTTATAAAGGATGAGATGATGTCTGGTGATTATGATAATTTACTAAGAGTTTTTAATAAAAATTTCGGAAATGTTGTTGATTTAGTTGGTTATAAAGAAGAAGATGATTATGAAGAAGAATTTGAATCTGTTCAAACAAGGTCTATTTATGATTCATTATTACCTGAACAAATTAAATTTATAAAGGATAATGTTATATCTGAAGATGATTTAGGTGAATCTATGAGAGAACTACAAGGAATTATAGGAGTTGAATCTGGTGATGTTTGTGGAGTTTACTGGAGTGAGTATGATGACGCTGACGAACACTGGGCTTCTTCTAATGAAGAATTACGAATGGAACATGTTAGGAAGTATTTAGAGTTAGAAACTTCTTATAAAGAAATATAAAAAACGATTTTAAAACTTAATATATAAAATTATAAAACAAAAAAAAATTTATGAAACATTTAAAAACATTTGAATCATTTTCTTATTCTACTGATGTAGAAAATTTAGATGAGGGAGTTATGGATATGTTTAAGAAGGCTAAAAAAGCATTTACTGATTTAGGTAAACCACCTTTGAATACAACAAGGAAAAAAATAATTACTAAATCAGTTTCTGGATTAGATACTGAAAAAGTTACATGTATGGCTTTAGGTAAAGATGGTGAAAAATTAGCCTTCGATAAAGACCAATTTTTAAAATTAGCTGAAGAAACTGATAACTTTAACGGTTCTTGTTTAGTTAAAGGAGATTGTATACATTACGTTTCTGGATCTTTTAGTTCATCTTCAAGAGGATTATCAAAAGGAATGGCTGGGTAATAAAAAACTTATCTTAATTAAAAACAAAAAACACTCTACTAAGAGTGTTTTTTGTTTTCTAAAATATCTTTATCGATATCATCTAAATAATCCATACCTTTGTCGATTATTTTATCCAAAACATCATCAGTTGATGTATATTCTTTTCTAAATTTAGTAAACATTTGTAAAGGAAATTTATCAAAATCTCTCCAAGCCTGCATATTATATTTTGATTTATCTTTTGGTTCTTCTTCTTTTTCAAATTCTTGAATATAATCATTTTCCATTTTTATAGTATCTGAAATTTCTTTCATACCAACGAAATAATACTTTTCGAATATTTTAAATATTCTATTAGCTCTTCTACCATCATCTCTGATATAAAAAGAATCATTAGCGAAACAAGCAACGTTTTTTTCTAAATCTTCTAATGTGACTTCTTTCATTAGTTCTTCTAGAAACATTTCATCAGTCATACCCTCTCTGAGACTATCGTTTTCTTCTGGTCTAGTACCGAAAATCTTATAAATTTCTGAATAATATAACATATCTTTTGGTTTAGATATACAATATACGGATATTATCTTAAATAAAAAAACTTTTTATAGGTTTTCTAGGTCTTCTCCTAAAATTTTCTTATCGACATCATCAATATAATCTATATCGTGTTTAAGTATTTTATCCAAAACATCATCTTTGGTTGTGTATGTTAATCTATAATCATCGAATAACTGACCAAATTGATCCATGTCTTCTTTATTTATACTATTGTATATTTCATTACTTTTTATAATATCTATACTAACATCAGATATTTCTATTATATGATACTTTTTTATAAATTTTTTGATCTTTTTGATTTTATCAACATCACATCTAATATAAAAAACATCATCACCTATTATAGCAACTTTATTTTGTGATATTTCTTCAGGTGTTATATTCTGATATAATTCTTCCGTAAAATCCTCATCTAATTTTTCTTGTGTTATATCGGATATGGATATTGGTTCTATTAAATATATTCTATAAATATTATCTTCTTCCATCTTTTATTTTATTTTATATTCTCTACTATTTCAGTAACTTCTTTGTAGATAATATCCAGACCATCTTCTAATGTGAATAACGTTTTATCATATATTAAATTTTCGTTATTAAACTTTTTTAAAAATAAATCATTAACATTTAACTCATATTTAATATGATTATCATCATATGAGAATGTTATAAATAATTGATGATCGAATTTATTTTCCCATTCGTATAAAACTTCATTATCTGTTATATTGGATATAATGTCTTCTAGTTCAGACATTTTAGATTCGATTAAATCATTTTCTTTAAATTCCTTTATTAACTTTATAAACTTCATAATAAAATATGTATTTTCTGTATATATAAATAAAATACATCTAAAATTAAATAGTATATTTTTTGTTTTTATTGGTTAAATAAATCTTTGTCTTAAATACATTTAATGGAGTTTAATATTTAATATATAAAAACAAAAAATAGAATATGAAAACTAAAATTGAAATTAACGGAATTGAGGTTGAGGTTGAATTCAAAGATGATTCTTTATCTATATCAGTTGAAAAGGATGGTGAGACTATTGAAGATCTTATGATACCTTTTAGTGAAGAAAAAGAAGAAGAGTCTGAAGAAGAGTCTGAAGAAGAGTCTGAAGAAGAAGGTGATATAAAACCATTTAATGATTTTGAAGAAGAAGGTGATTTTGAAGAAGAATCTGAAGAAGAAGTTGTTGAAACTGAAGAAGAGTCTGAAGATAATGACGAAGATAATGACGAAGGTATTGAAACATTCGAATCATTTTTAAATAAGAAATAATTATGATAACTAGTTTTAGTGAGTTTATAAATGAATCTAATAAAGAGAGATATTTAAATTATTATGCCTTTGATTGGGATGATAATATACTTACTATGCCTACGATAATACATATGGAGAAAAGGTCACCTGGTGGTTGGATACCAGTTGATGTCTCTACATCAGAATTTGCTAAAATAAGACAAGATGAGGATAATTGGAGGTTGATAAGAAACACACCATCGATTGCTTTCTCTGAATTTAAAGATAATGGACCTAGAGGCGAAATGGCTTTTATAAGTGATATGAGAAAGGCTATTAAAGAAAAAACTTTTGGTCCTTCTTGGGATGATTTTATAAAATGTTTAATAAACGGTTCCTTATTTGCTATAATAACAGCTAGAGGACACGAACCACAAACAATACGTAAAGGTGTTGAATGGATAATAAATAATTATTTATCCAAAGACCAACTTTATGAGATGTATGATAATTTATTGAAATTTGATTACCTTTTTAAAGTTGATCATGAAAGAAGAATTCCAAAGATATTAAAGGATATTCCTAGTTATAATATTGTTTTTAGGTCTTATTTAAACCAATGTGATTTTGTTGGGGTTTCTAATGATAAAATATCTAAGGAATTAGGAAATTTGGATCCAGAAGAAGCTAAAGAAAAAGCTTTATTGAATTTTAAAGAAAAGATTAACAGTTTTTCTAGTAAAATAGGATATAAGGCTAAAATAGGATTTTCTGATGATGATATCAAGAACATTGAAAAGATAGAAAACTTAGTGGATAATCTAAAGAAAGAGGATTTTCCGAACATAGTGGAATATACAGTGAAAAATACTAAAGATCCTCAAGATATTAAAGTTAAGAAAAAAATAGTTGAATTTGTTGATCCTTCTAAACAATCTATAATAGGGTCAACCACATTCGGTAATATGACATCACAGTTGCATCCAAGTTCACATTTTGATAGACAAGACGCTTTTAAACACCAGCACTTAAAAAGAACTGAGTTCATAAAGAAATTTAGTAAGGAAATATTAGATAAAGAAAAAAGTAAAAATAAAGTTAATAAATTAAACTAAATTTTTATATCCATATTTATGGTTAAATCTTTTTTTCTTAAAGGCCAATAGATATTGACATTTTTCATACTCTTCTGATTCTTCATAGAATTCTATCATTCTATCTATAAAGTCGCTATCAAACGGATTTAAAGCTAAATCAAAGTACATTCCCTTTTTAATTCTGTTAAGGTTATCTTCTACAAATTCGTAATATGTGTCCATTAGTTATGATTGTTTAAAAATTCTTTTTCTTTGTCGGTTAAATTAGGGTAACCAATTTTATTTATTTTATCCAAAATGTCATCAATGTTGAAATCCATGGTTTCTTCTAAATTTACAACATCTTCTTTATTTTTTTTTAGTAGCTTTAGATTATCTATTGTCATATCAATCATAAAATTCATTAAATTATATGTTCTTTTATCCAATAAACTTTCTTTATAATACATAAAATCGTTTATCGAATCTTTATGCTTTTTAATAGTTTTATTCATTATTATTTTATTAATGATGAATAAAAACTTTTTATTTTTAGAAATCATTTTTGTTTCATTGTTTTTATCTAAGAACCTAAAAATCTTTTCTTTGGTATTAAAAATAAAAATCTTTTCTATACCATATTCAATATGTGATTTATCTTCGATTCTTTTTATGAAAAAGGTTTTATTTTCTTTTAATCTACTTAAATAAATTTTACATTCTTTTAAATAATCTAAAATTTCTGATATTGACTTTTTTGATACATTATATATCAAAATACCCAATAAAGCAAAAGAAAACGGTATTATAATTTTTAAAAACATTTATATAAGTTATTTTTTTTATACATTATATATTATAATATCAAATATAACTATTATTATCTATAATAAAAAGAAAATTAAGTTTAATTTTTAATATATATAAACAAAAGTAATTACTATATGTCCGGAACAGGTTCTTATATTGCTGGTTCAGCATCAGCTGATTATTATAATACAGCTGGTGAGTTATTATCTAAGTTGCCTGATAACACAGCTAATTTAATAAAAGCTAAAGATGTTAGAGATTCTGTTTGGACTCTTTGGAATCGAGTAGATGATATTTCTTTAATAGCTGGTTCAGCAGCATCAGCTTCATCTTATTTTCAGAATTCAGATCCAACACCGATAGATGTTGGTGGTATACCAGCTGGAACTACTTTCCCAACTCCACATGATATGCAAACTATGTGGGATAAGTTATTATATCCTTATATCTCACCATCTGTTTCTTTATCTGGTGGTGGTTTAAGAGAATTTGGTGGTCCTTTGAGTGTTATATTGAATTGGTCTGTTACTAAGAATAGTAATCCAATAACATCGATTGTGGTTGATGGTAATAATATAATACCAAGTGGTAATAATCAATCTGGTGTGTTATCAACATCTGGTACACATTCATATAATCCACCTATGAGTGAATCAAATACTTTTAATATGAGTTCTAGTGATGGTACTAATACTATTAATGGATCTACTACACTTACTTGGATGAATAGAATTTATTGGGGTAAGTTAAATATTCCTGGAAATCCTAATTTAACATTAAACCCTGGATTATCATCGTCTGTATCTTCTTTAATAAATGACAATACGTTAACTTCTTTAACTGGAGCGGGTGTTGGTTCTGGTAGTGGTTTATCAACAACTAAAACAAAAGAATATAGTGGTATTGATGGTGGTGGTGATTATTTAATATTTGCTTGGCCTAGTAGCTTTTCGGGTTCTACTACACCTAATTTTAAGGTTAATGGTTTACCGAACACAGCATTTACTAATGTTAAAACATCTTGGTCCTTTATGAATCAATTTAATTTTGTTAATAATTATGAAGTTTGGATTAGTAATACTATACAAAATTCACCTTTATTTATAGAGTTGAGTTAAAAATAAAAATAAATGAATTGTTAAATGATTAATATAGGAACACTAGTATCAGCCGCTATAAGACCAAATAGTTCATTAGATCCAATATCATCTGCTTATTCAAATGAAATATTAGGAGGTCATCATACATATGAAACTATGATAGAACGTGATTCTATTATAATTGAAAGAAGACAATGGGGTATGTTATGTACTGTTTATAATGATTCATCTTCTAGTAATAATACTACATACGTTTTAAAATATAATAATGTTGATACTAATTTGATGAATAATTCAAATTGGATAGAATATTCTATTTCTGGTGATTCCAACTCAGAGTGGATAGATTCAGTTAAATCTATTTTATTAACAGAACCTACATCACCAACAGATGGTGATAGATATTTATTAGGATTAAGTAACACTGATATGCCTATTGGTATTAACTGGTCTCTTATCACAGGTGGGTCTATCGCAGAGTGGAATGGATATTCATTAGTTTGGGATATATCACAACCAACCAAAGGTACGTCTGTTAGAATAGATGATGAGATATTTACTATTTATAATTATATTAATAATGATTTTCCTACCGGACAATGGGTTAAAGAATCTTTAAATCAGGTTAGATATATAGATGCTAGTTCTATAGATGATATAAATTATTCTGGTATATCAAATCCTAATTTCAATGTTTATAATGAAGAAATTTTATACTTGGTTAAGTTTTCTACTGATATATCAGGAACATCACCATATACATTAGATATAAATTCACTAGGATCTAAAGTGATGAAAAAACCAACAAAGGCAGGTTTAGTTGATCTAACGATAGGTGATATAAAGGCCGGTGTTATTTATAACTTAAATTATGATGGTACTTATTTTCAGGTAACATCTCCTTATGGTGGAGATTCCCTTAATATCAAATATTATATAGAACCAGGTGAAGTTATAACAGTTCCAGTGAACCATCAATATTGGGTTTATGGTGACTTAACTATAGCTGGTGAATTAATAAACTATGGTCAAGTAGTCATAGCTGAGGGTGGTATGATACTTACTGGTACTGGTGTTTTTTCTAATCATGGATCATTAACTTTAATAAGTATAGGCGAGGAAATTAATTTTCAAAACAGTGATACTATAGAATTCAGTGTTGTTAAAGATCCTATTACTGGTTCTACTGTTTCAGCTAGTGTTTCTTATTCTAGTTTAACAGCTTCTCATTTAAATACAGGAACAAATGGTGGAGCAACTGCTGGTTATTTATTAAGTTCAGATGCTGCTGGTAATTTTAAGTGGGTGAATAATACATCATTTGGTGCTGTTGGTGGAATACCAACTGTTGATGATAAAAATTACATGATGAGTTTTGATACATCAGGTGATAATGCTTCTACTGGATTATTTATAACAAACACACCAATTGATGGTAGTCATGTTTTTATAACAGTTAATGGACAATATTTTAATGTTGGTGATGGTATATCCACTTCATCATCTTGTTATTTTAGTAACGATGGTGGTATAACCGCTAAAGAATTTACATCACCTAATCAAATAACTGCTGGTGATGAATTGTATTGGAATGGTATTGTTGTGGGAACCGACTTATACACATCTTGGTCTATATCAATATATTATAAGATTTAAAACAATATAACATTAATCTATATTCTATTGTTATCACAAATAAATAATAATAAATACTAAACTAAATAATTTTTTAATCTACACTTTCGTATTATATGTGAGTTATGTGAATAAATTTTTGGTCGAAATTTATCGATACTTTCATATTATATATGTGGTATATAATTCAAATTTTGTATATATTTTTAATAGCAAATTTTTTGGTCGAAATTTATTATTATCTGGTCATATAAACTATGAAAAGTGTCAATTTTCGTCTAAAATAGGTTTTAAATATTAATATATAAAACTGAAAATATTCACTCTTTATATAAGGGTGAAATAAAAAAAAATAATAATTAATTAATTATGGCTTTATTAGATGGTAAACAATTAAGAAATCAGAGTACTGAGTTAGGAAAACTTAGTGGATCTGGGATTGTATCTTTTACAGCAGCGACGATGAGTTTCACATCAGGTTCGGTATTAACAACGGCTACGGCTAACATTGTTAATCCTACGGATGTTGTAAACAAGGAATATGTAGATTCTGTTGCAGCTGGATTAGATCCAAAAGAATCGGTAGCGTACACTACCACAGGTAATATTACATTATCTGGAACAAGTACACAAGTAAACGGTGACTGGTCAGAGGCACTTACAGACGGGGATAGAATTCTTGTAAAAAATCAAACTGACAAAACAGAAAATGGTATTTATACTGCTGATGCTGGTTCTTGGACAAGAGCTGAAGATCACGATGGTACTCCTGCACATGAAGTAACTTTAGGTAACTTTACATTTGTAGAATATGGTACACTTGCTGGTTCAGGATATGTATTACATTCTACTAACTCAAGTAACTCTCCAATCATTGCTCCTGGTAGTGACGAACAAGAGTGGACTTTATACTCTTCAGCTGGTGCTTACACTGCTGGTACAGGGTTGAACTTGAATAATGGTGAATTTGAAATCGATGCTACAGGTGTAGCTGCTGGTTCATATGGTTCAGCTGATTCGATTACAACATTTACTGTAAATGACGAAGGTCAATTAACTACAGCTGCTGATACACAAATTAGTATTGTAGCTGAACAAGTAACAGATTTTGATTTAGCTGCTGAAACGGCAATTTTTGAAGATCCTAACTTTGTTGATGGTACAACTATTGATTTCACAGTAACTGCTGGTGATTCTGTAACTGCTGAAGTTGTTGATTCATCTTTAACATCTGCAAAATTAGACACAGGTTCTAACGGTGGTGCAACTGCTGGTTATGTATTATCTGTTGATAATAATGGTGATTTCAAATGGAAATTAGACGAAGGTGATATTTCTTCTATTGATGCTGGAAACGGTTTAATCGGTGGTGGAACTGCTGGAGATATTCAGTTAAATCTTGGTGGTACTGTAAATGATGATATTACTTTTGATTTCGGTGGTACTGGAAGTATTAACTTTGGTAATGCTGGTGTTGGTCAAAACTCTGAAACTTTCTCAATTGGTACTAAAGATTTCCAAGCTTTCGCTTTTAATGATTTAGGTCTTCCAGCTTCTTCATTACATATGAATAATGGCAATTCAACTTTATCTGCTGATCTTATGGATGGTACGGCTACTCTTATGGGTAATACTGTATCACTTTCGGGTAATAAAGATGTTAATATTATTGCTGCTATGGGTAAAGCAAGTATAAACTCTCCTGAAATTAATGTTGGTACTGGTTACACAACTGATATTAAATTAAACGGTGATTATACAACAATAGAAGGTAAAACTTTAGATGTTACAGCACAAGAGGGTCTTAATATAAGTACTAGTGGAACGGCTAATATAAATGGTAATACTTTTTCTGTTGGAGCAACAAATTTTGATTTTCAAGGTTCTAATTTTCAACAAAGTGTTAATGATTCATACACAGCTCAAATCGGAGGGTCTTATTCTGTTGAGGCTGGAAATGTTACATTAAAATCTAATGGAGATTTTAATGTAACAACTGGTGATGGAAAAGGTTTACAATATACTGCTGATTACTCATCTACATTTGTAGCTAATTCATTAGTAACTAAAGCTTATGTTGATTCGTTAGATGCGGCTCAAATCACAGGTGTTGATGCTGGTGCTGGTTTATCTGGTGGTGGAACTGCTGGAAATGTTGCTTTATCTGTTAATACTTCAAATGGTTTAAGTGTTGATGGT
>TARA_R110002153_G_scaffold132597_2_pt1 | contig 24628 bp, 42 predicted proteins | sample TARA_R110002153 | Tara Oceans TARA_R110002153 (sample SAMEA4398193) | marine metagenome | biome: Polar Biome; feature: [SRF] surface water layer (ENVO:00010504); material: water (ENVO:00002006), including particulate matter (ENVO:01000060) such as... | depth 5 m | reverse complement strand
CGTATGGCGCTTGCCTCCTGGGCAGCTTCAACCTGACGAGGTACATCAGCTTCACAGACTACAATGGCCCAGACCAAGACGAAGCTGGCTACAGCTTCAACTACAAGCAGTTCGCTGCCGACATCCCGCACGTGGTTCGTGCCATGGACAGGGTGGTGGATATCGCGACCTATCCCCTGTTCGAGCAGGAACAGGAAGCTAAGAACAAGCGCCGGATGGGCTTGGGCGTGACGGGACTGGCGAATGCCGGGGAGACCCTGGGCTATCCCTACGGAAGCGAGGAGTTCCTCGAGTTCGAAGCTGGTGTGCTTCGGATGCTGCGGAACGAATGCTATCGGGCCTCAGCCCATCTCGCTCAGGAGCTTGGGACGTTCCCCCTGTACAACCGGGACAAGTACCTGGCGGGCGAGTTCATCCAAGACCTGCCCGACGACATCCGCACCCTTATTATGGCCGGAGGGATTCGCAACTCGCACCTCACCAGCATTGCGCCCACTGGGACCATCAGCCTGTGCGCGGACAATTGCTCCAGCGGTATCGAGCCTGTGTTCTCCAAGTCCGTGAGGAGGACGGTGCAGACCTTCGATGGCGCCACCCAGGTAATGGTCGAGGACTACGCTTTCGCCCAGTGGGGCACCGAGCCTGTAGAGGCGAACGACGTATCGGCGGAGGAGCACCTCATGGTGTTGGCCGTTGCCCAGCGGTACATGGACAGCGCGGTCTCTAAGACGTGCAACGTCCCGAGCGACATGGCGTGGTCGGATTTCAAGAACCTGTACATGCACGCCTGGGAGCTGAAGTGCAAGGGGATCACCACCTTCAACGCTGGCGGAAAGCGCATGGGCATCCTGACGCGAGCGACACCTGCCGAGCTGGAGCGCATGAAGGACGAAATTGACGAGGGTCTGTCCTGCGAGATGGATCCCGAGACTGGCAGAAGTTCCTGTGAGTAGGTGACTTACGAACGCGCCTGGGGAAAGTTCTATCAAAGTTCTTTCCTTTTGGCGAGCTCGTGGTATGATGAGTGTGTCGGGAAGGTCCTGACTACGCCAACCAAAGGAAATCTGATATGAACGAAAAGCAAATTCTCGACCGTCTCGACCAGCTTGCTCAGCAGGCAAGCGAAACCGCTCGCGCCATCTACCACCTTCGGGTTGAACTGCTGGTGAGCAAGTCCTCCAGCAGGACCCGGAAGGAAAAGGCTCCCCGCCATCGCTGGTCTTCCGAGGACAAAGATGCAGTCCGTCGCTACGCCATGGATGGGCAGAGTCCCCATGAAATCGCAGAGCGCCTGGACTTCGAGGTCTCGGCGAACGCTGTACAGGCTCAGATGTATGCCATGTTCCCCGGCGGCAACCGCTCCGGCCTCAACTTCGAGGTGCGGTAATGTTGGCCCACACTCGTGAAGACCTCGAGGCCAAGACCTCTAGGCAGCTCGTCGAAATCTTCAACGCCATTCCTGGTGTCCAAACGGTCACTAGGTTCAGCAGCCGGATGTCCGGAGTCAACCGCATCCTGACCATCCAGCCCGACGTCCGCCCAGTGGCCGAGCCCATCAAGCCTGCAGCTGCTCCGGCGTCGCTTGAGGAAATCGTCAACGCTCCCTTCCACATGAGCTCACAGCATGTTATCGCCACCGAGGCTCCGCCCAAGCTCACCTGGGCAGATACGGGTACGGTTAGGGACGAGGTCGACATCGCTGTTGACTACCTGGCCCAGTCAAGGCCACGACGGAAGGCCACGCAGGGCACCTACAACCTGACGGGTGGGGTGACCAAGCGGAACTACCGCGAGAACACCCAGCGAGGGAAACTCCTTCACGTCCTCATGGTGGATGGTGCGACCTTCGACCGCCTCCTTATCCTGTTCCCTCAGTGGGATGCTTCCCACCTTCACCGTACCATCCGGATGCTCAGTAACCACTTCGGATTCGACTTCACCACGGACGACGCAGGTGTCATCCGTGCCTCCCGCTAGGAAAACCACATGACAATCAAAGTAGCAATCGTAGGAGTTGGCAACTGCGCCTCCTCCCTCATCCAAGGCCTCACGTACTATGGGGACGACGCCGACCCGCAAGGGGTGATGCAACCTGTCCTGGGCGGATACCGTCCCTCCGACATCGAGATCGTCGCAGCCTTCGACATCGACGGTCGCAAGGTTGGGCAGGATCTGTCCCAGGCCATCCTGGCCAAGCCGAACTGTACCATGAAGTTCGCTGAGGTGCCCACCCTGGGTGTCACGGTGCAGAGGGGACCTACCCTCGACGGTCGTGGCCCGACGCTAGAGGAGGCAGTACTGGAGAGCTTGCGGGACCCTGTGAATGTTGCCGATGAGCTGCGGATTAGCGGTGCCGAGATCGTGGTGGGATACCTGCCTGTGGGCTCGGAAGATGCGGTGCGGTTCTATGCCCAAGCTGCGGTCGACGCTGGCTGTGGCTACGTGAACGCTGTCCCGGTCTTCATCGCCTCGGACCCAGCGTTCGCCCAGAAGTTCCACGACGCCGGACTGCCCCTCATCGGGGACGACATCAAGAGCCAGGTCGGGGCGACCATCGTCCACCGAGTTCTGGCCAACCTGATGCACGCTCGAGGCTACAAGCTTGAGCGGACGAGCCAGCTGAACGTCGGTGGCAACACGGACTTCATGAACATGCTCGACCGCACCCGCCTCGCTTCGAAGAAGATCAGCAAAACGCAGGCCGTCACGAGCGTGATGGGTCTGGACCTTGCGCCCGAGAACGTGCACGTTGGGCCGTCGGATTACGTCCCCTGGTTGCTTGACCGCAAGTGGGCCCACATCCGCCTCGAAGGAACGGGTTTCGGTGGTGCGCCCATGGTCATGGAGCTCAAGCTCGAAGTCCACGACAGCCCCAACTCTGCCGGAGTTGTGATGGATGCCATCCGCTGCGCCAAGGTCGCGCTCGACCGTGGCCTCGGTGGGCCGATCCTGCCGCCGTCCGCTTGCTACATGAAGTCCCCGCCTGTCCAGGTCGAAGACTACGAAGCTTTCGAGGAGCTCCAGCAATGGCTTTCGTAATCGATAAGCGTTCCGGATACACTATCCGGGAAGGCACTAATGACAAGACGATCATTAGTGAGTGCCGAGCGTATTTCAAGACGCTGACGCTGGACCCCGACCGGGACGTGGTAATGGATATCGGTGGGCACATCGGAATCTTCGCGGACATGTGCTACCCTACTCGGGTTGTGTCGTACGAACCACTGCCCGCAAACGCCAAGCTGTACCTGGAGAACTCTCCGAATTCCGCACTGCGTGAAGGTGCCATGGTGTACCGACCAAAGACAGCCACGATCCCGCTCTATGTCAGCGAGACCAGCGATCAGTCGAACCACACTCTGGTACAAACCCGTGGACGCAAGACGATAGATGTTCCGACTTTCAGCTTCGAATCCTCGCTGGAGATTGTACGACCCACCGTCCTGAAGCTGGACATCGAGGGTGGCGAATACGACCTCCTCGAAGGGTACGGCACCAAGCTCCCTGTGCGGATCTTCCTGGCCGAATTCCACTTCCGGAAGAAGGCGGACGCTGCCCGAGCCGAAGCCTTGTGGGCCGGACTCGACGATCACTTTGACCAGGTCTTGGTTCAACCCAAGGTCGCAGCATGGAATACGTTTGGAGTATGGGCAAGCGCAACCTAGACCACGTCCCGACAGACCCGGCTTGGCATCGCAAGATGTTCCCGGAGTTCTGTCGATTTGAAATCCTCGGTGGAGGGCCGGACCCGCACATGCAGCTGGCCGTCCATCAGGCCAAGGACTCTGCCGATCCCGTCTGGTTCCTGGGCGGCTGCTACATCGGACCGTATGTGGTTTCGTCTGCGGAGTTCATCTCTCAGGCCTGGCCCACCGCCAAGTCGGTTCGGGAGAATCCCCTGGCGTTCCACGAGTGGATCGAGCAGAACTACCACCTCCTCGAGATCCGGCGTGAACGTCGGGCCATCTACGGGATCCGCAGGTTCTCCAACTTCATGCTGGGATATGCCCAGTGGTGTGGGGAGTTCAGCCCACCCGGTACCAGCTTCGACGACGACTGGGATTACATCCAGACGGTGCCGATGAACGGAAGGTACGGCAGCATGAAGCTGTACGAAACCCTCCTGATGGCAGACATCCTGCAGCACCACTGGTACGACATCCGACCGAAGTCCGGACCGACGCCTCGCGAGGCTTTGTCCTGGCTGCGTCCTGAGCTGGCTGGGCTCCACAAGAGGAACGATGCTTCTGCGATCTGGCTTACCAACAAAGTTGCCGGGGAAGAGAAAGAGTGGCTGCGGAAGGAGAAAGGACTGGACCTGAACTGGTTCCACTATGAAGTACTGCTGTGCGAATATCGGCAGAACATCATCTCCCAATCCCAGTATCCTGGTCGGTCGCACGACTCGGAGCTGGGGCGAGCTCGCTCCCTTGAGGCTAAGATCCCAGGGCTGAAGCTGCGACTGTGGGAAGACCGAGCTACCCTGTTCCCGACTCGCCCACTCGGTGAGATCCGGAGCCGCTGGGATGGCCGTCGTGAAGGCGTGGGCAAGATTGCCACGAAGCACGGATACACGTGGTCGGACATGGTGTTCGATTACTCCCGAACTACTGACCTTGCCAACCCGGTGAGATGGAACGATGCTTAGAGAAATTCATCCCCGCCTGTGGATCAGCAGTATGCCGACCCTCGCGATGCTCGAAGAAAGTGGAGCCGACGCGGTTATCTGCTGTGTAAAGAAGGGGTCCGACCAGGAGGTCCAGGATGCTCTCAGTGGCTATGTGCAGTACAGTATCCCCGACGGGGTCCGTTTCGATACGGAGCTGTTCACGATCGCCCTGGGAGCACTGATACACTGGTACGAGCAAGGTCGGACGATCATTGTCCACTGCCATGCAGGACGCAACCGTTCCTGTACCTTGGCTGCGCTCTTCCTCATCCACAAGTGTGGCTGGGACGGTGGGGACGCAGTGGACTACATTCGCAAGCTTCGTCCTCGGGCGATCGCCAACCCGGTCTTTGAAGAGCGCCTCCGCGCTGGAGGAATCTAATGATTATCATCGTAGCAGGAACCAACGGCTCCGGCAAGACCACCCTCGCACGAAGGATCCTAGAACTCCTGGGCGAGCCTATCCGTCAGGACAAGATGCTCATGGAGTGGGAGGATGTCGTGGTCATCGGGAAGTACAACGGACCCGCCTGTGGAGGATGTGATGGCTTCAGCTGGAAAGGAGCAGCCGACGACATCGAGGCCATCGCGGTTGAGGCAATCCAGTTGGGCAAAGCGGTTCTCCTTGAAGGGGTGATCGTCTCCACCTGGGGCAAGGCTCGACTCGAGCGACTGATCGAAAGTGGGCTCGTCTATGTACAACTGGCCACTCCGGTTGAGGTCTGCGAAGCCAGCGTGAACGACCGTCGAAAGATTCGGTTGGGCGAGAAGTACACTCCGGTCAAGCCGGATAACCTCTATGGAAAACACCGAGGCTTGCTGAACGGGATCGAGAAGAAGAAAGACATGGGAATCGACATCCGAGTCCTGGGGCGGGAAGATGCGTTTCTCGAAGTGAAGGAGTTGCTGGATCTATGAAACCTGTATTCATCCGAAACCCGAAGACGGGAAGCAGCTCTATCGCTGCAGCGGTGCCTGACAATGTGTCGTGGAAAGCCCACGAACCGCTCAAGTACTGGCGTGCTGCACATCGCACCTTCGCCTTCGTGCGAAACCCTTGGGAGCGACTGTTCTCGTGGTACAGGCACGAGGCATACTTCCGTGAGGTATCCTTCGAGGATTACGTCATGACGCATGCCATGACCGAGAGGTACCAGCATGGCAATGTCAAGACGTGGATGCTGATTGCTGACCAGTACGAATGGATCTGCCACAAGGAGCAGTGGCCCACGTACATCGGGAGGTTCGAAAAGCTCGAGGCAGACTACCTCAAGATTGCGGATCTCCTCGAGTTTGAACCGGGTACGCTTGGGCATGAACGGATCAACCCTCATGCCAGGGAGCATCCCTACACTCCCACTCTCTGGACCCCAAAGATGGTAGACCACATGGTCCCCATGTTCGGTCCCTTCGCCCACCAATTCGGATACAAGGCACCATGCTAGACAAGGACACCATCGACGAAGTAATGCGCACCAGGGCAGCTCACATCGAGTCGTTCTCCGCAGCGTTCCTCCAGCAGGTTGGCAGCGCCGAAGCCAGCAGGTACAAGCTCGTGGAAACCCAGGAGAAACCAGCCGACGGATCGTTCCGTGTTACCTGGGAATTCCTGCTGGTCGAAGACGACGGGGACCGAGCCGAAGGCGACTGGGACCGAGCTACCAAGCTCATGACCGAACCTCACCTCAACGACCAATGCCCCGATGGAACCAAGTGAAAGCAGTTGCGGCGGATGTCCTTCTCGTTGTGGGGATTCTGTGGATCCTGCTACACGCAAAGTCACCCTGGTAGAGTGGCAAGCCGAAGCCATCCGCCTCTTCGGTGAACACCCCTCCACGTGGACGTTCGTATGTCCTGCCTGTGGGCAGGTGCAATCCAAGAACGACCTCTTCTTCTTACCTCTTGACGCCGACAACATTGTCGGGTACGCTTGTATCGATCGCTGGCAGACAAACGCCTGCAGGCAAGTCGGCGGTCCCGTCCTCCTCACCATTTCCCCTGGCGAAGTTCGCCCAATGTTCGAGTTCTACAAACCATGAAAAAGCTGATCGTATCCAATCCTGTCAACCTGCAGGGAAACAGTTTCGCACTGGCGTTCCGAGGAACGGAAATCGCGGGAGAGTTGAAGCCGGGTGTGGAGGTCCAGCTCGTGGACACTAACGGACAAGAACTCCTGAACGTCGAGGTCCTTGACGTTTGGGGTGGCCCCACTGGCAACTTCCCCGCTCTCCTTGCTGAGATGATGCAGGATCCTCTGTGTCGTACCTTCACGGGACTCTTCACCCACCTCGCGCTTAGTCGTACCAAGGAATCGGAGACCACTGATATGAACACTCCACTCAGTGTCGTCATCGTGAAGCCCAAGGTAAGCTCGATCATCCGCGCCACCAGCTCGCAGATTGCGAAGATGAAATGAGAGAAGCCAAGCAATTCTTCGAGTTCGTCAACGAGCGCGAGCATATCCGTATCCTGAAGGACGCCGGAGCACTCCGAGAGCATTGGACGAAAGACCCCATCCTGCGGGAGTTCCGATTCTGCAACGTGTTCCGCGAGGACGACCGGACCACCCGGTACTTCGCGAGCGAAGTTCGGGAGCCGCTGAGGTATCACACGGGTGCCTTGATCGCCACGATCGGGTGGCGCTGGTTCAACCGGATCGAGACCTGCGAGAAGGTTGCATTCACTGAGTGGGCATACGCAAGAACCGACTGGATGCGCGAGGCGTTTCAAGACGTCCACCCTCTGGTTACGGGTGCGTACATTGTCAAGACGCCCAACGGTATGTCGAAGCTCGAGGGAATCCTCAAATGCATCGACGTGGCCAACGACCACTGGGCGCTGAAGCTGGTCAAAGAAAGTGGAAAGATGAGCCTCGAGGAGATGCATCACGAGCTGATGGAGATCCCATACCTTGGGCGCTTCATGGCATACGAGATCGTGACGGACCTGAGGCACACCTACCTCGGCGAGAATGCTCCCGATATCATGACGTGGGCCAACGCTGGTCCGGGTGCGATTCGTGGTCTTGGTTGGGTGCTCGAAAGTAATCCTGGTCTTATGAGTTACGGACCAAAGAAATCGCAGGAGGCTGCGTGCGAACTGATGCGCTGCCTGCTTGCGAGATCCCAGTCCGATTGGAATTGGCCCGATCGTCCGTGGGAAATGCGAGAGGTGGAGCACTGCCTTTGCGAATTCGACAAATACCGCAGAGCCCAAGGTGGGCAGAGACTGAAGAGGAGATACCAATCATGAGGAGAACCTGGCTACAAGTCCTGCAGTGGGGTGACGATAAGTCCATCGAGATCCACGTGACATCTGATCCTACTGCTGGGTCCACTCCTCTCGCTGCTGAGCAGGGTAGAATTGGTGGATTCCGCGTCCTACATACTGAAGAAATCGATCCCCTCAAAGTCGCCGAGATCATGGTTGACTACGCATCCCAATGAGAACTATCGTCGTCCGAAACGTACATCAAGCACTGACCGAGGGAGCCTACCAGCTCCAGACATTCGGCCAGGAAACCACCAGCCGGAACGGTCCGGTGAAGATGCTTCCGGTCCCCCTGACCACCTGCTATCTGCGCCCCACCGAGCGGGTTCTGTTCCACCCCGAGCGGGACGCTAACCCGTTCTTCCATCTCTTCGAATCCCTGTGGATGCTGAAGGGTCGGAGGGACGTCGACTTCCCCAAGTTCTTCAACTCCAAGTTCGATGCGTTCAGCGACGACGGCGAAGTTTTCAACGCAGCCTACGGATACCGCTGGCGGAACCACTTCAACACCGACCAGCTGGCTCGCATCATCAGTGCGCTGGACAAGGACCCCACCTGTCGCCGACAGGTACTTGCTATGTGGGATGGGCATCACGATTTGGGGCTGCAGTCCAAGGACCTCCCCTGTAACACCCAGGCCTACTTCCAAGTGGACATGGATGGGAAGCTGCAGATGATGGTGACGAACCGTAGCAACGACCTGATCTGGGGAGCCTACGGTGCGAACGCTGTACACTTCTCGATGCTGCTGGAGTACATGGCGCTCTCGCTGAAGAGGGAGGTTGGTCTCTACTACCAGACCAGCTTCAACACCCACTTCTACACGGAAACCCACGGGGACTTGGTGGCTACGCTCGCGGACAAAGCACCGCAGCCTCCTGCCCAGTACACCTGTCCGTATTCCTCAGGTGCTATCACGACCACCATCCCCCTCATGTCCATCCCCCGTGGGCGCTGGGACCGTGAGCTGACCATGTTTATGTCTATGGGATTCGAGATAGCGAACACCAACAAAGTGTTCGTCGACCCGTTCTTCGCCCATGTCGCTATTCCGCTCTACCGTGCATACATCGCATTCAAGAGCAAGTCCCCCACGAGGTTCGCAGAAGCCTACCAGCACGTCGGCCAGTGTGCCGCCCAGGACTGGCAGATTGCATGCTCCGAGTGGCTCCAACGCCGAGAGGCAAAATGCAAGAAGTAACACTCAGGATCATGATGCTGCGCGAGGCGGCGGCTGTCGAACGCGCGCATACCCTTCCGCACCACGGCTCCTACAGTAACGGAGCGCACCAGTACGGCTGCGTGATGCTCTACCTCGAACTCTGCCCCGATCCGCAATTCAACACGGTACGTGCTATCCTCGCCCACGACCTGGGCGAACGTTGGTGCGGGGACATCCCGGCTCCGGCAAAGTGGTCTGTCCGGAAGGACCTTCGCGCCGAACTGGAGGAACTCGAAGAACGTTGCATCCGGAGGATGGGGCAGGAGTTCAAGCTGTGTACTCTTGAGGCCATGTGGCTGAAAGCTGTGGACTGCCTGGACCTCTGGCTGTGGTCCCACGAGCAGCTGGCGATGGGCAATCGCAATGCCCAGGCCATCGTTGATAACATCGAAAAGTTCTTCCGCCTGAAGTCCGACGTCATCCCCAAAAACGTAGTACAATTCATGACCGACTACGAGTGGCAACGCACCCCCGACGAGATCCCAGAATGAGTTACATCGACCACCTTGAGAAGATCGCATCACAGGACGCCAAAGTCCTCCGGGACAAAGACCGTGAGTACGGAGGCAGCTGGCTGAAACGCGGAGGCGTAGGTGCCTTCATGATGCTCGCCAGGAAGTGGGACAGGCTCGAGCAGGCCATGTCCAAAGAGATCCCTGCCGTGTCCCTGTCTAGTGGGCATATCACCAAGCCCATCGGCACGTACGACATCATCGAGCGAGCACTCGCTGACGGTCGCGAGGAAGGCATCCTCGACGACATCGGCGACCTCCGCCGATACCTGCTCCTTGTTGAATCCGAAGTCCGTGAGCGCCTCGAGGCGAAGCGAGGTGCGGAGAACAAACTGCCTCCTGCGGACCCATTCGATGGAATCGTCACGTTGCGAGGAGATCAATTCTAAATGGCCATCCCTGCCTTCACACCACGCTCCGATTGGAAGCTGCCGGACCTGACACAACTGCCCTCATGGGCGGATGCGAAACGGGTATGCGTCGACCTTGAAACGAAGGACCCACAGCTGAAGAAGCTGGGTCCGGGTGTGAGGCGGGACGGAAAGATAGTCGGGTTCGGGTTCGCTATCGATGGTGGGCCCAAAGCCTACTTGCCTATCGCCCACGCAAACGGTACGAACCTCGATCCTAAGCACGTGCTCCAGTATTTCCTGGACCAGGCCAAGTGCTTCACGGGCGAGCTGGTAGGTGCTAACCTTCCGTACGACTTGGACTACATGGCGGAGTCGAAGATCGTCTTCCGCAACGTCTCGTTCTTCCGCGATATCCAGGTGGCCGAACCGCTTATCGACGAGAACCAGTTCTCCTACTCGATGGAGAATATCGCCAAGCGTCGCGGGATCGCAGGCAAGGACGAGATCCTGCTGCGTGCTGCTGCTGCCTCCTGGGGTGTAGACCCCAAGGCTGGTATGTGGGAGCTCCCACCCGAGTTCGTCGGGCACTATGGCGAGCAGGATTGCCTCCTTCCGCTGGAGATTCTCCGCGCCCAGGAGAAGGAGATCGATGCGCTTGATCTTCGGGAGGTGTACGATATGGAGTCGCGCCTTCTCCCGGTCTTACTGAAGATGCGGAGGCGAGGTGTGCGAGTTGACTTCGACCACCTGGACCGCGTTGCCGAGTGGGCAACCGAGCGGGAGGTCTCCGCACTGGCACGGATCAACCACCTCACTGGCTGCAGCCTCACGACCAGTGATACCACGAAAACCTCCGCACTGATCCCAGTGCTGGAGCACATGGGTATCAACTTCAACAAGCCGGAGTACCGTACCGATCCCACGGACAAGTTCCCCAAGGGTCAGCCCTCGATCAAGAACGACTGGCTCAAGACGCTGCCCAAGAACGATATCGTCGAGGCCATCCTCGATGCCAAGAAGTTCAACAAGCTCAACGGGACGTTCGTCAAGAGCATCCGCACGCACGCTATCGGCGACCGGATCCACTGCACCCTGAAGCAGATGATCGGCGAGTCGGAAGACGGCGAAACGGGTGGCGCCAAGTACGGTCGCCTCGCCTGCTCCGGCCCCAACCTCCAGCAGCAGCCTGCGCGAGATCCCGAGATCGGCCCGATGTGGCGTGCGATCTACATCCCCGACGAAGGCGGCACGTGGGCAGTCCATGACTACTCACAGCAGGAGCCTCGATGGCTTGTACACTACGCCGAGCTGATGAAGCTGCCCAAGGCACGGGCGATGGCCGAGCGGTATCGTACGGACCCCACAGCAGACAACCACGACATGATGGCAACGCTCATCAATTCCGAGTGGCCCAACCTGGCGGAGAAGTTCAAGAAGGCCGAACGTTCGGCGGCGAAGATCATCTTCCTTGGGCTGTGCTACGGCATGGGACCAGGTAAGCTGGCCAAGTCGCTGGGCCTCCCGACGAAGTGGCGCGAGTTCAAGGCCAAGGATGGGCGGACGGTCAAGTACCTCGGTGCGGGTGACGAAGCCCAAGCGTTGCTTGAGAAGTTCCGCAATGGCGTTCCGTTCGTCAAGAAGCTGATGAAGCTGGCGGAAGAAGCAGCCGAGGAACGCGGTTACATCAAGACGGTGGATGGGCGGAAGTGCCACTTCCCGAAAGTCTGGGACCCGGCCAAGCGCAAGATGCGGTACGACCTGACCCACAAGGCGGGCAACCGTTTGGTCCAGGGCTCCGCTGGTGGCCAGATGAAGACGGCGATGGTCAAGGCCGACGCCGAGGATATCCGCCTCCAACTCCAGGTCCACGACGAGCTGTCGCACACGATCTGGGATCCCGAAGAATCTCTCCACTGCGCACGTGTTATGCGTGGCGCGGTGAAGTGCAACGTCCCCCACAAGGTGGACATCGAAACTGGTCCCAACTGGGGCGATATCTCTGAACCCGAATGGGCAAAGTAATGAATAAGGAAGATCTAGAAGAAGTGAAGAAGCTGATCGAGTACATGGGCGACGAAGGTTGGAATGATGGCTGCGGCTGCTGCTCCAACGAGCAGCTGAAGAACGACGAAGACTACAAGAAAGTTGTGGCTATCTTGGAGAAGTACTCATGAAACATGTAATGATCGACATCGAGTCGATGGGTACCGAGCATGGCTCCGCTGTGATCTCCATCGGCCTCGCAGAATTCGACCCCAAGACTGGCACCATCGGGCGCACGCTCGAGGTCCGCAACACCCTGGAAGCCCAACGGGTTATCGGACGGAAGTTCGATCCCTCCACGGTGGAGTGGTGGCTGCGGCAGTCGACCGAAGCCCAGCAGGCGTTGCTTGCGAAGCCACGGCATGACACTGCAGCCTCGATGATGAAGGAGGTTGATACCTTCCTCCACTCGATCTCCTCCAGCCAATGGGAGCTCGGCCTGTGGGCCAAGGGTCCCAGCTTCGACCTCGTAATGCTGAGGGATCTTGCAGCGCAGGTTGACGTCCGCTGGAAGGGTCACTTCTCCCGGGAGTTCTGCGTGCGTACCATGCTCATGATCGCCCAAGCAAACCAGTGGGATGACATCCTTGCGGCGGAGCCCGAGGTCGCCCACGGTGCGCTGTCCGACTCGATCCACCAGGCACGCCAGATGATGGAGATCATGAAGAGGTTGAAGAAATGATGACTGCAATTCGATTGATCCTGTCCCTACTGTGGATCCTGATCTTCCTACTGGGTGCGGCACTACTCCTAGTGCCCATCGCCATCGGGAGGACTGCGGAGTGGGTATCGGAGAGTCTGTTCGAGCCGTTCATGGATATGTTTGATGAGTTGATCCCATGAGGGACAAGACAATCCGTGACCACTTCGGTAACGAGATCGAGGTTGGCGACCGCTTCTTCTATGGCAGTCCGCCGACGCACGGCATCGTCATCAAGCTCCGCACCATGTCGATCGTGATCGAGATTGGCGGGAGCCTATGGGAGCCGAACGTCAGTCACACCATGAACTGCAAGTCGCCCGAGAAAGGCGTCTGCCTTGACCGCGTCCCGGAGGACATATTCAAATGACCAGGAAAGAACGCCTCGCCAAGAGGAATGCATTCCTCGGGGAACAGAAGAAGATCACCGACTGGCTGAAGGAAAGCGGCAAGGAGGCGGGTGTGGAGTACGCAGTCGCACAGAAGGTTGACGGTAGATGGCGCTGGGCTTTCCGCACCCCGCACGAGCCTTGCCGGGATTCGCTGTTCGCGATCCTAGAGACGGATAAGAGGTTCCCCGTCCGACGAGTGAACCTGTGATGTACACGATTGAGTGGCGCCTGACCCCTGGCATGTTTGAGCCAGGCCAGCGCTGCCATAAGTGAAAGAGCCAACCTGGGGAACGCTGGTCAGTGTTCCGCAAATACACCTGCAAAGAGAGAAGAGATATGATGTATGACAAGATGAAAGATCGCCCCGAGTGGGAGGTACGAACTCATGGCTAACTGGGACAACCGATTCCTTGAGCTCGCACAGCACGTGGCCGAGTGGAGCAAGGACCCAAGCACGAAGGTAGGTGCGGTCATCGTCGACGAGAAGCGTCGTGTGATCTCGACGGGATACAACGGGTTTCCCCGTGGAGTTGAAGATCACGAGTGGCGACTGAACGATCGCCCTACCAAGTATTCGTACGTGGTACATGCGGAACTCAACGCAATCCTGGCGGCACCTCTGAGCGTTGAGGGTGCGACCATCTACGTCACGCACCAGCCATGCTGCGGCTGTGCCAAGGCAATCATCCAGGCAGGTATTGTCATGGTGATCTCGCCGAAACAGGGCCGCATCACCACCTGGGCTGACGATCAGCAATTGGCCTGGGAAATGCTGAAGGAAGCAGACGTGCGGGTGGGGAGATGAACGACCTGCCCAACATTCGCGACATCTTGGCCGAGACGGAGAAAGCCTTCAATGGGCAGTTCCGAAACGCAGCCCCATGGAAGGATCGCTATGGCCACGTCACGTTCAACGAAGCCATGCGGATCACGACTGTGATCTCCCTCATTCGTTGGGCGGAGAAGACCCAACCAGATACCGACAAGACCAAACTGATCGAAGTAATGGAGAGACTCATCACCGCAGTCTACAGGAGCCAATGAGCGAATCAGCACTAGCATCACGGGTAATGAAAATACTCAAGCCACTTGATGGTATTCGCATTGAGAACATGTGCTCGAAGGGTACTCCCGATGTCAACTATTGCGGTGGCTGGATCGAGCTCAAGCAGCAGGACGCCTGGCCCAAGCGAGCAACCACCAAGGTGCGGCTGGACCACGACCTTTCGCTGGAGCAACGTATCTGGCTGGACCGCCGAGCTCGGAAAGGCGGCACCACCTGGGTGCTGCTGCAGATCGCTCGGGACTACATGCTGTTCACAGGTCCCGTCGCGACCCAGGTAATCGGTACGTCTACCAAGGCGGAGCTGCTTGCGGCTGCGCATCGGGTATGGACAGCCAAGGAAATGCAGGAGGATTTGGTAGAATGCTTACAGAGAGGGAACTAACCAGCGCCGAAAGGTTAGTATTGCATCGACGTAGATTGGGCATCACGCAGCACGAGGCTGCTGGTCTCCTCAGAATCACCGCCTGGTCCTACCGACAGCTCGAAGAGGGTAGTCGGACCCCCGATCGCCCAGAGCCCACACTAGACAAACTGAAGGAGCATGAGATCTGCTTCATCCTCCGTCGGCGAGCCCACCGCAGCCGAACATCCGTCGCGAAATCCGTTGGTGTTAGCGAATGCTGGCTGACCCATATGGAACGTGGACGTGTCCCCGCCACCCGCCTCATCGAATACTGGACCTCCCTGTAATGCATCCCTCTGTAGAATTCCTCACCAAGCTGTATCCGCACGGACCTTGGCTCCTCACTGCACTTCCGGTCGAGCGCGACCATCCCGCGAAGAAATCCCCTCCGACCCAAACCTTCTTGCCTGGGCAAGAGGCCAACGTGGTATCCTGGATCAAGGGTATGGAGGGAGGTGCCTTCAACTTCTACTTCAGCGTCAACCCGCCGACCCAGGCGATGACCAAGAAGGCGAGCCGTCTGGACATCAAGGAGATGGCGTACCTTCACGTGGACATCGACCCGAAGAAGGGCGAGTCTGGCCTGGACGCGAAGCAACGTATCGAAGCTCTCCTCACCAACGCGCTGCCCGATGGCATCCCCGTCCCCACGGCGGTGGTGGATAGTGGCAATGGCTACTGGGGTTTCTGGCAGTTGGCCGAGGCGTTTCCCATCGCTGGCGACAGCGCGAAATACGAGGAGGCGAAGCTTTACAACCTGCACCTGGAAACGGTATTCGGGGCGGACAGCTGCCACAACGTAGACCGCATCGCTCGCCTCCCTGGAACCACCAACTATCCGGACGCACGGAAGCGTGCCAACGGTAGGGAGGTGGCAGATGCCAGGGTGCTCTACTTCGAGCAGACCAACGTATATCCGCTGACCCAGTTCACCAAAGCTCCGCAGGTTGCGGTGAAGCGCGACGGATTCAGCGAGGGTAAGACGGTGAAGATCAGCGAGAACGTCGAGCGCCTCACGATGGACGATTTGCCCAGGAGCCTCCCGGACAAATGCAAGCGTACCATCTCGATGGGCGAAGACGAAGCGGACGGAGACGACTCGTTCTCTTCCCGGTCCGAAGCTCTGTGGTATGTGGTCTGCGAGCTGGTGCGGCACGACTGCACCGACGACCAGATCTATGCCGTCATCACGGATCCTGAGTGGGGCATCTCGGAGTCCGTAGTCGACGGTACGAACGGTAGGGCAGACGACTACGCAAAGCGTCAGATCGAGAGAGCACGGGAGGTGGCGATCGACCCGGTTCTTGCTGAGTTCAATAACAAGTATGCCGTCGTCCAGAATACGGGTGGCGGTTCGTGCCGCATCGTGTACGAGGAGCTCAAGGACCAAGGCAAGATCATGGTTCTCCAGACGCCCACGGATTTCAAATCCTTCTACTCCAACCAGTTCGTGGACGTCGTCGTCCAGGTGGGCAACAACACCACGACCAAGTCCATCCCGGCTGGGGACTGGTGGTTCCGCCACCCGCTCCGCCGCAGCTATCGGACGATCGTATTCGAGCCGGGTCGCGAGGTGCCGGACGACGTCTACAATCTCTGGCGTGGGTTTGCCTACGAGGCGCGTCCCGGTGGGAACTGCGACCTCTTCCTCTCCCACATGCGCGAGGGCATCTGCGACAACAACGAGGAGGTCTACGAGTACCTCCTGTCGTGGATGGCACTGGCTGTGCAGAAGCCTGACCAGCCTGGCCACACGGCTGTGGTGATGCGCGGTGGGCAGGGCACGGGCAAGGGTACGTTCGCTCGCACCTTCTGCTCCCTGTTCGGTCGGCACGGAAAGCAGATCGTGGATGCGAAGCACCTGACGGGACACTTCAACGCCCACCTTCGGGACTGCGTTGCATTGTTCGCCGACGAGGCGGTTGCGGCTGCGGACCGAAGCCACGAGTCGATGCTCAAGTCGATCGTGACGGAGGAGTCGATCATGGTCACGCCCAAGGGTAAGGAGGCGAGCGTCGAGCGCAACTACCTCCACGTCATCATGGCTTCCAACTCTGCGTGGGTGGTGCCCACAGGTTACGACGACAGGCGGTTCGTCGTGCTGGATGTGAGCGAAGACTTCAAGGCCAACCCGGGATACTGGGGCAGGCTGAACGCGCAGCTGGAAGACGGTGGCCACGAGGAGCTGCTGTACATGCTGGCGACCCGGGATCTGTCGAAGTTCAACCCACGTGTCAAGCCGCAGACCTCTGCGCTTCAGGAGCAGAAGGCGCTGTCCTTCGAGCCCCTTGCCCGCTGGTGGTATGGCGTCCTCCAGGATGGGCAGATCGGAGACGTCCTGCTGACCGATGGAGTTATCCTCCCGGCTGGGCTGCTTGCCTACAGCTACAACTACGGGATCAACCCTGCGCAGCGGATGTCGATGTCGGCGGTGGCCAGGTTCGTGACCAGTAAGGCGTGCCCCAAGATCTCGGACTACCGTCAGGCGCAGCAGCGCGAGATGGACGGGGACCAGGTTATTGGTAGCGTCCTCGATGCACGGACGGGCGATCTCCTGACGACTCGCAGGCCGATGGTCATGATTCTCCCTACGCTCTCTGAGCTCCGTACTGCCTTTGATACCGAACACGGCGGACCCTACGACTGGGTCCCCGCTCCCGAGTCCGCTGACAGGATCCCCGATGCCTTCTGAGCCGAAACCAAAGAAAAGATGCAGCTATGACGCTGCCCTACGCAAAGACGCCAAGGCCAAAGGCTTAGGACTGATGACCGTTGCGATCACCTTCCCCAATGGGGAGACTGAGGAGTACCAGATTGCCGGAAACGCAAGCGATTGCCGCTTCGCACGCTGGGCAGGGGTACTATTGGCTGAAGCGGAAGCACGACCGCTTCCTGATCTCGAACAATTCGTCCGCACCCACATCGAAAATGAATCCTAACGATCAAGAGTACCTCGGCGATGGCGTCTACATCAAGTATGACGGCTGGGGCTGGTGGCTCACCACTCCTGCGGGCGACCGCATCTACATCGACGGACCCATCGACGCCAAGAAGCTGGCCCAACTGATGGGGGCCAAGTAATGGCGTTCAAGCCCTCGCCACGCGAGCTGCGGATCACGATCGGTAAGCTGCGCCACTACGACATCCTCTACCGCCGTGGGACACCCGAGCTTCCCGACGAGCAGTACGACGCCATCTTCAAGATGCTCCAGGAATGGGAGCGGGATTGGCCCGAGCTCGTGACTGCCGACTCGCCCACCCAGGTGGTGGAAACGCCGGACGACGGGAGGGATACCGGATGGGCAGGATAGACATCGACTACTCGCTGTCGTACAGGGGACTGTACATCGAGGCAACGTTCTCGCCGAAGGTTCCCGCGACCGAGGTGGACCCGCCCGATGGTGGCGAGCTCCAGTCCCTGAGCTGGACGGTCGAGGATGCCGACGAGGTGGGTGACTGGCTGGATATGGGCAACACCCAGGCCTATGACCTCGCTCAAGAATTTCGCTACAGTGGATTCTTCCCCGCGACATCGCAGCACTCATTGATTCCACCTGGGATCTCCCCCAAGTTACCACGGACCACTATCATGACTCCTGAGCAATACGAAGCACTCTACAGTCCCCAGATCCTTTGCGACCAGCTTGACCAGATCGTGAAGTCGCAGACCCCTGCAGGGATGAACCCCGAAGTCGGCATGGTGATGGATGTGGTGGAGACGACCGACAGCATCCAGATGTGGCTCATGGAGCAGATGGCTGCCATGCGGGACCACAAATGGCAGGACGCTGCCCAGTACCTTTCGGCGACCGCATCCGTGGTCGCTGTCTCCGCGATCGTGATCCACTCCGTGGTGGAAGCTGTAGTCGATGGCGAATGAGTTCGTGTTCCCGGAGAACGGGGAAGGTATCCGCCATGCTCGGGACCGCTGCTTCAAACTCTGGCAGAAGGAGAAGCAGCGGAGCATGGAGCTCCGGAAGAGAGTAGAAAGTTTGACCGCAGAAAGGGACCTCCTGAAGCGTCAGGTCACTTTGCTCTCGGAAAGATACACATAATCCGGTGAATCCCCGTCCCCGCACCAGGTTTCGTGGTATGATGAGGTGTTCGCGAAAACCACCAACCAACCACCAGCCATGAACCTTTCAAACAGCAACGCTCTCTCCGCCAACCGCGCCACCTCGCTCACCCTTATCAGCGCCAAGGTTCGGGTCAACGGCCAAGTCTCAATCTTCGAGGCTTACAACGAAGAGAGCGACAGCGTCGCCAACATCAAAGCAGCCATCCGCGCTGAAGTCCGCGACGAGCTGGGCAACGTCCGCGTCGCCATCCTCTCCTACACCACCAACTGATCCGATGCAAATCTTCAACGAAATCAAGACTGGCGAAATGGTCAGCACCAAGCTCGGCTTCTTCCTCGTCCGCGACATCCAGGACACCGAGTTCGGCCGGATCCTCCACTGCTCGGGGATTCTCAGTGGTGAGCTCTCGGACGCCATCCAGATCGGCGAAGGAGACCTGGCATGAGGTATGTGGTGCACGAAGGTTCGGATTCCGGCCACTGCTGCTTTGACGCAAGCGTCATCGATACAGAGCGGGACAACGTATGTGTCTGCGAATGCTTCGGGCTCGAGGAAGCCCATCGGATCGCGGATGCGCTGAACAGCATGTAATCTTTTCTTTCACCATTCCGGTGAATCCACTTCCCCGCCCCACATCTCGTGGTATGATGAGGTGTTCGCGAAAGCACCACCTACCAAACCAAGAACCATGTCTAACTCAATCAAAGCAATCTACTCCGTCGGCCACACTCCCGGCAAGCCGTTCATCCAAGACGAAGACGGCTACCTCCGCACCAGCCAGCGAGTCCTCGCAATCGAGGGACGTGTCCGGGTTGTCGGTGAGGACTGGGACGGGAACGTGTGGCGCGACAAGGTCATGGTCGACCCGAGCTTCGGCTCCATGCGTGGCGCTGCTACTCGCCAGATCCGAGGCACGAACAACGGCCACAACATCTTCTTCGAAGGCTTCTACTTCACCGGAGAAGAGACCGACAAGCAAGGTCGCACCGTCAAGCTCATCACGCTTATCATGGGCAGCTGAAAGAAATTCCGCGGAATCCACTTCCCCGCACCACATCTCGTGGTATGATGAGGTGTTCGCGAAAACCACCTTCTACCACGCAAAGCCATGTCCAACCTCATTCCCGCCCACATCATCAACCAAGAGTTCGAAATCCTGACCATGGGTGGCAAGCATGGCTACGGACTGATGGTCGTCAAGACTGCCGAGATCATCATGACCGGAACCTGGGAAGAAGTTCACGCATGCGCCACCAAGCATGGCCTGATCCTCAACTGATCTCCTCCAACCTTCTACCACGCAAAGCCATGTCCAACCTCGCCACCTCCCAACTTATCCACGTCGTCACGGACGGTGTGATGGCCAACCTCGAGCGGATGCTCCCTGACTGCTACTCGATCGCCAAGATCTCGATGGGTAACATCCTCGTCCAGGGTCGTCGGGTCTACCAGTTCCAAGAGCCCAGCCTTGGGCAGATCACCATCGACCGCAAAGGGGATGGATATGAGATCAAGTGCTTCGCCGAAGACGCCAACACCAAGGCATGGCTTGAGGATCTCGTCTCCGGTGTGACAGGCTCGTGAGGAAACTCATCCAGCGGCTGGCCCGACGATACTCCATTCGCCTTGGGCGGAACGCGAGGATCCAGGGTCGGTCGTTCTCCTATGATGGAGAGAAGCTCGACATCGCCTCCCGGTTCGATGGGTACATGGGCAAGCGACCCGCCTCCGATTCGATGCACGATATCGCCCATCACCTCTGCGCACATCCGGACAGGCATCACCTGCCCGAGTGGGGCCTGGGCGGTGGGATAGACTGGAGGTCCAGGCCCTGCCCTGTCGTGGTGGAGGATCCGGACACCGAGGAGTACATGGCTTCCCTACTTGGGATCCTCATGGAGCGTGCCGCAGGCTGGGACTGGCGCGAAACATGGACGATCCACCAATGGAGGGATCGTAGGGTGTCCGACGTGGTACGTTCGCGTCGCGACTTGGGTACTTGGCTAGAGAACCGTGAGCGTTCGTTAGAGAGCATCCTGGAGGATGTAAAGAAATTCCGGTGAATCCACTTCCCCGCACCACATCTCGTGGTATGATGAGGTGTTCGCGAAAGCACCACCTTCTAACCAACCAAACGATATGGGATTCTACTCTTACAACTGCAAAGGCTGCAACTCTTCACTCAAGGCTCCGTACGGTGTGCCTGAGGCACTCGCCTGGCAGAACACTGCAGTGCTCGTCGACCCGACTGACGGGACCGCGATCGTGGGCAAGTACGACGGATACGGGAGGCTCGAAGGAGCGTACGATGTTGAGTTTGACGACTCGCCCATCGTCTGGCACGCTCGCTGCTACCACGATGCCTCGCCCCAGGAGAAGGGAGACCTGACGCCCAGCGAGGACGCTCGGGACCAAGGCTACTTCTACGACGACGAGGACAGCGGAAGCCACACGATTCTTGACTAATTCCGGTGAATCCACTTCCCCGCACCACATCTCGTGGTATGATGAGGTGTTCGCGAAAAGCCTTCTACCAAACCAAGAATCATGTCTGAAACACTCAACGTCCGCAACGCTCGCCAAGCTGTCCTCTTCGAGCTCGAGCTCAAAGGTCAAATCTCCGACGGCAAGTGGGAGAACACGGCCAACACCGACTGGCGGACCTGGTGCGGTGCCGAAGTGGTGGTCAACCCTGAGGCCATCGGCCGTAACTTCTGGGCCCAGAAGGATAACTTCTCACTCACCGCCAAGGACCTCCTCAGCTGCGTCGGTGGCCGGATGCTGGTCTACGCTCGCCTCGCCGACGAAGGCTTCACCATCGAAGAGATCCGCAAGATCGACAGCAACTTCCTCGGCCTCGACGGCGACTTCTGGGAGGAGGTCACCCACCAGGGCAAGTACTGGGACGACCGCCGTGCCGACCGTGCGGCGATGCTCGAGGCCAACCCGCAGCTCGAGATGGTCATCCGCCACGCTTGCTCGGACGACACTGGCTACGAAATGAAGGACCTCTACCTGGACCTCAAAGACCTCAAGACCTGCTTCAAGACCCGCCGATAATGTGCGACCTCGACGATGGATGCGACGGATACGGCACCAGCTTCGGCGACAAGGTGATCAATCGCGCACGGAAGCAGCATCGCTGCATGGAATGCCCGAGACCCATCGCGGTGGGCAGTAGCTACTGCATCGTCTCCGGCACGTGGGAGGGGGACTTCTACTCGATGAAGGTCTGCCTTCGATGCAGGCGCGCGAGTAAGTGGTTGATGGCACGTGGGCACGCCTGGCGCGGTGGCGAAGTGATCGCGGACGTCCGCTACTGCGTGGAGCAGAACCTACTGGAGAAGAAGAAATGAGATACGATTGGAAAGTGAGCCAGGGTGGGCGTTACGTCGACTCGGGTACCATCGAAGCCGACACCCAGAAGGAGGCCATGGGCCTCGTCCTGCTTGCCCAAGAGGAAGAGAGGAAGGCGGGCAAACGAGAGCCCGACAAGTCCTACAGCATCAAATGCGGAGACAGCATGATGTCCTCGTATGGGGACGAGTTCGTACGAAGCGCCGAGTGTACCAGCTGGACAGACGAGCCGGAGATGGACGGCGGTGGATTCATCGCCCCCAGTCTCGCTGACGTGGGCATCGAGACGCTGGAGGATATGGCAGGCTCGGTCACCTACGGCTGCGCCCACGAGTGGATGCCCAGCGGGTTCGGCGAGGAGAAGTGCGACCACTGCGGCAAGCTGCGGGACAAGGAGTTCGCGGAGAAAGCGTTCGTACAGGACACGATCGAGAAGGTTACCACCAGCCTGGGTATGGAGCCGAGCCTCGCACATAAGATTGAGGAGTGCCAGAAGATCCTGGACGACAACGGCTGGGCATCCGTCACGAACCCGTGCGGGGAGATTGACCTCCCTCCCGTTGGTCGAGCGAAAGGTGGACTCGTGGACCCCAGCTTCCCTCGCATCCCGGTTGTACAGGACTTCATCGCCGACAAGATCTTCCCGAAGTATAAGGGGTGGGGCCTGCTGAATCAGAACTTCCACGGAGAGAAGCTCCGCAGGATAGTTGATGCGATCCATGCCTACGGTTATCGTCCTGAGGAGGTGGTGTCAATGGCATTGGATCCCTCAACTCGGCAGTACCACATCGAGGGTAGGTTCGTCGACAGGGACGGTTCCGAGAAATGGTGGAGCCTGAAGCTGGATCGCTTCACCCTTGGACTGTATTGACTTACGACTGCCGGCGCAATGAAATCTTGTACAACCGTTTGCCTTTTGGTGCTGAGCGTGGTACACTCATTTGTTCGCCGGAAACGGCACCCACTTCTACTACAAGGAAACAACGACCATGGCTCACGAAATTCACGCTACTGACCGCTTCGGCGAAGTCCGCTCCAATGGCCAGCAAGCATGGCACGGTCTCGGGATGGAAATCGAAGAAGGACAGTCCGCTGTCGAAGCCTTCCCCAAGATCGGGCTGGATTGGAAAACCGCGATGGCTCCGGTCGTCGCCAAGATGGAAGGGATCGGCGCTGACGGGATGCCCTCTACTGTAGAGGTCCCGCTGCTGGGCAAGAGCCAGCCGATGGCGCACCTCCGCCTCGGGTCCCAAGGCGACCACCGCCTCCTCGGTATGGTCAGCTCAGGCTACAAGCCCATGGAGAACATGGACCTGGCTCGGTTCGCCGACGCGCTGTCCCAGCAAGGTGCCCACGTCGAGACGGCGGGAAGCCTCTACAACTCCCGTCGGGTCTTCGCCCTGGTGAAGCTGCCCAACCTGATCCGGGCAACCAGCGAAGACGTCATGGAGAACTACGTCCTGATCCAGAACGGACACGGCGGGACCGCAGCCTTCAGCTGCTACCCTACTGCCGTCCGGGTCGTCTGCGCCAATACCCTCCGCTGGTCCGAGTCGGACATGGCCAAGGGAATCAAGTTCCGCCACTCCGGCGACTTCGACGAGAAGCTTCTCCAAGCGCAGCAGGTCCTGGGCACCGCAACCCAGCAGGCCGAAAGCTTCCAAGAGAAGGTGACCGCCATGGTCGGCAAGCAGCTCTCCGCTGCGGACACTGACCGAATCCTGAACGAGATCGCGGACAAGTCCTTTGGGCGCATCCCCGACGAGTTCCAGGTGTCCGGTGAGGTTCGAGAGAAGCTCATCACGAAGCGTGCCACGCTCATCGAAGCCTGGTACCTCAACCTGGCCAACTCGCGCCAGAACCTTCCCGGGATCCGTGGGTCGGCTTGGAGCGTGCTGAACGCCATCACCGAGTGGAACGATCACGACCGTGGGAACTACGCTCCGGTGGGCGAGAGCGCTGCCCGCATCGGCTCGAACATCTTCGGTGCCTCGGACCGTACGAAGCGCGAGGCCTTCAAGACGATCCTCGCTGCTGTCTAGAACACTCTTTGGTAGGAGTTGGGGTCAGGTCCTTCGGGGTCTGGCCCCATTTTTCTTTCCCCATTCCGGGGAATCCGCTTCCCCGGTCTGGTTTTCGTGGTATGATGAGGTGTTCGCGAAAGCCACCTTCTACCAACCAACGGAAATACTCAAATGGGCGCTACCAACTTCACCACCACTGCTCAAGGCAAGACCGCCACCGCAGCCTACAACCTCGCTCGCCTCGCCACCAGCTGGGAGCACGAAGAGAGCGAAGGCTACTGCGGCACGATCTCCTCGACTGACCACTGCTACGAGCTCAACGAGCACCTCTTCAAAGGTCTCCGCCGCGAGACCCGCATCGCTGTCCTCGAGCTGATCGCCCTGGGCTCCTACGACGGCTGCGCCAACAAGCTCTCGGGGAAGGCCAAGGTTGCGTACAACACCCTGAAGCATCTCCCTGAGGCCACCAAGTGGCAACGCTGCTACGCTGTCCGCCTCGATTCGAAGACCTTCGCCTTCTCGGGCATCGCTGCTTCCT
>TARA_R110002153_G_scaffold31309_2_pt1 | contig 24850 bp, 33 predicted proteins | sample TARA_R110002153 | Tara Oceans TARA_R110002153 (sample SAMEA4398193) | marine metagenome | biome: Polar Biome; feature: [SRF] surface water layer (ENVO:00010504); material: water (ENVO:00002006), including particulate matter (ENVO:01000060) such as... | depth 5 m | reverse complement strand
GTTACCCATGAAAGTAACAACATGGAATCGTGAAGACGGATTTGTTTCAGTCGTATTGTTTGCTAATAACACATCGGCAGCCGTTAGCACCAAGACCTTCAAGACTAAGAAAGGAGCAGAAGGAGCTAACAAACGAATCATCGAATTGTGTGGAGAGAATTGGGAGAAAGGCAACCTCCCTTGGAAGACAACTAACCCTAAAACGGGAGAGGTTGTTACTAACTTCCACAACGAAAATCTTAGTCGCATCTAATGCTTAATAGGCTAGAAGATTACAGCGAGCGTGACTTAACAGTTGCGCTCGCTTCACCTAATTGGAGCCAAGAAGAAATAGATAACTTCGAGGCTGAACAGCTTAGACGAAAGGAAATTAATCGTGCAATCATCCAATCCGTCGATCCTATATCTTGTCAGATTTAAAGACAACTCATCCATTGAAGAATTTGGTACAGACAAAGAAGATGTCAAACAATTTCTCAATCGTTCATATTCAGACAAAGAAGTAGAATCAATCACTGAATATAAACCTTAACAAACAACAGCCAAGGGCATTCGTGTCCTTGGTTTCGTTTTGTGGTGGTAAAAGGTGCCTTGTCTGCACCTTATGCTACTATGTTTCTTGTCTTGTCGTGTAACAGTAATAGGAGATAACAATGGATAACGGTGAATTAGAACACTTGTATATGAGAATTGATCCTAATCCCAGTAATGGGTTGGGTTTGTGTGGTAAAATATTTCGTGTGTTTGGAATAGGGGGCTTAAAGAAGTGTCGAATAATTGGAGTATCAGAGAAGGTAGATACTATTATGAAGATGCTATTGTTGGCATCAGTCATGTTAATGTTGATAGTAATCTTACTGGGCTTAATTATACCACAAGTTGTGTATTTGTAGACTCAGTAACACTCCCTAAACCACCAACTAAGACTAAGACGGACTGGGCTAAACCACTTAGGCGTAAATTATCCTTGACCACTCAACAGTTCTGCAAGTTACTGAGCAGATACAATGAACAAGGGTTTAATGACATGCCTAAGTGGCTTAAAGATCAGTTCTTAATGCGAACTACATATTTAAAACCACGGCCTCCCACTGAATTAGAACAATGGGAAACAGTAAGTGATGCATTAGAACATCGCATTGTACATAAAGAACTTACTATTGACGACTATCATACCCGATTCGTTAAGGGCAAACAACTATCAACTCATGGAGTATTTAATAATGTTTGATGTAATGGAATATGCTAACAACCTAGTAGTAAGCCAAGATGATGAAGAACTACAACAGGCACTAAAAGTTAGTGAGATAAATAACATGTTATGTGATGATGGATGGCTAGTACGACAGCTTTACTTTGGAGTAGCTGGTGCTATGGAACGTCAAATCCAATACTTAGGTGGTACTCTTATCCCTAATGCTGAATCACGAGTAACTAAGATGTCTAGTGATGGTGTTAGAGGTGAATCATTAGTAGTAGACTCATGGTTTGGAACTAGTAATGCTGATGATAGCCATAACAATGATGAAACACCTACCCAACAATTAGATGATACCCTGACATTCATTGAAGGACTGCATGTAAGGATGAGAACAGCAGCAATCATCATGGTAGTAAACATCAAGGCACATGATAGTGTATCTAAGGACTTAGAACAGATGGGATACTTCCAGATCAAGGCCCGTGCTGCACAGAGTAGGGATTCTAAAGCCCCTAAACGTAAAGCGGCATAACTTAATTACTAGGAGTAGTGTAATGCTACTCCTAGTTTTATTTTTAATGGGTATTTCGTACCTAGTCTGTGCCATATAGCAGTTAATGGAGATAACAATGTATCGTCGCGCACATTATAACAGCTTAAAAGAAGAAATAGAAAATGACAAAAACATTAGTCCTTATCTGTCTAGCTTTCTTATCGGTTGGTTACATCTTTATTTTAATAGAGTTAATGTCCCTCGCTATAACCATAATCACTGGCTAAAAGGACATGACATAGGAAAATTAAAGGAGCTTATGGAAAATGACACGTCCTATACCTTTAAGATTCCCGACTAGTATTAAGCAATTACGTGTAGAAAGAGTAGCTGAATGCTACACACAAGGGAATCTAGAGAATGTTAATATAAATAGACAAGGAAGAAAAATATTAGGTTATTGGCGAATATGGCTAATGGCTAATGGAGACTTTTCTATTGGTACGTACATACGATTACAAGATGATGGTATGATTAGTAGAGTAACATGGCACGAAGACGGAACTGAATCAATATTTGAGGTAACAGACAATGACTAAAGAAATTCAATTAGAATCATTAACAATTAATAGGCACCAATGGGGTGAATTACAGGGACAATTGTATGGGACTATTGCTTTTGGCAGTAAGTTAGGAAAAACAGAGTTACCTTTAGATGAGCAAACATCTAAAGATGTGGTTGATGTATGCAGTGAAGCATTAGAACGTATTGCTAAACAAACTGCTAACATTATGGTAACTGACATTCTTGAGGGTAATAGTAATAAAGTATTACTTACTGATGAACAGATGAATACCATTGAACAAGAACAAGATGATGAAGATAAAGTTGACTTTTAATGGCGAGGAATAACGTTCCTTCTGATGTATTTAAATCTATTGACATGAAAGGTGGTGATAAAAATGTTTGCTGGCCTTGGACGAAAACGACGAACGCCAAAGATGGAAGACCTTACATCACAATCAAAGGAAAGAGGAGACCTTCATATGTTATCGTACTCGAATGCGTTAGTGGAACAAGCCAGAAGGAAGGGCAGGTGGCTAGGCATTCGTGTGATAACCCTATTTGTTGTAATCCCCATCATCTTGCTTGGGGTACTCATCAAGATAACATGGATGATATGGTAAAGAGGGATAGACATGGACTTCCTAGAACTGTTATTCGCGCTATACGCAAGCTTCTTTCAGAGGGCAGAACTCATAGTGAGATTTCCAACCTTTACGGAGTTTCGAGAGAAACTATTACAGCAATTAACAACGGAAGAACTCACAAAGGAATTACTAACGAGGAAGACTAATTCTTGACACACAACTAATTGTGTGCTATACATTATATATTGATCCAATAAAGGACAAGGAGTTACTAATGAATAACATTACCGAACTACATCCTACATCCAATCCCTTTAACCAAGAATCAGAATTATACTTTGATACATATGAACGTCCTATTTATTTTGGAGGATATTCTAAGGCTAATGAACTGCCTGAATACTATCAAGACCCTGAACACAAAGCTATTGTTCGTATGTTAGATGGGAAGCCTAAACAAATAGGCTTAGTAGGAAAAAACTATAAAGTATTGCCAATGAAAGATATCTGTTTGCAAGTCGAAGATACATTTATGGATACCATGAGTAATCAGGAGTTGGCTAGTGTTACTACCAAAGACTCAATATCATATCATGGAGGTTTGTGTCATAGAGAATACATCTTTCCAAACATTAACACAGATATTGGATCATCAAAATCTGATATCGCTTTTAGAACTATCATTATTAATGGGTATGATGGTTCATCCTCATTCAAGTTTTACAATGGAGCCATTGACTTTTTCTGTACGAATGGAATGGTTACAGGAATATATGATATGACAGTCAAACGTCATACTGCTGGATTAACAGTGCCAAAACTTGATAACAAACTTAGAGAAAGCATTGATATCTTTTACAAACAATCAGCTACTTGGAGTAAGTGGGTAGGTAAGGAGATTTGTGATGAAGATGCAGAAGAATGCTTTAAAGCTATGCCTAATATTAGCGAGCGTAGGGTTGATCAGCTCATGCGCCAATTTAAAATTGAATGCGATTCGCATGGAAGAACTGTATGGGCTTTGTATAGTGCCGCCACATTTTATGCTACCCACACAGAGGGAAACTTTTCGGTACGTGAAACAGGACAACAAAACAAAGCTGCCACCCTTATGAACAGAGAGAAACAAGTACGTAGTTGGTTGAATACTGATGGATTTATGGAGTTAGCAGCATGAAACAAGCACAACTATCAATTGAATTATCTAACCTAACTAGTGACATCAATCAATTAGTTCTTGATGCTAAAGATAGGCTTGTTAATACAATGGATCATACAAGCACTAGTAACGAGCAAGTATCTAATGACATTGATATGTTTAATACACTAACTGATCATCTTATTGCTACTCGTATCTCATCTGATTGGAAGAAACGATACGATCACAGCAAACAAACATTAGATGATGTTGCTATGGTTAAAAACTTTGATCCACGACCACGGCCCGAGATTACTATAGATGTATTTAATATGAATAATTTACACTTCCGTAAGAAGATGAACAAGATGGGTGTATCCACCCTTCTTACCGACTTTATTAATGCACTACAACAATTAGGTGTTGATGGCAAAGTCATTGATGATGCTAAGAAAAAAGCAGAAAAACCTAAGAAAGGTAGCACTTATTACTTGGTAGAATTTGGAGACTAAAATGCAAGGCGATACTCCGATTAAGTTACTTAATGTAGCTACTATGACTGATGACCAACATCAATTACTTATTACACAGCTTAGAGATAGGAGATTACAACCAGTACGTGCTTATGAAGAACTAACTCTTATGCAGAAAGAAGCTAGGATAGAAAAACTAGAAGAAGCACATAAGAAACAGTTAGTCATGTTCGAAAAAGAATTAGAAAGAGCAGACAGAGCAATAAAAAAGATTGAAAATCGATATAATAAGTTACGAATCATTAAGATGGAAATAGAGGAAATGTAACTATGTATGATTCACAAGTAAATAATACAGGAAGTAATATACGAGGCCAACGAGAAGGTGGGAGACAGGAAAATAAGTCATTAATACAGGAATACGAAGAACTTAAAAAAGCTAATATTATGTGGCAAAAACTGTTAAATGGCAGAACATATAATAGAATTAAATATAAGGAATTAAAATGATCAAAGGAAGAGAAGTACGTGAGAAACTGCAAGGTCACGTTGAGCCTATTGTCGTAGATACTATTTGTGCATTAGCAGAATCACATGCAGCACAACAACAAGAGATACAGGCTATGGCTGAGTTAATTGATAAAGCATTGGATTTATTAATGTCAACAACACATATGCAAGGCCAGTTATACAATGCAGTAGGTGAGTTGAAAGCAATTCGTGGAGACAACACAGAGGACAGCTAATGGATATCAAGTCAATATCAACACGTATGGCGACAGAAGATGATGCACATTTACCTGCGTATGATCACACTAAACTAAGTGCTGTGAATACTTGTCCTACGTATGGTATTATTAGGTATAGTCACCATAAAAAAATGCCTGGATCATATAGACAAATGGCATTAGAAGCTGGCACTGCATCACACGAAGGATTTGCAGCAGTTAGAATGTATCAGTATTTATTTCATACAGAGACATTCAAACATCATACAGCTAATGCACAATACCAAGGAGTTAAGTTGTTTGGTAAAGAAAGATACCAAGCAATGCTAGATACATTATCAGATGGTGCTACTGATAGAACTAACTGCATTAACTTTGTAGTAGAAGCAGTAGAGTTATGTGGTTTCTACGATGATATAAGTGATAACAAACGTACACTATCTAACATCACTGAGTCATTGATTTCATACATAGATGCATATGATATGAAACGATACCCTATATGGATTAGAGATAAGGATGATCCTAAGACAGACATCGGCATTGAAATTGCATTTGATATTGTAGTTAGCATTACATTAGAAGAGCCTCATGTAGCTCGGGAACCTTATCATCCCTATGAATTTAGATTCACAGGAAAATTAGATGGCTTACACATGGACAAAGGCGATCTAATTATACAAGAGAATAAGTCAGGATCACGATTAGATGATGCATGGCTTAGTCAATGGGTACTATCACATCAAATTACTGGCTATTGTGTTGCATCAGCTACATTTACAGGATTGCCTTGCACAAAAGCAATGGTAATGGGGATGAAACTACCTATAGGACGAGTACCAGCAGAAGGTATACGAACAGAAAAAGTACCACGAGGTCATATGTTAGTTACTAAGTGGGCTGAATGGTTTCTACACTCAACACTTATCGAACGTAAGTACATAGATAATATCTTAGAAGCTCCTATGTATACTCATAGTTGCAATAGATACTTTAGCTCGTGCAGTTTCTTGCCTTTTTGTGCAGCAGATAACAAAGAAGAAAAAGAACTAATACTTAGTGAGTTGGAGATTGATGAATGGTCGCCCCTACACGAGTAGATATAACATTAACAGAGTGTTTCTGTATATTAAGAGGATTACATTCTAAAGGTATTACAGCATATGGACCTTATGAAAATTTACAAGATGCAATGATGTATGCACATGCACACTTCCAAGAAGATACATGGGAAGTACTACCAATGATTAAAGAGGAATAAGTGTACAAGAATTTATTAATAAATAGGAAAAAAAATAATGACCAAACCAACACGTCACCGAATATCTTTTGATTTTAACAACAAAGAATCAGCTAAAGACTTCTTTGATACATGTAATGATATAAGTGAGCACGGCGACTTAGCACTAATACAAAAAGATTCATTACATGATGCTAATTTTAAAATAGTGCACTGGTTAGTGCGTACTAATAATACAGGTAATGGGAGAAAGGTAGACTAATGGACATTTTACTAGGAAGTAAAGAACTAACAACACCTAAGACACAAGTTAGACGTATGAGTATGGTGTTATGGGGACCAAGTGGTGCTGGCAAGACTACCCTTGCTGCTACTGCACCTGGACCTTTGTTGTGGTGTAATTTTGATCCCGATGGCACTAGTTCATTAGGAGATAGGGAGGACATATATATTGCTGACTATTCTATGGACAATCCAAATGTTGTTACAAGGTTTAAACAAGACAATTGCGCTGGTATTAAGACCTTACTTGAGGAGCATCCAGAAATTGAAACTGTTGTATTTGACAGCCTTACTTCGTTTAACGAGATGTCTCTTAAACATGGCGTGTCTGAAATTAGGGGAGCAACAATGGAAATGCCCACCCTACAAGGATATGGAAGACGAAACAGTTACACGATGCAAGGAGTTATGTCGTTTATTAAAGCAACAGGTGCCTACAATAAGCATTGCATTATCATTGCTCATGAGGATGCTCCTCAAAAAGATGAAATGACAGGTGCTATGATGGTTAGTATTCTTGTTGGTGGTAAAATGCAATCTGAGATACCAATTAAATTATCAGAAGTATGGCATTTAGAGGACAATGGCAAAGATCGTAAGATTACTATCAGAGCTAATAGGATGAAGAAGCCTATGAAGTCTCGTATGTTTAAGATGGACAAAGATACTAGCTTTAGTTGGAATTATAACCCAGAAGATTGGTCAGGCGATGGCATTGCTGCTTGGTATAATGCATGGGTAGCTAACAACGGAAAGAAGATAGATTTACCATGACATATCAATCAACAGACAAACTAATACTAATAGAAGCAGGACGTATTACTTACCGTAAAGTTGAATCACTAAAATATTATAAGCCTAAATATCTTAGTAAGTATAGGGTACGTTATGATAATAAGTTAATTGATTCATTTCTTTCTTTAAAGAACTTAAAGAAAATATATCCAGGAATTAAAGCACACTAAGTACAGTGTGTAACGAGGTTCTAACTACTACATATGGGGGCTTTACGGTAGTTAGTAACATGGTATTATATTGCCCCCACAACCCGTCACACAGGAGTATGACACATGAGCGAAGAACTATCATCAATTGTTGAATTTTCAGTAGACCTTAATAAGCAGGAAGCACCAGAGCCATTGCCGCCAGGAGAATATACGGCAGTGATTCGTAAGACTGAAGTGAAAGAAAGCCAGCGTGGTACACGTTATGGAGCAATTCATTTCCATATTGGTGCAGATCAGTATCCTGCTGATTTTAGAGATGGATCAGATGATGGGATTACTTTAGTCTATCGTCGAGTAGGTCTAGAAGATAATCCACAAGCACGTTACGGCACAAAGCGTTTTTGTGAAGCTATTAATGCGCCACTGTCCAAAAAGATTGACGTGAGTGAGTGGATTGGATTAGAAGCAGCAGTTGATGTTGCTTTAGATACATATGAAGGTACTACTCGTGCCGTCATTGATCGTGTTCGTGCAACTTAAGCCCTCACACTTAAGTTGACGATCAGGGAGGAAGTTAATTACTTCATGGGGGTTAGCTTCCTCCCAACCTGTATAGTAAAAACTTGCTATATTTACTTAAACTACGAAGAGGAGAACATATAAATGTCAGACAAAAAGACACGTACTACTAAACCTATCTATGCCATCATGTCTGTTACAGACGGACAAGGAAATCAATTGCAGCTTACTCAAGAGAATGTAACGATACATTCTACTCATAAAGATGCTAACGAAGTACTTGATATTCTTGATGTAGGTGCGATGCCGGCAGGAACATTCTATAAGCGCATTGCTCTATAGAATAATGTTTACGTAACCAAGCTAAGAAACCCTTCACTCCCACAAGTGAAGGGTTTTTTAGTGCTTGACACACAGGAGAAACATGTGCTATGGTACATAAGCATGAATGGCATTTAGTCAGTGACTACTGCATTCATTGTGGACTTTCAAGAGTTCATGAATACGATTTACCTTATCAATGCCACAGAACAGAAAACGTAATAGCCATATCACACATAGTAAGGAATAACAATGTCTTACAAACCTCCTCTAAAAATAACAATCCCAATTCCAATGAAGATCCCAGTTAATCGTGGTGTTAATGCTACTGGTAAACGTGGTGGCAATCTTCGAGTACGTTGTACTAACGCTGAGTATGACATGATACAAGAAGAAGCATCTAAAATAGGCTTAACTCTTGCTATGTTCTGTAGATGGTCATCCCTTAAAGTAGCGCAACAACTAGAGGAGCATCGACTATCTAACAGTAATAGTACAACTGTTGGAGAAGATAATGTTTGATGGAAAAGAAAATAAACTTTTACTGGATGATACACAAGTGGATGCTGTTGATCGGTGTTGTGATCTTAAAATTAGGATTGTACCTGTCACGGGCGCTGCTGGTACTGGCAAGACAACTATCTTACAAAATGTATTCAGAAGATTACATAAACAAGAACATTCTGTTGTTTTGTGTGCGCCTACAGGTAAAGCAGCAAAAAGAATTACAGAAGCTACTGGAATACCAGCACAAACTATACATAGGCTCTTAGAATATCCACATCCAGGAGAAGTAGACCCCAAAACAGGCAAGACATTACTTACATCAGACCCCAAAAAAGATCGACGTGATCCTATTGCTGCTAAAGTAATACTTGTAGATGAATATGCTATGGTAAGTGTTGAGGTACATCGAAACTTATTAGATGCAATGCCTCCTGGTGGTGTCATCAGAATGTTTGGTGATGCAAATCAACTACAACCCATAGAAACAAATAAAAGATTACAAGCAGAACCTAGTTCATTCCTTAAAATGATTGAAAAGTTTGATGGCATTAGGCTAGAAACTATACATAGACAAGCTAATGATAGTGCTATTATTACCAACGGACAACGTATTATAAAAGGTGAGTGTCCATTACGTAAAGATGATTTCAAATTGGTGTTCTCACAGTCGCCAGTAGATGCAGTCATTAGTTTTATCATGGACAACTTAGCAATCGACATTGACTTTGGTGGTACTACTAATCAAATCATTAGTCCTACTAAGAAAGGTTGGATAGGTACTGAAGCTCTTAATGCTAGTATACAACAAGTACTACAACCTAGTCACAAAGCATTCATTACTGCTGAAAGACAGAAATGGTCTACCATAGAAGAACAACGATTTTATGTAGGTGATAAAGTTATATTCACTGTAAACAATTATGGATTAGATGTATTCAATGGTGAGACGGGTATAATCACCCTATTCAATGCTGATGGAAGCATCACTGTTGATTTTGGGGACAAAGATATTACTATTCCTGTATCACAAGAAATGGAAGGACGAAATGGCACTTACTACGTCAATCCACAAAAAGATTTAGACTTAGCATACGTTATTACTACTCACAAAGCACAAGGTAGTGAGTACGACAGAGTATGTTATATTATTAATAGGTCCAGAGCTTTTCTGTTAAACAGAAAAAACTTCTATACAGCTGTTACTCGCGCACGGTCGCATGTAACAGTTATTACAGATCAAGATGCATTAGGCATGAGCCTTAATAGAAAAGGCGATAAATAATAATGATCATTTTCTTAAACGGACCTCCAGGAGCAGGAAAAGATACAGCAGCAACAATCATACGTGACTGTCTTACTAGTTGTGTCGATTATAAAATAAGTTCTCCCTTAAAATTAGGTATAGCATCTTGCTTGCAAATTAATGGTGACATTATAAGAGCATGTAAAGAAGACAAAGATGTGCCAGCAAATATCTTTAATGGACATACATATAGAGAGTTACAGATATCACTATATAAAGACTTCTTCCTAAAAAACTTCCCTGAGACTATCTTAGCAGACATAGCAGTAAGGCGACTAAAATTAACAATAGCTAAGTACATTACTATTTCCGATGCTGGCATGACACAAGAACTAAAAGTAATACAAGATTACTTTGGTCATAATAAATGTGCACTGCTAGAAATAGATAGACCTAAACATACATTTGAAGGTGACATTAGACAGTGGATTGATCCTGATATGTCATTTAAATATCGTGATAAAATAGTTAATAAACATGATAAAGAGCTATATAAAATACAAATCACACGCGTACTACAAAAATGGGGATGCCTACTAGATGACTGAGATAACAGAAGGCTGGTTAATGAAAGAATTTACTGCAAGAGCTAAAGCATGTCAGCTTAGTGCTGATTGTCTTGGTAGCGGTAAGTTAGACAGTGAAATTGTTATCATATCAGAAGCTCCTGGTGTCCAAGAAGTATCACAAGCTATGCCATTAGTAGCAGGAGCAGGTAAGCATCTATGGTCTGCGTTACGTAGTGTAGGTGTTACACGAAAAGATTGCTACACAACTTTTGTTGTCAAAAAACAAGTAGTACTCGGCAGTGATCCCAAAGATAAAAACCCAGTAAAGAAATCAGAAATTGAACATTGGGAAGGACTACTAGATTGGGAATTAGATTGTCTGCCTAATGTAAAATATATTATTTGTTTAGGAAATCTATCATTACATGCCATCACTGGTGAGTATGGTATTTCTAATTGGCGAGGATCAGTTGTTGATTGCTTAGTCGGCAGAAAAAGAAAACTTGTCAAAATGTTATGTACAAACAATCCTTCACACATTCTACGTAACTTGGCTATGGTGCCTATGTTTAACTTTGACATCAATAAACTAAAAAGGGTTATCGATGGGACATTTAAAAAGCATGAAGTTAAAGGACTTATTAACCCAACTTTCGATGAAGCTATGGAAGCCATTCAACAGGTTGAAGATGATGAAGCTCCAATCTCCATTGATATTGAAATCATTGCCAATGAAACTGCATGTATCGGATTTGCTAACAATGCATACACAGGAACTTGCATTAACTTTCGTGACGGAAGCAGCAATAGGTATAGTGTGGAAGAAGAATGCTTACTGCGTAAAAGATTACAACGACTATTTCATAATCCAGAAAAAAGGTTTATAGCACAAAATGGTTCGTTTGACTGTGGCTGGTTAGGTTATAAGGATAGAATAGATGTACCTAAAATTTGGTTCGATACTCTGCTTGCTCATCACACACTTTACCCACGGATGCCTCATAACCTTGGTTATCTCACAGCACAATACACCGACCATCCTTATTACAAAGACGAAGGCAAGACCTGGAGAGAGGGAGGTAACATTAACCAATTCTGGGACTATAATATTAAGGATTGCTGTATCACTTGGGCCGTACATGCTGCCATCAATAAGGAACTTAAAGCACAGAAACTTAGTACTTTCTTCTTCAACCATGTGATGAGACTGCAGCCTCATTTAGTACAAATGCAAATAGGAGGCATCAAAGCAGACATTATATTAAAAGATATAATTGCTGCCGATTTAAAAATAGAATTAGAGGAAATGTTAGATGAGTTCTATAAACAAGTCAGAGATGTTACTGGTGACGAATCTTTTGCACCTAACCCTAAATCGCCTAAACAACTTAAAGACTTGTTCTTCAACTACCTTGGCCTTGTTGGACGAGGAAGTAGCACAAACAAAGACAATCGTCAACGAATGCTTGACAATCCTAAAACAACTGAAGAACAAAAGTCTATCCTCAAACTATTAAACAAGTATCTTACAGAACAAAAATTCTATAGTACTTATGCACAACAAAAAGTAGACCCTGATGGTAGACTTAGATGTGAATACAAACAGTTCGGAGTACAGTCAGCACCAGGAAGACTTAGTTCTTCAGGAGTAATGTGGGGTTCAGGAATGAATCTACAGAACCAACCTCACAGAGCATATCCTATGTTCGTATGTGATGAAGGGTACATGCTAAGTTACTTTGATTTACGACAAGCAGAAGCTAAAGTTGTAGCATACTTATGGAATGTAGAAGGACTAATAGAAAACTTTATTAAAGCAGAAACAGAAGAAGGATTCGATGTGCATAGAGGTAATGCTTCACGAATCTTTCAAGTTCCTTACGACGAAATACCAGCAACAGATTGGGATGAAAACTTGTTACCCACTCGTAGATACCTTGGTAAGCGTTGTGTTCACGGACTTAACTATCGTATGCAAGCACCTAAACTTGCTGAAGTATGTAACATTCCTATGCAACAAGCATTCGAAGCGTTTGCTAGTTATCATCGGGCCTTTCCAGAAATTCAAAGAGGATGGACAGATACAATTAATACTGTCAGAGAAGAACGACAATTATTCAGTCCGTTAGGACGTAGGCTTATTTGGTTAGAAGCATTAGATGAAAACTCATTCGACTCTATCATAGCATTCAAGCCACAGTCTACTATCGGAGACAAAGTATCAGCAGTTATCTATGAGTGCGAAGAAGATAATGAATGGCCTACAGAAGCTAGGATGTTACTCAATGTCCATGATGCACTTATTGCTATACATAAGCCAGAAGATAAAGATGTAGTACAACGTGTTATGAAAAAACATGCTGAAGCACCAATCATGATACGAGGTACACCTGTATCTATTGGGACAGACTTTAAGCAATCAATGCCTGGAGAAGATGGAGTACACAGATGGTCAACACTACAGAATATATAAAACATGACAGGACTGTCCATACACTACGAATGGAACGTAAGAGAGAAGAGATAGAAATAGAAGTTTGGATAGAAAATAAACATTTTCATATTCAATATCCTAAGTCTTTGGAGTTAACTCCTGTCGTTGTTATTAGTGATGACAATAGAGCACTAACCATTATGGAATGCCATATAGATAATCACATAACAGATAGTTATCAAGTAACACTAGAAGATAACTTGATAAAAATTCCAGCTAAGTATGCTAGATGTAGGCAACGAGATAGTAATAAGAAGAAGATACTTGCTAATGTTTTAACTCTTGATCCAGCATATCCTCCAACGATCATACCAGATATAGATTTAGGCACAATCAAATTAGTTATTGATCGTAAACACATACCGTGAAGTATAGCAAACTAGTACCACAAGATTCATTCATAGGACAGTACTTAGAGTACATGTCTTATGTAGAAACAGCAGAGTCATATGATTTCTGGTGTGCATTGTGGGCAATAGGAACAGGAGTTGGTCGTGAAGTATTTGTTAATCGTCCTAACAGCTCTGTTTTTCTCAACTGGTATATTATACTGGCAGCAGAATCAGGAACAACAAGAAAGAGTACTGCTGTCTCGTCAATCGCTAAACTTGTTGAACAACATCATAGTGTTATTAAAGGCAAGACAAGTCCAGAGAATCTCGAACTATACTTGCATGATAAAAGTAAGGAAACTGGAACAGCAAGTGGTACGTTTGCAGTTGGGGAACTCGTCACAATACTAGGCAAAGAAGGGTATATGAGTAACATGCCTGGATTATTGACAGACTTGTACGAGTGCCAAGAATACAGAACTAGTCCTGGTACTATTGCAATGGGAAAACTAGAACAACGTAATGTTTATGTTACCTTTTTATCTGCATCAACTCCTGCTTGGCTTGTTACAGCAATCAACCCATCAGTTATTGAAGGTGGGTTTACTAGCAGAGTTATCTTTGTTGTTGATGAATCTCGAAAAAGAAATATAGCTTGGCCTAAAGAACGTGATAAGTCATTGTGGGAAACTCTTACTACTACGTTTACTGCTCAACTATCAGAAGCGAAATCAGTTGGAGGTATTACTATTAGTACTGGAGGATTAAAAAAGTTTACTAACTGGTACAATACCAGAGCCACCCATACTGATCCTTTCATGGCTTCCTTTGAAGCTAGAGAAGATGATCACTTGTTGCGAGTGGCTGCTTGCCTAGCTATTAACGATAAAACATATGAGTTACAAAGTACTCACATTGGGCTTGCAAGTAAAATTATTGCTAACGTCAAGAGAGGAGCCAATTCTCTTTTTGGAGGAGACATTACGTATCAAAGTAAAATGATAGCAGCCGTTACGAGAATCAGAGAAATCTTAATAGATGCTGGAACTGATGGCATCAAGCATTCAGAATTACAACATAAGATACAACGTAAGTTAGACGCTACTGATCTACGAATGTTAATGGATGTCATGCATGAGTGTAACATGATACAAATGTTTAAAGTTAAGAAGGCTACATTCTATAGAGCAACACAGACAATTAACAAGTTGAATGTTAGTACAGAGATACTGGCTAAACTTAATTTCTCGGCGTAAAAGTACTAAGGTTAATGTCTACTGGACGCTTGTATCTCTCAGTTAATACCTCAGATGCACGAGCCTCATAGTCAAGGATAGTAGATAACTGTTTAGCTTTTAGTGCTTGTATCTCTAACATCTTAGCATCTATCTTAGAGTTACGTTCATTGATACTACCAAGGTTAGTAGCATTACCCATAGTTGTAACCTGTCTACGTAACATACCAATGTCTTTATCTAGTAATGCAATATTACTTTCAACAGCCTTGGCATCAGCAGATAGTTCCATATTAATAGGATCATTTGGTGGTACATCAGTATTACCTACTGTTGGATTGCCACTAGGATCAACTTGTCCTCCACTAAAGTATGAGTTGAAATCATTACCCAACCTTTTCAATGCAGCTCGTCTATTGAATAGACTAGTAGCGATCTCCCCACTAGCTTTAGGCCGTAACGTCTGACCAAACAACGGCTGTGTCCAACGAGCCTGTCTACGTAGTCCATTGCCTAATGCCTTAATTGCTCCACTAACTCCTTGTAGACTAGTATCTTCTGGTCCTAGTGATGCAGCAGTATTCTTCTTACCAGACATAAATGCTTCATGCATAGCTACATACAACGATCCCCCACTACCAAACAAGTCTTGCATGATAGTAGACATATCATTGTCCATAGCTCCTTGAGCAAACTTGGTCTTACCTGATCTACGAGTAAACCTTTCCCCTTTTCCTAATGGATTAGCTTTACCGAATGACAGTCCAAATCCTGGGTTATCTGGGTCACTTCCCTCATCAATATTTAAACCTAATCGTACATCAACTCCTGTAGCAGACCACATAGCAGCTACTACAGGTGGGATAGGTACATCCATTACTCTAGCTAATGAGGCTAAAAACTGGTTACGGTTAACATCATTCTTCTTGTCTGATACTTCACCTATAGCGCCTACTCCAGACAAGTTAAAGATAGCATCCATCCCTTCCATGACAGCCCCTCTCATCAATCCAAATTCAGGAGAGATAGGAGCAATGAAGGCTTCCCAAGGAGGTCTACCAGGAACGAATATAATCATGTTATCAGCCCGTTGTTGAGTAGTAAATCCATTCCAATAGTAGTCATCATAAGTCCACATTTTCCCACTACCACTAGGGTCAGAAAAAGTTGCACCAGTCAGTGACAAAGCTGCATTACTTACTAGTTCTGTAGCAGTAGGTATACCTATCAATGTAGCTAAACCTGTCATGGCATTGAAGCCTTTGTCATGTTTAGCTGAATACTTAATAGCACTACCAATACTATTCCATGATTGAACCATAGCACTAGAAAATGGAACACTAGCATTGAACATCTTAGCAGCTTTACTACTGCCCATGCGCCTCATGTCACCAGCAACAGTCTTACTATGATCTACTGCCTCTCTAATAACTTGATCATTTAGTGGCCTACCAGCAACAGACGCTTCATCTAGTTTCTTAAGTATAGCACCGTAAGCTGGGCCTTCATGTAAGGCATTATTCATTGTCTTCCACATACGCCAGACAAGTCCTAACTGGTCACGACCATAAGCTCTGCCAAACTCTGTTCCCATAGAGTCTCCAAAATCAGCAGCAGCTTCTGATATAGAATGAGTTTGTAGTCCTGATCCTAATCGACCAGAAGACTGTCGTACTTGATTTAGTACTGAATCTCTAAACCTACGATGCAGTACATCTTGCAAGTTGATAGAATACTCTTTAGCCCACCTACCCATGCCTGTATTAGTAGCTATTCTATGTGCTAGGAATTGTGCTATATGTTTAGCCCCATTGTCCATCATTAAAGACTTAGTGCCACCAAGACTTTGAGCAACAGATTTAACTCCAGGTATGAACCCTTCCCTAGCCATAGTATTGAATGCTACTTGTTGGTTAGAGAACATGTGAGATATAGGAGCAAACAAGGACATATCACCAGTAGTAAACCTAGTGAACTGGTTCTTCCAATGATTCATAAACCGTAACTTGTTTCCAATAGTAGGGTTAAGATTTAATGATGCACGTATGCCAGGATCAGGTACATGGAATGCATGAAGTTCTCCCTCAAAGTGTACGGCTACAATCTCATCTGGATGTGCTGCCTTTAGATCATTAATAGAACCATCTTTATACTTTTTATGTCCTGGAACATCACGTAATACAGTAATACGAGTAGGAATACCATCTGGATTAATGTCCCCTTTACCTAAGTACCTAGTGCCTCCACCAGTATGTTCCATAGTAGGCCGACGGGTGGCATGAGGTTTCCCATTGCCATCAAGAAATACTCGTGTATTACCTAATGACCTGTTAAGGCGAATACCTGATAATGCTTCCAGCATGTGAGTCTGATATGAATTAGATACAGCATTGTCGATAGAGTGTACTGTGTACTGTCTTAGTGCATCTACAGCATCAAGGCTTTCAGGAGGCAAGTCTAACTTACGACCACTTAACTCTCCCATAATGTCTAGTTCTTTTGCCTTACCTGTATGTATGCCAATCATCTTACCCATTTTCTTATAGAAAGGTACTTTAGTCTTAGCATAAATAGGCATGTAAGTGATGTTGCCATTCTCATCTGTGAACTTAGCACGTAATGCTCTAGCTTCCCTATCTGTTAGTACTTTTTTATGTACTTGGAAGTCTAGATGTGCATCAAACACTTCACCAAACTTATTCATTAAGTTCTTAACTTGTTTATCACTTCTGCCAGCTATAACCATAGCATCTAGTTCATTCCTAGATCGTCCAGTACCCCATATAGGAACTGTCTCTGCTAATTTACCAGCCCGTTCTGACTGTGCTAACATAGCCTCATTAAATACTTGCTTCTGATCAGGAGTTAAGGCTGATATTTCTACGTCTAAATCAGCTACAGCATGAGTTGTTATATTAGATCCATGACCAAAGTCACCAGTGTCATACACAGCTTGTCCCATACCAATTGAATCAGAATGACTGTTAGATACCATACGATCTATGTTAGCTTCATTGTGTCCTTGATGTCGTGCAGCATTGGCTAATGCTGTAGATGAATCAGCAAACTTATCGTGAATAAATGATCCAATAGGTTTAGCTGCATCATTCCACAGTACGCCAGGAGTCTCTCGTATACTAGCATCATTAAGGTTAGATGAGAATGTCTCACCAGGAGTTAGTCTAGCATTAGGATTAGCTTCTAACTTATCTGTAACACTCTTGAACTTAATCTTCTGTGCATACTTAGCACCAGCATATGAACCAGCAGCAGCACCAGCTATCATGCTCCAAAACTTAATAGTGTCGTACTCTGCTGCTTTAGCTGATTGTTGATCTGCCTCACGACGAGCTTCGAAGCCATCTTCTGTTTCATCATCTTCTACGATAAAGGGATCATCTTCTACTTCAAATGGAGAAGAAGCATCTTCAACTTCAAATTGTAAAGAACTAGGAGACATAGCAAGTTCTCCTTTACCAACAGCACTACTTACAACAGGCTCTCCAAATGCATTAGTTTCTCCTGATATAGCCCGATCTGAGAACATAAGAGGCTCATTAGGATTATCTGCTAATGCTCTAATCCCTTGATCAATAGCACCAGAAGCCCCTAACTGTACTCCAGCACGAGTAGCAAAGCCTTTACCTGTACGTACTAATGGAGTAAGAAATGTAGCAGCCTTACCTAATGTACTAATACCTAATGAACCAGGAATAACAGATGAAGAGAGTAGTCTAGCAGCTTGATCTTCAGTACTAACAGGTTCTTGAATGCCTAATGCTTCATTAACTGCTTTACGACCAGACATACCAGCATCTAACAAAGCCTTATCAAACCCATCATCACTAAGTGCCTTGACAAAGTTCTCCTTAAGACTGCCTTCACCTGTAAGAGTATTAAACCCTCCTTGGATACCAGCACCAGCAAGTCCTAGTATAGCTGGCAAACCAGTAGCGATGTCAGAAAGTCCAGCTAGCCCTTGTTTAATAGGATTAGATGGACGTTCAGGAGTATCGTCTTCTACCTGAAACTTTTCTGTTAGATCATCTTCAACTGTGAATTGAGGATCAGCCATTAGGAACCTTTGCTCTTTTGTTTACTCCATCAACAGTGAATCTAAAGTATCCATTAGATACTGTAGGAGTTGATACTTGTTGTCCTGGAAACTCATTTGCAATATATTGTTCAAACTGTTTCTGTACTAGAGCATTAGCAGTCTTTCCACCTTTTGTCTCAGCAACAGTCTTTTTCGAGTTTGTAGTCTTTTGTTTCTTTAGTGTTCCTACTTGCTTATTGTCTGCGCCAACTACCTTATCTTCTTCTACCTTATCTAATTGTTCCAATCGGAACTTATTCTTTTCTGCTTCAGCAGCCGCACCCTTAAGTTTAAATCCTGCTTGGAATCCTGGACCCTTATCTGATCCTACATCTTGTAAATTAAATGGAGCCTCAGTAGGTTTAGCACGTACTCCTCCAGCAGCAGCAGAACTAATAGCATCACCAGCAGTACCAGCATCTTTAACTCTACGTCTACGAGTCATAAGTTCTTGGATAGATTGTCCAAAATTACTTCCACCAGATAAGGAATTAATATCAATAGGTAGATTGTTCGTTACAGCATTAGTAGTCAATGAAGTCCTATTAGTAGCAGCATTACGTCTCTCAGCAGATGCATTAGCAAGGTTCTGTTGTGCCATAGCAGTCTGTAACTTACGTAATGCAGAGTTATCTTGTACAGGTGCTTTCGATTGCAATCCTGCAAGTGGATTAACGAATTGAGCTTGTGCCATGATTTATCTTCCTTGATTACCAAGTATTCTTAATGCATCTAAAAATTGTTCGTTTTGTTGTGCAGCTAGTTGATCGCCCAGAACTTTATTTAATGTACTACTAACTGCTGCTGGAGCAATTGCCCCACTTAAATCAATAGCTGGTGCTGGTGGTGGAGTTTGAGCAATGACATTACCAGCTTGTCCAGCAGCAGGATTGCCCCCAGTAAATCCAGGAGCAGGAGCTTGAGGCGCAAATGCTGCATTAATATTTTGTTGTGTACTTAAATCAGCTGATTTAGACTTGTTTAACACGTCTAATGCTTTTATTTCTTTTCCAAAATCAAAGTTTTGAGATAATTCAAACAACTTGTCTAATGTAGCAGGAGTTTCTCCTGAGTTATTTACTCCTCCAAAGTTTCTTCGTTGTGCCTCAATAACTTTGTCAGCCTGATTACCAAAGTTTCTTTGTGTAGTATTAATATCACTTTGCACAAGTGCTCTTGCTGCATCACGATCAGGCAGTTCAAATGAAAAGTTATTGCTAGCATTATTACGAAAGTTCTGTCTGCCAATATCACCTAAAGCAGCTATTTCTCTAGTTTTTGCTGCTGATTCATCTCCTGACTGTGTTGTTCTAAACCCACCACCTTCTTGACTAGTATCAGAAAATGCAGTGCCTCCTGTTAATGCTTCTAATCCTTTTGCTTGGTTACCTGCTACTGATGCTATATTTTTATTTGCTACTTCTTGATTAGCTTTGTTAGTAGCTTGAGCACCAAAAAAATCAAATAACCCTTTTGTTGCTGATGTAAGTAGTGAATTAGCTGACATCTTAAAATGCTCCATTTCCTGTGGTACTAATACCACGATTAGTTTGTTGTGTTGATCCACCTTGGGCTTGCCTAGCAGCAAGTGTATCTAATATTCCACCGCCACGAGGACCACCAGAAACTAAACCTTGTGTCCTACGTCCAGCACCTAATGCACTGTCAATATCAAACAAAGGATTAGATCCAATTGCATCATCTATTTGACTTCTAAATCCAGTACTCTGATCGTTTAAGAAGTTATCACGTTCATCAGTAAATGCAGTAACATCAAATAAATCATCACCAAGCACAAATGAGTTGTTAGCTTCTTGTGCTCGTGTTCGTATGTCATTAAATCTATCATTAACTGCTGGAACAAATGACTGTGCTACATCAGATACTTGTTGCCTAATTTCTGGCTTTTGTGCTTGTAAATTTGTATTAGCATTCTGAGCACCAATAGGATTAAAGTTTCCTCGTGCTTGTTGATTACTAATTAACTTAGAACCTTGTCCAATCCGATCTTCTACAATGCTATCAATGATTGATTGATCAATATTAAATCCATCTTCTGGAAATATTGATGAGATTTGAGTGTTACCAAAGTTTTGAAACTCTTGTGTTTTTGTATCTAATGCTTGTTGTCCTAACGAACGTCCTACATCAGCATTCAATAAAGAATTAAAAGTATTTACTTGTCCTGCTCCTGGAGTAAAGTCACGTAATATATCTAATAAATTAGTCCTAGCATCAGAAGCAAATCCTTGTCCAGTTAATCCTAATTCTTCTACTAATGAATCTACTCCACCAATTGCATTACTAAATGCGCTTGCTGCTGCTTCAGTATTTAATATACTATCTTGTCTTTTTTGTTCTTCTTCTGCTGCCTGTTGATTAAGTTGTGTAATTACATTATTTAAATTAGTTGTATTTCCTCTATCATCTTCTTGAGGTCTAGGAATTACGCCTAAACTTTGTAACTTACGAGTAAAGAGATCAGCATCTCCTTTACTTTTTTGTACCAAAGAATTAAATGCTCCCTGAGATAATCCTCCAGGACGATTTATTTTTAAAGAAGTTAGTCCTTGATTTGCATTTCTAAAGAAATTTGGAGCAAATAAAGGATCATCATCTTGATCTCTTGATCCATCTTTTGCATTAGCAACCAACTTTTCTAACGGAGATAAAGATGGAATGCCAGCAGGAGGAGCAGGAGGAGCAACAAAATCAGGACTTTGTTGTTCATTAAATAAATCTAATTGTTCTCCAAAAGAACCAGGAATTACAGGACGAGCAACAGTAGAAGTGTTACTAGAATTAAGCAAAGAAGAAAATAATTGTTCTTGATCTTGTAAAGTACTCTGTTGAAACTGAGGAGAAGATAAAAGTGTTTGTAACAATGCTAAAGGAGGTCTTCTATCACTTTCAGTTTCAGCTAGTACATCTAGCGCCTCTAATTCTTTTCCGTCATCTACATAACCACCAAACAAATCATTAATAGAATTCTCAAATGCATCGAGAGAATTTTCAGTAAAAGGATTAGATACGTTATTAAACACATTTGAAAAAGAAAGATTATCTATTTGTCCGAGAGTTTGGTCTGGCCCAAACGCGTTTTGTCCTGCTTTAACTGCTAGTGATGCTAGTGGACCTCCAGCTAAAGAGGCAATACCAGAAGTAACAGGAGAAGCTAAAAAATTACCAAGCCCCCAGTTACCTCCTTCTTCAAATAAACCTGTGTCTTTATTAAATTCTATTGTAGAATGATTACCAAAAAGTTGTCCAAACATTGAAAATAAATCTGTAGCTTTCTCTGCTGCTTCTAAGTAACTTTGGTCAATTTCTGTCCCTACAAAATCACCATCATTAAATGGGTCACTGAAATCAAACATATCATCATCTGAAAAACCACCAATATCATTTCCCACTACTGATGCGTCACTAGAGCCAGGATCACCATCTCCATCACCTACATCAAACTCTACTAATCCTGTTCCTTTGTTAATTGCTCCTCCATCAGTAAGTTGATCAAGCAATGTCATTTCTTGAGGATTAATAAATGCAAGCCTATCTCCCGTATTATTAGGACGAGGAATTGCTTGCTTATTTAAGTGGTCAATAGCAGCTTTATCTTTAGTAGATACTGTATTCTTTTCTTTAGTTGATATATTCATGGAGCTACTTCTTTCCTTTCATAGCTCTATCCCCAAACCACCATAAGACAGCAGTAGAACACATGTAGATAACTGATTGTATTATTGTCTCTTGTTGTGCAAGATCATTAGTTGTTGCATAAATATACCATACAATTGCTATTAACATCAATGTAAGAGCAGGTCTTATCAATCTTAAAACAGCAGCTACCCACGGATAAGAAATCCCAGCAGACATGTCGTGTCGATAAGATGCTGATCGTGCTTTTCCTGCTTGTTCTTCTCGGACTATTTCTTGCTCATTTTCTAGTTCTTGTGACCTTAATTCAGCATTCAATCGAGTCATCTCTATAGTACGAAGATGCTCATTCTTAGCTTTCTTTTCTTCTGCTAACATATCAAGAAAGCCAAATGCTTTTCCAATTAGACTACCAATTACTCCAGTTAATCCACCTGTAAGTACGGATAAGATTGTTTCAAACATTACCACTCCCTCCTTTTACCCAAGTCTATGTGCACGAATGTATTATATTTCATGCCAAATCCTGTGAATCCCACTTCTTTTGCACAATGTTTAATAACACTCTTGTCTCTTCCATCTAATTTAATGTCAAATGCCGATGGTCCATTAGAACCTCTAACAGTATGACTAGACATAGGTGCTCCACCAATTACAGCATTATGATAAGTACTTCTAAATGCAGAAGATACTGACACAGGACCACCAATAAATGCTCTAAAATTATCTAATGCTTCTAATGCTTCTTCATTAATCACAATAGAACCAGTTCCTTTACAAGCAATTTCTTCTGGGTGAAAGTATACCATGCTCCATACAGAACTAGGCACTTCAGTCCAGTGATCATAAGATAACATATTACGGATGCTTTCCATTATGCATAGCTTCTAGTTTTTTAATCCTATCTACATTGCTTTCTGATAATACTAATATTCTTTCTAGTTCTCTATGTGACTTTTCTAACGCTGTAGGACTCAGTATACCAGATAGTACAGTATTCTTTTGTTGGTTAAGCAATATTGCATTCTCTTGTTTATCTGTTCGATGATCTAGACTTCTTAACCGTGCTTCGTAATCTTTCTTTAGCGCATCTAACTGTTCTATAACACTTGCTAACTTCTGCTTAACAATTACAGCGGCACTAACAACAGAAACAAGCATCCCAACAACTGTTAATACTAGTCTTATGTCGATTCCACCGTCCATTACTTCTTAACTTCTAATGCTGTTAGTCTATTTGAGTGCTCACTGCTTAACTCTTCTAGCTTTTCCCAAATTCTTTCTACAGTTCTCTCGTTTCTGTCAGAAGATTTTTCTACTGATGTTAATAGTCGGGTGATAGCTTCGTTATCATTCTTAATAGTTATCTCAGACCTGTTCATAAAAGAAAGTAGCTCGCCTATATGTCCTTGTAACCGTGCAGTAACTGCACAGTTAGAAGATACTTTACTTTGTAAACGAACTATAAGTCCTACAATGGCAACTAAAGCGCATAACAAAGGCCATGCTAATTTTAAGAACGCAAGTACTTCCATATCTACCTAGCCCTAGCTTGGCTTACGCCTAATCCGCCGAATGGGTGTTCTGCAAAAGCCATAAAAACTAAGTTTCCAGCATTTAGATGAGAACTATTTCCTCGTAGCTTAAATCCATTAGCTAAAAAGTCTACAGTACTTACGTTCGTTGAGCTATCTGAGTCTACTGTAGTGCCGTCCAACTCAAGAAAAGCATCATTTCCTGGGATAATTTTAGTGATGTCATATACTCGCCAAACTCGTGCTGCATCCGTTCTTTTAATAATTACTAAGGAAGGAGCAAAGTTGCAAAACACATAAGGCCCATTAACATTAGAATTTCCTGTAAAAACTCCAAACTTACTAAAGCCTTCTATCTCTTCCCAACAATAAGAAATGTATGATACACCATCACCGTTAACTCCCGTATCAGTCCCTAACGAAACTACGGAAGATGTTGGAGCCGTGTCGTTCCAAACAGCGGCACTGTCTACAATGGCAGCATTCGTATTCAATACTAGGTAATCTGTTTGCGGATCAGAGGCTTGTGCAGCGTGATATACATGCCAACTATCAGCACTTCCAGAAAACTTTTTAATGACTACCCATTTAGGAGCGTTATTTAGTCCATGCCCAATAGTTGCGTTAGCACCTGTGCCTGTATATGTGGAAATAGAAAAACCAGCAGTTGCGTTAACGCTTGTTTTTA
>TARA_R110002153_G_scaffold17335_1_pt1 | contig 24863 bp, 38 predicted proteins | sample TARA_R110002153 | Tara Oceans TARA_R110002153 (sample SAMEA4398193) | marine metagenome | biome: Polar Biome; feature: [SRF] surface water layer (ENVO:00010504); material: water (ENVO:00002006), including particulate matter (ENVO:01000060) such as... | depth 5 m | reverse complement strand
TGGTTGCCGTTGTAACCATGTACATGCCAATTAATTAATGCACTACGTACACCGCCCAAACTTGCCAGCACTTTACCACGCCCACCCGTAAAGCCAAACGGGGTTGGGTTGTTGCCTTTAGTAAGGTTACAGTTTGCTAGTGGTACAACCTTGCATAACATAAGGCTACCCCCACAATGGTTAGCAATAAATGTACGTATGCAATTATATGTTAATATTTTGCCGTTGCTAATTTGTAAGCTAGGTGTTGCTTTAATTGGTGCTGTTTTAGTAGTAGTAGTTTTAAGTAGTGTTTGCATTTTAATGCCCCTTATTTAATTAGTAACAAAAGTGTTACGCCTTATTGTACTACACAATTAAAAACTATACAAGCATTATTTATAAATATTTATAAATGTTTATAAATGTTTATAAATGTTTATAAATGTTTATAAAGTTTGAGCTTTATTTATACTGTTTGATCAAGCATGATCTATGTATTTATGTGTATAGATATATAAAGATAAACCTTCTTTCTCCAATCAAAGTCGATTCTCGGTGAAGTCGATTCTCGGCGAAGTACGAAGTATGATCAAGCATGATCGGGATCCAATAGCTGTAAAAAAGGGAGCTTGTTAGAACTCCCTTTAACCTTTAACCTTTGACGACGAGCTTTGCGTATGGAGTCATCCAGTATTTACTGGAAGGTGAATATCCACCATGCAACAGAGCATGAAGACAGACAGGCTTACTTGCCGAATGTCCAAGCTTAGTGGCTCTAGCTAATACAGTTTTTAAGGATGTATCACCCTTATAACCTTTAAGCATCCAGTCTTGTATGGTGCGTCTTACACCATCTGGTTTCCCACCATAACCAAAAGGAACAGGCTTGTCCCCTTTTAAGTCCACGTTAGGCAACGGAACGATATGAACATTCGCCTCGTTTCCACCTGCATGTGTTTTGATAAAAGTAGTAATGTCAAGGTAAGATAACTCTTTACCATTAACAAGTAACTCAACAGACTTCACAACTGCTTTAGTTGGAGCCTGAGGTTTTGTAGCCAATTTAGTCATTGAACATCTCCCTTTCTACGGAGTTAAGTTGTTATTAACAATTAAGTAAGAATACCATTATGTCGGTCAGTATGCAAGTCTTTTATAATCAATTATAATCTTTTATAATCGTACATACCCAGATCAAGGTTGATCAAGTAAGATCAAGTAAGATCAAACGTGATCCATACTCCATGGTTTATGGCCAGAGGTTCGTTGATCAAGGTTGATCGTTCTTCTCTCTCGTGAGAGTGAGAAATTAAGATAAAAAATGATTCATGATCCCTTTCCAGTCGTACGGGATAGTGGTAGAGTAATCAGGAATCAACTCTCCTTTGTTCTCAGTCAACCCTCCAATCTCCATCGCCCTTCCACCACTAAATATATTTAGGGTACGGGAGGAAGGATGAGCAACCAAGTTCCAGACGTTGCCAGATTTAGAAAAATACTGAGTCTGCCACGATATTTGATGGGGACTTAATCGTAATGACTTTAGCGACTTTAACCTGTGGACTTTCAATTCTACCCAAAAAGCATGACCATCTACCACACCATGCAAATCGGGTATTCCGGGCAAAGCCCATGATTCTATACGTGTCCAAAAGACTCCACAATATTTAGTATTGTCCCTTAAATTTTGCCATAGTTTAGACTCTGGTTTTGTTACCATATGTTGTCCTTGTTTTTACTTAAAGTAAAACGCTATTGATAAGGCACTTGAATGTGGGCTATGACCAAAGTAAAAACCATAGATAGATGTACCCACAGGGCTTTTGGATTGGAACTGCTGGAGCCAATTGATTTCGTAATTATTTATACTAAAACTCACACCATACTTAAAATCAAGATTTACACCCCTACCAAAATCAAAAGTAGCCTCTGGTTTTTTACCCAAAGTATCAAGCTCACCTTCGTAATCGTGTATGCAAACATACTGATATTTTTTTGCTTTTTGTTCACACAAATGTATTACAGTATAAAGAGTGCTTAAAAACTGCCACCCATCTAGATCTTTAATGTCTTTGTCAGTAGGATTAGGTACACCAAATTGTGATTCTTTAAAATACTTAATTCCATCAGCTATATTAAATTTATAAAATTTATCCATGTTTTTACCCTTTCTAGGTGTGTTGTTTAAGTTAAATTATTATAACAAACACAACACCTTTTGACGGTCTTTTTTTGTGCTACTTACTCATATTCCCACCCATCTCTACCTATACTAAATGGATCTTTTGCTGGAGGTGTCCCATGTTGCCAATAAACAAAAGTCAACATATGCCATACTGCGATGTCGTACGGCTTAAACTTTGTTTTGCAAAAATGAAAAGGATCCTTACCCTCTGGTAACTTTCTCGTTAATATAAACGTCTCATGCGAATCATTACCAACACCATTAAAAGCAATCTCATCCTTACTCTCACTCACATCGGTAATCACATCTTTCATTACCTTTTGTAAATACCTATACTCTTTTAAAATATTATCCCACTTGTCTTGTGCTATTTCTTCATTTTGTGTGTAGTAGTTTGTGTATCCCATAATCTTACCCTTTCTAGGTATGTTATTTAAAATAAAAGTATAAAGACGGAACTGCGCTATAAGAATCGTAAGTGTGCATAGCATACATTTCTATCTTATCTTTTCCCTCATAAGCATCATAACTAATTAAATTAACCCACTCACTGTCCCCGTCATGGAAACTAACATGCTTTTTATGTCCTTTATTTTTCCATCCTGCCACAGTAAACTCTGGGGTTAATATTTTATCAACTTCCTCGCAATGTATGTGTAGGTGTTGATTATTTTTGTCATCTTGTTTATCTTTGCATATACCCAGTATATAATATTTGATGCTTAAAAACTGATAACTATTAATAATATCGCTTTCTGGCATAGTATTTATATCATCAGGTAACAAAAAGTTACCGAACGCTTTACTGTACTCATTGAGTTTGTACTTATTAAACTTAATTGTTTCCATAATTTTACCCTTTCTAAGTATGTTTATTTATCTTAAGTTAGTATAGCAAAACCCCCACAATGTGAGGGTCTTTTTTTGTACTGTTTTATCCTAGTATGTATTGCTGTGGACCATAAGATTCTATGTAAATCTCAAACATGACGGTATAGCCATTTGCTAAAAACTCTTTACCTATTTGGTCTTTACATTTAGTTAAATCATACATAGCAATACTCATTTCTTCCCCCTCATAACCATTTTTGTCATGGTAATAATACTCAAACTTTGCAATTAAATTATTTTTATCACTTGGGTCTGCTTTTTGTACTTCATCTATTAAAAACTCATGCAGATCTGCTGGTATTTTACCCCAATCACCTTCAATATTATAACTTAATGGTTTTTTATGTTTTATGTGATTAGCTACCACTTGGTCTATAAAAGCAAAGGCAACTTTATCAACTTTAAGATTTCTAAGGGAATTTTGAGCAGCCGAGTATGTTGCATACTGTGACCAACCCCCCCACGATTCTAGTTTGTTTATGTATTTTTTCATTGTAGTTTTACCCCTTTCTAGGATTTTATTTAACTTATAAATAGTATAGCAACAACAGTAGTTTATGAGGGTCTTTTTTAATCTTGTTTGTTCAAAAAAATGAAGCGAGAAAGACTACTAAACTCTCTCGCTTCGGGGCATCTTTGTGAGATAAATGAGTAAACCCACAAAGCATTTTTTACTCTATAATTACTAACACACAACAAAGGAGTAGTGCAACTATCCCTATCACAAATAGATAAAGTAAAGCAGGGTGTGGGATAGGTTGTCCTACATAATAAGCAAGACCCCACACAAAAGTAATTACAGACAAACACATACCGAGCAGAACAACACAAACTGTCTGCATACTTTTTAAAACAATCATGACGCAGGAACTAAATGTTGTAACTTATTTTCTTTAATAACCTCTGCACATTCCTTACAATCATACTTATCAAAAGCACAACCTTGTGCATAATTAGAGCTTAACAAAGGACTGCCACATAAAGAGGGCATTGAATAAGGACTATTAACATTATCACTACCTTGTAAACAATAATGTCTAGTACCAATTCTTCTAGTGTGTTCGTACAACATGTTTTTAGCTTTTATCATTTTAAAATCTCCCTTTCTAAGAGTTTTGCTTTTTTCATTAAAGGTAGTATACCACCTTATTTTTCAAGTAGTTTCTTTTTTAATCTTAATAGGGTCTTTTTTAATCGTAGAAGTCGCTGTTGCCTCTATGGTTATATTGTTGTCTGTGATTGCTGATAAAGCAGGAAACTCTTTTTGTAAGTTTTCTATTTCTAGCATAACTTGTTCTCTACTCATTTGATCTATTTTTCCATGTAAGATTTCTTTTCGATCTATATAGATTCCAGCCGCTTGGCCTCTGGATTTTTCAGCTGCGACTGCTGCTGCGAAATTACCTGAAGTCATTGCAGAGTCACGTATTTCTGCAAGTTTTTTTACGTGTCCTTCAAATGATACTTCATATTTTCTAGATATCTCACCTTTGAGTTCTTTGATTCTTTCAATAACATGGGGGTATCTAACACCATTTAACAATTGAGAAGCTATTGCATGAGCAGAATCTACCGAGTAACCTGCTTTGATCGCAGCTTCTGTTTGTGTAATGTCTTCGCAAACATAAATCTTAGCAAATTCTTCCTGCTTGGGTGTAATCTTTTTTTCAGTACGAGGATTTCCTACTACATCTAATTTTTCTTTGTGAGTTTTTTTAGCTAATGCCATTTTGATCTCCTATGAATGATACTTTGTATAATAGGGTCAAAAAGATATTTTGTTAAATAAAAAATATTTCTAATTTAACTGTGTGGACGGACATAATGATCTAAATATATCGGACTAATTCATTGTTTTTGTCCTACACTCCGCAGATATAGGTGTATAGTCAGATATCGTATATTGGAGAATCATAAAATTTGTTTTTTAACCTATTTCTATTTCCCCCTATTATGCAAAGTTGCCCGATATACTCCAGAATCCATGATCAAAGTTCCAGATTTAACGCTCATAAAAGTAATTATTTACGATTAAACTAATGATTTCCCTTTTTTTATAAGCCACATTAAAATTTTGAGCCAACGTACTATAAAGAGAACGGATAGAGTTATGCGTGTTGTGGTTGATATAAATAAGTTTAGTGTTGGAACAGTCCGAGTTTTGATTCATGGAGGATGTACGTTTGTAAAATTTGTCAGGTCTAATACGAAAGTACGTGTGTAAATCTTTAAGGGGTATAGCACAAAGTGTAACGATTACATCTTGAAACGTGAATCGTTTATGGTGGTCAATAGATAATATTTCTCGTATATCTTCCATATCTTTATGCAAGTCTTTACTTATTACAATGGTGCTACTCATTATCTAAGCTTTCTAAAAAATCAATAACATCGTCAATACATTCACCGATAGTATATTGTGTACCCTCATTATCTTTAGGTAATTTTTTTATATTTTTGGGTATGCTTCTTTTTAAATCATACATGTCGCATAGTGCTGAGGTTACTTTATTACTCATTTAAACTACCTAACCCCCTTTGAGCGGTAGTAGGATATTTGTGTTTGATGCTATGTAGGTATAGTTTACTAAGATTACTAGCAATGTCTTGTATTTCTAGCACCAGATCAGATATTTGCTGTTGCTTTTTTCTAAGATCAGCATTAGCCCTTAAAATTTTGAGCTCAAAGTTTATATGCTCTTGTTTAACGGTTTCTACTCTTATGTCAATTAAGCTTTCCATTGGTGTTTCCTTTTATATAATTATTAATACAAGTAGTATAGCTTAAGATAAATTAGCACGATGCTCTTGTTTGCTCATACTTACTCAGAATCCATAGTACAAGGGCAAAAGTCAAGAAACGGGGGGTTACTTACCTACCTTAATAGGTGCTTGAGCGAATCGAGCAACTATCTATGGGCTCAGTTTTTGGTTGTGGAGTATAAAAATTGTACATAACCATTAAAGCGAACAAATCCATTTGCATAAGTATTGGTAGAATCAAAACAGTAAAAAAAGTCTGTTTGTTTAAGAGCTTTGCCTTGGACTTTCCATCCGTTACGTAACAGTTCGTTGATCGCATCTATATATAAAGTTTCTTTTACTTCCACCTCTGATTCAGTAGCCTCTCCATCTTCCCATAAATTTTCATCAGCTAAATGATCACCAAGTTCATGGAATAATTCATCGGCTCTTTGTTGGCTATTGCACACGACACTTGGTTTGCCGTCCCTTTTTAAATACCCCCTGCTTTCTATATATTTTTTTAAATATTTATTGCTCATCGGGTTTTTTATCTTCCATAACGTGTTCTATAAACTCTTTAAGATCGAGCAGTTGAGAATAATCCCAATCATCATAAACTTTATTTTTAATGATTTCAATTAAAGCTCGTTCTGAATTTTCATTTCTTTCTTTTTTATTAATCTTTTCCATTATTAAATTTCTCCCCTTCAAAATTTTCACCTACTCCATGAAGTATTTTTGCTTCACATGTATCCATATAAGAAAGGATGGCTTGAGCACATTCCCAACGTCCATAACAAATGTTTTCATCAGCCGTTGTTTCGTTGTTTATTTTATCTAAAACACTATTTGCTTCAGTTTGTAGCTTTAACTCATCTTGTAACCATAGTCTAACTTCTTGTAACACTTTTTCATGCTTATTATTTTCCACAGTAAAATCTCCTTTTATATTAAATTTTCTAAATCTACCCACGTTTTTTTCCTTTAATTTGTAAGACCCCGAAGTTACATATACCTGCAAGAGCTTCGGTAAATAGGATTCCATTATACTTACTAACCTTATTATGTTAGCACCTCAAGGTATCTGTCCCACCTAACAGTCTTACAAAACTGTTAAACCATTTTTAAACACTCCGTTAATGTGTGTGTGTTTTCTTGAAAACTTGTATCACGCTCAATGGGTAAATTAAATGGTGGACATTTAATGCTTTCTAATTCTTTTAGTGAAAACAAACCAAAGTCACTGTCCGTAATATGAGCAAGCCCATAAGCTGTTTCATTATCTGGTGCTAATTCACTAACGTACCAAGTTCCTGCCCCACAAGGATTGAATAATTTTACTACAGCAGGACTGGATTCATCGGTTTTCACACGAATGTCATAGTTCTTGCGTAGTTGTTTCATTTGCTTTTCAGTAAGTAATTTCATTGTAACCCTTTCTAAGTTATAATTTATTAATATATAATAGTACCAAATAAAAATTCTTTTTAAATTCTTTTTTGCTCTTACTTTATCACTTGAATAGCGAGGGATTGTGCGATTGGTAGCAATAATTGGCTACTGCACCCCGACAATAAAAAAGTCCCTGCGAATAGAAACGGGAAAGAGTGTGTAATCCGCAAGGACCTCAAAATACTAAACGAAGGGTTTTGTACTGATTTATCCATAACAAACTTTTTCAAGAAAGCCAAGCAGTAAATCTTTTCAAAAACTTTTGGAAAGATTCTCCGTAACCTTCAGTTACATCTTTTTGCCACCATTGATCTTGTACTTCTGTTGGTTCTGTAGGATTAAATTTGTTTTCATAACCATAAGGCATTTTCACATTTTCTGAAGGATCTTTTTGATAAAGCACATAAGTTACTTGGTGTCTACTTAATTTTAAATGCTTCATTGTTTGTTTAATCGTTTTACCATTTTCCACCATTTGATGCACAGCGTCAATAGTTTTTTGTTTGTATTTACATGGTCGCCCCATAATGTTTCTCCTTGTTGTAAGACCTATACTCACAGGTCTTAGGGTTGCTTTCTTTACTTGCTAGTCTTAAACAACGAAACAGTACATTTGCGAGATATTCTTTCGCCCATTCTGTTTCGGCCTTACTCAATTGCTCATGGCAACGAGCAAGTCTTTTTTCCCACGTTATTCCCACAGGATTACCTAATTCATCTACTCCTGTGATAGTGCTTGGAGAAATTGTTTCTATTTCTATTACGTTTATTTTATCCATTTTTGCTCTCATAGTTTACCTCCCATTATTAAAATTATTACGGCTATAGCGATCACCATTAAAAGTACATGTGCTCCCATTATACGTTTTCCTCATCTATATCTTTTAGTGTTTCTGCAAAAACACCTTGTAATTTAATGATAGCAGGTATGTGAAACTTATTTGTTTGTGCATTATAAACTAAATGCTCAAACGCATATTTTAATTCATTATCAGATAAATTTAATCTATTCAAGCTTTGTGCTTTTTCCATAAAAGCTTCAGCTTTTTTCTCATCTGTGAATAATTGAGAAGCATCTGCTTCTACAAGTAAAGACTGTTCATTATATAAATCAATTAATTGTTGGTCGTCATCATAAGTTTCTATGCCCCAGTCTCCTGCTAACCTAGTCACTAAATAGTATGTTCTCATGTTATAATACCCCTTTCTACAAGTATTGTTTGTTTAATAAATAAGTATAATAAATAAATAGTCAACCCACTACTCTTTTATACTCTTTACTGTTCCAAATAACTTTGGGTTTTTTCTTTTGAATTCTTTAGCAACATGAGAAATAGTATTTGCCATGCTAGGTTTGAATCCAAGTTTAGTGGTTAAAGCGATTTGTATTGCGTTTAAGTCTTCGTAACAATCTTCTTTCACGGCTAATGGTTTAAACATTTTGTTTCCTTTAAGTTTTTTAAGTAATAAAGAATTGTGTTTCAATTCTTCCTGTATGATATCTATATCACTATCTTCTTGCCCTGCTAAAATTGCATTTTCTTGGTTTCTAAGGTTTTTTAGCTTTTCTTGCAGAGCGATAATGAAACTTTTTCTATATTTATCTTGGGTTTTCGCATACTTTTTTGCGTTTTCAGCAAGTGTTTTCATAAACATCCTTTCTTTATATTTATTTATAACAAATTATAACACAACAATAATTTTTTACAATAAATTATAAATCAAGGAATTATTGTAGTTGAATCCCAATTAACGGAAGTTAAGTGTCCGCATTCTGAGCAAGCTACTTGCTTTTCATCGTTTAAAAGCATGTAAAAAGCATTAGATTCACACAAAGAGCAAACTAAAACATTATACTCTCGTTCCACTATAGTTGGCTCTACAGGAGCAACAACTCTAGGTACAAAAGCTAAGACATTAGTTTTGCTCATGATGTGCTTTCCAGTTATTTTTATTTGGAACAACTTTATAAGCGTCAGAATCATAAAACCAATTAGGCATAGGTCTACTTTTTTCCCATTTGGCTATGTCTTTTTTAACATTAACATAATATTGTCTGTAAGCTAGAACAGGTGCAAATTCTAAACTGTTGTACTTACCTTCCCCACACTTATATTCATCTGGCATACATTGTGGGTGTGCTGTAGCACAATCTTTAATTAAAAAAGGAAAAGGACATTTATACACTTCTAAATCCATAATAACTTGTTGGCATTTATGTATTTTGTTGTACCTTCTGGTGTATTCAAAACATAACTCCATACCATGTTGCCATAACCAATCATAATTATCCATACTATCCCCTGCCCATAGTGTGCATGGGTGTTTTTTGTGTACTTCCTTGTATGGTACTAAGTCTCCTACACCATACCTATGCCATACAGAACATAACATCTGTGCTGTTTCTAAAGGCATTTTTACTATGTGCTTATCACATTGCATTTGTGCTGATGTAACAGGTGATTCGTCTAATACAAATATATTCATGTAGTGTTTCTCCTATAAAAAGTATGCTCTGTACAGGGGGCGTGTCCCATGTACAGAGCAACGGTTGGTTTATTAGTTTTTATAGTAAAAGGTTTATTTTGTTTTGACTTTTCTTGTTTTTTCTTAAGATAAGTTTTATGTGGTTTTTTCATCAGGAACATCTTTTGGTTTGTATACATCAACAATAGAACTACATTTAGGGCAAGACAAATTTGTTACCATAACATAATCATCTTCTGGTTCTAATTCATGATCGTTACCCCAAATTAATTCTGTCTTGCAATGCCAGCATTCCATTTATTCGTCCTCTTCAAAATACATTTCCAACGCTCTTTCTCTGGTTTCAGATGTTCTTCTCAACCAACCTTTGCCAAAAGTTTCAAAAGTAGAAAGGGAATGGTAGAATTCTTCTCTTTCATCACATATGTAATTGATCAAACCCTGAATGTCTCCTTCAAAGTTATCTAAGCTTTTGATTGTGTTAGGTCCAATATATCCATCGGCAACAGCACTTAATACATTTTGCAAAGCTTTTGCAGGTCTAGTAAAACCACTATTAACAGCCCAATCAAACAAAGCTAAATCTAATCCATTTGGTATCTCATCAGCAGAAAGTTTGTTCCAAAACTTTTCTTTATATAAACTTTCAAGATGCTCGTCAGGAATATCTTTTAATTCTTCTACAGTAACATCAGTTTTTAAAAACTCTCTATATGTTTTTAAAGTAACCCCTTTGTTAGTAGCTCCTCCGGGATCTTTAGGGTGGTCAACAAAACCCCCTTCGTGGTGAAGTATAATATCTAAGCAAGTTATAAAGTTATTTTCCATACTTTTATGATAGCTCGTTTAAAACAGATTGTACAACTTCATATTCAGGAAATTCACTAAAAGTATTTTCTAAAAACTTAACCCCTTTTAAATAAATAGGAAGAGCCAATGTGTTTCCCATCTGAGTTTGGCGTTTACAATGAAACACTAACTCTAACATGTCACAAATTTTTATTTTTCTTTGTTCTTCTTTAGTTAACTCTCTGTTTAAAGGTAAATCTAATCTGTTTTCGTATTCTTGTTCAGCTTTTTTGTATAACTTTGCTATTGCAGGGTAATTCCATTTAGTGGTAGCAGGTAGATCCCCTAATTCTGCTTCTGCTACATCATGGTAAATTACCCATAAAATAGCTTCTCTACTAATATCAGGCCATAATGTAGTAAGTATAACAGATGCTCTCCAAGAATGACCTGCTACATCTTGGTTGTTTCCAACTTCAGGTCGTGTGTGGTATCTAGCAACATGCCCCCCTTGTAATCGTTTGTATAGTTTTCTCATTAACAAGTAATCTTCTAGTTCGTATTTTTCTTTTATCATTTTTTTAATCCTTCCAATAATGAATTAGGCGTACCAACTTTAAACTCATTAAGAGCCTCCCCCCAACTGTGACCTAATTCTGCATCTACTATACTAGGGACTTCTAGTTTTACACAGTCTTCCATAATTTCTATAATTCTTTTACATTGTTGCTCGTTTTCTACACTAACATCTAACTCATCATGAACTTGTACCATAGGCAACATACCTTCTTCTGCTAAAGCTACCATCGCTGCTTTAGTCTGATCAGCCGCAGATCCTTGTATTAATTTGTTTAGAGCTTTGTAAGTAAAAGCCCTTTTGATCGCTGCACCATGTTCTGCATAAGCTTCTTGGTAAGACATTGCTTTCCAACTTCCATAACGAGTAGGTTCCCATTTATCAAATCTACATCTTCTTCCTAACACAGTACGTATAACCCCTTTTCTAGAAGAACGATTAATAGCATAATTAGCTAACTCTTTTACAAAAGGTACTTTGTCATGGTACGTAGCAAATAAATCTTGAGCATCTTCATATTCTAATCCTAAAGTAGCAGCGAGTTTTTTAGAACCCATGCCATAAAACAGCCCTAAGTTTATATCTTTTGCTTGTTTCCTTGGAACACCCACAATATCAGCCGCCATTTGATGGAAATCTGTGCGTGCATCTTCTTGGTATTTTTCAGCAAAGTCCTCTGCTCCTCTAAAACCCATTAGTTTTGCATAATGAACAACAATGCGTGGTTCTTGGCTAGAGTAATCAAATGCCCCCCACAATGAACCTTCTTCTGGTAAAAATAAACTTCTTATTAAAGGTCCTATTTCTTTGTGCCTTGCAGGTATTTGTTGCAGATTAGGGTTGCTGTAACTAAATCTGCCTGTAACTGTACCACCATCATCACTCCTTAAAGGGTGCAGTTCAGCATGTATACGCCCTTTAGTTTGGTGTTTTAATATTGTGTCTACAAAAGTAGTACGAGCTTTATTGTATTCTCTAGCTTCAACAATCATTTGCGGAACACGGTGAGCATGGTTTACTAAAAACCCTTTTGTAAAAGAAGGAGCTGAAGTTTTTTCTGTGCGAGGGTAGGTAAGATCAATAGCATCAAAAGCTTTAGAAACACTATCAGCCGCCCATATTTCAACATTTACTCCTGTAGCTTTTTTTATTTCTTTTAAAAGAGTTTCTTCTTTAGCTTTCAACATTGTTTTAATTTGAGAAGCTTTATCTAAATCTACTCTTACTCCTCGTTGTCTCATAGGAATAATGGTTTTTAATACTTTTAATTCTAACTCAAAAATATCAGCAATGTCTTCTTTAATAATTAACCCTTGAAAATGTTTCCACAATTTTAAAGTTAAAGAAGCATCTTTTTCTGCATACTCACCAACATATTGTGCAGGGAGCTTATACATTTCACTTTTAGCATTGACACCAAATGAACTCGCAGCTTCTCTTAGCTCTCTTTCATTTTTTCTGTCTTGTAAGTAATCTCTTCCTAAAGCATTAAGAGCATAACTGAATCTGTTTTCATCCAACAAAGGTGCGGCGACCATTGTGTCAATGATTTTTCCTTTGACTTGCACATTTTCAGCGAGCATCCACCCAACATCATAAGGAGCATTATGAAAAACATAATTACGGTCAACCGAAACAACTTCTTGTAACCACTTCATTGTTAGTTTAGGGTCAAAATTAGGACCAATTTCGTGCCTTATAGGGAAATACCACTGATTACCTTCTACAGCAATAGCAATACCTATTATATGACCATCTTTTCTAGCCCAACCTGAACCCATTGTCATAAGGTTTGGATCACGTGTTTCTAAATCAATAGCTAATTCTGTGTATTGTGAAAGATCTGGGTAACTATCTGGCATAATCCATTCGGTAGGTGGTTTAAATAAAGGTATCTGCATTACTTTTTATCCTCATCGGTTGGTTACATTTTTTACATTGAGGCCATTTGTTTTTTAGGTTTCTAAAAGTCACTTCTTTTTCTTCCCCACAATTACAGATTGCCGTTAACACATCATCCAGTTTTCCACTCATCTCTTTCTTCTCTGAAAATATTAGCTTCGGGGTCTTCTTCATTAGTTTTTCCTTCGCTCATTAATATTTCTGACTCTACTAACATTAAGTATCTTCGCAAATCACGAATGTCATCAATTATTCCTTCTTCCCTTTTATCATTTAATGCAGTAACAAATATATCATAAGCATTTTCTTTAGTTTGGTTTTCTAACCTATCCCACTTACGAGCTAACATCATATATGCACCAACCCCCCCACGTTTTTTCCAACTATCACCATACGATTTTTCTGCTTTTTCTAAAACAGTTACATCATTCGATGCTATTCTTAATAAACAAGTTTTTAACTCTTTATTCATTTATTTTCTCCTTTAGTTTTTCTACGTTGTAACCACTCAACACAAGCTTTTCGCCAAGCTCTGTCGCCTATCGTTTCTGCTTTTATTATAGCTTCGTCTATTTCTTTAGTTTTCCAAAGTTCCCATGCTTTTTTCATAGGAACGGCTGTTTTTTGTAAATAACTGTTGGTATAGTTTTCTTGGCTCGTGCAAAAAAACTCTTGAAGTTCTTCATCAAAACACGTGTGATCATCAACTAATAAAGGAGGGTTATAACTTAATTGGTTTTCCCCTATCGTAAGGTAGTTTTCAAATTCAGGTGCTAACCCATTTAATTTATTTAATTGTTCTACATAAGCATGAAGGTTGTTACTTACTTGGTAATATGTTCCTACTCCTAATTCTAATCTCGCTGCCATGTACTCTAAAAGCACAGACATATGAACAGCATTAGCACCGTATGCTCCCCAAATCATATCATTACTACGGTTTATCACAGTCATATTTAAATCTCCTTTTCTTTCAGAGAAAAATATTTGTGTGTTACAAGGATAATCTTTTCCATCGTTTGTAGAAACTAAATCATGGTGTGGATCCCACATACTTATAACGGTGCGACGATCATTAGGAAAAGCGGATAATCTTTCAATAGCTGTTTCTAACTGATCAAACCCAAACCAGTTTTTCCATCTATAACCATAAGCACCGTGAAAACTTATACCATCATCACTATACGTATTAATTCTACCATTATACTTACTTATCCATTCTACATCATTTCTTCCTGCTAACATCCAAAAAGATTCCATTAAATGAAAAAAGGGGTTGGCATCTCTTTGTTCATAAAACAATGCTCTTTCTCTACTATGTGTGTAAGTAGTACATACAGGAGTATTAAATTCTAACACATCACCGTTTCTACTTTCTATTATTGTTCCGTCGCTTTTTAAAGCTTGAACACCTAAATATAAAGCCTCACTTACATTTCGAACAAAAAAGCTACGCATACTTACCCCCATCGAACAATGTTTGAGGCAATCGAGCAGGGGTTATTTGGCCGTCAATATTAAAAAAGCATAGGTTTTTGTTTGCATTACGTGCCATTTCTTCTGTTACCTTTCCTATTTTTAAGTTTTCTGTGGTTTCGGTAATAAGATTACAATATTCTAAAGCAACACTATGCAAACTAAATTTATCTAACAACAAGTAGTTGTTTCCTACTATTGTTAACCATTGGTTTTTATTAGACAAGGTTTCATCTATCAGTTCACCAAACTGTTTTGGTAATAAAGTAGCAGGAATCTTTACATAATTTTTTCCTGCAATAAATATTTTACTGTTAATCATTCCTAAGTCAGTAGCCATAGGAACTGTACCCACCATAATAGCTTCTACTGTTGTTCTGTTAAAATGAGCACCATAACTAGAATACTTTAAAGACCAACTAGGGTCGATCTGTACTTTAGAATTAGAAAAGTGTTCAAAAGCTATATCGTTTTTTACCGTTCCTACATAATTCATACCACAATGCAAAGCTTCATCCCATATTTTTTCGCTTTTTGCATTGTAGTATTTCGGTTTACATTTCTTTTCACTAGTCATGTAACGATATTCTATGCCTTTTCCTCCCACTACTTTCTTTTCAGTATTTTTTAAAAATGGTATAGCTCTTATTAGTGTGTCCATTCTTTTCCATGCTTTAAACACCTGTATCGCAGAAAACCCAGATTTGTCTTCAAACTTTTTAGCAGGAAATTCTGCTAACTTTTTCATATCAAAAGGGTTTACAATTAGTTTTCTAGGTATCCCTATGTTTTCTGCTGAGTTATAAGCAGATTCATGAACACACACACAGGAATGAAATTTATCTTGAACTAAAGACAAGTGCGGATATAACTTTGGTAAGTTTCCATCATGTATAATAGCCACGTTATGACTACCATTATCATACAACTCTGTCCACGCATTTATGTTTTGGTTATCTTTGCTAAGAGTAGGAACGGGAATATGCCATAAGATCGCATCATATTGGCTACCTTTTTCTATAAAGTTTTGCCTAGCATACTTATCTAAGTAAGGTATTTTAGGAACAGCATACCAACCTTTAGCTTGGTGAAAGTAATACCCTGTTCCTAGTTTTTGGTATTCATTAAAATCTTTTGGTGGTTTGCTTCTGGTTGTGACCTTGTGTTTTGGTACAAGGATATTAAAATCAACCTCATGGCCTAACTCTTTTAACCCTAAAGCTAAATTCTCGGCATGGTTTATAATACCCCCATAATCTTGGATTTGATACATCGTCATTAAAAACTTCATTTTACTGTTCCTTTTTTAAATTCATTGGTGGCAAACAAGGAGCTTTCTGCTTTGTATTTACTTCTAGGTCTACCTTGTCCTAACCTAACTCTTTCATATTTATCCCATTCACATAAACTGTGTTCAATAGTACGCATATCTATATCATTAATATTTATATTTTTCAATACCACTGATTTAATATAAGAATTTTCTTTACCAAACAGCAATAGATCACGCATTTCTATATTACATTGATCTTGTTTTAATGCTTTTTCTAACTTTCTATTGTGTATACGATTTAAACCTCTCACTGCTCCAGGTCCTGCATTTGCCCATGCCATTTTGTCTGTAGCTTTTTCCAATACAGAAGTATAGTTTAGATCGGTAACTACTTCATAAGACATAAATCCTCCACCACCCCAACCTCTGTGCTTAGAAAGTTCTTGGTGCATTTTTTGTAAAGATGAATGTTCTATGGCTGTTTTCCCAAGAGCTTTTTTATTTTCCCATATAGGTTTCAAAAAATTATCTACTACAACCTCAGACTTTGGTGCTTTTATTCCTTGGTTTGTGATTATATAAGCACCTGTGAAAGTTTTGCTTTTATTTTTCAATCTGTTTTCTATAATACTTTTTGTGTGTTCAGGATCCCATGTTTCTCCAACCCATTTATGTTCGGTAGCAAATTCTATTGTACCTATCATTCTAAACAAGCAACAATTAAATATAATTTCTTCACATGATTTGTGTTTGTTTGGGTTTGTCCAGTTTTCACGCATCCAAATAGTTACTTTGTCGTTTTCTCTAAAAGGGTTTGTAAACTTATAGTCTTGCAGTATTTTATCTTTTGTCCAAGGAGGGATTTCCCCTGCTGCTCTTTTTTGATAAATGCTGTGACGCTCTGATATCCACTGGAAAAACTTTGTTTTAGGAGTAGGTTCAAAGTAATTAACTGTTTTATAATCTTCAGACATTAAATTCCCTTTCTGTGGAAAGATGGTATGTATTAATTATAGTTAATACACACCATCACTACAACAATTAGTTTATCACTAATTATGCTTCTTTTGCGTATTCAATTGCTTTTTTTAAAGCAGTACGTTTTGTCGCAGCTCCTGTACCAAACCAAGCAGAATGAAGAGCATTGCCTTCAGCCATTGCTTTTTTCTGGTGATCAACAACATAGGTTACTGCATTTAAAGCTCCCCACCAAGTTCCTTTTGCAGAAGCCATTTGTGCTCCCGGAGAAGTTTCAACTGCGTCATGAACAAGTTCAGCAGTACGTTTAAACTCTTCCCTTAATGGTGGTAAACTTTCTGGGCTGTTGGATTTAGCTCTTTCAATTAACAAGCTAGGTTGAAACAACTCTGCAATAAAGTTTTCTAAATGAACATGCTTAGTTCTTTTAGAAACTAAAAACTCAGATTGCTCTTGGAACTGTTCTACTTGTTTTCCACTAATACCTAATGCTTCTTCTGCCGTATTTATAATTTCTTCATCAAACATTTGTAAATGAGGAATTCTAAAACGGTTGCTGTTAGTAGTGTTCAAAGCCATCGTTAAAGTATTGTTACAAACTACTCGTATTGGTGTAAACATAATAGTCATAGCTTTACCAACTTGGTGACTATTGTTTAATAGCAAGTAACCTTCTATTTCATCGTTAGTTCCTAACTTAAACCCTTTTTCAAGTTTAGCTAAACCCCATATGTCTTTACCTGCTTTTAAACTTCCTGCTGTTTCCATTTTCATTTTACCTGCTTCAGTAAACTTTTTGAAAAAATCTAATACTTCTTCGTTTTGAAAAGGTATGTAGTTTTCTCCGCAAGCAGAAAGCACTTTATTATCTGAATCCCTAACTATGAAATGGTTATCTTCACAACGTAAGAATTCTGCTTCTCCTGTTGGGTTTACAATATTCCAAACATTTGGTTTGCTAACAGTATAGGCAGGACGTTTACTTACTGTCCAATCTAAACCTGCTTTAACTAACATTTGGTTAGGTGTCATATCAGAAGATACTTTTGTTCCTAAACCGTGCCAAGGAACCTCCCCTGCAAATGCCATTGTTTCTACTTCATGTGCCATGTTATTACTCCTTTCTAGAGCCTTATGTTTTTCTGCTTAACTTTGCATATACTTATATATTATAGTAACTGTTTTAATTGATAAGCTTTTTTATATCTTTTGTTTTCATGTTGGTATTGAAAACCCCTGACTATACATAGGGTGAATCAAATGCAAAGCTTTTTGCGCTCTGGTTAACCCTACATAAAACACTCTTGCTTCATCATCTTCATAGTTAGTAAGTTTTCTCCACATGGAGTATGGTCTCCGCATTGTATCAGTTAAAAGCATTACATTAGTTGCTTCTGATCCTTTAGCTGAATGAATGGTAGAAATCCTAATACGTGGATCTTCGGTTAATGATTCACCTTTTCTTAAACAAGCTTTTATGTACCCTTTATCTATTTGGTTAATTTTACCTAACCCTTGATCCCATGGACGATTATGTAATAAACCATGATCTTTCATTAATTCTTCAATTGTATAGTATACCCCGTCTTTACCTTCTGGCATGGTTTTAAAGCCATAAGAAACTTGAGAGTTTAAAAGCATTTGTTTATAAACTAATCTTACCTCATCAGCAGACAATGCTCCTCCTGTACGCAAAGTTTCCCATAACCGTACAGCAACAAGAACTCTACCATCTATGCTTTTAGAACCATTGTAAGTGTACAAATGTCCACGTTTCCTTACCTCTTCTTCTATTTGTTGTGCTCCCCTAGTAGTTCTGCTTAGTAAAAGCCAATCTTCTTTAGACATATCAACCTTTTCTGAATGACTATGCCATTGAACTGTTCCTTGTTCATCTTTAGGCTCAAAGGGTTTTTGTCTTCTTCCAACTATTTTTTTAATAACATTGTTAGATAGTACATGGTGTTTTAAAGGTATCCTATAACTTTTGTCTAACAAGGTGATGTTGCCTTCTAAATTTACAAAATGTTCTACATCTGCCCCTGCATAACGGAATATAGCTTGGTCATCATCCCCTGCAATGTAACAAATTTTTGAGTTTTTTTCTAGTAACCTTACCATTTTCCATTGAATAGGGCTAAGATCTTGCGCTTCATCAATAAACACTACTTCTAATTTTGGACACAACTCTCTTTTAATAAATTGTTCCAACATATCTGTATAGTCATATAGCCCATAAGATTTTTTCCAATGCGCTAAACCATTAGCTACATATTGAACCCTAGCCCAATCAGTTTTTAATGGAACAATGCTTTCATTATACACTTTCCGTAAAGGTTGTAGAAGTATTCTTGATATGTTTATAATTTCTAAAAACTTATCACCATAACCAAAGTCTTTATATGGTCCTTGATCTGTGTTTTTATCACTATAGAATTTACCTATCTTTAACCATTCTGCTACATCTTGGTATTTTCCTGAAGTCATAACTTCGCTGTGTGTAAACCCTGCTTGGAAAAAAGCCAAGCTGTGAAGAGTTCTAAAAAAAGGTAAGTCTTTTTTCTCTAAACTAAACTTCACACATGCTCTATCTACGGCTTCTTTTGCGGCTCTTCTTGTAAAAGCAAAATACCCAATACGATCAGGTGCAACACCTTTATTAATATACATTTCTACTAGTCCCAACAGCTTGGTTGTTTTTCCTGTTCCCGGAGGTCCTAGTACAATGTTCATTAAATGAGGCCTTCCATTATAGGGAGCTTTGGTAAAGGTATTTCCGTATCTTCACCTTCAAAATAAGCTTGTGGTAAAGACCAAACATGCACCCCTTTTCCCCTAACTCTCCAAAACATTTTTTCTGCATTTAAATCTTGTAAACGTAATGTAATACGATTTGAAGTGTAGTGGTTAAAATCATTTACAGATAGATGTTTCTTTAAATCTTTTACTTGGAAAAATACTCTTGAATCTAACCACACTCCTACTCCTTGTAGTATGTCTTCTTTTTCTTCCCCTTTTGCTCTTTCACAACAAAAAGCATGTAGTAAATCTTCAAACTCACCCTTTAAAGTAGCGTCTGGTGGTACTTCCACTATAGTTACATTATCTAATAAAAGTTGAATACGAGTTTGCCATGCTCTTTGATTTACCATAACAGGAAACTTATTAACTTGGGCTACACACTCTCTTTGAAACTGTGATTGTGCTGTTAACCCATTGGTTGTAAGCTCTACTCTGTTACCATCTACATTTAAAATCCATATAGGTGGATCACCATTTATTTTTGTAAGACTACTTAAATCATTGCTGATTCCTGTTGTACCTACCCCATATTTTCTTGTTTTACATAGTTGTTTATCACAAAAAGGTTTTATGGGTTGATCTTCACATTTATAAAAGTATTCTTTCTTTTTTAACTGCCTTATAACTGTTCCTACTTCTGTATGGCTTAACGGGGGTTTTAAATAGTTTATATTGTAACTTTGTAATAAAGTTTCCCAATTATTATCATCAAACATACGAGCATACACACCTAAATTGAAAAGGGCATTGTTTCTTGAACCTTCGCCAAAACCTTTCCTGCATAAGTGTTGTAAACAAGGTGGTCCTTGTTCTAAATCTTTTTGTGAAGTACCAAAAGAAAAGTCTAACTTTAAAAACTGTGCGGGAGTTATAACAAACTTTTTTGCATATTCAATAAACTTTTCAGGGGACAAAGCCTCTGATTTTTCATCAAAACCATATCGTACACTATTTTTTCCTGCATGGTAAGGCATGTTTAAAAAGTTACCTGTGTCTCCTCTGTCTAATAGTATGGTTGTTTGTTTAGGAAATATTTCACTTCCTGCATAACCTAAAGAAGCAGATAATTCTGTCATTCTTCTTTGCATATCAGCGGCCTCTATTGGAACACTTAAAAATATCCACACATGCGCCCCACCACTTTTAGTTCTACCTACTACAGCAGGGATTTTGTTTTTTCTTAAATTATCTACCAATTCTTTATGACTTACATCATATTGATCAATATCTATTGCCCCCCAATGACATAAGTTATCACTTTTAATAGGGATAATACCTACACCTGTCCCACCTTTTAAATGCTCTTCCCACATTTTAATAGTAGTAGGCTCTCTAATAACTTTAGCTATTCCTTGTTTTTTCCCATCAGTTGCCCTGTTTGAATTTACAATAAAAGTACCGTGAGCTATATCACTTCCTTTAAACAAATCAAAAAAAGCTTGCGCTAAATCCATCTATTTTCCCCTTTTATAGGTATCTTTGGGAACATAACTACTAGAATTACCGTTTCCTCTTACAAAACCTTTTTGGTATTGATTAAGATCTTCTGTAAACATTTCAAAATAATTTCTAGAAGCAAACTTTATTTCTTCTATTTCTTCTTTTGAAAACTCTTCAAGTCTTTTTTTAAAAACTGTTCCTCTGGGTTGGCTTTTGAAATACCAAAACATAAAATCAAAATATTCTTTTTTTAAATAAACCATGCTTCATTCTTTCTTAAAATGAAAACTTGAGTTTGCATCACAGCCAAAGGATGTTCAATTCCACAAACTCAAGTTTCCGCAGTATTAAGGAGATCAACCCCTAATACTGAACTGTTAAACTAAAATGGTATTCCGTCGTCTGCTTCTGCTTTAGGTTCAGTAACTTCAGATTTAACTTCTACCTCCCCTGCTTTTACAGACTTAGCAAAGCTAAGACCCATTTCAAACAAAGCTACATCATCTTCGTTTTTAAGATCTACACTACGTTCCCGTTGTATTTCCCAACCAAACCACGTACCTTTGTCGTTTTGCTCTTGTACTGAAGTTAAAGTATACACTTGCGACATTAAAGGTAAGGTATAAACACCGTTCTTACCTTTAGCAGTAAGACCTTGTGCTTGTGTTATCCACTTACGAGCTTTTTTCAATTGGGTGCTTGTCATAGTAATTAAAGATCTTTGTGGTCCAAGCGTTTCATGTAAACAAATAGCGAAAAAGTGTGCTGTATTTGCAAGATAGTTGCCATTTGGCAACACATCTTGGCCTCTTTCATCTCTTGTTGTAGTTGCTACTATTGGGTCTTCAGGTGTATAAGATTGTACATAGCCACCACCTTTTTCTCTTGGTGTCCATTCTACAAATCTTCTTTGGTATAAACAAGGTATTACTTGTATTCCTTTTGTACCATCATATACTTCGTTTAATACAGTATTGTATATGTGTCCTGCTTCTGCACCTTCTATGTAAGCACCATCTCTTTTATTAACTTGGGGGCTTAATTGTGCTAAGATTCTAAGAAAAGGTATTGCTAAATCATCGGTTGTTACTTCACCAAATCCAGCACCACCAAACTCTTCAAAACCCTCGTACAAAATAGGGGCAGTATTTTCTTTTTTTACGGCTACTTCTTTTTCTTTTGACATTTTACTTCCTTCGTTTAGTTATTTTTGCTTTATCGCCTATATAAATACCAAATAATTCTGTAGGTATTGGTCTTCCCTTTTCCACTTGGTCTTTAACAAAAGCCTTAAGAGTCATTGGTTCAACCCATTTTTTAGTATTCACAGGCATACCTCTTTCAGCTAATTCACTTGCAAATGCTTCTGCATCTTCTTCTTGACCACGAACAAAGTTTGTTGCTACTTGGTTTTTGATCAAATCTGCATAATTATTATCTACAAGCCATCTAAATGCTTCCGATTGTTTTTCCTTCGTTATGGAAGCACTATAGAATTTTGAAACAGAAATCATAGAACCGTCTTCAAGTTTTAATTCTGTTATATTATGTTCTGCCATTGCTGAAGGTAAGTTATCTTCTGCAATACTGCGAAGTTGTTGTTTAGCATCTTTTAAATCTTTTTCTAAAGAAGCTACTAATTCTTCTACTCTAAGTTGTTGGTTAGCTAATTTACTAACCTGACTTAACCCTTGTTCATCTACTTTTTGTAGTTCTTCTGCTACATCTTCTAATGAAGGCATCATATTATTCTCCCTTTGTTTTTATTATAATGTTATGGTTGGTATCTGCTTCTAAAGGAAAATACATGTTTTGTTCTCTGTCCCATTTTAACATTTTTAACCTACCCCCGTTTGTTCTCGCTGCAATAGCCGAAGCAAGGGCAATAGCAACAGGATCACCTGCTAACAATAAATAATCATCATCATTAAATGTTCTTAGCTTTCTATCCAATAATCTTAAAGTAGGTTGGGCAGAAAAACTTGTTTGATACTTAGCAGGAAGAAGTATTTCTAAATCCCCAAAACTTGTAGCATCACTAAGGTCACGCCCTCGCATTTCTTGTACTATGTAAACAGTCATGTATCTTTCTCCACATGGTGAAATTTAATTGTAAAATATATTTAATATATCGTAAACTAAAACTTTATCAACCGTAATTTTTTAATTACTTTTTATAATAGGGCTAAATTACATAAGAAATATAGTTATTTATTCTCCGATTTTGTCCATCGGACGGAAAAACTGATAGATATTGTATATTGTATATCGGAAAATGTTAAAAAAGTGTTTTTAAGGTTTTTCAATTTCACCCCTATATAGCAAAGTTAAATAATTAGAGACAAACAAAGATAAATTAATTATATTACTTTTAAAACAACTAAGCTACAATTACTTTACATTCCTAAAGAAAGCAGGATTATGAGATACAGATTTAAATTACCACCCTATGAGCATCAATTAAATGCTTTGAAAAAATCGTGGGAAAAACCCTACTTTGCATTTTTTATGGACATGGGTACGGGTAAATCAAAAGTTTTAATTGATAATATTTCCATGTTGTATGATAAAGGCCGTGTTGAAGGAGCATTAATTATTGCACCAAAGGGTGTTTATAGAAACTGGGAAAGAAAAGAAATACCCACACACTTACCAGAACATGTAACAGCGGACATTGTTGTATGGTCTCCGGAGCAAACTAAAAAGAAAGCTAAAGAATTAAGTGTGCTGTATGAAAACGATGAACACTTAAAAATATTTCTTATGAATGTAGAAGCTTTTTCTACTAAAAAAGGAGTAGAAGCTGCTGATAAATTTTTAACTTTAAAACATTGTTTACTAGCTGTTGATGAAAGCACTACAATAAAATCTAGAACAGCAAGAAGAACTAAAAACTTAATGAAGTTAGCGAAAAAAGCACCTTTTAGAAGGATATTAACAGGATCACCTGTTACTAAATCTCCATTAGATCTATTTACACAATGTGAGTTTTTAGAAGACCAAGCGTTAAACCATTCTTCTTTTTGGACATTTCAAAACAGATATGCAAAAATGGTGCGAAGAAACTTAGGTGCTCATAGCTTTAACCAAATAGTAGGATATCAAAATCTAGAAGAATTAAACTCTTTAATAGAGCCTTTTAGTTTCCGTGTAAGAAAAGAAGATTGTTTAGATCTACCAGACAAAGTATATACAAAAAGAGTAGTAGAATTAACACCTGAACAAAAAATGCTTTACGAACAAATGAAAAGAGCCGCACTAGCTTTTATTGCTGATGAAGGTATGATCAGTGCCTCTACTGTGTTAACACAAATAATTAGGTTGCAACAAGTTTGTTCGGGGTTTGCTAAATTAGATGATGGCAGAACGGTAGAAGTTCCTACTAATAAACTTCCTGAATTGTTATCTACAGTAGAAGAAATAGATGGGAAAGTAATTATATGGGGAAACTTCACCCATGATTTAGAACTTATTAAAAAAGAACTGTGTAAACAATATGGTGAAGAAACTGTAGCTTTATTTTACGGTGCTACTGACCCCAATATAAGACAAGAAATAGTAGAAAACTTTCAAAACCCAGACCACCCACTAAGGTTTTTTGTAGGGCAACCCAGAACAGGGGGATATGGCCTCACTCTTACAGAAGCTAAAACGGTAATTTATTACAGTAATGGTTATGATTTAGAGATTCGGTTACAAAGTGAAGATAGAGCTCACCGCATAGGACAAACAAATAAAGTAACCTACATAGATATTATTGCTGAAAACACCATAGATGAAAAAGTGTTAAAAGCGTTACGAAGTAAAATTAACATCAGCACACAAGTTATGGCTGAAGACCACAAAGAATGGATTATTTAAGTTATTGACCAGCTAATGGATTA
>TARA_R110002153_G_scaffold3739_9_pt1 | contig 24905 bp, 22 predicted proteins | sample TARA_R110002153 | Tara Oceans TARA_R110002153 (sample SAMEA4398193) | marine metagenome | biome: Polar Biome; feature: [SRF] surface water layer (ENVO:00010504); material: water (ENVO:00002006), including particulate matter (ENVO:01000060) such as... | depth 5 m | reverse complement strand
CTAAGGCAGAAGAACCCGAAGAGACTGAAGAGTTAGTTGAACCAGAGCCAACTGCTAAGGCTGAAGAACCCGAAGAGACTGAAAATTTAGTTGAGCCAGAGCCAGTTGCTAAAGCTGAAGTGCCTGAAGAGACTGAAGAGTTAGTTGATCCAGAGCAAGCAGATGACGATGAAGATTTACTCGAGGCGGAATTCGATACACCGGGCAGTAATGACTCGACATTAAACGAAGATCAACTAGAAAAAGCTTTAGAAGATTTTGAGAATGAAGAGCTGGATGAGGTGTTAGAAGATCTCACCTCGAACGAATCCGCCTCTATAAGTTCACTCGATGACCTAGAGTTTTCAGCAGACGACTTTGTTTCTAAAGATCAAGCAACAGCGCCAGTTTCTAACCCTCTGCCAACTTTAGATGACATCGAGTCCATTGATGATTTTGATGATAGTGAACTTGATAATGCATTTGATGAAACAACTGAAGGAGCATCTTCTGAGTCGTCACAAAATAATAGTGATGAATTAGACGATTTTCCGGGCTTGGGTGATTGGTTAGACGACGATGCAGTCAAACCTAAAGCTCAGCAGTCTGCGTCTAGTGAAGACAAGGATTTAATAGATGAGCTTGAAGGCTCAAGCTTTGATGAAATGCTCGAATCACTTGATTTAGACGATGAGTTATCTGTACCTGAAGAGGACGACCTTGGGTTTGATATTGAGGCTTTATTGGATGAATCTCTTCAAAATGAAGAGAACGATGATTTAGACGATTTAGAAGACTTTCTGGATGTTGAAGCATTACTAAATGAAAGCGAAGGCGCTGAGTCTGATGATGAAATTGACAAAGCATTAGATTTAGATGTTCCCTTAGAGCCTTTTGTAAATGAACAAGATAATCTCCAGATGATTGATGTTGACGCCGATGACGGTTTGGGTGCTAAGTTAGACTTGGCCCATGCGTACATAGAGATTGGTGAAGAGGGATCTGCAAAAGAGTTATTAGATGAAATTTTGCAAAAAGGCAGTGTAGAGCAGATTGCTGCAGCAAAAAAAGTATTAGATAAGTTAGATTAGAGATCTGTATTTATTACTTGCTGATATAATACCTAATTCATGAATGATTTTGATTAAATGCTCTGTCTCATTCTTTTATGAACAACAATTTAAATCGAATTAAAATTTTCTGTACTTTTCTGTACACTGCTTTGGTTTCCATGTTGTAGTCTAGCTTGCCGCTATGGCTGAGCATATAAAGCTTGGGTGTTTATTTAAGCAGTAGATTGAATTCAATATAGGCATCCATGTCAAAATTTATATTAGTTTTACCCATATTATTCGCCACATTTTTTGCTCAGTCCAAACAAATATCTGTCAGTGTGATCAATAAGTTAAACATGCCCGTTGGCAATGTGGTTGTTTACCTAACGCCAAAAATTCCACTGCAACGCACAATTCCTAACAAAATCGAGATAATGGATCAGGTTGATACACAATTTTTGCCACATATTTTGGCGATACAAAAAGACACTCAGGTGCGTTTTCCCAATTCAGATTCAATCAAACATCACGTATATTCTTTTTCTCAGGCTAAAACCTTTGAGTTGCAGCTATACAAAGAACTTCAGGCCGACCCTTTACTATTTTCAAATCTTGGAGTGGTTGAGCTAGGCTGTAACATTCATGATTGGATGTTAGGTTATATTTTTGTGGTTGATACCCCTTATTTTGGTAAAACCGATATTAAGGGAAACCTGCTACTTGACTTGCCTGACGGTGAATATCAATTAGATGTTTGGCATCCAAGAATACAAGATAAGCTTAGTGTTTTATCCAGACAGTTGATTATCCCCGCAGAGACTGATATTAAAATTAAATTGGGATCGGCTCTTTTACCTGACGTAAATCAATATGAAGAAATATCGAGCGAATTTTCTGATTATGAATAAAACCTTAAAATCTAGCTTGGCGCTTAAATCTAAAACACTAGAATTATTGTTTTTGAGCCTGTTGGTCATAAGTACTAAAGGGTTGGCAGTTGAAGTTAAAGGGCTAGTACAACTTAACTTTGTCAAAGCGAGTGAACAATCCTCATGGTTTGAAGAAGGCACTGGGATCCTCGCGTACTCTAAAGATGGCGCAAACGTCCAACAAGCTTTGATACAGTTGTCAGATACTTTTTCAAATGGGCTGAGTTATGACGTTGTAGCGAATTATTATCAGCTTGGCGAGCAAAACTTAGGAATATCCCAAGCTCAGATAAGTTACAAACCATTAAGTAGTGCAAAACTAAGATGGCGAGCAAGAGTTGGCTTTTTTTATCCCAAATTATCTTTGGAAAATGTTGATACCGGTTGGTTATCACCTTTCACCTATACCCAATCAGCAGTCAATAGTTGGGTAGGGGAGGAGCTGCGTACGGCTGGATTGGAAGTCACTTTATTTAGCCCTGGTCGTACTCGAAATAGCCCGATTTCTTGGGAGTTTCATGGCTCTGTGTTTAAAGCCAATGATCCTTTAGGTACTGTCATCAGCTGGCGTGGTTTTGCAATGCATGACAGGCAAAGCCTAAATAATGATCGTGTTCCTTTTGCGCCTTATCCCAGTGTTATTGGCGAAGACCGGATTTTCCACCCTAATTACGTTGAGCCATATCACGAGTTAGATGGCAACATTGGTTTTTATCTGGGTGCTCATGTTGAATATTATAAACAATCAACTTTGCGTTATTACTATTATGACAATCAAGCCGATCCATTAGAGGTGAGTCACGAAAGGTTGTACGCGTGGCGAACTAAATTTCATTCCCTAGCTTTGCAACATAAATTCGATGGTAATACCCGTGTCTTAGGTCAATGGTTGTCGGGCAGCTCAGCTATGGGTAATCGCTTTGTTTATATCAATTTCGACGCTTGGTATCTGATGTTGAGTCACAAACATAAAGCCCATAGGATCAGTCTGCGTTTTGATAAGTTTAAAGTACGAGAAGATGATGTTTTTCCGTGGGATCAAAATAATAGTGATGGCCATGGTGTGACTTTGGCTTGGCGTTACGATATCGACAAAAACTGGCAAATCGGTGTAGAGCAACACATTAACAAGAATAGCGCCGATATCAGAGCAACTTTAGGCGAAAATGTCCAAGTTGATCAACAACAAAGCCTCGCAGTGTTGCAATATCGTTGGTAGTTGCACTAGATTCAACGCATTAAATGCAGCCTTGTTTTTCAATCACTAACACTCTCGCTTCACCTATTGGTTCGGCACAGTGTTTGGTACCAATAGATGCGTAAAATATGTCACCTATTTCAAGCAGCTTTGATAGTTGTTTACCTTCTTGTTCAAAGTGCATAGTGACCTTACCATCCAATACCACAAAGACTTCCTCTCCGTCATTGGTATGCCAATGGTAAGGTTTATTTGTCCAATGTAAGCGCGTTGATATCCCTTGCATACAAGCAATGTCCATTGCACCCCATGCCTTTTCAGCTGTAAAGTCATTGGCTCGAATAAACTGCATTTACTTGACGACCCTTTGTTCTAAATTACCTTGGCAATGTAAACCAGTATTGGTCCACTGGAATTCCATTTGTTTAGCGGTCGATAACGCTAATTGTTGGCTACAAAATTTGCTGACCAAATGTAAGCTCATGTCGATGCCTGCAGAGATCCCACCAGAAGTGATAACGTTTTGGTTGTCTACCCATCGAACATTTTCGATTATTGGAATATCAGGATAGGTTTGTTTAAATTCCTCTATATCACTCCAGTGGGTTGTAGCCTGACAATTATTCAACACACCAGCGCGAGCTAATAAAAATGCTCCGGTACAAACCGACGCCATTATAGGTACCTTATGCCCTTGTTCTTGTAACCATTGCATAATGTGAGTTTTTTGAATTTCTTCGGTGTGTACACCGCCTACAACAATCAATAGGTCAAGTGCTGGATGATTGTGAATATGATATTTTGGGATGACACAAAACCCGCCTCTAGCCTCAATAGACACATCAGTTTCTCCAATCAAAAATACGTTCATGTGAAGGTTTGTATCGTTTAAACGATTAGCAGTAGAAAACACTTCAAACGGGCCTGAAAAGTCCAATACTTCAGCGTTTTTGTATATGTATATGCCAATATTTAGCTGTTTGTTTTTATGCATCACTAGGCCTATCTTCATGTTTAATTTTTGTTGTTAACTGAATGAACAAAATACTAATAGAAAATGTATTTGACTGAAATGACATAAAAGTATATTTTTCTGCCATGCTTATGACTCGCCGTATTTTATTTATCATATTTGACCAGTTTGAATTACTGGATCTCTCTGGGCCGTCCTCGGTTTTTAATGCTGCGCAAACATTAATGAACCACCCTGTTTATTCCATACATACTTTATCTGCTGCTGGTGGACTTGTTTGTTCACGCGCAGGTATTGAGGTCAATAGCCAAACTTTTGAAGGATTTGGTGTTTGTTCATCAGACACCATTTTGGTAGTTGGTGGGGCTAAGCAAGCAATAAGTAAAGTCTCTTTAGATCTAAACTTGCAAACTTGGTTAAGGATAAACACGCCTAAGGCTGAGAGAGTAGGTTCGATTTGTTCTGGTGCATTGATACTTGCGGCAAATTGCTTATTGGATGACAAAAAGGCTACAACTCATTGGGCTGATCTTGAGCAGCTAGCTAGTGACTACCCTAGTGTTAATGTAGAGCCAGATGCTTTGTATTGTGTCGATGATAATATTTGGACATCAGCAGGTGTTACAACAGGTATCGACATGGCACTGGCAATAGTGGGCAAGGATCATAACAGCAAAGTGATGCAAGAAATTGCAGGTTGGTTAGTGGTGTATGCTCATCGTCCCGGACATCAATCGCAGTTTAGTGAATTGTTGGCGGCACAGGATCATCATGTGTTTGCTGATATTGTTGTTTGGTTAGATAGAAATCTACATAAGCCATTAAAAGTAAGAGATATGGCCGACAAATCTGCTATGACAGAGCGCACCTTTTATCGAAAATTTACTGATGAAGTGGATGTACACCTTCAAAATTTTTAGAAAATAGGCGTTTATTTCGTGCAAAACAATTATTAGAAACGGGCAGTGTGGTTAAGTCAGTTAGTACTGATGTAGGTTACAAATCTGTATTGGGTTTTCGTAATGCTTTTGAAGCTAAGTATGGTTTATCACCGGCTTTGTATAAACGTATGCATGGTAAAAATGAATAAAATATATATCAGGCCTGTAGTTGCAGACCTGATAAAAAATATAAAGATTTTTAAAAGAAGCTGTATACCAAAGTAACCGCTGTTTGGGTATCTAACTTGTCAATATCTTCTGCAACATCAGAGTTGTGATCCATGAGAAAAGATACTTTAAGTGATAAACCGCCACTGATCTGGGCAGAAACAGAGGTTTCTGATTTAGACTTGGTATTATCAGAGCCTACTTCAGTACTAATTAATTGTTTGAAGGTTGCAGTATCAGAAATTTTCCAGTGGTAGTCCAATGCGGCCCTAACAATCATTCCGTTTTGTTCAACACCTTCAGTGGTTTCGGAAAAAGAATAACCAGGACCAATACTGTAATTAAATTTACTTGTATCGTCTTCCCACACCTTTTGAGACCAACCTGCGGCTAGTGTTGCTTGATAATCATAGCTGCTAAATCTGTCGTCTTCGTATGATGCAAAGCCAAATAAGCGATGGTCTGGATTTTCTAATTTGTAATTGCCTTGACCTGACAAAAAGTATTTTTGTGCCGTTGTTTCATCAATCGGACTCTCGCCAACTTCGTCTCTCTTGTAGAGGGCCTCAAGGGTGTAGTCATTACTCCACTCAGTTAATTCTTGATGAGCTGACAACTTACCTTTAATGGAAGTGGTTTCAGTATTACCTGTTGTGGCTATATATCCAAATTCACCGTCCATTGTGAATGGCTTTACTTCGTCAGCTGCAAATACGTTTCCAGCGGCGCATAGCCCAAGTAAAATTAGAGATTTTTTCATTCGTATATCCTTTGTGTGTATATTTAATTCAATTTGTGTAGATATGGGTATTTTGACAGAAGCTAAATACTAGAAGAATCCTACTTTAGTCTTACCACTATGTTAAAAAAACTGATAAACCAAAGTAACTGCTGCTTCAGTGTCCAATTCTTCAATATCGGGCCCAACACTAGTATCATGATTCATCACAAAACTTAGCTTCATAGCTAAAGCGCCCGTCAGCTTTGTTGATAGAGATGTTTCTGATTTGGTTTTGTAAAATTCTTGGTCAGCTTCAGTGCTAATAAATTGCCGAAACGTAGCATGATCGGCAAATTTTTGTTTATATTCCATTGCTGCCCTGACAATAAGACCTTTAGCATCTTCATCACTATTGTCTTCTTCAACTTCTGAAATGGCGTAACCTGGACCCACACTATATTTAAATTCACTTTGCTTATCGTGCCAGAGCCTTGAGGTCCAGCCTGCAGCCAATGCCGCTTGGTAACGAAAACCACTAAATCTATTGTTTTCATATTCGCCATAGATAAAAAGTCTATCGTTTGGCTCTGTTAGTTTGTGATCTAATTGCCCCGATATGAATAGTCTTTGTGCTGATGCCAAGTTTCTTTTTTCGCCATTTACTTCTTGTTGGCTTTGTTTGTATAGGGCACTACCTATGATTTGATAACTCCAAGATGATAACTCTTGACTGGTATTTATCTTAGCTGTGGTAGTCGACGCATTAGTATTTCCACTTGCCACCAAAAAACCAAACTCACCAATCATTGATAACTCGTCATCAACATCAAAATTGGGTCTATCAGCTAAATAAAGGGAGTGCATGATATTTTGCCCAGCAAAACAATAGTTTGCCGTTAGTAAAATAAAAAGGAGTTGGATCCACTTCATGGTGTAAAAAATACTATTAGCCTAAAAATTAGCGAGGAATTATATATAAATTCATTGCATTTGTGCATAGATAAAACCACAAAATGTGGAATAAATGGGTATATCAGACTTGTGAAGGTTTCATTAATCCCAAAACGCCATCCGCTTCCATGGATGCAAATTTAACTGCATCTTTTAAATCTTCTTGATCAAGTTTCAAATATTTTAAAACTAATGGTGTGACCAATTGGCTGGTGGAATATAAATTATTATGAGACATGGCTACGCCAGCACGAACTGCAGTGTAAATAATTGCTACATCTTTGTTTTGCAGTGCTTTATTTTCGTTATGCAGATCCATCACAGGAATATATAGTTGGCTAGGCAAGTGCCAAAACTCCATCAATTTTGCGCTGCAATTTGCGTAATCAAAACCTAAAACTTGACGTTGCAATTTCCAGGGCGATATTTTTTCATCATACTTGCTGCATTCAATTGCTAAATCTGGGGCTTGAACTGCCACTAACAATTCGCCTAAGTTATGTAATAAACCGAGTAAAAAAAAACGTTCACTGCCTCTTATTTTGACCATCTTGGCCAGATGTTTTGCAACCAAAGCCGCATAAATGCTCTGTAACCAAAATCTTTTTAAATCAATCACGTCGCTACTGAAGTGTTCAAATGCGGAACTAGCTGTTTCTGCCATGATTAGATTATATAAGGCCTCGCCGCCAATAATGTTGATAGCCTTAGCCAAAGAATCAATCTGAGACTCAAAGCGGAATAAGGGACTATTGGCCAGTCTCAACAATTTTGATGATAAAGAGGGATCCAAAGCGATAAGTCTAGCAATATCTTCTAAGTTTGATTGGCCATCATCTAACATTGAGCGTATACGCACACAAATGTCTGGTAAGGCAAAGGATTGACCAGCGACTCTAGCGATATCTAGTAGATGAATTGATGGCATAGTAAATATTTTTTAAATTATGTAGTCCTAGTATAAACATTCATGATTTGAAAAGTGAGATTCTTTTTGTCTGGAATTGCATACAAGCGTATACAGAAAAAAAGTTGATTTTTGTCCGTAAAAAGATAGGGTATTTTAACATCTAGTTTACAACTTGAGTGGCATACCTATGGAAGAGCTTTCTGGAATAGACGCGTCTTTTTTATATCTCGAAACAGCCAAAATACCTATGCATATAGGTGGAGTTGCTATTTTAGAAGGGTCGCTTAAGTTTGATGACTTTCGTCAATATGTAAACGAGCGTATACATACAGTCGAGAGGCTTACACAAAAATTAGTCACAGTGCCTCTTAGCCTAGATAGACCCTACTGGGTAGAAGATCCTGATTTTGATATCAATATGCACTTGCACCGCACCGCCTTACCTCGTCCAGGTGGCTGGAAAGAACTGCGTTACTTGGCGTCCAGATTATTTTCCCAACAACTAAACCGAGATCGGCCATTATGGGAATTTATTTTCGTTGAAGGTGTAGACAATATCCCTCAAGTGCCTAAAGGGTCTGTAGCTTTGATCAGTAAAGTGCATCATTCAGGATTTGATGGCAAGTCTGGTGCCGACTTGATGACCATGCTGTTTGATGTGTCACCTACACCAAGGCCACCAAAGCCCGCTGTGGCAAAAGAAAGACAAGAAATTCCGGGGCTTGTTGGGCTGATGGCAAAAAGTGCCTATAACTTTATTTCGAGGCCTACTAAGCTTCCTGGGCTGTTGTGGGATACGGGCAAAGCTACGTTAAAAGCAGGTTACATGACTCGAGCGCAAGGCATAAAAATGCCTACCATGCCCTTTAACGCACCCAAAACTAGGTTTAACAACACTGTTGAAATGGAACGTGTTTGGAATTCAGCTATTTTAGATATCCATCGTGTAAAGGCCCTTAGAAAAGTGGTAGACGGAGCAACCTTAAATGATGTGATTTTAGCGATATGTGCTGGAGCGCTTAGGCGTTACTTATTAGAAAAAGGTGAGTTACCCGATAGACCACTGGTTGCCATGGTGCCAGTATCAACCCGCACGGCAGAAGAAAAAAATGCCATGGGTAATCAAGTTTCTGCAATGTTTGTGCAGTTGGCTACCGATCTTGAAGATCCCATTAAACGTCTTGAGAAAATTCAAATTAATACAATGGTTGGTAAGCTTTACCAAGATGCCATAGATGCAAAGAGTTTAATGGGATACGCGGAATTAATTCCTTTTGGGTTAGCAGGCGTGGCAGCTAGGTTCTATTCCAGAGCGGCTATATCTAAGCATCATAGCCCTTTATTTAATGTAGTCATTACCAATGTACCTGGACCACAAATACCCATCTATCTTGCAGGGCATAAGCTCATTGTTAATATGGGAACAGCCCCCATTTTTGATGGTATGGGGTTGATCATGCCTATCTGTAGTTATAACGGCACTTTAACTATTAGCCCCACAAGCTCAGCAAATTTAATGCCCGATTTAGATTTGTTTACGCGATACATTCGCGAGAGTGCTAATGAGTTAGAACTGGCAGTACAAGAAAAGTTAGCTGGCCGAGCGGCACTTGATGCACTTATGAAAGATGAATAGTTACAACATTTTATAGGATTTGTTATGAAACATGTATTACCTAGTATACCCAGACCTTCTTTATTGCATATGTTCAGTGAAGGCCGATCATTAATTGAACTCAGTGCCTTTGGTGTTGCGTTACCCTTTTTAAAAAAGGCTCCTTCTGGAGACGGCCATCCGGTGATGGTGATCCCTGGTTTCTTAGCCAGTGATATCTCCACTAAACCGATTCGGTCGTTCCTAAAAGGTAAAGGTTATGAAACTTACGGCTGGGAACTTGGCCGCAATTTCGGCAAACATATAGTGGGTGGAGAACAAGTCTTATGTGACAAATTGATAAATAGAGTCATTGAATTATCGGTTATCCATAACGCAAAAGTGAGTTTGGTAGGCTGGAGTTTAGGCGGTATTTTGGCCAGAGAACTTGCTCGTATTATCCCTGATTGTGTGCGTCAAGTGATTACCTTGGGTAGTCCGTTTAATGGGGCTCAAGGTTCATCTTCCGCTGTTAAAGGATTGTTTGAACTGATAAATGGCAATGTTTCGCAAACTAATCCAGATGTGGTGAAACAAATGTTTACACCGCCCCCGGTGCCTAATTCGGCATTATATTCTAAAAGTGATGGTGTGGTTCATTGGCAAGCTTGTATCAACCATAAAATTGAGGACCATCATCAAGCAGAGAATATTCAAGTTAGAGGCAGTCATACAGGTTTAGGGCATAACCCTCAGGCTGTGTGGATTATCGCCAATAGGTTGGCACAAGCAGAATCTAGTTGGCAGCCATATACCCAAACCGCATAATGAGCGTTGCAGATATTTTGAAGGGGGGTATAAAACAGGAGCTTGAAAAAACTCAGTTTTCAGGCAAGCTAGAACTCGTTTTATATCTTACGAGTATTAACACCTTTGAGTACTATCATTTATCACCCTGAGCAGCTGATTACAGCTAACAATATTCATATAAATTACGATAGTTTTGGTGACAAAAGTCACCCTGCTATAGTGTTGATTATGGGGTTAGCCACGCAGATGATTTATTGGGACGAACAATTTTGTAAATTACTTGCCTCACAAGGGTATTGGGTTATCAGATTTGATAACCGTGATAATGGTAAAAGTACTTGGATGGATGCATTACCAGTACCCTCTAGTGTTGCTTTGCTGGCAAATGTTGTATTTAAGCGTCCATTAGGAGCTGCATATTTATTGTCTGATATGATGAAAGATACGCTGGGCCTATTAGATGCATTAGAGCTCGAAAGTGCACACATAGTAGGTGCATCCATGGGCGGAATGATCGCCCAAGAACTCGCAATTCATCATCCTCAAAGAGTTAAAACGTTAACATCTATTATGTCTACTACGGGTAACAAGAGACTACCTAAACCGTCTACGACCTTTAGTTTTAAAATGCTTAAACCACCCCCTAAAGATGCCACTAAAGCTATTGCCTTTGGCATGCATGTTTGGAGATTGATACAAGGTAACTACTACCCATTTGATGAACACAAAGTACTAGGCTTAATAAAACGGGCAATAGAAAGAGGTTTTAATCCTGCGGGTAACACCCGTCAACTAGCCGCTATTTTAGACTCGCCGGATAGAACAACAGCACTAAATACCTTAACTGTTCCCAGTTTAATCATACATGGCGAGGATGACCCTTTGGTACCTGTCGCATGTGGGGTTGCCACAGCTAAAGCTATACCCAATGCCAAAATAAAAATCTACCCAGGAATGGGGCACACCCTTCCAAGCCAACTATATGATGATATAACCGCACAGATCCTAGAACACACTAAAGCTAGTTAACTTAACCTAGTCTGGGCTCGAGTTACTTAAAACGTGCAAATAATCCGTTTACGCCGCGTACCATCCATCGAGGATAGTGCGTGGCCCATTGCACTAACAATTTGTTGGCTATTTTATCCAAAAACACCACATCACCTTTCATACTGGCCTTGTATGCTTGGGCAGCCAGTTCCATCGGATCCGCTTTTAAAAACTTAGGAATAAATTTTTCAAAGCCATCAGCATGACTAAGCATTTTGGTTTCTGTCATACCGGGGCAAACGCAGGTTACGGTAACACCTGTGCCTCGAAATTCCTCTGCGATGCCTTCTGAAAAAGACAATACAAACGCTTTACTAGCACCATATGCTGCAAAATTAGGTGTAGGCATAAAACTAGCAATAGAGCCCACATTGACAATTTTTCCTTGGCCACGGGCAAGCATGGGTTTAACAAATTGTTGGGTCATATTGACCAAACTTTGGATATTTAATTGCAATAAATTATTAAGCTGCTGCGGATCACTTAGGCTTAACTTTTCGACTTGCATCATGCCAGCGTTATTCACCAATATATCAATTTGAATTTCTTTAAGGGCAATAGCTGCAAATAATTTTTGTGCTGCATCGACGGGGATCAAATCAGCAGCAAAAACCTCCACATTCACCCCATACTTGGCTTTGAGTTCTTGTGCAAATTCCTCAAGTTTAGTTTTATTGCGAGCAACTAATACTAAATCATGTCCATTTTTAGCATATATCTCGGCAAAGCTGCGGCCTATACCTTCTGATGAACCTGTGATCAGTACTGTGTTTAGTTTGGGCATTAGAAACCTCGTCAAAGTGGATTTTATTGGTTGTTTGGGTTGAATGAGTCATCTAAAAAACCAAGCTGTGGTGATGTGTCAGTTGTTCTTGGCTTTCTATTTTGTGCTGCTTTTGCACGTTTTTTACGTGCTGCACAGGCTTTTATAATTTTACTCTGTACATCTTGCTCTAAGTTTATCCAATGAACTCTTTCTTCTCTGGAGCGAAAACAACCCACGCAGAAACCCTTTGGTCCAGATTGACAGACGCCAATACATGGACTGGTAATTTCAAAGATTTCAATCTGCTTCAATGATTGCCTCAAAGCTACATATAACGTTAAATATTAATAATAACATGTTGCGCGAAATGTGAGCAGTCACTTTAAACTATGATGAATTATATTCAGACAATAAAAAGGCCGCTAACTAGCGACCTTAGATTTTAATAGAGCACTACCAAATTTGCACTCTGTCTTCTGGTTTAAGATACATTTTATCGCCTTCTTTCACATCAAATGCTTGATAGAAAGCATCAACGTTCCCGACTATGCCGTTAACGCGGAATTCGCCGGGTGAATGTGGGTCGCTAAGCAGTTGAGCTCTTAGCGCATCTTCACGAGACTTACTGCGCCATACTTGAGCATATCCCATAAAGAAACGTTGGTTACCTGTTAAACCATCAATTACAGGAGCGACTTTGCCATCTAATGACATTTGATACGCTTTGTAACCTATAGTGACACCTGCTAAATCACCGATGTTTTCGCCTAAGGTCAATTCACCGTTGACGTTTTGACCTTCAATGGGTTCAAATTTATTGAATTGGGCAATTAACTTTTTGCCTAATACATCAAATGCGGCGCGGTCTTCATCCGACCACCAACTGCGGAGGTTGCCTTGGCCATCATATTTTGAACCTTGATCGTCAAAACCATGCCCAATTTCGTGGCCAATTACTGCACCAATTGCACCGTAGTTCACTGCATCATCGGCATTCATATCAAAGAACGGCGCTTGTAATATTCCTGCTGGAAAAACGATTTCGTTTCTAACTGGTGAATAATATGCGTTGATGGTTTGTGGTGTCATACCCCAGTCGGCTTTGTCGACAGCTTTGCCAATTTTGTTCGTGTCTTCAAAATGATCGAAGCTAGAGAATCGCATGTAATTTCCAACCAAATCATCAGCTTTAATTTCTAGATCAGAATAATCACGCCATTTATCTGGGTAACCAATTTTAGGGGTGAACGCCGCTAGTTTTTCTAATGCGGCTTTTTGGGTTTCAGGGGTCATCCATTCCAGTTGCTTGATACTATCGCCATAGGCTTTAGTTAGGTTTTGCACTAAGGTATCCATTTTAGCTTTAGCTTCTGGGGTAAAGTGGCGCTCTACATATTGTTGCCCTAAAACTTCACCTAACACACTACTGGTCGCGGCTACTGCACGTTTCCAACGTGGACGTTGTTCTGGGATACCCCTTAATGTTGTTGAGTGGAATACAAAATGTAAATCAACCATATTTTGACTTAGACGTTCAGCATAAGTGTCGACTAGGTTAAAGGTTAGATAATCCTTCCAAGTTTGTAAGTCATGGGCTGCGAATACCCCAGATATTTTCTCAAAGTAAGGCATGTTACGCACGACCATATCATTAACTTTACCTACACCACTGGCATCAGCATAGGCTTGCCAATCAAAGTTACCTAGTAAGGTTTTGACTTGTGTTGCGCTTTGTTTATTGTAATTTTTCTCGGCGTCTCGGCTTTCAACCTGCGACAGGTGTTTGCTAGCGATGTCTTTTTCCAAAGCCATGATTTTACTAGCTGCGGAAGTGCCAGACGCATGTCCCGCTTTAGTTAATATTTCGGCCATATATTTTTCGGTGGCAGCACGGAAGTTTACAAATTTTTCTTCTTCTTTACTGTAATAATCACGGTCGGGAAGTGTTAAACCGCTTTGATAAAGATACATAGTGTTCACTTCAGGATCTTTAGCATCAGGCGAGGTATAAAAATTAAATGCGCCGCCCACACCTAATACATACAACTCACCGAATACTTTAGAAAGCTGCTGCATGTTTTCAGCGCTGTTGATGTTATCTAAAAGAGATTGAAGCGGTGTTATGCCTTTTTCATTGGCCAAATCGACATTCATATAGCTATTGTACATGTCGCCCAGTTTTTGGGTGTTCGTACCTTGTTCAGCTTGCGTGTTCGCAGATCCTTGGATCAAGGTTTTTAAGTTCTCTTGGGTGTCGTCATATAAAACATTAAACAAACCGTAGCTTGATTTGTCTGCCGGGATCTCAGTTTCTGTTAACCAAGCACCGTTCACATGCCTAAAAAAGTCATCTTGAACGCGCACGTTCTGATCAACGGCTGTTAAATCGATACCTGAGGTCATTAGCGTTGCGTTTACCGCTGCCACAGCCGAAGATGTTTCTGGTTTGCTTGTTGGTTCACATGCACTCAAACCTAATGCCAAACTGACACTTAGCGCTAACATACTAATTTTTTTCATCTGCCTACCTTTATGGAGCTATTTCTTACCAATCACCTATCTTCACACAGATTGATTTAATATTAAGCTCTCGTTTTATTTTTATAGTGAGGCATGAGTTTACTAATTGCTTGCGGCAACTGCAAAAACTGCAGACAGTTAAGTGTGAGGATTTGTTTCAAAAGAGTTGCCGTAAAGGGGGGACAATAAAAAAGGGCCAACCGGCCCTTTTTAGTTACAAATAAAAATGCTTACTTTTTCTTTGCCTTAGGATTAGGCATGTCAGTAATGCTGCCTTCGTACATTTCCGCGGCTAGACCGATTGATTCGTTTAGAGTTGGGTGAGCGTGAATGGTTAATGCAATATCTTCTGCATCTGCACCCATTTCAATAGCTAAACCAATTTCACCTAACATTTCACCGGCATTAATGCCTACTATGGCGCCACCAATAATACGGTGTGATTCTTTGTCGAAGATTAACTTAGTTAAACCTTCAGTGCGTGCTGATGCGATAGCACGACCAGACGCGGCCCAAGGGAAAGTAGCGGCTTCGTATTTGATGCCTTGTTCTTTCGCTTCTTTCTCAGTTAAGCCAACCCATGCCATTTCTGGATCGGTATAAGCAACAGAAGGAATACATTTAGGGTCGAAGAAGTGTTTTAAACCAGAAATAACTTCGGCTGCTACATGGCCTTCATGGGCTGCTTTGTGAGCCAGCATAGGCTGACCTACTACGTCACCTAGGGCAAAAATATTAGACACGTTGGTGCGAAGTTGTTTATCAACATTGATAAATCCACGCTCGTCTACTTTTACACCGGCTTTTTCTGCGTCTACCATGCTGCCATTTGGACGACGGCCAACAGCGACTAAAACCTTATCGTATTTAACGGCTTCTGCTGGTGCTTGTTTACCTTCAAAAGAGACATACAAACCGTCTTTTTTAGCTTCAACGCCTGTGACTTTGGTTTCAAGCATGACGTTAAATTTGTCTTTAATGTATTTTTGATAAACTTTCACTACATCTTTGTCAGCTGCAGGTACTAACTGGTCAAGGAACTCAACTACGTCAATTTTTGAACCCAGTGCACGATAAACTGTGCCCATTTCTAAACCTATGATCCCGCCGCCTAGGACTAACATTTTTTCAGGAATGTCAGCCATTTCTAGTGCGCCTGTGGAATCGATTACGCGGGGATCATCTTTTGGAATAAAGGGTAAACTAACTGGCTCAGAGCCCGCTGCAATAACAGCATTATCAAAGGTAATAGTGGTTTTGCCATCTTTACCTTCAACTTCAAGGGTATTGCTACTGGTAAATTTACCATAACCTTGCACGTGTTTAACTTTACGCATTTTAGCCATACCAGATAAACCTTTGGTTAACTGGCTAACAACGCTGTCTTTCCAACCACGTATTTTGTCTAAATCTATTTTCGGCTCACCAAAAGTTACCCCATGACCGGCCATTTCTTTGGCATCGTCAATCACTTTGGCTACGTGAAGTAGTGCCTTTGAAGGGATACAACCCACGTTTAGACACACGCCGCCTAAGGTTTCACGAGCATCTACTATAACTGTCTCTATACCTAAATCAGCAGCACGAAAAGCGGCTGCATAGCCTCCTGGGCCTGCACCTAATACAACTAATTGAGTCTTAATTTCGCTCATATGATCCTCAAATATTTTTGAACAACATGTTTTGCTAAAGTAGCAATTAACATGTGGTGAATAAATTCTGCCTTTTGGCTTTTAACAAATGGGTAACTGTAAACAGCCACCCATTGTTCACTAAAGTATTATTCTACGCAAATCAGTTAAGTTTGCAGCAACTTCAGTTGAGAAGCGCGCACCTACTGCACCGTCGATAACCCGGTGGTCGTAAGACAAACTTAATGGCACCATTAGGCGCGGTTCAAACTCTGAACCATTCCACTTAGGTTTCATTTCTGATTTAGAGACGCCCAATATAGCAACTTCAGGGGCATTAACAATAGGTGTAAATGCTGTACCACCAATTCCGCCTAAACTTGATATGGTGAATGTGCCACCTTGCATATCGGTCGCTTTTAACTTGCCTTCACGGGCTTTACCAGAGATCTCGATCAACTCTCTAGAAAGCTGTTCGATGCCTTTTTTGTTGACATCTTTAATCACCGGAACCACTAAACCGCCCGGTGTTTCTACCGCGATGCCGATATTAATAAACTTCTTAATAATTAAACTTTCGCCATCATCAGATAAAGAAGAGTTAAAGGCTGGGTATTTTTCCAATGCTTTAGCGACTGCTTTCATCACAAATACCAATGGCGTGATTTTTAGCCCAGACTTAATTTTACCATGATAAGCATTTTGCTCTTTACGGAAAGTCTCAACCTCAGTGATATCTGCCTCATCAAACTGAGTAATATGGGGAATAGTGACCCAATTACGGTGTAAGAAGGGGCCAGATATTTTCTGAATACGGCTTAAAGGTAATATTTCAATCTCACCAAATTTGGCGTGATCTACAGGTTTAACCGTAGCAATTTGCAATACATTGCCGCCGCCAGTTGCGTTGCCGCTGGCTGAGCGAGGTTTAGCCAATTCTGCTTTCACATAGGCTTGTACGTCTTCTTTGAGAATACGTTTTTTAGGACCTGTGCCTGCTACTTGGCTTAAGTCTACTCCAAATTCTCTAGCGACTCTGCGCACTGAAGGCGAAGCATGAGCTTTTGCGCCAGAAGTTGCGACAGGTGCATCTGCAACGGGAGCCGGTTTTTCTGCAGCTACAGGAGTCGCTTTTTCAGATTTCTCTGGCGGCTTTTCGGCAGCGGCTGGTGCCGCTTCAGGCGATTTGTCAGCGGTTTTACCAGCGGCAGTTTCAAGTTTAATCACAAGAGTGCCTTGCTTCACTTTATCGCCAGTAGAGATATACACTTCTTTGACTGTTCCAGCATGAGTAGATGGTACATCCATAGTGGCTTTATCTGTTTCTAATGTAATTAAACCGTCTTCTTGCTCAATCACATCACCAACAGATACCAATACATCAATAACATCCACTTCGCCGTCTTCGCCAATGTCCGGTACTGCTACATCAACTAGCTCACTTGCACCCGTTGCTTCTGGTTCAGCTGCTTGAGCAGGTTCTGCTTTACTAGCTTCGTCTTTTGCTGCAACTTCAGGAGCCGCGCTTTTTTCTTCAGGTTTTGCAGGTGTTTCTTCAGCAGGAGCGTCAGAGCCTGCTGTTTTTATTTCACCTATCACATCACCTTCTTTGATCTTGTCACCGACTTTGACCGACAAACTGGTCAATTCACCTGCGAAAGGGGCTGGAATGTCCATTGATGCTTTATCGGTTTCAACGGTAACAATTCCTTCATCGGCTTCTAGTGTGTCGCCAACAGCGAAACAAATTTCAATAATTTCAACTTCTTCGCCGCCTACATCGGGGACTAGAATTTTTTGAATATCAGACATATGTAAGACTCCTTATCTAGTCACTATTAGGCGTAAAGTGGATTAAGTTTATCGATATTGATGTCGAAACGCTTAATGGCTTCGGTCACCACTTTTTTGTCAACTTCACCACGTTTGGCTAGTTCATACAAAGAGGCCACCACCACGTAAGCAGCATTAACTTCAAAGTGAGTACGCAAGTTGGCGCGGCTATCACTGCGACCAAAACCATCTGTGCCTAGGCAACGATAGTCAGTATCGATAAAGGCGCGCACTTGATCAGAATATCCTTTCACATAGTCAGTGGCTGCAATAGCAGGGCCAGCGTCTTTAGTGATAACTGTTCCAATATAAGCCGTTTTTGCCTTAGCTTCAGGATTAAGCATGTTCCAACGTGCTATTCCTTGACCTTCACGTGCTAATTCATTGAAAGAAGTCACTGAATACACATCAGAAGAGATTTTGTAGTCTTCACTTAAAATCTGTGCCGCTTTACGTACTTCATTTAAGATAGTACCCGAGCCCATTAATTGAACATTAGACTTGGCTTTAGCCTTACCTTTAGCTTCAACACGTTCTAATTTGTAGATACCTTTAATGATTTGTTCGGCTACGTCTTTGCTTTCTGGCATAGCAGGATGTTGATAATTTTCATTCATCAAGGTTAGGTAATAGAAAACATTTTCGTTTTCAGTGTACATACGGCGTAAGCCGTCTTGCACTATTACCGCTACTTCATATCCGTAAGTTGGATCATAAGTGACACAATTAGGGATGAGGTTAGCTTGCACATGTGAATGCCCATCTTGGTGTTGTAAACCTTCACCGTTTAGGGTTGTACGACCAGCAGTTGCACCTAATAAGAAACCACGAGCTTGGCTGTCGCCCGCTGCCCAAGCTAAATCGCCCACACGTTGGAAACCAAACATAGAGTAGTAGATATAGAAAGGAATAGTAGTGGCGTTACAAGTCGAATAAGAGGTACCAGCAGCAACCCAAGAAGCCATTGCTCCTAGTTCGTTAATACCTTCTTGTAATACCTGGCCTTTTTTATCTTCACGATAATAAGCTACTTGGTCAGCATCTTGAGGGATGTATTTTTGACCTTCGTTGGCGTAAATGCCCACTTGACGGAATAAACCTTCCATACCAAAAGTACGGGCTTCGTCAGGAATAATAGGCACTACACGTTTGCCCATTTTTTTGTCTTTCAATAAGACATTCAGCACCCGTACAAAGGTCATAGTAGAAGACACTTCGCGATCGCCAGAACCTTTCAAAATAGCATCAAAGGCTTTTAATTCAGGCATCTCAAGTTGTTCTTCAGCTTGCACGCGGCGTTGTGGTAATGAACCACCCAATGCTTCGCGGCGGGCTTTCATATACTTATATTCTTCACTGTCTTCAGCAAATTTATAATAAGGTAAATCAGCAATCGCTTCATCAGCAACAGGAATATTAAAACGGTCGCGGAATTTTTTAATGGAATCCACGTCCATTTTTTTCACATTGTGAGCAATGTTTAATGCTTCACCAGATGCACCTAAACCAAAACCTTTAATGGTTTTAGCTAAAATAACGGTTGGACGATCTTTTGTGTCCATGGCTTTTTGATAAGCTGCGAATACTTTAACGGGATCATGTCCACCACGGTTTAAGCGGAAAATATCTTCATCAGACATGTTGGCTACTAATGCAGCTGTCTCGGGATATTTATTGAAAAAGTTTTCACGAGTGTACTTGCCACCCTTGGCTTTACAGTTTTGGTATTCGCCGTCTACTGTTTCGTTCATCAGTTGTAAAAGTTTACCTGACTTGTCACGAGCCAATAATGCATCCCAGTAACTACCCCAAATAACTTTGACTACTTCCCAGCCTGCGCCACGGAAAGTACCTTCAAGCTCTTGGATGATTTTACCGTTACCACGTACCGGGCCATCTAAACGTTGTAAGTTACAGTTGATCACGAAAGTTAAGTTGTCTAAACCTTCACGTGAAGCCAAACCAATTGCACCTAATGATTCAGGCTCGTCACACTCACCGTCACCTAAATAACAATAAACTTGCTGCTCTGAACAATCTTTAATGCCACGGTTCGTTAAATACTTTAAAAAGCGCGCTGTGTAGATAGCTTGCACTGGTCCTAAGCCCATAGACACAGTTGGGAACTGCCAATAATCTTTCATTAAATGGGGATGCGGATAAGAAGGTATACCTTGACCATCACACTCTTGACGAAAGTTATTTAATTGTGTCTCTGATAAATTGCCTTCAAGGAAAGAACGAGCATAGATACCTGGCGAAATATGACCCTGATAAAAAATAAAGTCGCCATTATTTTTGTCGTTAGGTGCCTTAAAAAAGTGGTTGAAACCTACATCGTACAACATAGCAGATGAAGCAAAACTACCGATATGGCCACCAAGATCTAAGTCTTTTTTAGAGGCGCGCAACACTATCATCAAAGCATTCCAACGTATTGCCGCACGAATGCGTGCTTCAATAGTTTGGTCACCAGGCAAAGTTGGCTCTTGCACTACCGGAATGGTATTGATATACGCAGTGGTTGGAGCATAAGGTAAATGTGCTCCACTGCGACGAGCTTTGTCAATTAGAGCCTCTAAAAGAAAATGCGCGCGTTCTGCGCCTTCTTTTTCAAAAACAGTTTCTAGAGAGTCTAACCACTCTTGCGTTTCTTGTGGATCCACATCCGGATGCATCATATCAGCCATGGTGCTTTCCTTTTTTATAGTTTGTTAATGTAGGGACTTATCGTTATTCAAATATATCTAGTGTAAACACTGATGTTGCTTGATATTTCAATAAGCTGTTATTCATTTCATCCTTGGAGATGCATTAACATATCCAATGAAATAGTTAATTCACTTCTATCCTGCGCAATGCACGCTGCATACGCATGTCCTGTCGATTAATGTTCAGTAAAGTGTCTTCAATATAGGCCAAATGTTCATTGCTCGCCTTACGAGCTTGTTCAGGATCACCTGCTGAAATAGCTTGAACTATATTGCGCCTTTGGCGGTTTATATTTTGTTCAACATCAGTATGTTTGGCCAAAACTTCTAAATTACGTTGGATATTGTCTTGCAGCATAGACTGTAGACTGCGCATTACATGCTGTAAAACCATGTTGTGGGCCGCATTGGCCATAGTCAGATAAAAGTTAACTAAAGCCATGGCTTCTTGGCTTTTATCCGCTGAGTTTGAACCTACTGGTAATGCGTCTAATGCACTTTCTAACGCCTGGTAATCTTCTGGTTGACCTCGAAGCGCTGCATAATAAGCAGCCATGCCTTCAAGAGCATGACGGAATTCAAGTAAGTCGAATTGCATCTCTGGTTTATCGGATAACAGTAATAACAAAGGATCGGTAATTAATTCGTTTAGACGGGGTTTAACAAAAGTACCTCCGCCTTGTTTGCGTTCCAACATGTTTTTGGCTTCGAGCTTTTGAATCGCTTCTCTAACTGAGGGTCTGGATACTGCAAATTGTTCCGCGAGTGCACGTTCTGATGGAAGTTTTTGTCCGGCCAACAATCTACCTTCTAGTATCATGGATTCTAATTGCTCCATAATATCGTCAGATAACTTTCTAGATTGCACTTGGCGCATTCAATCATTCCATAGTAGATAACAACAATAAATTTGAAAGTGGTAAATTGGTTATACCATTAAGCCGCAATAGCTTAGTAGACATTTGTCTTGGGGTAAATGTTAATTTTTAAAAAGACCAGTAGAATGAATAAGGTGATAAAAAAAACAATAAAAAACAATTAGATATAAGATGATAATTCTGGTCAGACCTTTTATGCTATTCCATTTAAAAGTGCCAAATGTGATTCAAAGTATCCTATCCTTTGGCTTTTCAACATAAAAAGCTTTCTACTACAGAGAACACAGAGCGCTTCGCTACACAGAGAAAAATGATTAGATTGTTAAGGTGAAATTTAAAATGTTGGTGAGTTAACTACCCAATCATTTTAGTAATGTGATTTAAATACTTCTTTTCTTTTGTGACTAATATTTTTATCTTTTAAAATTTAAAACCCCAGCCTTAAAAACGTTTGAACCACAGAGCGCTGCGTTACACAGAGGAAAGGAATGTTAAGATTAAATATTAGGCTGTCGTTTCGGAAAACTGTAATTCCTTTTTCCTTTTCTCTGTGATCTCTGTGTCCTCCGTGGTTCAAAATCTTTTATTCTTTGAATTTTCAGCATTTAAAAGCTTGCTAGCACGGAGATACAGAGCGCTGCGCTGCGCAGAGGAAAGGAATGTTAAGATTAAATATTAAACTGCCGTTTCGGCAAAAGCGTAATACTCACCTTCTGCTTTTCTCTTTGGTTTAATTATTTTATTTATATGTTCATGAAATTGGTAAAGGTACGCATAAATTAAGATGGACGGTTTTAGTTAATCCAACCAGATAAAGTTAAAAGTGCAATAATCACTAACAAAAACATCACATTTCTTTTAGCCAAACGTACTAAAGTGCAGGGTTCTTCGGTGCAATCATTTTCATCTGGTTCTATTTCTTCGGCTCGTTTAGAGACATCTAACAAAAGTGTTTTAGCTTCAACTGCAGGGTCGGGTAAGTAGCCTAACCAAGTAGGGAAAGCACGAGAAAAATGCCCTACCAATAAAAAGCCTAAGGCCGTTATACGTACAGGTATCCAATCAATAATGTTGAGTAAACGTTTTACCTGCTTGGCAATTTGCTCGTTATCTGCGGATAACTTTGAGTCCAATTCTCGAACCAAAACATATAAAATCGCTCCAGAAGCTCCGCAGGCAGCGAACCATAAAATAACGGCTGTATAGTGACGGTAGTTTTGCCAAACTAGGTTTAGACCAAAAGAAATAGTGCCTTTATCATCGCCACTTATTTGATCCTCATACATGCTACAGGCCTGTAAATCACCTCTGTTAGCTGCTTGTAAAAAACATTTATAGGTAGCACGGATTGTTGGGCAACCCACACAAACCATCAAAATTGTAGTGCTAATGACTAACTCTAATAATCCACCGGAAAATTTTTGTACAACTAAATACACAATAATTACAGGTACAAAGATAACCAGTGCCAAAATCCAAGATTTAGACGACGAATTAAACCAACCTCTAGGCTCTATAAGTTGTAGGTACTTATCAGTATAAAACCCTGCTTGCCAATATTGGGATTTAGTGGTGACGCGTTCAACTAGCAGTACCAGCAACAAGCTGATTAATGTCATGATGTTATCTCTTGTTTTATCATTTTTCGAAAAAGTGGCCAGTCAAAGGCAATGCCTGGGTCGGTTTTTCTGCCTGGTGCAATATCATTATGACCAACAATACGTCCTAGAGTAATCGCAGGATACTCTTGTATCAATTGTTTAGTTAATAAACTTAGACTTTGATATTGATCTTGGGTGTAGGGAATGTGATCTGCACCTTCAAGCTCAATTCCAATAGAATAATCATTACATTTATTCATCCCCTGAAAACTGGATGCTCCGGCGTGCCACGCCCTTTTATCAAAAGGCACAAATTGCAGAATATGCCCATCACGTTTAATTAAGCAATGGGCAGACACGCGCATTTGATAAATACTGGCGAAGTAGGGGTGTAACTTAGGATCTAAACAGCCGCTGAAAAAGTACTTAATATAATCACCACCAAATTCGTTTGGTGGTAACGAAATATTGTGCACCACCAAAAGTGATATTGAGGTTTGCTCTGGGCGTTCGTCCCAGTGAGAGGTAGAACAATATTCAGCTTGTGTTAAAATCGCGTTCTTAATCAAGGTTTTAGCAGCTTGAAATGGCTTTATTTTGTTATCATATCAAAGTGGATCAGTGAACGCTGACAAATTTTAGAGAGTAAATTAAGCAATGCAGCAGAAAAAAATGGGTAAAGGCATGTTAATTGTTGCATGGATCATTGGTTTGGGCTTATTAACGCTGTTGTTTGATGATCAACTTGCCAAGCAATTTAACCCCAATGCCGAGCCTATATCGTCATCTAGTCAAGGTGTGCAAGAGGTGCGGCTTAAACAAAATCGCGCTGGGCATTACGTGAGTAGTGGCCTTATTAATGGCCAGCCTGTGGTGTTTTTATTAGATACCGGCGCGACTCATGTTTCAGTGCCTATGCATTTGGCAGAGCAACTTAATTTGCAAAAAGGCCGCTCGTCATGGGTGCAAACTGCAAATGGGTCTGTTCAGGTGGCACAAACTAGTATTCAACAATTGTCTATTGGTGATATTCGCTTAGATAATGTCAGAGCCAACTTAAACCCTGGTTTTAAAGATAATGAAATATTGCTGGGTATGAGCGCATTAAAACAATTAGAATTCACCCAAAGAGGCGAATGGTTGATTTTACGTAACTTATAAATAGCCGAAAGCCAAAGCAAAAGATTTTGAACCACAGGGACACAGAGAGCACAGAGAAAAGCAAAGAATAAGTGGCGGCTTCGCCGAAAAGACAAAGTCAAAAATTTAATTAGCTTATCTTAATATTCTTTTTCTCTGTGCAGCGCAGCGCAGCGCTCTGTGCCTCTGTGGTAGAAAGCTTTTTATGTTGAAAAGCCAAAGAAAAAGATTTTGAACCACAGAGGGCACGGAGAGCACAGAGAAAAGCAAAGGTAAGTTGCGGCTTCGCCGAAAGATAAAATCTAGTATTTTAATTCGCTTGTCTTAGCATTCTTTTCCTCTGTGTAGCGCAGCGCTCTGTGCCCTCTGTGGTAGAAAGCTTTAAAATGGAATCGTATTATTCCCCATAATGACAAGAGAAATTATGCAAGATATTGATATTAAAGCAGCGGTTGCAATCGCATTATCAGAAGATTTAAACGGACTAGATGCAGACATTGGCGACATTACTGCAAACTTGATCCCCACCACGCAACAGATAGTCGC
>TARA_R110002153_G_scaffold47769_6_pt1 | contig 24923 bp, 26 predicted proteins | sample TARA_R110002153 | Tara Oceans TARA_R110002153 (sample SAMEA4398193) | marine metagenome | biome: Polar Biome; feature: [SRF] surface water layer (ENVO:00010504); material: water (ENVO:00002006), including particulate matter (ENVO:01000060) such as... | depth 5 m | reverse complement strand
TAACTCACCACTTCTATTTCAACTCCGTCTTCAAGGTCAAAATAAAATCGCTTACCTGGTACGTAATCACCATGATTGTAAGTCACAAAACCTCTTTCCTTGATCTTCTGTTCCGTCTTATCTAAATCATCCACCAGAATGCCTATATGATTGAGGTGGGTGATGGTTTTGTGTGTAGTATCGGCGAGATGTTTATCTCCATGGCTATACAGCGCAAGGTAAGTATCTTCGCCGCCTAGATGAATGGTGCGACCGTTGTCTTTGGCTGCTCCGGCCCAGCGAATTTTCCAATCAAATATATGACTCAATATGCTGGCTGTAGCATCTGAGTCTCGGACCGTGACGTTAATATGTTCAAGTTTACTTTGCATGGTTTTTTCCTTGTGAATGTTGCAGTAACTTTTTAACTTGAACAGCACTTTAATACCTCAGGTTAACTTGAGGTAAAGTGTTTATTTGAAATTTACTTAAATTTGAATTGATTATTTTGCTGGTGGATTTTTATCTGTGGATAAGAGCTTATTCCACTAATAAAGGCAGTTTGTTTTCAACATCAATCCATTTGTCGGCATCTTCTGGTGCAGGTTTTAATTCAGTGATGTTTGGCCATATTTCCGCTAGATCGGCATTTAGTTTAAGATAGTGTGTTTGATCCTCGGGTAATTGAGTATCTTGAAATATCGCTTCAACAGGGCATTCGGGCACACAAAGGCCACAATCAATGCAGATATCTGGATGGATCACTAAGAAGTTTTCACCTTCGTAAAAAGCATCTACAGGGCAAACAGGCACGCAGTCTGTATATTTACATTTGATGCAGCTGTCAGTGACGACAAATGTCATGGTTGTGAGTATCTTGGTTTTATTTTTTTCATTATGTCGATCATAAAGTAGCGCAAGTAAAAAACAAGAACTGTATCGACAATTCTATATTGAATTTACCTATGCTCTGCATCTTATCTGACATAAAATGCCGCACTTCGCCAAACTTATAACCATTCTTTATGGGATCGTTATCAGGCGAATTGTTTATGTTTGACCATTGGAAACACTATGTTGCGTTTAAACGAAGTAAAATTACCTTTAAATCATGAAGAAGATGCGTTACCCACTGCCATTTTGCAGAAGTTGGGTATTGCCTCAGAAGATATGTTGTCTTTTGAGGTGTTTAAACGTGCTTATGATGCCCGTAACAAAGCCAATATTTTATTGATTTATATTGTTGATGTTGAGGTTGTTAATCAAGCCGATTTGCTAGTTCAATTTGCCAATGATCCCCATGTGCGGGAAACCCCAGATATGACCTATCAGTTTGTTGCAAAGGCACCTCAAAATCTAAGTTCTCGTCCAGTGGTGATTGGTCTTGGACCTTGTGGTTTGTTTGCTGCCTTGATATTGGCGCAAATGGGCTTTAAGCCCATAGTGTTGGAGCGTGGTAAAGCAGTGCGTGAACGTACTAAAGATGTGTTTGGATTTTGGCGTAAAAAGCCCCTAGATACAGAGTCAAACGTACAGTTTGGTGAAGGCGGAGCAGGGACTTTCTCTGATGGAAAGTTATATAGTCAAATCAAAGACCGCAAACATTATGGCCGAAAGGTGTTAAATGAATTTGTGGCAGCCGGTGCGCCAGAGGAAATTTTGTATGTAAGCAAACCTCATATTGGTACCTTTAAATTGGTCAATATGGTGGAGAAAATGCGCGCCCAAATCATCGAATTAGGCGGTGAAATCCGCTTTAGCACCCGAGTCGATAAATTTGATATTCAAGAGAAAAAACTCAAAGGGTTATATTTGTCTAACGATGAATATTTACCTTGTGAACATGCTGTTTTGGCTGTGGGACATAGTGCTCGTGATACTTTCGAAATGTTATACGAGCAAGGTGTGTACGTTGAGGCCAAACCATTTTCAATTGGCTTTAGGATCGAACACGAACAATCGATGATTGATGAATGTCGCTTTGGCGATAATGCCGGTAATCCTATATTAGGGGCGGCGGATTATAAGTTGGTGCATCATTGTAAAAACGGCCGTTCGGTGTACAGTTTTTGTATGTGTCCTGGTGGCACTGTAGTGGCTGCAGCGTCAGAAGCAGGCAGAGTAGTGACTAATGGCATGAGCCAATATTCCCGTCATGAACGTAATGCAAATAGCGCCATAGTCGTGGGTATTACCCCAGAACAAGACTACCCAGAACATCCTTTAGCGGGCATTGCATTACAACGTCAACTTGAAGAGTTGGCTTACACAGTTGGCGGTGAAAATTACCATGCACCAGCGCAATTGATTGGGGATTTTTTAAAGGGTAAATCTAGTGAGCAACTGGGTGAAGTTAATCCGTCTTATACCCCAGGTATTACTTTGACCGATTTATCTAAAGTTGTCCCAAGCTATGTAATCGAAGCCATCCAAGAGGCGATCCCTGCTTTTGACAAAAAAATTAAAGGTTTTGCAAAGGCAGATGGTTTATTAACTGGAGTGGAAACGCGCACATCGTCACCTATTTGTATTAAGCGCGGTAAAGATCTGCAAAGTATTAATACTCAAGGGTTGTACCCAGCCGGTGAGGGAGCCGGATATGCCGGAGGCATTTGGTCGGCTGGTATTGATGGTATTAAAGTGGCCGAGGCTTTGGCCTTAGACATGTTAGCCCAAAGCCAAATAGATTAGCCCTAAGCCAAATAAATTAGCCTTAAGCCAAATAAATTAGTGTAGACATTGAAACATTCTAGAAATTTACATAAAGATAGTTACCCCTTAGCGGAGTTGGTGCAGAGTTATCCCGCTTTACAGTCCCATATCGTCACTAAACCTGATGGCGGTAAAACTATAAATTTTGCTGATCCTGAAGGCGTTAAGGCTCTTAATGCTGCATTATTAGCACACTATTATCAGCTTGAGTTTTGGGATATCCCAGCTGGATATTTATGTCCTCCCGTTCCTGGTAGAGCTGATTACGTACATTATTTGGCAGACCTATTAGCTAAAGACAATGATGGCGTGGTGCCTAAAGGCAATACCATAAAAGGTTTAGATATTGGTACAGGTGCCAATCTTATTTACCCTATTATTGCGACGCGATCTTATGGTTGGAAAATGGTGGGCACGGAGATTGATCCTGTGTCGATTAAGTCAGCTAACACTATTATTAACGCCAATACTGTTTTAATCGACCAGATTAATATTAGACATCAACATAGCCAGAAACATATATTCACTGGCGTGGTTAAAGCAGATGAACACTTTGCTTTTTGTATGTGTAATCCTCCGTTTCATCAATCAGCCGAACAAGCTAAAGCTGTCTCGCAGCGTAAAGTAAATAATTTAGCCAAGAATAAGTCAAAACGTGGCAGCCACCTAAAAAACCAAAAACAGGGTGCTGAGCTTAATTTTTCAGGGCAATCGAATGAACTCTGGTGTGAAGGTGGCGAGCTAAAATTTATTCAACAGATGATTAAGGAAAGCCGTGACTATGCAAATCAAATTCAATGGTTTAGCAGTTTGGTTTCCAAGAAAGACAATCTAACCCAGATATACAAAAGTTTGCGAGAACTCGGGGTTAGCGATGTTAAAACTATCGAGATGGCACAAGGAAAAAAAGTCAGTCGTTTTGTGGCGTGGCGTTTTTAATAGAAGCTTGAGGGGACTGATATGAGTGAACTAACCGAAAAACAAAAAATGTTGCAGGGGCTTGAGTATTTTCCTAGTGACAAAACCTTACAGCAAGATAGAGCTAACGCCAAAAGGCTTTGCCAGCAATTTAATCAGTTTGATATCGATGATAGAAAAGGCAGTCGAAAAATCATTAAATCATTATTTGGTCACTGCCAAGGTGCATGGATCGAGCCCAATTTTTATTGTGATTACGGCTATAACATTTCTACTGGGAAAAACTTCTATGCCAATCATGGCTTAGTGATCTTAGACACTGCAGCTGTGACTTTTGGGGATGACGTCATGATTGCGCCTGGGGTATTAATTTCAACTGCTACTCACCCATTAGATGTTGTTAAACGTAATAAAGGTATAGAGACAGCTAATCCAATCAAGATCGGCAATAGCGTCTGGATTGGGATGGGCGCCAAGATATTAGACGGTGTCACTATTGGTGACAATGCAGTCATCGCGGCTGGGGCCGTTGTAAATAAAGATGTAGCGCCGAATACCGTTGTTGCAGGTGTGCCTGCGCGAGTAATTAAAACTATTCCAGCTTAATAAATCTTAGTTAGGTCCCAATGATTAACTATGCAAATAACTTTGTAGATCGGCTAATTCTTGAGTCCATCCTTTTACATTCGCTTGTTTGTGACTAACCTGTAAAAAGCCAGATTCAGTTAAAGTCAGCTGGGTGCCACCACTGTCGGTAGAAGTGAGTGCCCATTCGACTAAGGTAGACGTCGCCTCATCAAAAACGGCATCTTGCTGATACATCCATCGCCAAGCAAAATAATTCGGTGGGCTAACTGTTTCAATACGCATCGCAAATCTACCTTCACATTCCTCTTCCCATTCAAAGTACCCTTGTTCTCCTTGTTGCAATTCAAAGCTTGCAGTAGATCCAAACCACAGTTGCATTTCTTCTGGGCAGGTGATGGCTTTCCATACCTGTTCAATAGGGGCATTAAAGGTGACTTCTCTGACAATTGAATCAATGTTATTTGACATCTTTATCTCCAATATATTTCGTTAAGTTGTTAAGTCTGTCATCCCATTTTTGGGAAAATGGCGCCAACCAATTAAACAAGCTTTGCATAGCCTTAGGATCTAAATTATGGATACGTTCTTTGCCAATAAATTCTGCCTGCACAATTTTGGCTTTTATCAGTATATTTATATGTTTGGTTATTGCTTGTCTGGACACTGATGAATCTATGGTTAATTGTTTGATCGATTGATTGCCGCGATGATGCAGAGCTTCGATAATATTGCGTCGTTGCTGGTCTGCCAAGGCAGTAAAAATATCCATGGTGTGTCCATTTTAGTTAGCCTTAATATAATGCGCAACTGATTGGTTGCATTTCAAGTTGTTGTACAAAATATATTATTTAAGTTTTGCCGATCACGGAGCGCTTAAGAGTAGATATTAAACTCCGTGAATAATTCTGTTATATACTTAGCTGGTTTAAAATTGGTGTATCGCCTGAAAACTAGCCAACTGATGCAATAAAAGTAATTAAAACTTGTTGTTGAATTTAATAGCTGTTAAAAAGTCAATTCAATTTTGAAAATAATAAATTTTACGGTGTACTTAAAACGTTACACTGTAAAATGTTATCGTATGTCAGGCGCAAAGGGCCTACTTAGATGTTGACCCAATGCCAAATTTTCAGTTTATTTTAAAAGAGCCAAATCATGTTACGTGACAGCATCAACAACATTAATGTTTCCTCTGAGAAAATATTGGTGACACCCCAAGAGTTAAAGTCTGAATTACCAGTAAGTGAGTCAACTTTACAAATAGTGCAAACTTCCAGACAAGTTATTAGCGATATTTTACATCGTAAAGACCATAGATTTTTGCTGATATGTGGCCCTTGCTCCATACATGATATTGATGCTGCTAAAGAATATGCGCTTAAGTTAAAAGAATTACACGAGAGCTGCAAAGACACCCTGTATATTGTGATGCGCGTATATTTTGAAAAACCTCGCACCACAGTAGGTTGGAAAGGGTTGATCAATGATCCGCACATTAACGATACCTTTGATATTGAAACTGGTTTGCGTAAAGCCAGAGAATTACTTATTTGGTTGGCAGAATTAGAATTACCTGTTGCCACTGAAGCCCTAGATCCCATTAGTCCACAATATTTGGCGGAATTATTTAGCTGGTCTGCGATAGGTGCGCGTACCTCTGAATCACAAACCCATAGAGAAATGGCCAGTGGTTTGTCTATGCCAGTCGGCTTTAAAAATGGCACAGATGGTAGTTTGGGTATAGCCATCAATGCCCTGCAATCAGCTGCATCAGGCCATAGTTTTATGGGAATTAATGGTGAAGGCCAAGTGAGCGTGATCACGACTCAAGGTAACGCTGACGGACATATTATTTTACGTGGTGGTAAACAGCCTAATTATGATTCAGTTTGTGTCGCTGACTGTGAAGTAGAATTGGAGAACGCAAAATTGAGCGCGGGTTTAGTGATTGACTGTAGTCACGCGAATTCTAGCAAAGACTTTCGCAGACAGCCTTTAGTGGCGAAAAATGTAGTGAATCAAATTCTTGAGGGTAATCAATCCGTTATTGGTATCATGTTAGAAAGTCATTTAAATCATGGCAATCAAAATAACTCAGGTAAAACTCCTGCTGAGTTAGAATATGGCGTATCCATCACTGATGGTTGTATTAACTGGCAAACGACAGAAGATTTAATTAATCATATGCGAGATAAGTTGATAACTGTGTTACCTATGCGGTTAAATAAGTTTATAGACGCCGAAAACTAGGAAAAGTAATGCCCGTATCCCCCAATGATCTTAATCAGCTAAGACAGCAAATTGATGAAATTGATAGCCAGTTAGTTGAGTTATTGGCTAAACGGGCAAAGGTCACAGCTCAAGTAGGTAAATATAAGAGTCAAGTTGGTTTACCTATTTATGTACCTGAGCGTGAAGCTGAGCTGATTGCTAAAAGACGAGCACAGGCCGAACAACAAAATGTATCTCCAGTTTTAGTTGAAGACTTGTTACGTAGGATCATGCGTGAGTCTTACCATACTCAAAATGTTGACTATTTATGCACTAATCCAAATATTAAAAAAATCGTAGTAATAGGTGGGGCTGGTGCTTTAGGCAGGATTTTTGTTGATATGTTTGAACGTAGCGGTTTTTCAGTTCAGTTGCTTGAAAAAGACGACTGGCCGAATGCCGATTCTATCCTCAGTGATGCCGGTTTAGTGTTAGTAGCAGTGCCTATCAAATTAACTGAAAGTATAATATCTAATCTGACTAATTTACCTTTAGACTGCATTTTAGTTGATATAACCAGTACTAAACAAAAACCACTAGCGGCCATGATGGCCGCACATAAAGGGCCAGTATTGGGGCTGCACCCTATGTTTGGGCCAGATGTACCTAGTTTAGTTAAACAGGTCGTGGTGGTTTGCCATGGACGTCATCCCGAGCAATATGAATGGTTATTGCAACAAATTCGTATTTGGGGAGGGATATTGCAACAGACCACGGCTAAAGAGCATGATGATGCTATGGTATTTATTCAGGTCATGAGGCATTTTTGTAGTTTTGTATTTGGTTCACATTTGGCTGGTGAAAACCCGGATCTACAACAATTAATATCCTTAAGTTCGCCAATTTATCGTTTAGAGTTGGCAATGGTTGGGCGATTATTTGCTCAGGACCCAGTGTTATACGCCGATATTATATTTGATAATAAGGACAGTCTTGCCGTATTAACTGAATTTAGTGTGAAATTTAATCAGGCGCTGGCGTTGATTGAAAGCAACAACAAGGGTGAGTTTATAAAGCAATTTTTCAAAATTGGCTCTTGGTTTGGTGATTATTCCAAACAATGTTTAGTCAACAGTAGGAAACTTTTACTAAAGGCAGATGATGATCGTTCATTAAGTGAGGATGTTTAAATAATTTGTCTCTAAAAAGGGTGCAGCGAAATCTGCACCCTTTTTTTGTGTCTGATGGATATAAAACGACCAAATTTGACTAATCTGCTAACGCACTCACAGCAGCTACTTTTGTTGGGTTTATCTCTTCATTTGGATAACAGCCTAATACTTTGAAGTAACGTGTCATGGCCTGTAACTCTTCTAGCGCTTGCTGCATTGGACCATCTTGCACATTACCTTCCACATCAATATAAAACATTTCTTCCCAAGGATTGCCGGTAATAGGCCTAGACTCAAGCTTAGTCATATTGATTTTATTGTCGCGCAGTACCATAAGCGCTTCTACTAAAGCTCCTGATTTTTGCACGGTAGACATCACTAATGTGGTTTTTGCAGGTACTTGCAATGGCACATTGACTGGCTTACGGGCAACTACAAAAAAACGACTATGATTTTCTTTTTGGTTGGCTAGGTTTGATTGAATTGCATGTAAACCATATAACTTTCCTCCGGTTTCACTACCCATAGCCGCCACATCATCTGCGTGCATCTCGGCCACCTTTAACATAGCCGCAGATGTGCTATCGCAAGGTTTAACTTCAACATTACCTAACTCGGCAAGGAAATGACTACACTGAGCAAAAACTTGCGGGTGGGCGTATAAGGTTTTAATTTTGCTAACATCGGTATCTTGATTAACCAATAAAGCATGTTTTATTGGGTAAGTGAGTTCTCCAATTATCGAAAGATGAGTATGTTGTAGCTGGTCGTATACCTCATTGATGCTGCCTGAAGAGGTGTTTTCAATTGGTAATACCGCATAGTCTGCTTCGTTGCTTTCTACTTTCTTAATGATTTCTAAAAAGCTTTGGCAGCCTATTTCAAGCAGCTCACCTGGGCGCCGGGAAAAATACTTTTGTGTGGCCAAATAACTGTAAGAACCTTTATCACCCAAAAAAGCCACGCGATTCAGTGGCAGACTACTACCTGGGTTGGCTCTTGCCGCTAACAATGCTTGTTGATTTAACACCGAGTCTTCAATGATGACATGGAATAATTGCGTGACATAATGAGCATCTAGTCCGTGTTTATTACCTTCTTTTATTAACCTAATTAATAATTGTTCTTCACGTTTTTGATCACGTACTGGAATATGGTTTTTGATCTTGGTTTCAGCTACTTGGTTAGTATATTGCTGTCTTTGAGCTAAAAAAGTCAGTAGGTGTGTGTCTAGATCAGTGATTTTTACTCTAAGTTCTTCTAATTCTGTTGATGACATAGTCTTCACTTGTAATTTCAAAAATAACTTCCGATAGGGGAGGTTTTAATAATAGGTAATATCAATCTAGGATAATTGTTGGTTCAATATATGCTGGTTTAATATATGCTGGTTTAATATATGCTTAATGTGCATCTGAATTTATAAAGCCGCTACATATATGTCAACGATTTGCTTAAGCACAAATTTCTAGTTTCTAAAGAATAATGAATAACAGCTTATGTTATTGATCATTGGCCAAGTAAAGAGGCTAACATATTGCGTACTTCGTTCACTTCGAAGGGTTTGTCACACAGCGCGTTAACACCGGTTTGGTGGATATTTGCCATATGTAAGCTAGAGCTTGATTCACTGGTGACCATAATAATAGGTATATGTGCAGTGTCAGGATTAAAGCGAATAAATTCAGAGAGTTCCCTACCATCCATTTCAGGCATATTATAATCAGTTACCACTAAGTCAAAAGTATTGTCTTTCAACAGGGTCAAGGCTTCAGCTCCATTTTCTGCCTCTAGGATCTTTTGAAGACCTAAACTATTGAGTACTCTGCGAATATGGCTTCGCGCAAGTTTGCTGTCGTCAACTAATAACACTCTAACGTCATGTACATCGAATAGGTCAAGATCTAGCTCATCTGAGTTGATTAAATCAAGTGACGCTTTTAGTGCTTTTGTTAAATTCTCTGGGGTAAAAGGTTTGGGTAAAATAGCAGCCACACCTGATTGTTTAAATTCTTCAAGTTTTTCGACCCGATTTTCGCTGGAAATCAACATAAAAGGAGTTGATGCAAGAGCATCGTCATTTTTGATTTGTTTAATAATATCTAGGCCGGTTCCATCTTCGAAGTACATCGCACTAACCACTAAATCTGCACCATGTTTGCTTATAAAGTCAATTGCTTGTTTGACGCTTCCAACAGCTTCTACATGATTAATATCCGCAGCCGCTAATTGCTTAAGAATGATTCTTCGTTGAGTATCAGAAGGTTCGACTAAGATGATACTAATTTCTGACAAAGACAGATGCTGCATTGCTACTCCTAATTTGTATTTCTACTGGTTATTAACCGCCTGCTAGTTTCACATTATGGCCTAGTTGCTCGAGTGTTGCTTTGATTTTATCGCGGTTATCACCTTGAATTTCAATTATCCCGTTTTTTAATGCGCCACCTGTTCCACACATTTTTTTTAGTTGGCTGCATAAGTCTTTTAATTCTTTGTCAGCTAGTTCCAAGCCAGTTACTGTTGTCATACCTTTACCCTTGCGACCTTTGGTTTCACGGCGTATACGCACTATACCGTCAGTCTTTAATAATGGTTTATTTTGTTCTTTATTTTGAATGCGGCCAGTTTGTGTGCTGTAAACCAATCTATTTTCACTCATTTTTATCTTCAACCATATTGATGCTGATTTGGTAGGGAGCTCATTCTAATAAAAAAATGTGATTCTTTGTAGGCAAAGCTGTAAAACTATTATTTAATAACATCGACATAAATGGAAATTGTTTCAAAATTATCCATTGCCCCACGGAAGTCTAAAAATTCCACATTGGATAATTTGCTGTCATTATGCGTATTCTTGTCGTTGAAAACGTCTTTGCCATTCGAACCAAAGACTAAGGAAAGGGATTCAACAATTACACATGTTCAAAACTTGAATATGTTGTGTTTTAAATTTAATTAGGGCGTGAACATTTTGGGAAAAATTAAAATAAGAGTGGCCAATAATAGTGATGTCTCATCATTGGTTAAGTTTAATCAATTGATGGCATGGGAAACCGAACAAAAGAAATTAGACCAAGCTATCTTGTTTAAGGGAGTCTCAGCCTTAGTTGCCGATGGTAATAAAGGTTTTTATTTGGTTGCTGAACAAAATGATGAAGTTGTTGGCAGTTTAATGGTGACCACTGAATGGAGTGATTGGCGCAATGGCGTTTTTTGGTGGGTGCAGAGTGTTTATATTACTGCTGATTTTCGTCGTCAAGGGATCTATGCCCAGTTATATGCCCAAGTAAAGGCTTTAGCAGAGCAGCAACAGAATGTATGCGGTTTTAGGTTATATGTAGAAAAAGAAAACATTATCGCCCAGAAAACTTATGAATCTTTAGGCATGCAGCCAACACATTATTTAATGTACGAAGAATAAACTGTTATTGAGAATAGTTCTCAATTAGATTACCATCCAGTCTCTCTATTCGTTTTGCCTTTAGAAAGTAGGAATACCTCTTGAAAAATATCATCTCCTGTATGTTCGTCATAGCGGCTTTGCTGTCTCCATTAGTTATGGCAGAGCAAGTCAATTTATATTCAGCTCGTAAAGAAGCTTTGATCAAACCTTTATTAGATAAATTTACCCAGCAAACCGGTATTGCGGTTAATTTAGTTACGGGTAACGCCGACAACTTGATAACGCGTTTAAAAAGTGAAGGCAAATATAGTCCGGCAGATTTGTTATTAACTACAGATGTTGGTCGCTTATATCGTGCTAAAGAGCAAGGTTTAACTCAGCAAATTTTAGAATCTGAGGCAATTTCGAAATTGCCCAATAACTTTCGTGATGAGCAGGGACACTGGTTGGGCTTATCTTTACGGGCACGACCTTTAATGGTGTCAGTCGATAGAGTTGCAGCGCAAACTATTGCTAATCTTGAAGATATCACCAAACCAGAATGGAAAGGGCGAGTGTGTATACGCAGTTCGAGTAATATTTATAATCAGTCTATGGTGGCAGCGTTAATTGCTCAGGAAGGTGAGTCAGCGGCTCAGGAATGGGTTAATGGCCTTGTTAAAAATTTCGCTCGTCCTCCACAAGGCGGAGACAGAGATCAAATTAAAGCCGTGGCAGCAGGGTTATGTGATGTAGCTATTGCCAATACATATTATCTAGCCGGTATGTTAAGTTCAGACGATGAAACCACACAGCAACAAGCTAAAAAAGTAAAAGTGATTTGGCCGAATCAAACTGGCCGTGGTGCGCACATTAATATATCTGGCGTTGCTTTAACAAAAAATGCGCCGAATAAAGAAGCTGCAGTTAAGTTAATCGATTTTTTACTCAGTAACGAATCTCAGTTGTGGTATGCCACAACCAACCATGAATACCCAGTTTTAGCTGATATCGCTTGGAGTAAGTTACTACAATCATTTGGCACTTTTAAAACTGAACAGGTTTCCCTCGGTAAGCTCGGCGAGTTAAATGCAGCAGCTGTACAGATGATGGATCGTGCTGGGTGGAAGTAAAGATAATAATTCACACGTCTATGGTATTAAAATAAGCCAGTTTATGAAGTTCAAAAACTGGTCTTATAACTGGTTCAATCCTTGGTTTGTAGGCATCGCCTTAGGCTGCTTTATTCTTGCGGCTCCAGTAGGTCTGGTTTTTGTTAGCGTTTTTTTTCCGCAAACTGAAATATGGCAACATCTATATTCAACTGTTTTATCAGATTATATAATTAATTCTCTTATCTTGGCCTTTGGTGTAGGGGTCTTAGTTATTGTGATTGGTACTGTATTAGCTTGGTGTATCGCAAGGTATGAATTTACCGGGCGTAAACAATTACAATGGTTAATATTGTTACCAATGGCGATGCCAGCGTACATTATTGCCTATACTTATACTGGTTTGTTGGACTTTGCAGGACCCGTACAAACTTTGTTAAGGGAGACATTCAACTGGCAGTATGGCGATTATTATTTTCCTGATATTCGTTCTTTGCCAGGCGCTATCATTATGTTGTCTTTAGCGCTGTATCCTTATGTTTATATGTTAGCCAGAACTGCATTTAGTGAACAACCCGCCAGCCTTGAGGAAGTATCCCGAAGCTTAGGCGTGTCCCCCAGTAAACACTTATTTAAAGTCGTCTTACCTTTAGCTCGCCCCGCTATTTTGATGGGAGCTGCCTTGGCAATGATGGAGGCATTCGCGGATTATGGCACTGTGCAATATTTTGGTGTGAGTACTTTTACTACTGGTATTTTTAGAACTTGGTTCGGTTTAGGAAATGGTATTGCAGCAGCACAACTAGCTGCAATGTTAACCAGTTTTGTGGTGTTGTTACTTATTCTTGAATATCTGTCTAGGCGCAAAATTCGCTATTATTTTCAGGGGCAAAGAGCGCAGCAAGTGAGTCGACAAAAATTAACCGGTAGTAAAGTGTTTTGGGTGCAATTTTTATGTGTGATACCTGTGTTCTTTGGTTTTATATTACCCGTACTGCAACTGTTCAGTTGGGCGTCTAGGACATATTCCAAACAACTTAACAGTGATTTTTGGTTGTTGTTATGGAATAGTTTTTATTTGGCCGCTATAGCCGCTATCACTGCGGTGAGTTTGGCGCTTCTTTTTGCTTATGGAAAACGCCTTAATCCCATTAAACCGATTCAATTTATAGTCGGCGTTGTGAGCCTAGGATATGCTGTGCCTGGTACCGTAATCGCTATAGGTGCAATGATTTCACTAAGTTGGCTAGATATAAAGCTCAATACGCTAACTGAAAATTGGTTCGACCTTAGTGTTGGCTTAATATTCTCAGGCTCATTATTTGCTCTGATTTTGGTTTACAGTAGTCGTTTCTTAGCTGTGGCTATGCATAATATAGATACAGGCTTGGCTAGAATAAAACCCAATATGGATGATGCTGCCCGTTCTTTAGGGCATAAACCTTTGCAAATTCTCAGAACCATTCATGTGCCATTGATGAAAACCAGTGTGTTAAGTGCATTATTGTTGGTATTTGTGGATGTGTTAAAAGAGCTTCCTGCCACTTTGATTTTACGCCCATTCAATTTTAATACCTTGGCAGTCAAAGCATTTGAACTTGCCTCAGACGAACGTTTAATGGACGCTGCGTTGCCCGCTCTAGCCATTGTCAGTGTGGGTATATTGCCCGTCATTTTGTTGACTATGTTGATGGATAAGCCCAGCCGTCACAGTTCGCAAATTAAGTAGGGAAGTTATGCTAAGTCTCAATAATGTATCCGTTGCATACCAAAAAAAGGACGCCGTTCAAGAGGTTACTTTTGAATTAGGCGTTGGGCAAATAGGTTGTTTATTAGGGCCGTCAGGATGCGGTAAAACGTCTCTTCTTCGAGCCGTGGCTGGATTTGAAAAAGTAGCAGCAGGACAAATTTGCTTACGTAAAAAGTTAGTTAGCGCTAAGAATAGTCACTTAGATCCTGAAAAGCGCCGCGTTGCAGTGGTGTTCCAAGACTACGCTTTGTTTCCCCATTTAACCGTTGCGCAAAATATTGCTTTTGGTTTACATAAGCAAAGCCGTACCCAAAAGCGTCAGCGAGTCACTGAACTACTAATGTTAGTGGGATTACCTGGTTACGATAACCGATATCCTCACGCCTTATCAGGAGGTCAACAACAACGTGTGGCATTGGCCCGAGCTATGGCAGCTAAACCCGATTTATTATTATTAGATGAGCCTTTTTCTAGTTTAGATGCAGAGTTAAGAGATGAGCTTGCTAAAGAACTGCGAGCAATTTTGAAACACGAAAAAACCACTGCTCTTATGGTTACCCATGATCAACATGAAGCCTTTGCTATGGCCGATGTGATTGGTGTGATGAACAAAGGACGCTTATTACAATGGACAGACGCTTACGCCCTTTATCATCGTCCGGCTAATCGTTTTGTGGCATCCTTTATTGGTGATGGGGTGTTTTTGTCTGCAACGGTAGACAATAATCTTAAGTTAAATAGTGGTTTGGGAGTGTTTCCTATCAACCCCGCTAGTGGGTTTAGGGAAGGTGACAAAGTTGTGTTTTTGGTTCGTCCAGACGACATCATCCATGACGACGAAAGTAAAACCTTGGCAAAAGTAGTGGATAGGTCGTTTCAAGGATCGCATATTTTGTATCAACTAGAATTGCAACATCTTGGCCATTCAAGGGTATTGTGTTTGGCACTCAGTCATCATGATCACCAATTAAATGAACTGATTGGTATTCGTTTAGACCTAGAACACTTGATTGTATTTGCTGATAACGGTGATGATGTATGAAAGTTGCCGTTGTAGGAGCGGGAATTAGCGGATGTTTATTGACTCATTTTCTTGGATCAGAAGGTATAGATGTCAGTGTTTTTGAAAAGTCTCGTGGCTGTGGTGGACGGGCAAGTACAAAACAAACCGATTGGGGGCAGTGTGATATAGGCGCTACTATAGTACCAGCCAAAAAAGCCCAGTTTAGAGATTTTATGCAGGGGTTAAGTAAGCAAAATATTGTAACTAAATGGCCTGAAAAAATATTTGTCTCACAACCGATTGCTAACCTGCAGCAGCCCTTAGAGAATTTAGTCGGTGACCGAGAGTATTACGTTTTTAACAGTAAAATGAATGCCCCATGTCGTCATTGGATTAAAAACGCCCGCTTACATACCAACAGCTTAATTGGCCAAATTCGCTACCTTGATGATAAAGGATGGCAACTAAATTTGAATGGGGTTTGGCAGGCAGAGTTATTTGATAAAGTAGTAGTGACTCTTCCTTGGCCGCAAAGTCAGGCGTTAATTGCACAATCTGAGTGGCCGTTAGAATTACCAGATTATTCGCAAGATTGGACAAGTTGTTGGTCGATCGCCTTAAAATTGCAACAAGTGGTCGCCTCTGATATTGATTTAATTTACCTAAAGAATCATTCTATACAGACCCTAGTTCGTGATTCTGGCAAACCACAGCGCCCTAGTGTTTTCACATCAGAGGCTGGCGAGAATAGCGAAATATGGGTAATTCAACTGGCAAATAAGTTATCAGACGATTTAGGCGAGCAGGGCAAAGCCAAGGCGATAGATATTGCCACAAAGGGACTTTGCGAATTGTTTGATTTACCTGAAAACTCAGTGACGAATACCCACGCGCATTACTGGCGGTATGCAAGGCCTAGTGCAGGGCAAAAGTCGTTAGGCATTTTCAGTTATCATGAGTATGGGATATATGTTGGGGGGGATTGGAGTTTTGGTGCCTCAATTGAGTCAGCTTATGAAGCGGCTTTAACACTTAGTCAATCAATTATAACGGGTGAGTAAAGTATTATGATTAGCAGTATCCAAGAATGGTTTAAAAATCATCTAGAAGCCGATAACACTGATAGCCAACACACAATCGAATTGGCAACAGCCGTTTTGTTATACGAAGTCATGCGGGCTGACCATAAATTTGATCAACTTGAGCAAGATAGTTATCGCAAACAGCTTGAAACACATTTCTCTTTGACTGGTGCAGAACTGGAAACTCTTTGTCAATTGAGTCAATCCCAAGCAGACAACGCCGCAGACTATCAGCAATTTACGCGGGTTATTAATGATATTTATGGCCTCAAGGAAAAAAGGGCGGTGCTTGATTCGTTATGGACAGTGGCTTACGCCGATCATGAACTTAGCCCGGATGAAGAATATACCATCAGAAAAATAGCCGATTTACTCTACATTCCTCATAACCAATTTATTCAAAGTAAGTTGTCGGTCAAGCCTTACTAATTTCTATCTTACTTTCGGTGTTTTTGTTTGATTTTTGTAGGTGTCTTAAATAAAAGACATGCTAACTATATGATTTAACATACATAATTTACACTAGTAGCATAGGTGTCTTAAATTTAAGACTTAATGTTTTGAGCTTTGCGGCTAATTATCACTATGAGCCTACTTTATGTTTTTAAGTTATTGATATATATATCAAATGTATTCTTGGCACGAACCATGTAATAGCCTTGCTAGTAATCACATTCAGCCTGACTGGTTCCTCGGGTCGTACTTATGGACAGTGAGTGTGGTGAAGGATGTTAGTGCATTTCTACTTTTTTTATTGGCTGCAATGGCGTTTGCAACTAATAGTATTAATATCCTTGATGCGAATAAAGATTTGCATCATTGACGGCATGGATGCCTTATTTTAATTAGATTTGATGATTTATCCCCGTTGTCATCAGATCTCATTTAGTAAAGGATGATAATGATATGAAAAAATCTGATTATATTGCTCCGTTTGTAATTATTGCCGCAATCCTTCAGTTGTTTGCTTCATTATCAGCGAGGGCTGATAGTGAATTAATAGCCAAACTTGATTTGGATAAAGACGGTCAAATCACCATAAAAGAAGCAGTGGCAGACCCTGTTATTCTAGCCTCATTTGGTAAAATCGATACAGATGGCAACGGAAAGATCAGTTCAATTGAACTAGCCAGAACAAAAGTAGTACCAACGCTAGAAAAAAAAATCAGTAAGTCTGGGTAAAGACTTAAAAATAAAATAAGAAAAGATCGACTTGTTCGATCTTTTTTTATTATGCTGACCCCTCAATTAAATAAAAACACTAATGGGAGTTGTCATGCAACTAGGCTCATTACGGCAATTAACCCTAGTTAGTTTTGTCGTTGTACTTGTGCCCTTGGCGTTGCTGGTCGGCTACAGCCAAATTAAGCTCAGCGAAATAGGTCAAATCGCCACTTATGAAGCCGAATATTCAGTTAACACTGTTAGGCGAGTGAGTAAAATGGAAGGTTTGTCGGTTGATATTGAGCGACTAGTACGCCAATACCATATTGTCAAAAAGGATGCCCTTAAACCTTTGATTGGAAAATCAACCCAAAGATTTACTGAATTCCAAATCCCTGTTTGTGACCAGCTTTTAGAAAAGCGAAATTGTAGCAGTTTAACTGAGCGTGTTATTTGGATTAATCAATACTCAGGAACCGAAGACCAATTGCTGATTGACGCGCAATTAGCTGAATTTAAACAAAATTTATCTGACTTATCGGCACAAGTGGATCATAGTCTTGACCAGAGGATCCAAGATCAACAAATTTATGTGAGTTCGGTACGACAAACGCAATTTTGGTTAACCGCTTGTTTTTTAGGTGCTTCCTTTTTATTAATCGCGCTCGGTTCCAAAGCAATATTAAAACCTGTTTCAAGGCTTGAACGTATCATTACCGCCATATCGAAGCAGGAAGAAAGTTTACCGCCAATTTCCACTTCTGGTCCAAAGGAATTAATTGTACTAGAGCAAAAACTACACCAATTAGCTGGGCGTTTAATTCAATTAGAAAATTTACGCCATGCCTTATTGCGTCATGCATCCCACGAGCTAAAAACGCCCTTAGCAAGTATCAAAGAAGGATGCTCATTGTTGACTGAGCAAGTTGTAGGTCCTTTGAACGCAGATCAAGAAGAAGTGTTGTCATTACTAAACAGCAGTACAGACAGGTTAAATTTACTGATAGTGCAGTTGCTTGATTATAATTTGTTGCTTCAGCAGGCAAAACCTGTGTTCTCGAAGATCGACACAAAAAACTTATTTGATGAGTTTGTTACAGATAACAGTTTGGCGATAAAACAACATGATAACCAAGTGGAAATGAAAATAGAGTTACCCACAATTTTTGCTGATCAAAAATTGTTTAGGAGAATTTTGGATAATTTGGTGTCAAATGCCATTGCCCATGGTAGTAGAGGCAGACCCATTAATATTCGTCTCTATCAGCAAGGTAATATGCAGATCCTTGATTTCGGCAACCGTGGTCAGAAAATTGCCGTGGAGCAACGTCATGCACTATTCCAGCCTTTTAGTCGTGGCGAAGGTGTAAGAAATGATAGAGTAACAGGCTCAGGACTTGGATTATCCATAGTGGCCGATTGTGCCAGAATGATGTTTGGAAAAGCGGAAATTGTTGACGTGGATTATGCCGACGTGTGTATTCGTGTGCAGATCCCAAGTAAAGAAGCGAGTATATGAAGTCGAAAATATTAGTCATATGTAGCACCTTAATTTTGTTTCCCAGTTGTGAGTTGTTGCAGCCAGTAAACACGTCCCAAACAAAGGAAGTGGTGCAAAAAACGCAATCTACTTGTGTATGGAAGAACTCATCGGATGCGAAAGAGTGCAAAATTGAATACTGGTTGAAGTTTTGGTCGGATATTGAAGATATTTCATGGCCGCAGCGCAAAAAACAAATAGATGCATTATCTACACAAGATGTAGATATATTGAAAAAAATACTGCTCAGCCAAGGTAAAAGCACACCCTATCAAGATCGTTTACGGGCACAAGGCTGGGTAGATTCTATCTTACCGATGTTAAGTCAGCAGATGCGCCGATTTATCTTAGTGGCTCTCTATCATCCTAGCCAGGACTTACTTGAATTGGAGTCAGCGTTAGTGACTTTAAGTAAAATTAATACTCAGCAAGCGTTCAAGATTGAAGAACAACAAATATTGTTAAGAAAACAACAAAATCAAATTGACCAGTTACTTAATATAGAAGCATCGATCATACAAAGTATCGAAGAGGATAAAGAATGAGTCAGACGAATATATCAGATCCTAATGTACTCTTGGTTGATGATGACGAAAGTTTATTGCGCCTAATGGCCATTAGGCTGAAGGGCGAAGGATATAACGTTCAAAGTGCTAGTGGTGGGAAAGAAGCATTAAAGTTAATCAACACTCAAAATTTTGATGTGGTGTTAAGTGATTTACGTATGCCGGGATTAGATGGATTAAGCCTTTTTGAAGAGATCATGGGGCTTAGAAAAGATGTGCCTGTTATTTTAATGACTGCCCACGGCACTATTCAAGATGCTGTTGAAGCAACACAAAGAGGTGTATTTGGTTTTTTGACTAAGCCCATAGATCACGATGAATTGCGCAGTTTAATGAAAAAAGCTGTGAGTCAAAGCCAAGGTGCGCAAAACGGCAAGTGGTGTGAAAAAATCATTACACGTTCTATGCAAATGGAACAGCTACTCGATCAAGCTTATCGTGTTGCCAAGCGCGATGTCAGCGTATTAATAAGTGGTGCCAGTGGAACAGGTAAAGAACTTTTGGCCAGTGCCATTCATAAAGCCAGTAAAAGAGCGGATAAAGCTTTTGTGGCGATTAACTGTGGTGCATTACCTGAAAACTTACTTGAATCCGAGCTTTTTGGCCATGCTAAAGGTTCTTTTACTGGAGCGGTCAATGAACATCAGGGCTTGTTTAGAGAGGCTGATGGAGGCACTTTGTTTTTAGATGAAATTGGCGATATGCCAATTCCTCTACAGGTTAAACTACTTAGAGCGCTGCAAGAACAAACCATTCGTCCAGTGGGTAGTAGTAAACAAATCCCAATCGATGTGAGAATTATCTCAGCTACCCATAAAAACCTCAGTAAGGAAATGGAGGAGGGCAATTTTAGGGAAGATTTGTACTATCGCCTTAATGTCGTGAATATCACCTTACCCACCTTGCGAGAGCGTTCTGAAGATATACCACTTTTGGCACGGCACTTGTTAAAAGAGAGTGCTGAACGCCATCAGGTTAAAGTCAGTCGGTTTTCAGATGATGCCATGCAATTATTAACAACTTGTTTATGGCCGGGCAATGTTAGGCAACTTGTCAATGTTGTAGAGCAATGTGTTGCTTTAACTCACACCCCAGTTATTGCCTCCCATTTAGTTGAACAAGCATTGTCTGCCTCTGAGCAGAAATGGCCAACTTTGACCGAAGCAAGAGATGCCTTCGAGCAAAAGTACTTATTAAAGTTACTTAAAATGACAGACGGTAATGTCACAAGAGCAGCGGAATTAGCCGGCAGAAATCGTACTGATATGCATAAGTTGATGAAAAAGCATGATTTACATTCAGTAGATTTTAAGCGAGATTGAATAACCTGATCGTTACTCAAATGTATACTTTGGTAAAGTTTAACTAAAAACCCCTGTTATTTACTGATAAGTTCCTTACAATACCGCGAATTTTTAGAATAGCAAAAGTGGACTAATGCGATTAGCTCTAGGCATTGAATATAACGGCGCTGCTTATCATGGTTGGCAACGCCAACAAACTGTGGCCAGTGTGCAGCAGCACGTTGAAGAAGCGTTAACAACTATTGCTAACGAGCCCATTAAAGCTGTTTGTGCCGGACGCACCGACGCTGGGGTACATGCTACTTGTCAGGTGGTACATTTTGATACCAATATATATCGCCCCGACCGAGCATGGACTATTGGTTTAAATCGCTTCTTACCTGAGTCTATTGCTGTAAAATGGGTAAAAAATACCAGTGACGAGTTTCATGCTCGTTTTTCTGCTACTGCGCGACGATACCGATATGTCATTTATAATCATCGTTTACGCAACAGCATTTTGCCTAATGGTGTAACCCATATTCACAATGAGTTAGATCATGAGTTGATGCATCAGGCAGCTCAACATTTGATTGGGCGACATGATTTCAGTGCTTTTAGAGCTGTAGATTGTCAGGCCAACACTCCGGTGCGTCAAATGAGTTATATAAATGTGAGCCGATTTGGTGATTATATTATGATCGATGTAAAAGCGAACGCATTTCTTCATCATATGGTGCGTAATATTACTGGTTCTCTTTTGACTATTGGCAAAAAGGAAAAACCCACAACTTGGATGAAAACCTTGTTGCAAGGTAAAGACCGAACAAAAGCCGCGTCCACAGCAAAGCCTAATGGTTTATACTTGGTACATGTGACTTATCCCGAGCTTTTTGATTTACCGTCTATACCTTTAGGACCATTATTTTTACCTGATTGATACTTCTAAGACCAGTTTTGTTTTCATGATGTGTGCTTGATGTGATTTAATAGCCTTTCTTTCGGCCTATAGGGCTTAAAACGGGCACTAAATAAACCGTTGAATATTGCCAACTTGTTAAGTTTAACAAGTTGCATAACAGGATTTGATATGAGTTGGATTGAAAAAATATTACCACGCACTAAGTCATCGACTAAAAGTAATGTGCCAGAGGGAATTTGGACTAAATGTGCTGAATGTGCTGCGGTTCTCTATAAAACAGAATTAGAAAAGCAGTTAGGCGTTTGCCCTAAATGTGATCATCATATGCGTATTACCGCGCGCGCGCGGATTAATCACTTTTTAGATCAAGGTGACAGAGTAGAGTTAGGCGCAGATTTAGAGCCCCAAGATTTACTCAAATTTAAAGACTCGAAAAAATATAAAGACAGATTGATTAGCGCCCAAAAAGCCACCAAAGAAAAAGACGCCATTGTTGTCATGCAGGGTAAACTCAATGGTATGCCAGTAGTTGTGGCAGCGTTTGAATTTGCCTTTATGGGCGGATCCATGGCATCAGTAGTAGGCGCTAGATTTGTTAAAGCAGTTAATGCGTGTTTGGAACACAATATGCCATTGATTTGTTTCTCGACTAGTGGCGGCGCACGTATGCAAGAAGCGCTCTTGTCACTGATGCAGATGGCTAAAACCAGTGCAGCACTAGCAAAAATGAGTGAAAAAGGCCTGCCTTATATTTCAGTTCTGACTGATCCCACTATGGGGGGCGTATCCGCGAGCTTAGCTATGTTGGGTGATGTGAATGTCGCTGAGCCTAAAGCCTTGATAGGTTTTGCAGGTCCAAGAGTTATCGAACAGACCGTACGTGAAACCCTTCCTGAAGGTTTCCAACGCAGCGAGTTTTTGTTAGAAAAAGGCGCTATCGACATCATTGTTGATCGCCGTGAAATGCGTGACAAATTATTTAGTTTATTGTCAAAACTACACCATCAACATCACTAATTAATGTCTCATATCTCAACACCTCAAGCCTCTGAAAAAGAGGCTTGGTCTCTTGATCAATGGTTGCGTTATCTTGAGCAGGTTCATCCAAGTAATATTGAACTAGGCCTAGAACGTGTTGCCGAAGTCTATCGCAATTTGCAGCTTGATCTCAGTCAACGAACTATTGTCACTGTTGCCGGTACTAATGGAAAGGGCACTAGCTGTGCGTTGATTGAACAGGCGCTATTAATGTCTGGACAGTCAGTCGCTGTATTTAGCTCACCACATCTTTTAGATTACCGCGAGCGAGTTAGGGTTGCGGGGGCTATGTTGACTGAAAAAGCCCATTGTCAGGCTTTTTTGAAAGTGGAGCAAGCGCGAGGTGATACTGCCTTAACTTATTTTGAATTTGGCACATTGGCGGCACTTCAGCTAATGGCAGACTCTGATGCAAAGACCCTATTGTTAGAAGTTGGCCTAGGTGGGCGTTTAGATGCCGTTAATATTGTTGATCCCACTATAGCAGTAATAACCAGTATAGATTTAGATCACCAAGATTGGCTTGGCAATACTAAAGAACTGATCGCCATAGAAAAGGCTGGTATTTTTAGAGCCAACATTAAAGCTGTTATTGGTGAGCCTCATCCTCCAACGACTCTGGTTGAAGCTGCCTTGGAATATCAGGTTGAACCTGTATGGCAAGGGCGTGATTTTTATTTTCAAATAGATGAAAAAGGGTTTCATTGGAAAGGCGTTAAAAGCCACTATGACAATTTACCTATTCCAAATATACCTGCCCAAAATGCATCAACGGCATTGCAAGTAATTGAAATATTAGGTTTGCAGTTAGACAATATTCAGATGGCGCAGGTATTTAAATTAACCAGTTTGCCTGGAAGACGGCAAATCACACAATACAATCCCACGGTCATGTTGGATGTAGCACATAATCCCCATGCGACTCGTTTGTTAGCGATTGATATTAAAAACATGAAATGCAAAAGAGTCATAGCCGTTGTGGGAATGCTTGCAGATAAAGATATTAAAGCCACACTTGCGCCAATGTTGTCTGTAGTAACGACTTGGCATTGTGCTAGTTTAGATGTTCCTAGAGGCGCGCAGTCAAGTACCTTGGTTTCTGCTGTATTAAGCTCAGAGCAAAAAGTGTTAGACTATGAGTCAGTCGAAACCGCCTATCAATGTGCGTTAGAAAAGGCCGAAAAAGAAGATCTAGTGATCGTATTTGGCTCTTTTTTTACTGTTACAAATGTATTAAAAATGGGGTCGCTACCCCATAATGAAAAGGTATAGTAGAGTGTCATCCGCATTACAAAACCGTTTGGTAGGAACCGCCATAGTTGTCGCCATAGCTGTGATTTTTTTACCTGACTTATTGGATGGGAAACAAGAATCAAAGCGTAACTTGTTTGTTGAATTGCCACAAAAACCGTCGATGAAAACGGTGAAATCCCCAGCACCATTTGACACCAGTAAAGTCGAAGAAGCGGCGACGCGTAAAGTTGAAGTGATTTCTGAACAAGCAATAGATGACAGCCCAAGTTCAAGTTCACCATCAGAAACTAAATCTAAAAGTCGCACTGAAGATGTTCAAGTAGCTGATATATATCAAGAAAACGAAAAGGTTTCAACAAAAGTTGCAGTTGCAAAGATGCCAAAAACTAACAGTTTAGAGCAACAAACTGTGGTTGAAGAAGATGTTGATAGATTATTGGCGAGTGCAGGTTGGGTAGTTCAATTAGGCAGCTTTCGTCATCAAAAGAATGTACAAGAGCTGTTAAATCGTTTAGACAAAGCTGGTTATCGTGCTTTTAGTCGGCCAGTAAAAACCAACTCAGGCACGTTAACCAAAGTTTTTGTTGGCCCTGATTTGCAAAAAAGTAATTTAGAAAACGCACTTTCCCACCTAAAAGAGTTAACTCAATTACAGGGTAGGGTGACACCTTTCACTGTGCAATAACGGATACTAAAGATATAACCGATATAGTCGTCATTATCGGAAATTTATCAGGATCTTTACGAGACCTTTTGGTAGAATGCGCGCGATTTTAATTCTGTGATGTTAAAAAGGCTAGGCTGGTTTAACATCACGCTATTCAAGCGGTAACACTAACCTTATGAATTGGATTGACTACGCCATACTAGGTGTAATTTTACTTTCAGCCGTTATCAGCTTAATTAGAGGTTTTGTAAAAGAAGCCATCTCCTTGGCAATTTGGTGTAGTGCTTTTTTTATTGCTAGCCAGTTTTATGTAGATCTTGCCGCCTACCTGACTAAATTTGATGACTTGATGATCCGCAATGGTGTTGCTATTGCGATTTTATTTGTATCGACTTTAGTGATCGGTGGCTTAGTCAACTATTTGATTTCCCAGTTAGTGCAATTTACGGGGCTGACTGGCACAGATCGCGCATTAGGACTGGTATTTGGTGCCTTGCGGGGGATCTTAATTGTCAGTGCATTGTTATTTTTCTTAGATACTTTTACCCCCATGTCTTCATCCACATGGTGGCAGACC
>TARA_R110002153_G_scaffold124543_2_pt1 | contig 25094 bp, 25 predicted proteins | sample TARA_R110002153 | Tara Oceans TARA_R110002153 (sample SAMEA4398193) | marine metagenome | biome: Polar Biome; feature: [SRF] surface water layer (ENVO:00010504); material: water (ENVO:00002006), including particulate matter (ENVO:01000060) such as... | depth 5 m | reverse complement strand
ATTGAAGGAAAAGAACCCTTAGTAGAACGGGGCACAGATAAGCCTACCGTAATTGCTTTACGAGAAATTGAGCTAGGTTTAGTGACTGCTGATACGTTAGATGCAGAAAATATTCGTGATCAAGAAGCACAAGATCAAGCTGAATTTACTTCTGTTGCTAACATTCTGCAAGAGCAATAAATCCTGCTATTTTTAACGGCTTTGCATCAATCTGATGTTTAGCCGTTGGCTTCCAGCCAAATTCCCCGTATTCTTAATTAATATTAATCATTGTATAAGCGTTTAGTGTGTATCTTTTTGAGGGTTTAAAACAGAAGCTTGAAGCCTATTTACCGCCCGACAAGGTTGCGGAAACTCAGCGAGCCTTTATTGTAGCCAGAGATGCTCACAGTGGACAAATGCGTTCAAGTGGTGATCCATACATTACTCACCCAGTCGCAGTTGCCGGTATTTTGGCCGACATGCACCTTGATCATGAAACCCTGATGGCGGCTTTATTACATGATGTTATAGAAGACACACACCACGATAAGGAAGGCTTAAGCAAACAGTTTGGCGAAACTGTAGGCGAACTTGTTGAAGGGGTAAGTAAATTAGAAAAAATTCACTTCAGTAGCACCCAAGAAGCCCAAGCAGAAAATTTTAGAAAAATGATGATGGCCATGGTCCAAGATATCCGTGTCATTCTGATCAAATTAGCTGATCGCACCCACAATATGCGTACTTTAGGTTCTTTACGACCAGATAAACGTCGACGTATCGCCCGCGAAACCTTAGAAATATACTCTCCTATAGCTCATCGGCTAGGGATCCACGATATAAAAAATGAGTTAGAAGATTTAGGCTTTCAAGCTATGTATCCTATGCGGTATAGAGCCCTAAAATCGGCGGTTAAACAAGCCCGAGGAAATCGTAAAGAAATCATAGAAAATACTCGTAAAGAAGTAGAAACCCGTCTCAAAGCCGTTGCAATAAACGCAGTTGTATCTGGTCGTGAAAAGCACCTTTATTCAATCTATAGCAAAATGAAAAACAAAGAGCTGATGTTCAATGAAGTCATGGATATTTATGCTTTTAGAGTAGTTGTAGACTCGGTAGATCACTGTTATCGGGCATTAGGTGCCATGCATGGCTTATACAAGCCTATCGAGAGCCGCTTTAAAGATTATATAGCGATACCACGAACCAATGGCTATCAATCATTGCACACATCGCTGATTGGTCCACACGGGATCCCTGTAGAAATTCAAATTCGTACCCAGGACATGGATCATATGGCCGACAAAGGTGTGGCGGCTCATTGGGTTTATAAAGATAACAAAGACAGTAACGATACCACTGCCCAAGTTCGTGCCCGAAAATGGATGCAGTCTTTGATTGAGTTGCAGCAAAGTGCCAGTTCTTCTTTTGAATTTATAGAAAACGTTAAAACCGATCTATTCCCAGACGAGATTTATGTATTCACGCCAGATGGCCGCATCATTGAGTTGCCTCTTGGCGCAACAGCAGTGGATTTTGCTTATGCTGTACATACTGATGTAGGCAATTCATGCGTAGGCGTAAAAGTGGAGCGACGTACATTTTCATTGAGTAAACCCTTAGAAAATGGGCAAACAGTAGAAATTATCACCTCTCCAAGAGCAAAGCCCAATGCTAACTGGTTAAACTTTGTAGTCAGCGCCAAAGCGAGATCTCGGATCCGCCATTATTTGAAAACCCAACGATCTGAAGAAGCAGAAGTAATGGGTAATAGATTACTTAGGCACGCATTAGGCAAAGTAAAACTCGATAAACTACCTCAAGCAGATATTGATCGTGTTGTGCTCGAAACCAAACATGATAGCTTTGCCGAATTACTGGCAGACATTGGCTTAGGAAATGAACTTAGCGCAATAGTCGCTCGACGACTATTGGGTGAAAACACTAAGCTAACCGATAAGCAAAATAAAGTGGCTATTCGTGGTACCGAAGGGCTATTAGTGTCGTACGCTAGATGTTGCCACCCTATACCTAATGATGAAATTGTTGCGATATTGAGCCCAGGAAAGGGCATGACTATTCACCAAAATGGTTGTAGTAATATCCGCAAATTAAGTAAAGAAGAACCTCATCGAGTTTTAGTGATGCAATGGGGAGAGGATGTATCAGGTGATTTCCACGCGGCATTAAGAATAGAATTAATTAACCATCAAGGTACTTTAGCTACCCTAACCAATACAGTAGCTCGTTGTGGTTCAAACATTGTTGGATTACAAACCGAAGAAAAAGAAAGTAACGTTTATTATATTGATATTGAGCTGACGATTAAAAACCGTCTGCAACTAGCCAATGTCATGCGTAGGATCCGTACCATGCCAGAAGTACAGCGCGTATCTAGGCATAGTCAAGCCAAACAGAATTAGGTTTCCCTAATTCATTCACCCAATAATTAAACCCACAATAAATAAGGTCACTAATATGTCTAATTCCGTTATCCATACCGATAAGGCTCCGCAAGCTATTGGCACTTATAGCCAAGCGATTAAAAGCGGTACTACAGTCTATCTTTCTGGCCAGATCCCCTTGGTTCCAGAAACTATGCAGGTTATATCTGAAGATTTTACAGAACAAGCTAATCAAGTATTCAAAAATGTGCAGGCTGTATGTGAAGCGGCTGGCGGCTCAACCAATCATCTTGCAAAAGTAAATATATTCCTAACCGACTTATCTAATTTTGCCACTGTAAATGAAATCATGAGTCAGTATTTTAAACAACCTTATCCTGCTAGAGCGGCGGTACAAGTAAGCGCCTTACCTAAAGGTGTGCAAATTGAAATCGACGGCGTGATGGAGTTACCTGAGTAAATATTACTCAGGATTTAGATAGAGCCTACTATGCCTGCAGAAACCTATATGTCACCAGAACGTTATGCTCGAATTAGGCATTTTTTGAGTCTACGTCAACCTAGCTTAACCTTGTGTTTAGAACAGCTAGATAAGCCGCACAATGTCTCTGCCATTGTGCGCAGCTGTGATGCTGTTGGTGTGTATGAAGTGCATGCAGTTTGGGACAACAAACCTGAAATCCGCAAAAGTACCGCTATGGGTAGCGAAAACTGGGTGTATACCAAAGAACATTCATGTATTGAAAACGCGGTAAGTCATTTAAAAGCACAAAACATGCAAGTGCTAGTCACAAACTTATCTGATAATGCAGTGGATTTTCGTGAAATTGACTACACCCAACCAACTGCCATTATTCTCGGCCAAGAAAAGTATGGCGCAACAGACGAAGCAGTAGCACTAGCCAGCCAAGACATTATTATTCCCATGGTAGGTATGGTGCAATCACTCAATGTATCAGTGGCTGCGGCGCTTATTTTGTATGAAGCTCAACGGCAAAGGCAACTAGCGGGCATGTATAATACTCAGCAGTTAACAGAACAAGCCTGTCAAAAAATGTTATTTGAAGGTGGTTTTCCTAGGCTAAGAGAGTTATGTGATCGCCAAGAATTGGCTTATCCGCATATTAATGAATTTGGGCATATTGAGGCAGATGAAAGTTGGTGGTTACAAATGCAGCATTCAAAACCTCTACAAATTTAGCTTTCTATACCTAATCACAAGCTAATATATATTATCTTGCAAAGATTTTTATTGAAGCTAACATGAAAACATATTAGCTGTAGCTGGGTCTACACAACTTGATCTATCACTAAATTGAGAAACTTATGAAACAGCCGTTATTATTGCTCCTAGTGATCCTAAACCTAGGATTATTTGCAAATACATCCCACGCTTTAGATCGAACTCAAATTGCAGATTCAGCTGAAAATGTCACACCACTATTAATTAGTCAAACCGCACCCAATAGTAAATTGAAAACGGTTGATGGTGATCCGGTCAGTCTAAAAGCCTTAACAATGCAAAAACCTACAGTGTTGATTTTTTATCGCGGTGGTTGGTGCCCATATTGTAATAACCAGTTAGCTGGTTTAAAAGAGATTGAAGACCGACTTGATAAGTTAGGTTATCAAATCTTAGCAATTTCACCCGAAACACCCGCTCAATTACAACAACAAAAACTGCAAACTAAATTTAGTGTGCAATTATTGGCAGACCCAGACTTAGAGGCGATTAGTGGTTTTGGTATTGGCTATTATGTTGCAGACGAAAAGCGCACTGCATACAAGTCAAAAAAAGATATCAATCTAACCAGCGATAAAACTACAGGCAAAGCGGTGTTACCCGCCCCAGCTGTTTTTATTTTAAATACCGATGGTAAAGTTGTGTTTAGTTACGTGAATCCAGATATTAGGATACGTATCTCTCCTGAATTGCTTTATCAGGCTGCCAAGTTATCGTTGTAAGATACTAATCAGCTAGCCACAGCGCAGATACCTTTGCTGCGCTGATCACTATTTGCATACCGCTATTTACTGGCTATTTACTGATTAATAGTTGCTGTTGTTTTATTTGTTTAACCACATCTTTAGCTAACCCATTTGGCACAGGAATGGTTAAGTGATACTGGCTGATTTTCCAACCTTTTTCAGTTAATTCCAACACCCCAGTTCCTCGGCATTCCCCATAACTTTGACTATCAAGCAATTCATCAAACCAGGCGACTTGACCTGATGAAGAAAGAGTTAGATGGCGATTTCGTGGTTTATAGGTCCAACCTTGTCCTTTATCAAAATACGGTTTAGCAAAGGCTTTAAAAGTGTTTTTATCCCAACGTTCGGTGGCATCTGTACCAATAAAAACCGCTTTGTCCGAGAGTAAATCAAAGTATTGTTGTTGGTTAGCATCACTTGCTGCCTGATGAAAGTCATCTAATGTCAATGATATTTGGGTTTGCGTTTCGCTTGCTTGAACAGACAATTGAACAAGCAATGCGAAAATGAGACATATATAGCGTTGTAACATTTTTATATTCCAAAATATTAATACCGCTTACAAGCTTTGCGCAGTTTAGATGCCAATACAACAGCAATTACTTGATTCGGCTGAGTAATTCTTCGATTATAGGGGCAATTAAATTATCGACGTGGAAAACTCTGTGAATATCTCTTGGCAACGAACCACATCTATTGGTGCAAATAGCCTAAAAAACCAAAATACCAAAATTAGCAGAGTATTATGCGAGGCCTAGCCCAGTTGCCAGTTACTGAGCTAAAAGGTGTGGGCGCCAAAGCCGCTGAAAAACTTGCAAAGTTAGGCATTGTTTCTGTACAAGACTTGTTGTTTCACTTACCTCATAGATACGAAGATCGCACTCGCATTTATGCAATCGCAGATTTACAACCCCACCTGCATACCAGTATTCAAGGCGAGGTGATGTCTTGCGATATCCAATTTGGGCGCAAGCGTATGTTAGTTGTAAAACTCAGTGATGGAACCGGCACTGTGACTTTACGATTTTTTCATTTCTCGGCAGCACAAAAAAACAATCTAGAAGTAGGTACCATCATTCGTTGTTTTGGTGAAGTCAGAGCGGGCAAATATGGTCTTGAGATCATGCATCCCGAATACAAGAGTATTAGCTTAGAACATCCCGATACTATGCAGGAATCCCTCACACCTGTTTATCCCGCGACTGAGGGTATTAAACAAATCACCTTGCGCAATTTAACAGAACAAGGGCTAAAACTTTTAAACAAAGGAGGATTAGCTGAACTCTTGCCAGAAGGCCTATATCAGCAGCAAATTAGCTTAGTCGAAGCCTTGCATTTAGTGCACCGACCGCCACCCAATGTCACCTTGTCGTTATTTGAGGAAGGAAAACACCCAGCTCAGCAACGTTTAGTTATGGAAGAATTGCTGGCGCATCATCTAAGTGTGTTAAAAGTCCGTCAACAAAGTAACAAACAAGCCACCTTCCCCATTAAACCTAGTGCTGATTTACTTAATCAATTTTTAAAAAACTTGCCCTTTAAACCCACTGGCGCGCAGCAACGTGTGGTAGCCGATATTCAGGATGATATGCAGCAAAACAGCCCGATGATGCGTTTAGTACAAGGCGATGTAGGATCAGGTAAAACCCTAGTGGCAGCAATGGCGGCATTATCTGCCATTGGTGCGGGTTATCAAGTAGGACTTATGGCACCTACAGAATTATTAGCCGAGCAACATGCCAATAATTTTCGGCAGTGGTTTGAACCACTTGGCATTGAAGTGGGTTGGTTAGCCGGTAAGTTAAAAGGAAAAGTCAGAGAAAAGGTATTAGCTCAATTAACCAATAACGAAGTTAAAATGTTGGTAGGTACCCACGCAATTTTTCAAGAGTCTGTCACTTTTTCTTCACTTGCTTTGGTGATAGTGGATGAACAGCATCGCTTTGGAGTACACCAACGTTTAGCTTTGCGTGAAAAGGGCGAATCTCAGGGGGCATTTCCCCACCAGTTAATTATGACGGCTACGCCTATTCCGCGGACTTTAGCTATGACCGCCTATGCTGATTTAGATACCTCTGTGATTGATGAATTACCGCCAGGTAGAACACCAGTGAAAACTGTAGTTCTGCCCGATACTCGCCGTGATGAAGTGATTACCCGCGTGCGAAACGTCAGCGTTGAGCAAGGCAGACAAACGTATTGGGTATGTACTTTGATAGATGAATCTGAATTTTTACAAAGCCAAGCCGCTGAAGACACCGCTATTTTATTACGCACTGCACTGCCAGAACTTAAAGTGGGCCTAGTACATGGCAGACTTAAATCAGATGAAAAACAACAAATTATGGCAGACTTTAAAGCGGGCCTTTTGGATTTGTTGGTGGCAACGACTGTGATTGAAGTGGGAGTTGATGTACCCAACGCCAGCCTGATGATTATTGAAAACCCAGAACGTTTAGGGCTTGCCCAATTACACCAATTGCGCGGGCGTGTGGGTCGTGGCTCAGTAGAAAGCCATTGCGTTTTGATGTACCAAAGTCCGTTGTCTAAAACTGCCAACAAACGTCTAGCAGTGTTAAGAGAATCTAACGATGGTTTTTATATAGCCCAACAAGACTTAGAAATTCGCGGCCCCGGTGAATTGTTAGGCACTAAACAAACAGGTTTAGCCGATTTAAAAATCGCTGATCTCATTCGTGATGCTGCATTAATCCCCCAAGTACAAAATATTGCTAACCATTTATGGGAGCAGTATCCGTCAAACGCTCAAGCCATAGTGAATCGTTGGTTAGGCAACAAAGAGCAGTTTGGTCATGCATGATCTCATAATAAATAGTCCCGTTATCCAGAATATTGCCGTCACTGCATCCCAAGGCGCTGCGCCTGAATTGATAATACTTGCGCAACAAACTGCCGCAAAATGGGGGCTAACTTATAGTGAAGCTATCGATTCAGGTTTAGCCTTAGTACAGCAAAGTTCTCACTTAGAACTACGTCAATTAGACGAGCCAAAAGTGGGTGCAGTAAAAGTTGATTTTGCATCTGACGCTCTCACGTTTAGACGTTTACATGGCGGCGGTAAAAAGGAGGCAATTGCCAGAGCCATTGGTTTAAAAGGTCAAGATAGTTTACAGGTATTAGATGCCACCGCTGGATTGGGCAGAGACGCCTTTGTGCTCGCCAGCTTAGGTTGTGTGGTTGATATGATAGAGCGATCTCCTGTTGTTGCTGCGTTACTACAAGATGGTCTAGATAGAGCAGCGGTTGATCTAACATTAGCCAATTGGCTGCCTACTCGCATGCAGCTATTACATGGTGTCGCCAAAGATTTATTGAGCAATTGGCAAAGTATCCAGCCCCCTTTAACGCGACCCGATGTGGTGTATCTTGATCCTATGTTCCCTCATCGTAAAAAGAGCGCGGCAGTCAAAAAAGAAATGCGTTTATTTCAACAATTACTTGGCCCTGACGAAGATGCAGATTTATTGCTTGAACCAGCGTTAGCGCTGGCGAAAAAACGCGTAGTAGTAAAACGCCCAACTGGCGCACCGTTTTTAGCCGGCAAAAAACCACAAATTGAAATGTTAGGTAAAGCCAATCGTTTCGATGTTTATCTGATTCAAAATCTAAAGTAATACGACCCAATCCGACCGTCTTATATCGCCAGAATAAACAGCTTTAGCAAGAAGCAACCAAGCCTGCTGTTTTTTCTGCTTCCTAATAGATTGAGTGATAACCCTCCTGGTACTTACATCAATCTTTTTTGCTCTTTAAGAGCAAATTATTTCGTTTTCTAATTTCTGGAATTAGCCTAATAATAACCCTGCAAATAGTGCAATTAGTGAAAGTAGTGCGATCAATGCAATTAGTGCAAATTAGTACAACTTTTTTATAACCATCTTTGGGACAGGGTAATGAGTAAAAATTTTCATTCAAAAAAAGACGATAACGATAAGATCAATGGTGCTGCAAAGCATAGATTTAATGCTGAATATAGCGATGAACTAGAGTTTGATGCTAAAAAAGGCAAAAAAATATCACAACGAAGAGCCGATGAAAGACGACGCCAATTCGCCGACTTACATTAAACAATTAATATACTGAGATTATGATGAAAAAAGTATTGTTAACACTAGGTTTATTATTAACAACATCGGTTTTTGCTGATGAGCGCCCAGTAGCAGACAAAGAACTGGTTGCCGAACTCACGCAATATTGCACAGAATTAGCGCAAGAAGATGGTACTGATGGCAAAGAGTTGAAGGTATTTTTGCTGGATTGTGTCAACGAAGAGCTAGATTCGGAAGGCTACCAACCCCTAACCAAACTGGTATAAAACATCTGAAAACAAGGGCGCATCAGCGTCCTTGTTTGTTTTTCACCATCTGTGTAAACACATCAATAAATTGACCTATCCTTGCGTTTTTTGTTTGTTTCAAATAAATCAAATAACACTTAACTGATAGCGGAGCTAACGAATCAAGCATAACCAGCTCACTTTTATTAACTAAAGGTTGTGCAATTGGTTCAGGTAGAATTATGGCACTTTTGTTAGTAGATAAATAATTCAAAGCAACTTGTAGCGAACCAGTGCGCATCTCAGCCTTTTTTATTTCTGGATAGATTTTTTCTATTGCTTCGTTGGTTTTTCGCCCCCAGTCCAGTGAAATACTCAAATGCCCATGTGGTTGCTCTGCTAACTCTAATGAGCAATAAAGCGATAACATTGATTCACTTAGTTCGAGTATTTCCACATCGTCAGATTTAAAAGGCACTGTGGTCAAAGCCAAGTCTATTATGTGCTCGTGTATCATTCGACTAAGCTGTTCATGACTACATATTTCTGCTCTTATAGATACATCGTCTAAGTGACCTTTTACCTCATCTAGATTTTGCTTTAAGTACATATCCCATGCGTTAGCGGTGCTGGCAATACTCAAATATTGAATACTTTCTTCATTCATTGCAGCACGGGCCTGTTCGAGCGTTTCGGAAAGCGAGGTAGCGAAAGGCAGTAACTTTTCACCTGCGGCCGTGAGTTGCAAACTATTTCTATTGCGTACAAAAAGCGCCGAGTTAAAGTATTCTTCGAGCTGCTTGATACGGGCACTGACTGCTGACGGAGTCAAATACAAGTTTTCTGCCGCTTTACCAAAATGTCTGGTTTGCGCCACTTCCATAAAGGTCACTAAAAATCGAATATCCATAAAAAATCACATAATAGTAAAGATAAGTTTTGATCCCAAGATGGTTCTAGGGATACAACAACAAACCTAAAAAATGGTCACCAGTATTCTGCTATCGAGTGATGATATTAGCCACAATTAATTTGTTCTTGACGATTAAAAGATTTAGTCAAGGAATGTATTCACAAACTCAGTAAAAGACGTAGGATCCGCCAAATTTCGTCGCACTACGCGGCTTTCACATAAATGTGCTTGGATGAATAACATGCGTAAAAACCTCATTGTCTTAAACGATAGTCACAATATCGATAGCAGCAACGCAATGATTGTTAATTTTAATCAATATTTGTCAGAGTTTCCGAAAAAGGGAAACGTCACCACTAGATTGATTAACTTATGCGACTCGACTCAATATTTGAGTCAGGGCTACTATTGTTCACTGCTGGCTGAAGCGCGGCAGCATCAAGTGCTGCCCAGTGTAAGCACAATTAACGACTTAACTTGCCAACCAGAAGGCTTAGTGGTGGTTATACCTCCTAATGTTTCGCGGATGTATGCAAAGGATAAGTCTAGTGACGTGTTAGTTTATTTTGGTTGGCATAACGACGAGAACATTAACAAAATTGCGCAATATGTTTTTGCACAATATCCAGCGCCTATTTTAAAGTTACTACTACATTGGCAAGATAAAAAATTGCTTGCGACTGTTAGCTTAGTTGCTCTTGCAGACTTAAACGCAGAACAACATACAAGTTTGCAACAAAGGTTAGACAACTTCACCAATAATGTATGGCGCAGCAACAATAATCGTAAGCGTTTTCGCTGGGATATGGCGATACTGGTTAATCATGAGGAAGAAACGCCCCCGAGTGATCAAAAAGCTTTGAAACACTTTGTTAAGGCTGCCAACAAATTTGGTATTAATGCTGAACTGGTGACTGTTGATCAAATCGGCTTACTGAATCGCTACGACGCGCTCTTTATTCGTGAAACAACCGCTATTCGCCATCATACCTATCAACTTGCAAGACAAGCTGAAAAAGAAGGATTGGTGGTAATAGACGACGCCACATCAATCTTGCGGTGCTGCAACAAAGTCTTTTTGCACGATGCCTTTAGTTACAATTCAGTGCCCTCGCCTAAAACACAATTTGTGTCTGATGCTACAGTGGCCACTCTTGAGCAACTTGAACAAGATTTCAGCTACCCTATGGTTTTAAAACTGCCAGAAAGCTCGTTTTCTAAAGGGGTGTTTAAGGTTGCTGATCGTATTGCCTTAGAGCAAAAATTGAGTTCGATACTAGCGGAATCGGCAATCATCTTGGTACAAGAATATTTATACACCGAATATGACTGGCGAATTGGCGTGTTAAATGGTCGTGCTATTTACGCTTGTCGATATCATATGGCTAGAAATCACTGGCAGATTTATAACCATGGGGCAAAACGTTTTTCCTCTGGTGATTTTGAAACCATGGCCACCTTTGAAGTACCTCGTCAAGTATTGGAAACCGCGGTTAAAGCTTGTTCGTTTATCGGTAACAGTCTGTATGGAGTGGACTTAAAACAAATTAATGAAAAAGTGTACGTGATAGAAGTGAATGACAACCCTAGCATCGAACAAGGTGTCGAAGATCGTTACTTGGGATACGAGTTATACATGCAGATTATGCAAGAGTTTGCTAACCGCCTTGAGCAAAGAGGCCGCTAAACATGGAAAAAACCATGGAGGTTCATGTGCCATTACTTAACTCACAAACTTTTACTATTAGGGATACCCAAGTAGCAGATTTGAGTGCGTTAGTTGCCTTAGAGCAACGCTGTTTTGCCACCGACAGACTGAGTAAACGAAGTTTTTCATATTGGATTAAGGCCAAACATCGCGTGTTTATGGTGGTTCAGCAGGACGACCAAATCATAGGTTATGGTTTAGTCATAATGCGCAAAGGCACGCGTTTGGCGCGGCTGTATTCTATTGCGATTGATAAAAATATCGAAGGCAAGGGAATAGGGCGTCAATTGATGCTGGCCCTAGAAATCCAAACCGTAGCGGCTGGTAAATTATTCTTAAGACTAGAAGTAGAAAAAACCAATAAACGTGCCATTGGTTTATATGAATCAATGGGATACAAAATATTTGGTGATTATGCTCACTACTACGAAAATAATGGTGATGCTTTTAGAATGCAAAAGCCAATTCGTCAAGCCGCCAAGCATAACCAATTACCTTCTTATCCTTGGTATGCACAAACCACTGACTTTACCTGTGGCCCCGCTGCCTTAATGATGGCCATGGCTAGCTTGTCTGAGCAAACAGTAATGGAGCAACCTTTAGAGTTTGACCTGTGGCGTGAAGCAACCACTATTTTTATGATGGCTGGTCATGGTGGTTGCCATCCGCTAGGTTTAGCCTTAGCCGCTGAAAAAAGAGGATTCAAGGTTGAAGTATACATCAATCAACCTTTACCGTTATTTACCTCAGGTGTACGCCAGCCAGTTAAAAAACACACGGTTGAGGTGATAGAACAGCAATTTGAGTCTAGGGCACAACAACAAAACATTCCCGTCCTTTATGCAGACTTCGATTTAAACGCCTTAAAGGATGCTCTTGAAAGTGGTAGCAAGGTATTGAGTTTAATTAGCACTTATCAAATGGATGGTTACAAAGTACCTCATTGGGTAGCGATTACCGCGATAGACGAAGAATGCCTGTATCTGCATGATCCCAGTGTCCCAGAACAACATGCAGCAGGATTCGACTGCCAACATATTCCCGTCGCTTTAGATGACTTTATTAAGTTGTCCAGTTACGGCAAAACAAAATTGCGCACAGCTTTAGTGATTTCCAAAGCCAACTTTAAGGAGTAGTAAATGACCATTAATTTTGCGACTAATGAAGTAGATGTGTCGTTGTTAGGCGATAATATTCAGCTGGATGGCCTAAGTGAAAAAATTGGCCAGACATATTTTGTAAAACGTTTTCGCGATGCATTGAGCATTAGCACGCCTAAAGGTCAGGTCTTTGTTTTTGATTATGGCGTTATTATATCGTGGGGCATAAGTGACACTAAAAAGTCGCAACTTGCTGAGATGATCAACGAGTATGTAATCCAACTCAACATACAAAAAGATCGCGAGCACTATGTGTTTGAAGTATCAGAAAATGCCACATTGTCGATGATCGACGACCACATTCTTATACCCGATTGTAAAACCATGACCTTATTGTCAGTGAGTCACGCGCTGGCACAATCTGCTAAGCTAGGTCGCTTTGAAGTGCTTGCCGAACGCACCATTAAAGACAATGCCTACCTGTCACACACTCTGGCAGATACTGGAAAAATCCCCTTAAGTCGTAAAAAACTCTCAATGTTACGTGGTGCATTATTTAGTACTAAAAGTGATATTTTGTTGCACTTTAACTTACTCGATACTCCTGAGTTTTTTTGGGAATATCCTGAGCAAGAACAAAAATATTTAACCGTCAGTCGCTACTTAGACTTAAAGCCAAGAGTAGAGCTGTTGACCATGAAGTTGTCGACCATAAATGAGCTACATGAAATGCTCGCAGCAGAGCAAAATCATAAACACTCATCGTTTTTAGAATGGATTATTATTGTTCTAATTGCGGTAGAAATTGTGTTGTTTTTTATACATTAATCTATCAAACACGGCTTAATGGTTGCCACTTTTAAAGTGACAACTTACCTTGAGAAATAGGACCATTTTTTATTGCAACCATGTAGAACAGATTATCTTACAAGGTAAATAATTAAACGCTCTTGTTATTAATGCTTAGCCGTTTTGGAAACACCTACCTTTAACAGCCACGAATAATTCACAATGTATTGGCAGTCAATAAAAGCTAATCTAAACGCAAATCAATCACTCGGCCTAACAATGTAGACTGCAAAAAGAGGGGCTATGCGCAACTACATTTTGATTTTTAGTTTTTTCATTTTCGACTGTTCAAGTACAAAAGAAACTGATAGTGATCATGGCCGTGTAGAGCACAGCGGCTATGGGCACAGTGAAGATATCAATAGTATCAGTGACTTAGCCTACAAGTGGTTGGGATTAAACAGTATTTTCAAGGTTAAATCAGAGCGATGTGCTAATGATGAGATCACCACAGAATGTAGATATTACATTTTATAATTACAGCAACAAATCAATATATTTGCTAAAGCCATTCGACGTCACTGGAACGTAGAAAATGAACTGCATTGGGTATTAGATGTCAGTTTCAGGGAAGATGAGAGTCGAATACGTCGAGGAAACCCCGCCAAAAAAATGGCCATAGCACGTCATAATGCGTTGAATATGCTGCGTAACGAAACACCATGTAAGAAAGGCATTAAGGCTAAACGATTGAAAGCGGCTTTAGATACAAGTTATACGGAGATGAGCACTATCGAATGATTTTTGAGCACTCATGCGCTAACCCTGTAAAGTGATGAAAGCGCATATCCAGACTATAATTTTACCTCAAAATTAATTTGAGCTATTTGATTTTAACAGAAATAGGCTTTTCACCTTTAACCCATAATCTATGGGCCATTCTTTGATATTTGGTATCGTCAAAAAGTGAGCCGGTATGTAAGGTACAGCGGTTGTCCCACATTAGTACATCGCCTTTTTGCCATTTGTGAGAAAACACATATTTAGGTTGTGTCACGTATTCAATTAGCTCATCAACTAGTGCCATTGCCTTGTCGTCTTCCATACCAATAATATGTTTTACTGTACCTGTGCTGATCCATAACGCTTTACGGCCATCAGCAGGGTGTACCCGTATCATTGGATGAATAACGTCAGGGTTATCTTGGCGTTGTTCATCAGTTAACTGATAACTATTAAATTCACGATTTTCAACGAAATGCACATAAGAATGATGAATTTTTAGCGGATCTAGTTGCGCCTTTTTTTCTTCAGATAAATCATTATAAGCAGCGACTTGATCCGCTAATAAGGTTTCTCCACCTTCGTCTGGCACCTCTACTGCATAGAGCATGGTAGACATTACAGGTTCTGCTTTGTAAGAATAATCTGTATGCCAGCCCACACCATCATTGTGTGCGCCCAGTGGTTTGCCTTCGTCATCTGTCATATTTGATAATCTAAATATATGAGGGTAGCCAGGTAAACAATAATTCTTTTGGGTGTGTAATTCGGGCTCACCAAAAGCCGAAATAAAGCGCATTAGATCATCTGGCTCCATAGTTTGATTGCGCAACAAAATAGCACCATGCAAACGAAATGCTTGTACTACTTTTTCAAGTGTCGCGTCATCTGCTGACTGCAGATCAACATTTTCTATATGTGCGCCAAATTCTCCTTTTAAAGGTTTTATTTGTAGTGTTTCAGTAGACTCAGCTAATGAGGTTTTCATAAATTAAATTCTCCAATTTTAAACTATTGCTTACCGCAAACCGAAAGGGTGGTTAAAGCATAAATAAGTGCGCTTTTCACTAGATCTTCTGGAGTGGCAGCAAACCTAGGCATACCAGTGGTTATAGCTGGCACTCTTTGCATATTAAATACATTATGGTCACGCCACATGCTCGAATATGCTGGGTGGGCACGCTCAATAGCGTCGCCATTCACTGCCTTGGTCGCATCACAAAGTGATTTAACTAAAGGTGATACCGCAGTTGGATCGGCTTCATAACCATTACGAACCACCATAGGTTCAATCTCGTATCCGGCAATATCTAAAGTCGACATAACCTGCTTAAGCTCATGATAAGACTGTGCGGCGGTTTGTTGTGGGGTCAGTCCCACATCAAGATAAACAGAACAAATATCGGTTCCGGCACCAAATGATGTGGGGGAGCCTGCTTTGATAGCGTCTATTTGTGCTTTAGGGATAGATACGCCCCCAGCAGTTTCATAGTGGTTATCGGCTTCATACTTTAATGACCAACTATGTAAAGCATCTATAACCGTACCTAATTTATAGATAGGATTAGGGTGTGCATTAACATCAGTAGGGGCATCTAGAATAGGTGTGAATACACCTTCTCCAAAAATCTGAATGCGATAAAGCACATAGCCACAACCTTGCCATGTAACACCCCAATCACAGCCTTCTGCTGCAATCGCATAATCAGCAACCACACCACCATGATGGAATAAATAGTTGGCACCAATATCTTTACCTAAGTAATCAACACCTTCATATTCTTCCATTGGCTCTGGGCCTATTTCACCTGGACATGCGGTTAAATAAAGTTTTCCAGCTAAATCAAATCCTGCTTTTTTAAGTGCTTTTGCTGCAATTAAGAAACAACTCATTGGTCCGCGGTCGTTATAAATAGGGAAACCGTGAAACTTGCCATCTTCTAACCAGCAGGTTTTCCATTCTGGGTTGGCTAAATTTTGTTCTGTAAATCTATGTTTATTGATATGGGGATCATCACTGGGGCTTTCTGTATCCAAATGTGCAGTGAATAACAGGTTTTTGCCCATTCCTGTACCGCCATATTCGCCAATAATATTTTGGCGCTCAGGAGTGGCCCCACATTGACGAGTTTTAAAGCCGTTGTCTTGGAGCCAATCAAACACAAATTTTGAAGACTCGGCCTCGAATCGAGACTGACTAGGAATATTACCTAAGGTTAAAACAAGCTCTGTAAGCTCATCCATATCGATAGCTGCTTTAATTTTTTCTACGTCATCATCTGTGATGTTATAAGCCACCTTCGTATCAGAAGGGTAAAGTGGACTCGTCATTGTTATTTCTCCCACATTTCACAAATGTTTTGTGTATTGCTTAATAAGGCAAAGCTGGTTGCCATGGTATATAAACTGGCATTGTGGACGTCAGTCTCATAAGCGGCGCAGGCATCGGATGCGACAATCGTATGATAATCATGATGAAAAGCATGCCTAACTGTGGACTCAACACAACACTCAGTGGTTATGCCGCAAAATACTAGGGTGTCGATATTATTTTGCTTTAATTTTTGGTCAAATTGAGTCTCATAAAAAGCGCTGTAACGAGCTTTATAAATAACCGGATCTGTTGGTTCAGGAAGGATTTTATAAAAGTCCATTCCAGAGGTGCCTTCACGGCAAATTGCACTTTCAATCTCGGCATCTTTACCTTGACGAGTCATACGCTCTCGCCATGCTGGTGAGTCATTTTTAGCAGATGTTTTAAGTCCAATAAAATATACGGGCACACCAGCTTTACGCGCACTTTCAACCAGTTCCAAACATTTATTTAAAGCAGGTTGTAATGGGCCCATGTCTAAACCAAATTGGCCCAATAATCCATCAGGGCTAGCAAAATCTACCTGTACATCTATGATGCACAAAGCCGTTCTTGTGGGAGAAACCCAAGCTGGTTGTAGTTCAGTTAGCTGGTATGTTGCACAACTATTACCCATAGTGTGCCCTTAGGTCTGGTAAAATTTCCTGACCAAATTTATGTAATCCAGCTTCATAATCATCAAAAATAATCATCACGCCATCCATTTCGGTGCCATCAATCATGTCTATAAGTTTTTGTTTAACTGTTTCTACAGTACCTACTAACTCACGGCTCATAAACGCACCTTGGGCGCGGATCACCATGGCGTTGTCTTTAAGAGCTGGGTCAATACCATAAGAGCGCATCATACCTTCAACTGCTCCTGCATCTTTACCTTGACGGTAATATTCAGCTTTGGCTAAGGCATCTTCATCAGTATCACCAATAATTAGAATAGCCATGCAGTAACACTTCACTGAGGTGTCTATCTCGGCAGCAATTTCTCGAGCACGACGGGTGATTTTTAAGGTTTCTTCATCATTTTTACCACCCACAAAACAGGCATCAGTATTTTTTACAGAGAAGCGTAAACCGCGTTCAGATTGACCTGCACATACTGTAAATGGTTTTTTAGCGGGTTTAGGTTGAGAAACACAATCTTCAAAATTGAAATATTTGCCATCGTAATTGACATGATCTTCTTTCCATAAATTATGGACTAGGTCACTCCATTCCTGTGCATAGGCGTAACGTTCATCATGGTCTACATCATCGCGCCACGCACCCATTTGGTTAAGTTCATCTCTAAATGAGCCTGATACTATATTTAAACCTGCACGACCTTCAGATATTTGATCTAAAGTGGTTACCATTTTAGCAACGGCACCTGGATTCATCAGTAAGGTATGCACAGTGGCAATTATTTTAGAATGGTTAGTGGCTTCTGCAATTCCGGCCATCATTGTTAATGACTCTAACGACGAGCCCCAATGTTCAGTGGTACCACCATAGCCACGCCATTTTGCCATAGACATAATAAAATCCATTTTATAACTGTCTGCAATCATAGCTGCGCTTTTATTTTGTTGATAAGAAGCATCTAGCGTGGGTGTGTTTTCTGATACGATCCAGCCGCCGTTTGCTATGGGTAAAAATACACCAAATTCTTTGTTGTTAGTTGTCAATTTAAATACTCCTATTGAAAATTACTTAGTCGCACTTTGAGCGACAAGAATGTTGTTGTTAATTGCTTCAGACTCGTTTTTATCATTTTTTTGTTGTGTGGTTAATCTAGGTGGACGCATAAAAATTATGCTGATGAAAATGATGATAGGTATGCTACCTATAATTAAAAATGCAGGAACAAAACTGCCGGTAATATCTCTTAAATAACCACAGATTAACGGTGCAGCGGATGCGATAGTGGCTCCTACATTCATAAGAGAATATAAGGGTAAATAAGGACCTGTACCAAAATAGCGAACCAGTAACACAGTACAAGATAAAAATGTCAGGCCATAACCACAGCCAATAGCAAAAGAAAAATAACCAATAGTAGGTAATGATTGAGCATAACTTAGGGTAAACATGCCTGATGCAGATAGTAGTAAGGCAACGAGTAACATCTTTTTGGGGTCAATATACTCACCTATAAAACCGCCCACAATTCGAGAGATTGCGTTACATAAAGCCACAGCAGAAAGTAGGGCTGATGCTTGGGCAAATGAAATTCCGATTTCTTTTATGTGGGACACCGAAAAGCTGTTGACACTGATCATGACAAACAAACAACTTGAATAAGTCGCTAGCAATAGCAAGTATTGAGGTGTTCTTACTGCGGTTTTAAAGGTCCATACTTGTTCTGTTTCGTATACACGTTTTTTAGCTGGATCCGCTTTTTCCTGTTTTGGGGGGAGTTTTAAACTCTTCGTATCAGTGAAAAGAAAAGTGATTAAAATTAATGATACCGCTATTGTTATGGCCGTTAACATCACTAACCAATGAAAACGCCAACTGCCTAAAATATCTGTTGCCAACCAAACAGTGATAGGCCCAACAATGCCCCCGATACCACCTACTGTGTAATATATACCAAAAGCGGTGGAATGTTTTTTGAAAAAATGGGTGATCACATAAGTACCTGGGACAGTACCTACAAAGCTGTAGCCTATTCCAAGCAATATACAACCAGAAAAATAAGATGCAGGTGTTTGGGTCTTAAATAGCAATATAAAGCCTGCTATTAAAATAATTAATCCAATTATTAAGGTTGCAGGTAAGCCCCATTTTCTAATGGTTATAGAGGGTAAGTAACTGCTTAGCCCACAGGCAATGCCTAAACAGGTAAACCCTAGACCAGCAATAGTCCAGTCCCAGTCCAATTCACTTACCATAGAAGGTAGGACTACCCCTAGGGAACTAAATGTAGCGGCAGTAATAGTGAAATAGCACAAACTAAACGTAAATAATACCAGTTTTGCTTGAGTCCCTTTGGTTAAATTCTTCATGAGAGCCTTTTAAAATATATGCTTGTTAACGATAATTTTTAAATAATTATTTATGGTACTTTTTATTCCCGTTTTCGATGCGTTATAGATAGGCTACTCCTTCACTAAACTGGTGATTGGGACAGTTTGTATTTTGGGATTATCAGAAATAACTGAGGTGTAAGTGGCATCATCTAAACGAGGCGGGCGCATAAAGCTTATACCAACAAACATAAGTACTGGCAGGGAGCCAATGATTAAAAATGGTAGAATAAAGCTACCTGTCATGTCACCTAAGTATCCACAAAGTATGGGAGCGGCAGATGCGAATGTAGCGACTACGTTCATCAGTGAATACAAAGGTAAATAAGGACCAGTACCGAAATACCGAACTAGTAACACAGTACAAGATAAAAAAGTCAGGCCGAAACCACTGCCGATAGCAAATGAATAAAATCCAATAGTAGGGAGTGACTGACCAAAACTTAGAACTAGCATGCCGAGCGCCAATAACATTAAGGCAATTAGCAACATCACTTTAGCGTCAAAGTATTCGCCTATAAAGCCGCCAACAATTCTGGAAATGGCATTACATAAAGCTACCGCTGAAAGTAGGGTAGTGGCTTGCGCAAATGAGATACCTATTTCTGTTAAGTGGGTGACCGAGAAACTATTGACTCCAATCATCACAAACAACACAGTGGTATAGGTTGCCATTAACAACAAGTATTGAGGGGTTTTTACGGCGCGTTTAAAGGTCCAAACTTGCTCTGTTTCGTAGACCCGTTTTTTAACTTGATCTGCTTTTTCATGCTTGGGTGGCTGTTTTAAACGTTCAGTGTCTGTAAACAGTAGCGCTAATAAAATTAAGCTTACCGAAATTGTAACGGCGGTCAACATGACCATCCAATGAAAACGCCAGTTACCTAAAACATCAGTTGCTAACCAAACTGTGATAGGCCCAATAACACCTCCTAAGCCGCCAACTGTGTAATAGATACCAAATGCTGTGGAATGTTTTTTGAAAAAATGGGTAATAACGTAAGTACCGGGTACGGTACCTACAAAACTGTAACCTGTGCCGATTAATATGCAGCCAGCAAAGTAAGACATAGGCATTTGGGTCAAAAACAGTGTTATAAATCCTGTACCTAAGATAATTAGCCCAATAAATAAAGTGTACGGTAAACCCAATTTTCTAATGGTTACCGATGGTAAATAGCTACTCAGACCACAAGCTATCCCTAAACAAGTGAATCCAAAACCTGCTGTGGTCCAGTCCCAAGCTAATTCACCGAGCATTGCCGGTATAACAACCCCAAGGGAGCTAAATGTAGCTGCAGTAATAACAAAGAAGCATAGGCTGAATGTACTTAAAATAAACCAAGCTTGCTTATCTGCGCTGATTTTAGGCATTTGAAAAAATCCTTGTGGTTAAATATCGGATACAAATGGGATGTTTGTTAGGAATCATCTCAGGTCATACATTAGTATTTGCGTAGTCGATAAATTTGTTGTTATCTGTATGAATAATTGACCTATTGTGCATAGGCTTTAACTATTTTTTAACAAAGATTTCGTGGTGTTAGTGCTCTCAATATTAGAGCTTATACATCAGTAATTCTAAATAAAAACATTCACTGAAAGTCGGCTGAGACATCGAAAATAGCGAAGATATTACAGTGGACTAAAAACTTGATTTAAGATTTATTTTTCAGAATCAGGTTCACCATTATCGAAAACGCTTCGTGGTATTTTTACATGTACTCCTTGAACTGTATCAACGACTTGTGTCACAGCAAAATCACTGCTGACACTCATTAATGAATACGCATCATCTCTAGATAAACCTCGGTGATCGGTAAGTAACTCCAGCATATCCAGAGAGGCATTTTTCATTGCTACGTTTAAATCTTCATCAAATCCATGAACAATAAAATAGTCAGGGGTTTCTAATAAAGGTGAAGGAAATTTGAAATCCTTACGTAGAATGATTTGCATAGTGACGTCAAGTGATGCCTCAATAGCCGTGCCACTAATTTCGCCATCTCCTTGTGATATGTGAGGGTCACCAATACTAAATAAACCACCTTCAACCTGCACTGGATAATACATGGTTGAACCAGTTCCAATTCTCCAGTTATCAATATTGCCACCATGTTTACCAGGAGGAATTGTACTGACTCGGCCAGCAACATCTGGTGCTACACCAGCTGTACCTAAATGAGGACGGACCGGAATACGAACGCCATTTAATGTTTTTTCGCGTTCACATTCTGGGCAATGAGTGATAGTGCCAGGTGTTTCATATTTACCCTTAAAGTCATATGCATAATGACCATGAGCTTGCATGCTTGCCATATCTAGACGATAAATTGTGACTCGTTCTTTTTGTTTAAACTCGTCATATAAATGCCCCCAGTTAGCCGCCAAATTAGAACCATATGAAAATCGCGGCCTCATGTTTAAATATCGTACTTCAAGTACATCACCTGGTTGTGCTCCTTCTACATAGATAGGTCCAGTCATTAAATGTACACCTGGGTTTCTATCTGCTTCAGGAACACCGGCCCATATAGCTTTAAGTGCATCATCCATCATTAGTTCTGGTGCATCTCCTGCATGATGAGTGATGGCTTCTGCTTGAATAATGTCGCCACTTTTAACTTTAATTGATGGTGCTTCTGTGGCTGAAAAATAACCCCAATGGCAGTTCTCAACTGTTGCTTTCAAGACATGTAAATTTGAAGGGTGCTTACGTTCAGCTTCGGTTAAATCATCAGTTTTTAGCAACGACATATATGTATCCTTATTATAGATTTAGCAAACGCAGATCCTACATGGCTACGTTTCTCTATATGAAGGTTACTGACTACTCGCATTCAATTCTTGCGTTTTTACGCCTCAATAATTGTCTTAATACCCCTTAACTAAAAATTATAGATGTCATATCTAATGATCCGTATTCGGCGTAAGTTGTTTCAAGCCTACAGTCATCATCAGTTAATCTAGCACCTAATACATATAGTAAAGGAATGAAATGATCTGGATGAGGAACAGACATTTTGGCTTCGGCACCAAAATCGAGGTAGTTAATGACATTTTCTGGAGTGTTAGTCGACACAGCATCACGAATGTAGTCACCGAAACGTTGCGCCCAATTAAAAGTCATGTTGCGTTTATTCCAATTCATTACCCCTAAATTATGTACTATATTTCCGCTACCTATGACCCAATAACCTTGTTTTCTTAATTCTGCAAGTTTTTGCCCTACTCGAAAATGGAATGCCATATCTTTAGTATTGTTTATAGAGAGTTGTACAACGGGCACATCCGCCTTAGGGAATACGTTTGCTAATACACACCAAGTGCCATGATCAAAGCCCCAAGTACTATCGAGTTGTGCATTTTCTTCAGCTAATATTACACTCAGTTTTGAAGCAAGTACTAGGCTGCCAGGGGCAGGGTATTGCATTTCATACATGGCTTTAGGAAATCCACCAAAGTCATGAATCGTTTTCGGGCTTTCCATAGAAGTAATAGCGGTGTTTGATGTATACCAATGAGCTGATACGCAGATTATACCTTTTGGCTTCGGTAATTCTTTTCCTAGCTGCTGCCACATTCGGGTTGCAGTATTGTCTTCTAGTATATTCCCTGGACTACCATGACCAAAAAAAATGGCTGGCATAGCATTTTCATTTAATAAACTCATTCTTGCTCGCTCCTTCAGTTAATCTATCTCAAGATAATAATTTTTATTTTGCAACCTATATTATAAAAACGCTTCATAGCTATATCTTGTACTAAACCGTCAACATAATTGAATTAAAGCGTCGATATACCAAATTGATACAAGCTTTTGTGCAGAAACTGGCAAGATTTGAAACTTTTCATCACGTAGATTTAATATCACTTAGAAAGTTTGTAGAAATAACTAATTTAAAGGTAGTAGTCGCATTATGAAAATAGGCATTATTTGTGGTAGTCAGCGCAGTAAATCACAAACTGCTAAGGTGGGGGTGTTTATTCAAGAGCAATTAGAAGCACAAGGTGTTGATACATTTGTTCTTGATTTAGGGAGTACGCCTTTACCGAGTTTTGATGACAGCTTCTGGTATGAACCTCAAGGTAAACTTCAGGAAATTTGGAAACCTATATCGGAACAACTTAAAACATGTATTGGTTTCATCGTTATTACACCAGATTGGCACGGTATGGTACCGAGTTGTCTAAAGAACTTCTTTCTTTATACTGATGTCAATGAAATGGCTAATAAACCCGGATTAATTATTGCAATTTCGGCGTCCGTCGGTGGGTATTTACCTATCGCAGAATTACGTATCAGCAGCACAAAAAACAACCGGTTATGCTGGATCCCTGATCATTTAATTGTTCGAAATATTAAGCAGTGCTTCAATCAGAAAGAGGTATCTGAAGATTCCGATGATATATATATCCGAGCTAGATTACAGCACTCCTTAGCTATCCTATTAGAATACTCAAAAGCGTTGAATTCGGTGAGAGAAAGTGGGGTAACTAATTATAGTACCTATAAGTTTGGCATGTAATTCTATTATAGAAAATAATTTGCCCAATATAATTCAATTAAAATGAACCTAAAAGATAGTAAGAGGGATAAATGAATAACAAATTGCAAATAAAAGCGGTGACCCCAAATATTGGTGCTGAAATTTCAAATGTCGATTTAACTCAAGAGTTGTCAGAAGACATACGTGGTCAACTGTTCGATGCGATTATGGAATATCAGGTCATTTTTTTTCGTGACCAGCTTATTAATCATGAACAACATAAAGCAGTGGGCCGTATATTTGGTGACTTAATCATTCATCCAGGCGCACCTGGTATTGATGGCCATGAAGATATTGTGGCGATACATGCAGATAAAGACTCTAAATATATTGCAGGTGATAATTGGCACACTGATTTGAGCTGTAATATGGAGCCACCGATGGGGTCAATGTTGTATCTACATACTTTGCCTGATGTAGGAGGAGACACCATGTTTTCATCTATGTATGCAGCATATGATGCACTATCACCAGCGATGCAAGAATATTTGTCTGGTCTTGAGGCAGAACATGATGCAAACCATGTGTATCACGCTATTTACGGTGATTATGACAAAACCTACCCATGTAATGTACATCCTGTTATTCGTACTCATCCTGTAACGGGGAAAAAGTCTATTTACGTTAATGCATCATATACAACACGTATAATGGGCGTCTCAAAAACTGAAAGTGCAGGCATATTATCAATGCTTTATAATCATGTTAAGGACCCCAACTTTCAAGTACGTTTCACTTGGCAGCCACATTCTATTGCCATTTGGGACAACCGTTGTACCCAACATTTTGCAGTTTGGGATTACTTTCCGCAAACTCGATCGGGTTACAGGGTAACGATGGCAGGTGAAAAACCTGTTTAATTGTAAAAATCAAATCTTAAATATCGGGACTTGTTCCCGAATTCGAGGACGTAGTAAATTTATTTTGCAATTTAGTTTACTCATCATGCAAACCTTCAAAGTCGCTATAGTATCGTTATGATATTGCTCACTTTGGTTAGCCTTTAACGTTTTATATAAACATACACAGATGGTTATAAAGCCATCTTTAAGCAATTGCGCAGTGATGTGGATCAGAGGAAACATTACAAGTGAATGAAATAATTCAATCTTGGCCAATCATAGTAACGTTAATTGGAACTGGCATATTTGCAGGTCTATTAGCAGGGCTTTTTGGTGTAGGGGGAGGAATTGTGA
>TARA_R110002153_G_scaffold223504_2_pt1 | contig 25170 bp, 20 predicted proteins | sample TARA_R110002153 | Tara Oceans TARA_R110002153 (sample SAMEA4398193) | marine metagenome | biome: Polar Biome; feature: [SRF] surface water layer (ENVO:00010504); material: water (ENVO:00002006), including particulate matter (ENVO:01000060) such as... | depth 5 m | reverse complement strand
ATGGTTGTTTAATTGCCGCTTTAGTCGACGGTCAGATCCAGCCTGAGACAGGCGAGGAGGATGAATTGTTAGCTGCTGCATTTGGCAAAAAAGAGCCAGAAGGTGCTGCTGAAAAAGCTTGGGTAAAATATCAAAAACGTATTAACCGCCCCAAATTGGGTAGCGTTTATGGGAATCATCGTCCAGTAGTGGTGGAGGACGATAGTGAAGATGACGAGACTATCGAGCAAGATGATTTGGAAGTTGAAATTGATGACTAAGAGATAGTTGTTAATAAAATGTTATATTCATCCTAAGAAACCGCATTAAATACCATCAAGTTAGATGTTTTATCCTAATATATAGGTATATTGGGATATGTATCTCACTTTTGTCCGTTTTCATGTTTAAATTTCCTAATCGCTCACGTATAGTGCCCGTTCATTTTTAATTAATATATTTCTGGAGTGATTCTGATGGAGATGATGTCAGGCGCCGCAATGGTTGTGCGAACGCTAAAAGATATAGGGGTAAAACATGTGTTCGGGTATCCAGGCGGTGCCGTACTGGATATTTATGATGCGTTATATGCACAAGAAGATGTCGAACATGTCCTCGTCCGTCACGAACAAGCTGCAGCTCATATGGCGGATGGTTACGCCAGATCAACGGGTAAAACAGGTACTGTCTTAGTCACATCTGGTCCGGGTGCCACTAATACCATAACGGGTATTGCTACCGCGTTTATGGATTCTATTCCTATGGTGGTGTTATCTGGTCAAGTGCCTTCTAAACATATAGGTGAAGACGCATTTCAAGAAACAGACATGGTGGGTTGTTCAAGGCCAATCGTTAAACATAGTTTTCTGGTTAAACGTGCGGTAGATATTCCTGAAGCCATTGCCAAGGCTTATTACATTGCTAATACAGGTCGCCCTGGCCCAGTGGTAGTGGATTTACCTAAAGATATAGTGAATGTTCTAGAAGAACATCCTTATCAATTCCCTGATGATGTCACTATGCGTTCGTATAACCCTACGCTAAAAGGGCATAACAAGCAGATTAAAAAAGCGGTCAAAACTTTGCTAGAAGCAAAGCGACCCATTCTCTACGTTGGTGGTGGTGCAGTCACTGCCGAAGCTAGTGAGCTAGTTACTGAGATAGCTGAAAAACTAAATGCCCCCGTTACCTCTACATTGATGGGGTTAGGAGCCTTTTCCTCTTTACACGAGCAGTTTGTGGGCATGTTAGGTATGCACGGCAGGTTAGAAGCGAATAAAGCTATGCATAATGCCGATTGTATTTTGGCTTTAGGTGCACGCTTTGATGATCGTGTGACCAATAATGTAGATAAATTCTGCCCTCATGCAACCATTATTCATGTTGATATTGATCCCGCATCTATTTCTAAAATTGTTGGGGCACATGTTCCTGTAGTGGGTAGTGTTGACGAAGTTGCAAAACAACTGCTCAAAGAGATGGGTAAAATTGATGCTAAGGCTCAAAAAGCGAAAGTTGCCGATTGGTGGGAACAGATAACCCAGTGGCGTTCTCGTAAATGTTTAGATTATAAAAAAGACAAAAATTTAATTAAACCACAAGAAGTGATCGAGTCTTTATATAAACATACTAATGGCGATGCGTATGTTAGTTCCGATGTAGGACAGCACCAAATGTTTGCCGCCCTTTATTATCCTTTTGCTAAACCTAGACGTTGGATCAATTCAGGTGGTTTAGGGACAATGGGATTTGGATTACCGGCAGCTATGGGTGTGCAAATGGCGCATCCAGAAGCAGTGTCTACTGTTGTTACTGGTGATGGCAGTATTCAAATGAATATTCAAGAGCTGGCCACTTGTATGCAATATAATTTACCTATCAAGATCATCTCTTTGAACAACCGTGCATTAGGCATGGTGCGCCAATGGCAAGATATGAACTATAAAGGTCGTTATTCTCACTCCTATATGGATTCCATGCCTGACTTTGTTAAGTTAGCAGAAGCTTATGGGCATATTGGGATCAGGGTGACTAAGCCGGAAGAGTTAGATGAAGCCATGGCCAGATGTTTTGCCGCCAAAGATAGATTAGTATTTATGGACATAGAAATAGATCAAAACGAACACGTTTATCCCATGCAAATTAAATTTGGTGCTATGGATGATATGCGTTTAAGTAAAACGGAGCGCACATAATGAGAAGAATTATTTCTGTATTAATGGAAAATGCTCCGGGTTCGTTGTCACGTATAGTGGGAGTATTCTCGCAGCGTGGATTTAATGTGGATTCTTTGTGTGTGGCCCCAACAGATGACAAAAGTTTGTCACGTTTGACTATTGTTACTCATGGCGATGATAAAGTTATTGAACAGATCACCAAACAAGTCAACAAGTTGATCGATGTCTTAAAAGTGACTGATTTAACAGATGGTCACCACGTAGAACGAGAGTTAATGCTGGTGAAAGTAGCGACCCGCAGTGAACTTATTCGTGCAGAGGTCAAACGTAATGTTGATATCTTCAGGGCGCAAATTGTTGACGTAGATGCCAATAACTACACAATTCAAGTGACAGGTACTAGTGACAAGCTAGATGCTTTTGCACATGCATTGAGTCAAAGCACAGAGATTATTGAAGCTTCGAGAACTGGTGTATGTGGATTAGCCAGAGGTGAAAAAGCGCTACGTCCTTGAAAGTAATGTTTAATTTTAATAAAAAAGCCCTTACGGGCTTTTTTTGTAAGTAACTTTCAAAAATAGTTTAAATTATTGCCTGTTAGAAGCGAAAATGTATGTTTTGTTACTTGTTTTTGTAATTAAATTACATGGCGTGCTATACCTAGTTAATATATTAACATTCACTAATGACATATAAATTAAAATTATATTGTTTTAAAACAATGCCTTATTTTATTTCTCTGCTACCTTCCGTGTTCTTTACAATTAATTAATCAAATGTGATCAGAAAAAAAACAACATATTTTTGTAATTTAATTACTATTAGTTTCATCAGGTTGAGGCAACAAACTCACCGTCCATTTTTAACTAATTTAAATTACTGAGGTGTTATTTTGAAAAAATTACTATTAACGACTATATGTGCCGCAACATTATCATTCAACGCAAGCGCATCATTAAGAAGTGCTGACAACTTTAAGTTTGTTGGTGACACTCAATATGCTGAACTATGTCAAGCAGCTGCTACTAACGATTTAGGTTTATTCAAAAAGAACGTTAGGCAACATGGTTTTCGTTTAAGCGTTAGCAAAAGCAAAATGTTAATGCTTTTAACCAGTGCAGATAGTTTCGAATGTGCCGGTCAAAGTTTAGTTGAATTTTCTGAATCACGCGGCTCACAAGATGTGGCTAATTATTTAACAGGCGTTGACGCTAAAGTTGAAACAGCATCAACTGGTAAATATAAATTTGTAGGTGACACAAATTATAAGAACTTTTGTAAATCTGCGATAACAAATAATGTTGGTTTGTTTAAACGCGCTGTAAGCAGCCAAGTTGGTCGCATAGGTTTGACTAGGAAAGAAGTGATGGATAAAGTTTTAGATGCCGAAAACGTGACATGTGCTGGAGAAAGCTTGGGCGAATTCTTTGAATCACGTGATGCGTCTAAAGTAATAAGCTACATAACAGAAAAATCTGCAGAGTAGACAAAACTGTTAGAAAATTAAGCGTTATTTAAAAAGCAAACAGTGAAGGCTGTTTGCTTTTTTGTGGTTTGATAATACTTAATTTGAGTTGGGAGTAACCTGCCCCCTGGTTAACTACCAAACAAGTTCTGCAAAGTGCTGCCGGCACATCGATTCGTACCTATCATTTCCGCCTACTTCTACCTGTTCGCCTTCTTTAACGACTTGTCCATTCTCATCTATCCGAACCACAAATGTCGCTTTTCGACCACAATGGCAAATGGTTTTTAACTCTATCATTTTGTCAGCCCAGGCCAAAAGATAACGACTGCCTTCAAAAGTTTCTGCTAAAAAGTCAGTGCGTAGACCATATGCCAATACAGGTATATTGAGGTTGTCTACAACATAAATTAGCTGTTGGACTTGTTGCTTAGTTAAAAACTGCGCTTCATCAATAAACAAACAATCTACTTTACCCTTTGCTAATAGGGCTTCTACGGCCGATTGCATATTAGTTTCTGGAGTAAAAAGATGCGCTGCAGACTCAAGTCCTATTCTAGAAGCGACTTTGCCTATTCCAAATCTATTATCTAAGGCGGCAGTGAAAATTTCAGCATTCATACCTCTTTCGGCATAGTTATAGGCAGATTGAAGCAAAGAAGTGGATTTTCCAGCGTTCATCGCCGAATAATAAAAGTAGAGTTGCGCCATAAAAATGTTATCTCATTAAAAAAGCCGTTATTTTGCCCTGATTAGAGACAAATTAAAATCATCAATGGAAAGTCAGGGCACGTTTACGAAAAAATACTAGTGATGGGGTTTTGCCAAACAATTAAGTCTTCATTTTTCATTGGTTTGGCAAAATAATATCCTTGCAGGTAATCAACACCCATGGCTGACAGGGCAGCGGCTTGATCTTTTGTTTCTACTCCTTCAGCAATAGTTTTGTAATGTAATTCGCGGGCGATAAATAGGGTGGCTCTAATAATAGCTTCGCCTTTTCCCTCTATGTTATCTACAAATGACTTATCTATTTTTACATAATTAACCGGCAAAGATTGGAGCTGCGATAATGATGAATAACCAGTACCAAAGTCATCGATTGATATGTCTATATTGCGTGCTTGAATTTGTTCTAATTGTTGGCGAACTTTGACTTTGTTTTCAACAAAAGTGGACTCAGTTACTTCTAAATGTAGCCGTTCAGGTGCCAGTCCGCTGCTGCGAAGGCAGTTATCCAACAATCTAATAAAGCCATCATCCATTAACTGAATAACCGATACGTTAACCGATACCGCGGCTTGTTGATTGAATTGCCAATGATTAGCATCCATGCAGGCACGGTTTAAGACCCATGCTCCTATTTCTTTAATTAGGCCAGACTTTTCGGCTAAAGGAATAAAAACATCAGGGCCAATAAGCTTGCCGTTAAAATTCCATCTCAATAAGGCTTCAAATGCAAAAGGTACATTATCTTTTGCTGTCAGGATTGGCTGGTAACATAAATAGAATTGCTTTCTCTCTATTGCATGTTGCAGGCCTTCTAATATCATTTGTGATGCAGTAATTTTTTCTTTCAAATCATTGGAAAACAAACGAGGGCGTTTTTTACCAGAGCGTTTTTGCTCACACATGGTTAAGTCAGCGAGTTGAATCAGTTCAGTTGCTGACAAACTATGTGCTGGGGCCATTGCTATGCCGATAGATGCTGATAGGTGCAATTCGTTACCATGTACATAAATGGGTTGGGCAATGCTAGTAGCGATAGCTTTAGCAATAGACATAGCCGAGTCTTGATCGCTGTATGGTAAAGCCACTAAAAATTCATCACCATTCCATCGCCCGGCACTGTTATTTTCTGAAAAAGCTGAGATCCTTTGGGTGACTTGCACTAACACACTATCACCGACAATATGGCCCATAGTGTCGTTAATTTTCTTAAAACCATTTAGGTCAATAAACAATAACGCCAAAGGGCTATCATTGACAATTGACAGTTCTATCAAGGCTTCAAGGCTAGAAGTAAAGGCTTTACGATTGATTAATTGAGTTAAGGGATCAACGTTGCTGAGGCGGTATATTTCCTCGGTTCGTCGTTTGACTTCGTCTTCTAAATTAATATTAACTAGGCTTAGCTCACTCGAGGTGACTTCTAATTCTTGATTTGTCTGGGCAACAAGATTTTTCTCGTGTTCCATTTCTCTAACAAGCATCTCATTGAGGTTTTTTTGGTAGATAGCGCCTGACGTAAAGCGCGTCGCTCTAATGCAAGTGAACACCATACCCAAGGCAAAGGTTAACCCCAGTATGCCAAGTGCTTGTCTGTGTGCTATCTCTGAAAATAACCCCATTACAGAGATAGGAACCAATAAAATCATTGAGTAACTGATAGCGATAAAGCGGCTAGCAGCTAAAAAAGAGGCAGAACTGCCTGCCAATGAGCATATTATTAAAATCGGGAATAGTAGGTCAACATTATTAGCTGGGCTAAAATAAATCACCACATATAAAGACCAAGCAATAGCTGTAGCAATACAGCCAGTAGCATAACGTTGTATACCCAATAAGCCTGAAGAGAGTGATTTGCTACTTTTTATGTTCCAATGTGCTAAATCGCACAGCCGCAGCAGCAATATTGCGTTGATGGAAAACCACCAAGTTAGCTGATATGAATTGCTACTTACATCGCTAAATCCAAATATCATTATACTGCTAGCTAGGGCACTAATGAGGATCCCCGAAGAGCCATTATCATACAACAATTTAGCGGCATCTAAGTTAGAGGCCTTCTGGATAGCTATGTCGGTTTTGATATAATCATACCTTATGAAAATCGAACCACTAATGATAACACTTAAGATATAAAATTTAGGGTGTCATTGATATCATAAAGAACATTTTAATATTATTCATAAATTAATCTAGTTTAATTTATAGAATGGTCTTACAGACGAAGATTTTTTGTAGGATCTGTTTCCTTTAATTGAACCAGTACTATGAACAGTGACATCGATAGTGAGTTTATATTAAGGGTAATTGAAAAAGTTATTCTGCAGGCATTAAAATTGTTTTAAAATACGCGGATCGTAATCATCTGCATTTAGCGTTAAATTAAACTTGGCGGCTATGTTATCAAGCTCTGTTTGTTGAATAACTAACTCATCCATAACTATAGTGTTATCGTCTAGTTGCCACAATAAGCGAGAACCTGCATAACTAAAATGAATGGCCAATAACGCGTCGGCGTTTCCTTCGCGACTAGCCGCTTTGAGCTTAGGCATTTTGCGGTTTATTTTATTAAGGCATTGTTTCAGCTCCCATACGTATACAACTTCGGTCATAAAGTTGTGAGTACGGTATTTGTTAAGTAACCAAGCAATAGCCACACTGGCAATAACAACACCTAATAAGTTCCAATTAAAATGGCTGCCACTTTCATCAGGAAATAAAGCAATAAGTGTCTGAGAGATAGCTAAGCTGCCTATTACCAAAGCTGCAATACATCCAACTATTACCAGGTTTAAGTGCCGACGATAACGTACTTTATTAATTTTAATGAGTTGCATGTTTTCCTAAAGATAAAATTATAAATTGATAATATTCAAAGGCCGATAGTATAGACTTTGGAAACTAAAATTGCAGGGCTAGGTATCTGTGGATACTGTCCTCACATTAAATTAGTACTCTAATAAAGTCGCCACTTTCTATCATAATGGCACTAATTCACGTAATAGTTCTATCATCGCCTATCAACAAACACCCATTTATGTAAGATTTCTGCTAATTGTTCAGATAAAAAAGGTTTCGATAAGTAGTCGTTCATTCCTGCTTCGAAGCATTTAATATCGTCACCTTTCATTGCATTGGCAGTTAATGCAATTATTGGGATGTTTTTATCAAACTGCTGATGTTCGGTAGCGCGAATGTGTCTGGTTGCATCATAACCATTCATTAATGGCATTTGACAATCCATTAAAATTAAATCAAATGATCCGTTATGGTTACTGAGCATATTTAGCGCTTCTTGACCATTTCCCGCAAGGTGGTAATCACAATCTAGTGATTTCAGCATTTCTATAACAATTTGCTGATTAATATAGTTATCTTCAACGATCAATATATTAGGTTTTTTGTGAGCGGATATCTCCAGCGGATTAGCTTGGCGTAATTCCCGTTGACGAACTGTGGCCTGAGTATATTGTGGTTTAATGAGTACAGAAATCAAGGAGTCGGGTTTAAATGGTTTGCCAAGATATCCACTGATTTTTATTTCTGGGGTTTGACTATTATTGACTGCCGCAACTTGCGCGGTCATTAAAATTATTTCTAATTTAGAAAAACGTTTATCCGCCCGTATTGCTTTACTTAGCTCTATGCCATCCATACCCAATAGCGCTAATTCAATCAATATATAATCGAAAGATTGTTGAGAATCGTAAGCATGTCTTAAAGCCTTGATAGCTTCTGGCGCGTTACTCGCACCTACTACTTCTATATCCCCCTGCGTTAGAATATTCAGTACTGACTGTCTTACACTGTTGTGAGAATCTACAACAAGTAGCTTTTTCAATCGTAAAGGGGCAAGCATAGCCTGAGTTGTTGGGGCTGTTGATTGACTAGAGGGTTCAGATTTTACGGTAAAGCAAAAAGTAGAACCTTGCTGCCAAACACTTAGCACAGAAATTTGTCCACCCATTCTCTCAGTTAACTGTTTACTAATGGCCAAACCTAAACCAGTTCCACCATGTTGACGAGTATTTGAACTATCAACCTGCATAAATTGAGTGAACAACTGTGTCTGTTTGTCTTCGGCTATGCCTTCGCCAGTATCAATAACAGTAAATTTTATTAATGCGTTGTTAGTGCTCTCGACCCTTAATATAACCTCGCCTTTTTCTGTAAACTTAATCGCGTTACTCAATAAGTTATTCAAAACTTGTTTTACTCTGTGCGGATCTATTTTTATCCATCGAGGCAATGCTGGAGCAATATCCAATACTAGTTCAAGATGTTTATCTTGGGCTCGGGCTGCCATAGAGTCAATTATGTCGCCTAATAATGCATATAAATTAATGTCCTGTATTTCAATATCGAGTTTGCCAGCTTCAATTTTTGAAAAGTCTAAAATATCATTAATTAAGTGCAGCAATGAATGGCTACTCATTTTGACGAGTTGTGCAAAGTGGCGTTGTTTTTCGTCAAGATTTGAATTCAAAAGTAAATCGTTCATACCTAATATGCCATTTATAGGTGTACGAATTTCATGACTCATATTTGCTAAAAATTCACTTTTTGCTCGACTTGCCTCTTTAGCTTGTTCTTCTGCATGTTTAAGCTCGGTGATATCTTGAAAAGCTCCTCTAAGAGACGTTGCCACCCCGTTAGTAAACTCAGCATAACCCACAGAACGCACCCAAATATTATTGCCTTTGGCTGTGGTAAAAGCAGTTTGGATGTCCCATGGAGTGCCGTCTTTTATTGCTAAGGCAATCGCCTGTTCAATTTTAGGTCTCGATTCAGGTGCATAAAAGTTAATGGCGTTTTCTAGGTCAATCACTGAACCAATGGGTAATTCGTGAATGTTATACACAACATCAGACCAAATAACCTGATTGCTTAATAAATCAAGTTGCCAACCTCCAAGTTTTGCCATGTCTCCGGTGCGTTCTAATAGCTCTTGTTGTAACAGTCGCTCTTGCTCAAGCCTTTTTACTTCCGTGATGTCGGTTTGAATGGCCATAAATCCAATGAGCTGCTTTTTCTCATGTAACGGCTTACAATTAATTCGCAACCAATAAGGGCTACCATTTTTATGGTAATTTAATATCTCTGCGTTAAATCCTTGTTTGTTTGTCAGTGCAGCGCGGATATTTTTTATTGTTTGAGGGGCAGTATCTACACCCTGTAATATAGAACCGGGAGTAAAACCTTTAACTTCGTCCAATCGGTATCCACTGATTTGAGTAAACATCTTATTAACCCAAGTGATTTTGCCTTGTTCATCTGTCAAAACGACTGCGTTAATTGTTTCTTCAGCAACTTTTGCAAGCACTTGATTACTTTTTAGGCTTTGTTTTAGGTTTTCTTGAACGATAAAGTTTTCAGTCATATCGTAGTTAACACCTATGACTTTAAATACTTTACCTGTGTTATCACACACCGCGTGTCCATAAGCTTTTAAATAACGTATTTGCTTATCTGGCGTTAGTATCCTGAAGGTGGCATCAAATTTTTTATTTTCTTGTGTGGTTCGTTGTAATGCCTTAAATATCTCTTCTTTATCGTCTGGGTGCACTGCATCTCGCCACTCAGAGGCCGTGCCACTAAAGGTGCTGGGATCATGTTGATAGAGCAAAAACATTTGTTCGTCCCAAATGAGTTGTTCGGTTTCAACGTTAAATTCCCATACGCCTACTTGTGATGCCTCTTTGGCGATCATCAGGCGCTCGTTACTATTATTTAGTTGCTCTTGAGTACGTTTTAATTTTGATGATTCAGATATAGTCGCTATAACTGAATTTTGTTGGTTATTTGGTGATGGCTTTAAATTGATTGTCACACAAATTTCTTGGCCGTTTTTATGTAACCCAGGAAATGCTTCATTCTCTCTATTGGTGCGTTCTCGGTCGTTATTAAGAAATTGTTCCAGGTGTTTTTGGTACCCTTGATTAACTCTGTCGGGCACTAAATCATCGAAACACATTTGTTTGAGTTCTGTCAGTGTATAGCCAAAAATATCTACGGCAGCTTGGTTGGCAAAAAGAATATTGCCCTTTACAGAAATTTCAAAAACCGCACTGGATACTGAATCTAAAATAGCTTGTAATCGCTGCATTTCTTCGAGCGTTTGGTCATTTGATATTGCTGTTTTGTTATATTCCATGACATCTCCCATCTGCTGCAAATTGTCTTTACAGGGGTAAAGACAATTCAGCTTAGCATTTTTTTTCATGTTGCCAATTGGCTTTCCGTATTAGAATACAACTAATAAATTAGTCGGAGATCAGTTTGTCAGCAAAAAAAGTAGTCGCTCCTAAGTTTGAAATCGCGTTTTTCCTACCTAAATATTGGTTAACTTGGTTGAGCATTTTAATTCTATATAGCATTTCTTGGTTACCCTACAAAATACAGCAATATATAGGTAAGTTGCTGGGTAAATTACTTAAAGTCGTAGCTAAAAAACGTTATCACATTGCTAAGCGTAACATTGAATTGTGTTTTCCTGATTTGAGTGCACAAGAACAAGCGGCAATGTTAAAGGCGAATTTAGACAATGCTGGTATGGCAATACTTGAAACCGGCATGGGGTGGTGGTGGCCTGCTTGGCGAGTAGATCGTCATGCCGAGTTTGAAGGTTACGAGCATATTGAAGCTATTTTGGCCAAAGGAAAAGGTGTGTTGGCCTACGCTATTCATAATATGAGTCTCGAATTTGCTAGTCGAATATTAGGGCATCAATATCCATCTGTGGTGTTTTACCGCAAGCACAATAATCGGTTAATGGAATATATGCAGTATTATGGGCGTAATCGAGCCAATAAATATATGATAAACAAACGTAACGTAAGGGGGTTGATCCATGCGTTAGATGACGGCGAATTGTGTATCTATTTGCCTGACCAAGATTATGGTCGCGCTTTAAGTGAATTCACACCGTTTTTTGCTGTCCCAGAAGTAGCAACAACTAAAGGCTCATTATTATTTGCTAAGCAGGCCAATTGCGAAACAATATTCTTAGTATCCATTAGAACAGATAAGGGTTACAAAATTATTGCATTGCCGGGACTGGAGAACTTCCCCTCAGGTGACGATAAAGATGATGTGACACGTATTAATCAAATGATTGAAAAAATGGTCATGATCGCACCAGAACAATATTTGTGGATGCATAAGCGTTTTAAGACCAGACCTAATGCTGATGATCCTTCTTTATATGACTGATATGTTTGCAGGTAACACTGAGGTTCAACAATAGTTAAAATGTGTAATGAAAAAAACTAAACAGGTTTCTAATTCTTTATTTTGGTTGAAGCATATAATGCTGGCACTGATGATCATTGTGATTGCGGCTGTAGTTATTATTATGCAACAAAGCAACGAATCGGCTGTACTACCAGAAGGTAACTCAGGCAAAAAAAGTATATCAAGTAATATGAGTAATTTTTATGCGGATTACCGTTTGTCTTCTCGCCATCCTCGCGAAGAAGGACTCGGGGACTTTGTTATGGAGGTGAAAACTTCAGATAAGCCCTTAGGCGAGCGTTTGCAAAAAATGGAAAGCCTACAAAAACCCATATCGGGAAGATGGGTAGGTGAGCACAAACATCGTACATTCAAGGCCGGAAGTACACTTCGAAGTGCGATTACCGATTATGCTCAGTCAGAGGGCATGCAGGTAATTTGGGAGCTTGATCAAGACTTTATTGTCAAACACCCTTTTCAACTTGATGAATCCATTTTAGGTAGTTTAACCATGATTGCCAACGCCATAGATGCTAACTTTGATGGTGAGGTCAAAGCTTACATGTGTCCTCGACAACGATCTCTGGTTATTACCGCAACAGCAACTGAATATTTAGAAAAACAATGCGCAGAAGCCCGCAGGTAAACTGACTTTTTAAGTTGGGCTATTGCATTTGTTTGACTAAGTATTTGTGCCAAATTGCTTTTACCTTTGTTTGCAGATCAAGCAGTGATGGATTGATTTCCGCTAACTCACCATTTTGTAAGGCTAGTCGATGGGCATAGTTGCGATATTCCAAATATGCTTGGTTGAGGGTATCCGCTTCAGCTTTAGTAATAAGAGATAACTTTGCTAAGTCAGCTAAAATTCTCACATTGTCAGGCCACTTGGCTAAATTTGGAAAAGAACTGGTGTGGGCCAGCAACATAAACTGCACAATAAACTCTATGTCTGCTATACCGCCAGCGTCTTGTTTTAAATCAATATTGTGAGCATCTCCTTTAGCTAAATGGTCACGCATTTTTTCTCGCATTGAGACCACTTCTGCTGCCAATTCCAACATATTTCTTGGTTTTGAAAGCACCGCTAACCGCACAGCACTAAATCGTTGTTGCAATTCACCACAGCCTGTTATAAATCTTGCTCTACCTAATGCCTGATGCTCCCATGTCCAAGCGTTTTCCATTTCATAGGTCGCAAAACCGTGCACATGACATACCAGTAAACCGGCATTACCTGAGGGACGTAATCGCATATCCACATCATAGAGTATGCCTAAGCCCGTTTTAATGGTGAATATATGCAAAATACGCTGGGCAAGTTTGATATAGAAACCACTGGTTCCAATTGGTTTTTTGCCATTAGTGAACTGTTGCCCGTCGCAATTATGTAAAAACACCAAATCTAAGTCTGAGCCATAACCCAACTCCCAGCCTCCAAGTTTGCCAAATCCCAAGATCCCAAACCCTTTATTTTGGATATTTTTAAGGCCTTGGGTTTCACATACGGGCACACCATGTTTGGCAACTATTTGTTGCCATGCGATGTCAACAACTTGGACAATTATAGCTTCGGCCAGATACGTTAAATGGTCACTGACTTGCATAACTGGCAAAGCATTGGAAATATCGGAAGCCGCGATTTTTAATTGTTGACTGAGTTTAAACTGTCGCAAGGTTTCTATTTGCAGTTCTAAATCTTCAGGCTCTACGCGCAGTAACGCTTGGCGTAGTTCATCAGCATATTGATTAAAGGCCACTGGTTGATATAGTGAAATGGGATTAAGTAGCTCATCTAATAACAGCGGAAAACGCGCAATTTGTTCTGTCACCCAAGGACTCGCCGCGCATAATTTAACTAAGTGGAACAATGCCGCTTGGTTTTCAAATAATAACTGCAGATAAGCAGTACGCCCCAATATGGCACGTAACACAGTAAATACCCGTCTAAACAACTCGCCGTGATCCTTTGCTGAATAGCTAAGGATTTTATGAATAATCACCGGCATCAGATTATTTAGAGTTGTAAGGCCCCTCTGACCAATTCGTTGGCTAGTTAAATCTTGTTTAAACCCGCTGATTTGTTGGTACACATCTTTGCCAATGGCAATATCTGAAGTGGGTACTTCATCTGCCAAATGCCAATGATTTAGTATACTTTGGGTTTCTTCGGCATCAAGTTGTAACTGCCAAAGATCCTTCGCTCCTTGTAGTTGTTCATCTGCCACATCATCATGTAATGCGGGATCGTCTTTGACCAGTAACGAAAACTGCTGGTGGATTAAACCGCAGTGCTGAGCCAACTGTTGCATAAAATCTTCATAATCATTGATGCCTAACACAGTTAATAGTCGTTTTTGGTCCGTGTCATTGTTGGGTAAAACTTGTGTTTGTTTGTCGGCAAACTGTTGTAAACAATGCTCTATTTTTCGCAGCCATAAATAACTCTGTAGTAAATCTTTGGCGCTTTGGGCGGGTAATATTTGTAAATTGACTAGCTCTGATAGGGCTAATTGTAGGCTCTGAACCTTCAGACTTGGTTCTCGTCCACCGTTTATTAATTGCAAACTTTGTACTACGAATTCTGCTTCCCTGATCCCACCTTCACCTAATTTAATATTGTTGGTTAAGCCACGTCTGCGCACTTCTTGTTCAATCATCGATTTCATACTGCGCAGCGACTCAATGGCACTAAAGTCCAGATATCTACGATAAATAAAAGGTTGTAGAATAGCTAATAACTGCTGTGTATACGGGCAAGGTGCATTTAAGATAGATGCCTTTAGCATCGCATAACGTTCCCAGTCTCGGCCTTGTTCTTGGTAATAATCTTCCATAGCATCAAAATGCATCACCAGTGGCCCACTGTCACCAAATGGCCGCAGGCGCATATCCACTCGGTACACTTGACCATCAGCTGTTATTTGATCCAATGCAGTAATTAATTTTTGAGCTACCTTGGTAAAAAACTGCTGATGTTCAATCGACTTTCTTCCGCCTGAAGTGACGCCTTGAGCTGGATATGTGAAAATCAAATCTATATCTGAAGAAAAATTTAGTTCATCTCCACCTAATTTCCCCATACCCAAAATTAACATAGGTTGTGGACCCAACTCACCCTCAGGTAAGCCAAATTGGGGCTGTAAAAATTGATATAACCAACTGTTAGTTTGGGTAATTAGTTGCCGTGCTAAATCAGACACTTGAGCTAATGAATGCTCAATCGATTGCATATTGAGTAAGTCGCGCCAAGCAATCCTCAGCATATGAAAATTTCTAAATTGCCTGAGTTTTTGATGTAAAACTGCTTCACTATCAACCTGAGCCAATAGCTGTACAAGATTGTCTTGGTAATCGACTTGCTCAGTAAACAGTACTTTTTCGAGCAATAACTCAACTAACCAGAGCGGATTTTTTAGACATTGCTCGAAGATAAAATCGCTCAGCGCAAAGGCCGTTTTAATGTGTTCTTCAAACGATTCAAAATGAGCGGAAAATTGTTCATGAGATTGGATTTCTTGCCAGCGCTCGTTACCAAGAGCGATTAATTCTTCAGGCAGTGGTGTTGCGGGGCTATTCTTCATGTTCAATATCCTCATCCTGCAGCATATTTTGTATGGGAGCATCACAAAGGCTGTTGTTGACTAATTTTATTTTGTTGGCTTTATTCAACTTTTTAATCCAAATTTCAAACTTTAATGCCTCTGAATGGCTATTCACCTCACAACTAAACTTCAGCGTGAGTGGGCCTTTGCCTTTTAACGCTTTAGCACATTTAGGACCGCTGGACTGATGTTCCGCAAATCGTCGTTCAATGCTGGTACAAATGCCAGTGTAGTATTGGCTTAATTTGTTTTCGACTATGTAGATGTACCATTGGGACACTGCTTTACCCTAGGATAGTTTTTTAGTTTAGAGGGGAGATTGTACATGATGGGAGAATTTCGACTAGTGGGGCTTATGTCTTAGCGGGTACTTGCATCCTTGCGGTACGACTTTCTTTTGAGTGCAATCATTCCTTCTAGCTAGGTCAATAGAAATCAAAGATTTGATGGATCTTGCAGCGGAAAAATAGAAGATTGCAGCAGTAGCCATTCCCTTAAAACACTCATATTTTCAATATGTATTACACCGTAGGCTGTCCTAATTAGCTGTTCGTTTTGAAGTTTTTTAAGGGCTTTATGAGCCGACAGTACAGTTACACCAAGCCATTGTGCACATTGATTTTGTTTAACTTTTAGAATTTGAGTTTGTTGCTGTTTACTTAATTTAAAGAGTATTTTGGCTAAGCGAGTATGAGTGGGTAGTCGTAACACATCATCTAAATTTTCCAGTGTTTGATGCAGTTTGTTGGCTAAGCTACTCAACAACATTTTTTCCACTTGTGGGTAAGCTTTAATAAACCCATTGTACTGGGCTACATTCATTTGTATTACTTGAGTTTTGTTGTTTGCTTCAGCATTGTGAGTACGCGGTAAATTAGCAAATAAGGTAAATTCACCAAAGGTTTCACCTTTTTCCAAAATGGTGGTCAATTGATAATGACCATCAAGTCCATAATTGCCTACTCTTACTTGGCCTGAGTACACGATTGACAAACCGGGCAATAAGTCTCCTCGATAATGAATCGTTTCATTGTCTTGGTATTCCACGCAACGACCAAAGGTTAAGGCGTTTTCTAATAGGTCTAAATGAATAGTCACAAGCAATCCAATAAAAAACAGAATAAAAATATAGTAGTATATTTTTATTCTAGACGCACCTTGATACATTCCTTATATCGTATAGATCCAACTTTGGCAGTTGTATGAGTTATCAAATCGTTATTTTTCTGGTATTTGTGCTGTTTGCTGTGAAAGAAGCTTTTCACAGTGGCCTTTTTAATAAGGCCACTGAGGAACGGGAAGATGGAATTGTTGAGATAGGCAGTAGCCTATTACTATTTGTTTTCACACAGCCTTTAGTTTTGTTTACGGCTGCTTTTCTAATGAGTATTGTACTTCCACAGTACCAAGGGGCACTCGCCAATACTGCTTTCGGAATACAGATATTATTATTGCTTATTTTTGATGATTTAACTCAGTATTGGTGGCATCGAACATGTCATTCAGTGCGTTGGTTGTACAATTTACATCGTGCTCACCACAATGCGAAATATATGAGCGTTAGGATCGTATTTCGCAATAATCTTTTTTATTACGCCATTATGCCTTCTTTATGGTTTTCTGGGATCCTTATCTACCTTGGTTTAGGTTGGGCCTATGCCATTTACGTTGTGGTAAAATTGTCAGTCATTATTGGTGCCCACGCTGAATGGAAATGGGACAAACCACTTTACGAAAATAAATACACCAGCAAACTCATGTGGCTAGTAGAAAGGTTCATTTCGACTCCCGCTACTCATAGTGCCCATCATGGATATAATGACGAAGACGGTATCACTACCTATAAAGGTAATTATGGAAATTTACTGTTCTTCTGGGATGTGTTGTTTGGTACGGCTAAAATCACTAGAGGTTACCCTAGTCAATATGGTGTAAAAGGCATGCTCAAGGCCGATTGGGCGGAACAAATTTTTTGGCCCATCGCCCCATCTGCCCTTGATAAAAAGAAGCGTATTGCCAAACAAACAGAAAGCTCAATCTAAATGCCAGCTTAAAATGTCTATGCTTTGCAGGTGCTGGTGTTTATCACACAAGTGTGATTTATATACGAGGTAAGTTTACATATAATCCAGTGTACAAGTGTACGCTCAAATTATACACTGCAACTCCTGCTACCTAAGATCATAATCAATGACCTCTACCAACCTTTCTGTTCGTGCATACTCGACTCTTGAAGAATCTTTAAATGCTGCAACCCATGGCTTGGGATTTATTGCTGCCTTTGTTGGTTTGGTACTTATGTTGTTGCGAGTCGATGGCATATACGGGCAAGTGGCTTGTGTGGTCTATGGGTTTTCGATGATGTTGATGTTTCTTTCTTCAACGCTTTATCATGGTGTGAGTCGAGCTGATTTAAAGAAAGTATTAAAGACTATTGACCACAGTGCAATATATATATTGATAGCAGGTACTTACACTCCTTTGATGGTCTTAGCTGTGGGTGGCACAGTGGGCTTAATTGCTATGGTGTTGATCTGGTCTATTGCGATTGCAGGTATTTTGTTTAAGTGTTTTGCCAACAATCGTTTTCCTAAGTTGTCTTTGGTGACGTATTTATTGATGGGCTGGTTGGCGATATTTTTTATCTATCCTTTGTACAATTCTTTGGAAACAACAGGCTTTTATTTACTGCTAGCGGGAGGCCTTTGTTATACTGTGGGTGTGGTATTTTATGCGGCTAAAAAAATCCAGTTTACTCACGCCATTTGGCATCTATTTGTTGCGGCGGGTTGCTTTTGCCATTTTTTGACTATTTATAGTTACGTTATTTAATTGCTATGCCCAAGGCAGATGGCTTAAGCTAGCTTAATCATATTGCTAAAACTCCTAGGATCAAGTGACTTTTTATTATGTATAAAAATTATTACGGACTAACTTCTAAACCCTTCCAATTGACTCCCGATCCTAGCTTCTTTTTTGGTAGTAAATGGCATAAACGTGCCATGTCTTATTTGCAATACGGCTTGTCTCAAGCTGAAGGTTTTATTGTTATCACAGGCGATATAGGTACAGGTAAAACTACCATAGCCAACAGTTTATTAGATAACATGCAGGAAGATATCGTTGCTGCACAAATAGTGTCGCCAAAATTGTCACCTGATGAATTGGTGAAAATGGTCGCCAGCAAATTTAATGTGCCAGTCAAAGGCAGTACCAAGTCTGATATTTTGAATGATCTTGAAGCTTTTTTGATGGGATTGCACAAAGAAGGTAAGCGAGCATTGTTACTGGTTGATGAAGCACAAAACTTACCTTTAGAAACCATTGAAGAATTACGCATGTTGTCTAACTTTCAAGCAGCGGGTAAACCATTGTTGCAAAGCTTCTTGCTGGGGCAGGAAGAGCTACAACCTATTCTTCGTGCGCCAAACATGGAGCAATTTAGACAACGCATTGTGGCGTCTTGCCATTTGGCGCCTTTAACGGATGTGGAGTGCCAAGCCTATATTGAATATCGTATGCAACACGCTGGTTGGGATGGTAGGGCGTTGTTTTCAGCGGGAGCATACGACCGAATTTTCCAATTCACTCATGGAATACCAAGAAAAATTAATACTTTGATGGACAGGATCTTGCTTTTTGGTTTTCTTGAGGAATTAGAAACCTTAGATGAAGAAGCCGTTGAAAACGTGATCAAAGAAGTGTCTGAGGAAATGTTTTTACCTGAGAAACAAGCTCAAACTCAAACACCGCCTAAAGGCATTCTTGATGCTGCTACTGATGATGGGCAAGTTAAAGACGTAGAGTATTATAAAACCATGCTCACAGAATTAGTGGATGCTTTAGATAACGCGATCAGCCAAAAAATTAAGCTTACTCGCTATATCGACCGTCTATTACAAAAAAAGTACAAAACTTACGTGCGATTGAAGTCCGATGATGAGTAAAAACGGCTAAATAACAACAAAAATTTCGCTTTATTTTAAATTGAATTAAGTTTTTGATAAAAAAGCCGATGAAATAAATGAACTAAAAGGTTAAGATCTTATCCGAAGGTTATATCGTACAATAACTATACAAAATTAACCTTTAGTATATTTGTTCCATTTGGGGTGTTCTATGAAACGTATAATTGGTGAAAGAAGGCAAGCATCGGGATTATACCCTGATGGACCAATGTTCAAGGAACGACGTAAAGCTTATTATCATGGAAAGTACAGTAAGAGAATGTTGTCTCTTTTGTTATTGGTTAGTTGCGTAGCCTTAATTATATTTAAGCAAGTCGCCTAACTAATTAGCATATTGTAAAAACCGCTGGTTATTGTTTATCTTAAACAATAACCAGCGGTTTTTTGTTTTATAGATACCATATCAATTCGATTGCACTAATCTTGACTGAATAAACTCTGCTAATTTACCGCTGGCTTGGGGATGCTGAGACGACCCAAAAAACAAACATATCTTTATCGAGCCTAAATCAGGCAGATGCTTATGCTGAATAATATCTAATTGTTTTGGGACACTACTCTTAGCCAACGCACTGATCCCTAAGCCCTGTTTAATGGCGGCTGTAATGCCACTTAGATCTGCATTGGTATAACTGATCCGCCACTGCTGAGTTTGCTGTTTTAGCTTATTGATTACTCGGCTTCTATATACACAGCCATCGGGTGCTAAAACTAACGATAACATTGCTTGCGGGTTTGCTAAGCTACGATCGCCTACCCAAACTAACTCATCAATTAATAATTCTTGTCCGTTGATTTCAGTACCAGGGTCGACTAATGCCAAAACAAGATCAAAACCACTGAGATTCTCATCTTCAAGCAAGGATTTACTTAATGCTGAAGTGACTTCTAGAGATACATCAGGATATAACTTGCCAAATTCGCCAATAATACTAGGTAGTAAAGTGGTGGCAAATTCACTGGGGATCCCCAACCGTAGTCTTCCTTTCAAAGAGGTTGGTTGAAATTGCCGAAAGATTCCATCGTTTAAGTCCAGCATAGTGAGTGCTGTTTTATATAAATTTACGCCATCTTGGTTAACTACCTGTCTTTGCCCTTTTTTTGCAAAAAGACGTTTCGACAATTGTTGCTCTAAGCGTTTTATTTGTAAGCTAACTGCAGGTTGCGATAAGCCAAGCTTTTCGCCTGCTTTTGCATAGCCACCTAAATCCACCACAGTGACAAATGTGCGCAGGTTATCCAAAGAAAGTTGTTTCATATGATCTAATCAATATCGTTTTTAAAAAAAGCCTCTTAAATAAGACTTTTAAATGATTATTGGGTTATTCATAAGGAATGTAAATGTAAAGATTAAAAATTTCAATTTGTCGTGTTGCATTGCTGTAACTATAATTCCCACATTATTTAACTACGGATACAGTATTTGATGTCGAATAAAACGGTTTTACATGGCAAACACTTGGAAGCAGGGGCCAAAATGGTCGACTTCCATGGTTGGGAAATGCCCATCAATTATGGTTCGCAAATAGAAGAGCATCATGCCGTGCGTAAAGACGCAGGCATGTTTGATGTATCTCACATGACTATAGTGGACATTACAGGTAACGAAGCGCAGGCTTATTTACGTTTTTTACTGGCCAACGACGTAGTCAAATTGCAAGATAAAGGCAAAGCCTTATACAGCGGTATGTTAAATGAAGCTGGTGGCGTGGTGGACGATCTTATCGTTTATTATTTCGACCAAACTAATTACCGTTTAGTGGTTAATTCTGCGACCCGTGAAAAAGATATGGACTGGCTAAATAAACAAGCCAAGGGTTTCGAAGTAACCATTACCGAGCGTCCAGAGTTCGCCATGATTGCTGTGCAGGGTCCTAATGCCAAAAGCAAAGCAGCAGAGTTATTTTCTGCCGCACAAAAAGAAGCGGTAGCAGGCATGAAAGCTTTTTATGGTGTGCAAGCCGAAGACTTATTTATTGCTACCACTGGATACACAGGTGAAGCTGGCTACGAAATTATGGTACCAATCGCTGAGGCTGCTAATTACTGGCAAAAATTGCTAGATGTAGGCGTGGCTCCTTGTGGTTTAGGTGCAAGAGATACCTTGCGCCTAGAAGCTGGCATGAACTTGTATAGCCAAGATATGGATGAGACTATTTCACCATTGGCCGCTAACATGGCTTGGACTATTAGCTGGGAACCCAGCGACAGAAACTTTGTTGGTCGCCAAGCGCTAGAGCAGCAAAAAGCAGCTGGCACTGATAAGCTAGTAGGTTTAGTGATGACCGACAAAGGTGTATTACGCGCCGGTCAAAAAGTACAAGTTACCGGCGGCGAAGGGATAATCACTTCTGGTACATTTTCACCTACTCTAGGTCATAGCATTGCTATGGCTCGTGTACCTTCAACAGTTGGTGATAGCGCTGAAGTTGAAATGCGCAAAAAATGGATTACAGTAAAAGTGGTCAAGCCCAGCTTTGTCCGAAATGGCAAAAGTGTCTTATAAGTTAACTAGATAATTATTAGGAACCAACATGAGCAATACTCCAGCAGATTTACGTTACGCTTCCACTCACGAATGGGTACGCCCAGACGGTGACGGTGTGTTTACTATTGGTCTTAGCGACCATGCCCAGCAATTATTGGGTGATATGGTGTTTGTAGAGTTACCTGATGTAGGCGCTGAGGTAGGCACGGGCGACGATATCGCTGTTGCCGAATCAGTGAAAGCCGCATCTGATGTGTATGCACCTATCAGCGGTGAAATTGTAGCAGTAAACGAAGACTTAGGAGATACACCTGAGTTGGTTAACTCTGACCCTTATGGTGACGGCTGGTTATTTAAGATAAAAGCGGAAGATCCTAATGAAGTTGAAGGATTACTCGACTCTGCAGCATACGAAGGCACCATCGAAGACGAATAAGTACACTCAAAATAAGGGCTGCAGAGCCCTTAGGTCTTATTTAAATATTATTCTCGTAAAAGAGTGAGCACTGGTTCAACGGTTCTTACTCTTTACTCACATCAGGAATTTGTAGTCAGCTATGTCATTATCTCATTTTTCATTATCAGAACTTGAACAAAAACAAGATTTTGTTCGTCGTCATATTGGTCCCAGTGAAGCAGAAATGGCAGACATGCTTACTGCAATTGGTGCCACATCCCTAGATGATTTAATGCAACAAACTGTGCCCGAGAGCATACGTTTAGCCCAACCTTTAAAAGTAGGTGAAGCGCAAACCGAAGCAGATGCCTTGGCCTATTTAAAAACCGTTGCTAGCAAAAATAAAGTGATGCGTTCTTTTATTGGTATGGGTTATTACGACACACTTACGCCTAATGTGATTTTACGTAACGTACTAGAAAACCCAGGTTGGTACACCGCCTACACACCTTACCAACCAGAGATTGCCCAAGGCCGACTCGAAGCGCTACTTAATTTCCAACAAGTCACCATTGACCTAACGGGTATGGAATTAGCGTCAGCATCATTGTTAGATGAAGCCACTGCCGCAGCTGAAGCTATGGGGCTGGCTAAACGTATTTCTAAAAACCGCAAAGCGAATACCTTTTTTGTGGCAGACGACGTACATCCACAAACATTAGACGTAGTGCAAACTCGCGCCGATATGTTTGGTTTTGACATTGTGGTAGGTAAAGCCGCTGAGGCCAGTCAACACGATGTATTTGGTGCGTTATTACAATACCCAGGTAGCACAGGTGCAGTAACCGATATCGCAGATATCATTGCCGCGGTACAAGCTAATAAGGGCATAGTCGCGGTTGCGGCTGATTTGCTGAGTTTAGTGTTACTTAAATCACCCGGTGAAATGGGCGCAGATGTAGTACTTGGCAGCGCGCAACGTTTTGGTGTGCCAATGGGCTACGGCGGCCCTCATGCCGCATTTTTTGCAACTCGTGATGCATACAAACGTTCATTACCAGGACGTATTATCGGTGTGTCCAAAGACACCCGTGGTAAACCTGCACTACGTATGGCATTGCAAACTCGCGAACAACATATTCGCCGCGAAAAAGCCAACTCTAACATTTGTACAGCCCAAGTCTTACTGGCCAATATGGCCTCGTTCTACGCTGTGTACCATGGTCCAGAGGGCTTAAAAACTATCGCCTCACGGATACATCGTTTTGCCGATATTTTGGCATCAGGGCTGGCTAAAGCGGGATTTGAATTAGTTAACGATACTTGGTTCGATACCCTAGCCATTAAAGTGGGCAGCAAAAAAGAAGCAATAATCACGGCCGCTTTAGCGAATAAGCTAAACCTACGTACCGACATGGATGGTGTGTTATGTATTAGCTTAGACGAAACCACTTCACGTGATGATCTCCAAGCTTTATACCAAGCCTTTGTTGGCGCCAACGTAGAGTTAGATATTAAAGCCTTTGACCAAGTAATGGTTGAAAACGGCAGTGCTTCTATCCCTGAAGATCTTATTCGTACGACTGACTTTTTAACTCACCCAGTATTTAACAGTTACCATTCTGAAACTGAAATGCTGCGTTATATCAAATCACTAGAAGACAAAGACTTAGCCTTAAATCATTCGATGATTTCGTTAGGCTCGTGCACCATGAAACTCAACGCCACAGCAGAAATGCTGCCTGTAACATGGCCTGAGTTTGGTCAACTACATCCGTTTTCACCTTTAGATCAAGCCCAAGGTTACAAACAAATGCTTGATGAGCTGAGCGAATGGCTAATCGACATTACCGGTTACGACGCTCTATCTATGCAGCCCAACTCAGGTGCGCAAGGTGAATATGCAGGTTTGATCACTATTCAAAAATATCATGAGAGTAGGGGAGAAGGGCACCGTAATGTATGCCTAATTCCAAGCTCTGCTCACGGTACTAACCCTGCGTCAGCGCAAATGGTTAGCATGAAAGTGGTAGTGGTAAACTGCGATAAAAAAGGCAATGTAGATGTAGCCGACTTACGCAAAAAAGCCGAAGAAGTGGCCGACAACCTAGCATGCGCCATGATCACCTACCCATCTACTCACGGTGTATACGAAGAAACCATCAAAGAAATGTGCGACATAGTGCATGAGTTTGGCGGTCAAGTGTACATGGACGGCGCCAACATGAACGCCCAGGTTGGCGTGACATCACCAGGTCATATTGGCTCAGATGTATCCCACTTAAACTTACACAAAACCTTCTGTATTCCGCACGGTGGCGGTGGCCCAGGTATGGGACCCATAGGTGTAAAAGCCCACTTAGCGCCGTTTTTACCTAACCATAAAGTGGTAGGTGTAGAAAACGCTGGTGATACCCAAGTACGTGAACATGGCGCTGTATCAGCCGCACCTTGGGGCAGCGCCTCAATTTTGCCAATCAGCTACATGTACATCAAAATGATGGGCAGCGAAGGACTTAAAAAAGCAACGCAAGTAGCCATACTTAACGCTAACTATGTGGCAGAAAAACTCTCTTCTCACTACCCAGTGTTATATCGCGGCCGCAACAACCGCGTAGCCCACGAATGTATTATTGACTTACGTCAACTAAAAGAAAGCTCAGGTGTGACTGAAGTCGACATTGCAAAACGCCTTAACGACTATGGTTTCCATGCGCCAACTATGAGTTTCCCTGTTGCCGGCACATTTATGATTGAACCCACAGAATCAGAAGCCAAAGCCGAACTCGACCGTTTTATTGCCGCCATGGCGTCTATTCGCGGAGAAATAGCCAAAGTTGAATCGGGTGAGTGGGATGGCACAGACAACCCACTTCATAATGCACCCCACACACTTGACGATATTTGCGATAGTGAGTGGAACCGTAGCTATGACAGAAAGCTTGCTGCTTACCCCGTGCCAGCAGTGGCTAGAAACAAATTCTGGCCAACGGTTAATCGGATTGATGATGTGTTTGGGGATAGAAATTTGTTTTGTGAATGTCCTTCCATAGAAAGTTATATTGAGGAAAAAATTTAGTTTTTTGAAATGGATTTCAAACTTTCTAATAATTTGAAGAAACGAGCTTA
>TARA_R110002153_G_scaffold118015_1_pt1 | contig 25196 bp, 14 predicted proteins | sample TARA_R110002153 | Tara Oceans TARA_R110002153 (sample SAMEA4398193) | marine metagenome | biome: Polar Biome; feature: [SRF] surface water layer (ENVO:00010504); material: water (ENVO:00002006), including particulate matter (ENVO:01000060) such as... | depth 5 m | reverse complement strand
CGTAAAGGCGTGACATCTATCAAAGCCATCGACATTGGTGCGCTTGTTTCCAACGAGGACATCCTCGGAAAAATCAAAGCCCCCACCAAGCCGATCGGCGAGCAGGTTGCAGAGGCCGGGAAGCGAGCCATCGCAGCATCGAAGAAGAACAAGCTTTCCAAGGAGCTCTACGACGGAATCACCGGCAACTGGAAATCGCTGGCAAAGGAGGTCGACGCCAAGGGCAGAGCATCCAACATCCTCGCCGATCTAATCAACCGTGAGATCCCGGCATGGAACGTCAACGGCAGCATCATCGAGAGCGCCGAGGATATTCACTCGCTGATGATCCCCTTGCGCTCGCCATACTTCGAAAGCCTGAAAGTCATGGTGATGGACGGCAACAGGAAGATTGTTCACTCCCAGATCCTTACGGTTGGCACTATCAACGAGACACCCGCCCACATGGCCGAGATCCTTGGCGTTCTCGCACGGATCCGGGAGATCCACGGCAAGCGTTACACCAATATCATCTTCTCGCACAACCACCCGAGCGGGGATCCTAAACCATCTCGACCAGACGTAAGACTGACCGAGCAACTGCAAATGGCCGCGGATCTCGCCGGATGGTCTGTGATGGATCACATCGTCACCAACGGAGAGAATTTCTTTAGCTTCAAGACGGCCGGGATGCTCCTCGAAACCACCGAGCCCGAAAAGGCCTACACCCCGAGGAAGAAGACGGGAACCAAGGTAGAACGGCACCGAGCGACCAAAGCTGAATGGGAGGTTGCATTGCCATCGAAGCTCCAGCCGATCGATTCCCCTGACCTAATCGGCGCAGTCGCCCGGGAGCTCCGCCAAGGAAACCCCGACGCAGCCCATATTTACTTCACCAATACGCAGCTAAAGCTACTCGCCGTCGAACGTGTAGATATCAAGGATCTACTCGATATCAAGAAGCTCGCCCAGCGAGTGATTGCAGGCCGAGGCCGGGAAGGTGCCTATTCCGTCGCCGTCGACTTCCCGCCATCGCTGGGAACCGTTGACGTATCCACACTCTTAAGCAATCTGACCCTAGTGACCAAGAGGATAGGGATGCGTCTCCTCGATGCGGTATCAGAAGAAACATTCAACGGCAGAGTCAAAAGTATGCGATCGCTGGGATATCTCCAAGAAGAGTCCCCGGATCTCTTCAATCAAGACAAGAAGCCAGCCAAACCAGCCAAGCAGACCGATCTCTTCGCCGCCACCTCCGCTCCAGGAGCCGCCAAGAAGCTCGGACAGGTCAAAGTTGGCAAGCTGGTCGCTCTCACCGCCTATCGCGAGCTCACGGCCAAGCGTGAGAAGCTGGGCAAGCTCTCAGCCAAGGAGGAGCAGCAACTCCTCGACGCAGAAACCGCACTCGGACAGAAAATGGCCTTCGACATGGATGCCGTGAAGAGTGAGGCCGACGCCGAGCCAACTCCCGAGGCCACCAAGCCGAAACGAGCACCGAAAAGCAACGACACCCAGCAAGGCCTCGAACTAGGGCCGGAGACAGGTTCAGACGGACAGATGACGATGTTCGCCTCGCCAGCAACCAGCTCGGACGGACGCATGAGCGTACCGAAGGGAACGCGCGGGATCCGCACGACTTCCGGCCAGGTTCTCACCGAGCCGTCAACCATGACGATCCTCGCCTCCCCTGCATTCCACGGCACCCCGCACAAGATCGAAGGCAAAATGTCGACCAGCAAGATGGGAACCGGCGAAGGAGCGCAAGCCTACGGCTGGGGGCTCTACCTCGCTGAAAACAGGAATGTCGCCAACACCTACCGCACAGTAAGAACCAATGACGACCCCCTGAATTGGAAATTCGATGGAGCAAAGTTCGACAGGGGAAACCCCCGACATAGCGCAGTAATCGCCACAGGCGGCGGAGTGGTATCCGCCAACAAAGCCATAGCGAATATGCGTCATCTCATCACGCAGCAAAAGGACGCAAGCTACATCAAGGAGCTTGAGGAGACGATTGAAGCACTCCAGAACGAAGATTTCGCCAAGATCGATCGCCCGGGAAACCTGTACGATGTGATTATCAAGGTTGAAGACGAGCAGCTCCTCGACTGGGACAAGCCATTGAGCGAGCAAAGCGACAAGGTGAAAGCCGCATTTGCAAAAATCCTCAAAGGCTACGAAAAGAGCATCGAGTATTACGACTCTTCGCAAGTTGATAAATACTCCGATGGATCGATCACCGCCGCCTCACTTTACAACAGGATCTCTCTTCGCGATATGCCTGCATCAAGCGACAAAGGGACTTCTCAGCGACTTCTCGATGCGGGAATCAAAGGGATCCGCTACCTCGACGGACAGAGCCGGAAGACGAACAGCTTAGAAGCCGCTCAAAAGCAAGCCGACGCTCTAAAAAACGGGTATGCGACCAGCAATGAACGCACCCGAGAAATGCTAGTCGAGATCGACAAGGCGGAGCAAAAGGTAAAGCAGATTCGTGAAGAAAGAGGCTCCTACAACTTCGTCATCTTCGATGGCAACGACATCGAGATCACCCACGAAAACGGGACACCGACCCCACCGAAGAAGGCCATCGCCAAGGATGGGAAGCAAACCCAGCAGTCGCTCGACTTGGGAGCAGAGACGGCGGCCGATGGTCAAATGTCGATGTTCGCCAGCCCAGCGCACGACAAGGCGTTTTTCTCCAAGCTGGAGAGAGTGGTAGATGCCAAGGTTTCCAACAACTCCACCCCGGCGCAGATCATGGCCACCATCGATCCGGCCAAAGGAAGCGGAGTGAAGGCCGAGGAGATCAAATGGAGCGGCATCGCCCAGGCATTGGATGACATCGCGGCCGAGAACGGCGGCAAGGTGCCGAAAGCCGCGGTTCTCGATCACCTCCGCAACGAGGGCGCGGTGAGGTTTGAGGTGGTGGACTCTTCAACCAATCCAATAGAGGAAAAGATGGCAGCACTACACGCCCAGCTCAAGGAGCTTGGTTACTATGTTGACCGCGATATGGATACCACGTTTGAGCTTTATGACCTCCAAGGGCGACTGATAGACATGGAAGAGGACAGTGTTCCTGACGAAGTGAGTCCGATCATGCGGGAGATTCAGGAGAACTCACAGGATGGAGATCCGATCGAGGGATCATCTACCAAACACGCCGAATACGTCCTCCCCGGTGGCGAGAACTACCGCGAGGTCGTGCTGGCGATGCCGGAGACGCAGAAGTTTGACCGGGCAAAACTCACGATTAAGCGGGAACGGCGATCGACGACCCAAGGAACAGTCACCATGACCTATGACGGGAAAAACCTGGGGACTTGGCAGGATGAGGGCGGCGTGAAAGACAATTGGATGCGGCCGGAGTCGGAACTGGTCGAAATGGCGAAGCGGCTTTGGCGGAAAGGAGATGATCGTAACGGAATCGATCAAGTTTCAGGGGGCTACACATCCTCCCACTTCCCCGACGTTCCCAACTACGTCGCCCACATGAGGACGAACGAGCGCGAGGGCGGGATGTTCATCGAGGAGATTCAGAGCGACCGCCACCAGGAGGGGCGGAAGAACGGGTATAGAGAAAACCTTCCGCCCGTAGAAGCCCCGGACAAAGCCGAGGCCCAGAAAGTTTACGACTCCATCGAGCGCATTCCCGAGGGTGATAGGACTTTAGAGCAGTGGGAGGAATACCACAAAGCGAAGAACATCGTTTACGGGACACAGCCAGCACGGCAAACGGGAATCCCCGACGCCCCCTACCGCAAGGATTGGGCGCTGGCTATGTTCAAGCGGGCGCTCCGCGATGCAGTCGCCGGTGACATGAAGTGGATCGGTTGGACGGATGGAGCCACGCAGAACGACCGCTACAAACTCAGCAAAAGTGTTGATAGAATCGAGGTCAGCCCAAAAACTGAATGGGAAAGCGATTTAAAGCTGATCCATATCGTTTACAAAGAGGAAGGATCCGGAACTATGACGGTTGATGGCGAAGGTCTGATCGTGGCGGGGCCAACTGAGGCTAAAGGAAAAGGTCTTGATGAGTTTGTCGGCAAGGATCTCGCCAAAAACATCATGGATTCCAAAGCGGAATTCCGTAAGCCGATAATATTCGAGGGCATGGATCTGGATCTTGGAGGAAAAGGAATGATCGGATTCTACGATCAGATCCTCCCGAAAGCCGTCCAGAAATACGTCAAGCAGTGGGGCGCGAAGGTCGAGCGAAGCGGGATCCCAGTCAAAAGCCAAAAGGGAGGCTCCATGTCATACTCCCAACTCGACGGCCTGAACGATGCCGATCACGCAAGCATGATGGAAGGCAAGCCGATCAACGACACTCCGATCTGGCGCGTGGACATCACCCCGCAGATGAAGGCGAGCGTGGCAGAGCAGGGGCAAACCCTCTTCGCCTCGCCAGCGACCCACAACAACGACCTGGAAGACTTCCTCGACCTAAACGCCGAGGAGATGGACAATGCCCTTCAACTCACTTACGACGAGATCGAGCACGATATTTGGGACAGCAAGCCACCATCGGAGAGGATCAAATCCGACCAGTTCAAGCCGGGAATGGAGCCCGGTCAGGCCAAGGATCCGCAGGCATGGAGAGAGTGGAAGGCCAACCGCGACAGCAAGTGGGAAGAGTGGAAGCGCAACCATGAGAGAGACGGCGGAGTAATCCTGACCCCGGCGCAGGCCGAGGCGAAGCTCGACGAGTGGAAGGCGCAGGCCAAGCGTGATGGCAAGGAGAGGAACAACAGCGGCAAGGTAGTCGTGTCGCTCTTCGACACTTCCGGCGAGATCTCGAAGCCTTGGAGGGATGCCGGATACACCGTCTATTCCTTCGATCTCGATGAAGAATCGATTGTTGCTTGGGATCAGAACGTCATGGAGATGACAGCCGAATGGCTCACTGACAACGGGATCGATCAGGTTGATCTCATTCTCGCACAGCCTCCCTGCACTGACTTTGCCTGCTCCGGATCCAGGTGGTTCAAGGACAAGGATGAGGACGGCCGCACACAGGCCAGCATCGATCTCGTCAGGCACACCCTCGACATGATCGGCTACCTTCGCCCGCATATGTGGGCATTGGAAAACCCAATCGGCCGGATCAATCGCCTCACCCACCTCCCCGAATCTCGCCTAGTGTTCGATCCGTTCATTTACGGCGATCCTTACATGAAGCGCACCCAGCTCTGGGGAGACTTCGACTCGAATCTTCCGAAGGCCGTCGTCGATCCAATCGACGACTCCAAGATCCACAAACTTCGAGGCGATGTGCCAGCAGAGAAGAAAGCTCGCAGCACCACACCCGAGGGATTCGCCTACGCCTTCTACATGGCCAACCGCAATTACAACGAGCGATTTGCTAAGAAGGTATCGGCCAACACCGAGACAGCGATCCTCGCGGCAAGGAAGAGCCAGCCAGCCAACACCCAAGGGACTCTCTTCGCTTCGCCCGCAAGCCCAGGGGTAGGCAATCACGCCCCGATGCCGAAACGTCTGGAATCGTTCGCATACGATCGGGCTCACAAGCGGTTCAAGGCGGAATACCCAAACGCGAAGAAGCTCGAAAACCAAGATGAATGGCAAGCCATCATGGAGGAAACGGAGGCCGAATTTGAGGCCAACGAAAAAGAGATAGAGACATGGCTGGAAACGATCCCAGCGAATCAGCCGATCTCATTCGCGAAAGGCAAGGGAACCGAGGATTTCTCCGGCTACGTCGTCGTCACCAAAAATTCGACGAATCCAAGCAATCCGTGGAGAGCCACCCAATGGGCTCGCTACCCCAAGCAGGATTGGACGGATCTCGAAGAGATCGAGTATGAGGATCTTTTCAAGAAAACCAGATGGTATAGCAACAGCCCGGAAGCGCAGGCATGGAACAAGCGACTGAACGAGTTGGCAGAACGACCGCGCGTCGAGGGATTCAGATGGGTTCCAACCAGCCACGACGAACACAAGACCAGATACAAGGCCGTCACCTCCGCATCCCAGTCAGGCAACAGCAATACCGAGGCTGAGATCGGGACTCTCTTCGCCTCGCCAGCCTCGAACAACCTCGTATCCTTCGCCAGTGGAGTAAACACCGTTGACGATGCCATCGGAACTAACAAATCAGGAGAAGCCATCGGAACCACGGCAAAGGATCTACAAAAAGTCACTGGTCTGCTCGATCAGATTCAATCCTCCCTCCACAAAGGAGCCCCGGTCTTTATAGATTCAGGCGCGTTCAGTGAGGGTGAGTTTGGAGCTCCTGACTTCGCGAAGGTTTTCGCTACCTATTTCGAAGCAGCCAAAGCCCAGAAGCTCCGGCACGGCCTGACCGTCGTCGCACCGGACAAGTTGGGAGATCAATCAGAAAGCCTTCGCCGCCTCAAGAATCACGTTGGCGACATCAAGAGGCTCATCAGCAAGAAAGTCAGGGTGATAGTTCCAGTCCAAAACGGAGACCTGAACATCAAGCAGTATCTCGAAGCTGCAGGAATCGACCCAAAGACCGTCGCAATCGGCCTGCCATCGAATAAGGTTGGATTCAAGCGCAGCAATATCACGCCGCAACTGAAAGAGGCAGGAGCCAAGGATGTTCACTTCCTCGGAATGAGTGGAGTGAATCGCGATGCGGAAACCATGTTCTTGGCCGCCAAACGTGCAGGCGTTGACGTTGTGACGATGGATGCGAACCGCATTCGCTCATTCGCGGGCAGAAAGCTATTCGTCGACGAAAACCAGCGCGAAGACATGACGACGGATTACATTCAAGAATCCTTCGCCGATCTGACCGAGATGAGAGATTCCGACAAGGCTCAATTCCTTAAAGACTCAGGGTTATTCCACGAAGAGGAGATCGCCGAGATTGTCGCCGACCCAGAAGCGTACCAAGACGCTATCGAGTTTCTCGGTTCACAAGTCGCCGAATGGGTTGAAAAGTGGATGGGCAAGAACTTCGGGCTCACCCGCATGATCTCCGGCCACCTACGCGCAGAGGTCGTCTCGGAAGCTCTCCGCACAGATGCCAAGAAGCATTTCAAAGGCCCCAATCAAAAAGGAGGCCAAATGACACTTTTCGCCAGCCCCGCGACCGACGCGGCCTACATGAAGGCCGTCGATGCTGGCGACACCGCGACCCAACAGAGGATGGTGGATGAAAGGCTTTCCGAGGTTGGCGCATACTGGCACGGGACACCTAGCGGCGACCTTAGAGGCGGAACTTCCGGCCTCCACATCGGCACGAAGCAAGCAGCGATGGAAGCTCTTGAGGCAAGGATCGGGATTCCTGCCGATGGCAAGGGATGGGACGGCACACGCGAATACTCGAAAACTTTGCTCGCTGGAAAAGACCGGATCAATACGGGGCAGTTCGGCAAATACAGGCTGTCCGGCTTCAATGTGGATGCCCCCGCCAAGGACTACTATCCGAAGAAAATGCCGACAGTTGGCCATGAGGTTCCAATCAAACGCACTTGGAAGCCTTGGCTTCGTCCGGTTCTCATTGTTGGGGATATGAGCAATAACCGCCATAACCCGATGGCTGACTCTCGTGCAAACGGCCAAATGAAAGGGCAGCTCAAAAAAGGCAATGCCAAGCGTGGATACTTCTACACGAACATAGGAGAGGACTCGGGATCCATTTCGGCAGTTCTTCCAAACGGGGATTCGATCAGAGTAAAACTCGCCGACCCGATCACCCGTGACGAGCAAGGCAAGGTGATCCCGCTCTCCGAGCGATTTAATCGCGCCAGCGACTCGATCCTACGTGCATCTCCAGCCAGCGAGCAGGATGCCGCCGCCGTGGAGATCGCCCTGGAGGCCATGAGCCCGATCTACCGCAAGGTTTACGAGGAGATCCAAGACGGCAAGACGGCCGAGGAAGTAACCAAGAAATTCAGTCTCGGATCCCAAGCCGTTACCAACATCCTCGACCAGATCAGATCCCGCGTGACCATCGCGGTTGCGGCCTCACGCGATGAGCTAAAGCCTGCGATGCAGGACGGCGAGTATGCCGGAGGTCGGCCGGATCTCGCAGAGGGAGCAAATCCCGATTTTGTCGCCATCGACCAGAACCGCAACGAATCCGGAGTGATCCCGGGCAAGTATTCCCGCAACGAAGTGATCGAGCAGGCAGAGAAGGCCCTGGAGGAAGATTACGACGGCGAATACAAGCGCCTCCTGGCCATGGTCGCTGGCGACATGATGCCATCGGATCTCGATATCTTCATCTCGAAGCTCATCTTCGACCGTGAATCCATGTCTGGCACCTTGGACGCAGCCGGAAGAACCAAGCTCGCCACCCTCCGCGTCAACTATCGCGATCTCGGAAGCGCACAGTCACACGCATTTTCAGCCCGCCGCGATGCCAACCTCTCCCCGGCCGAGCGCAACGCCCTTCACCTCACCGAACTCCTCTACGAGCCATCCCCCAATACCCGGGAACGGCTCAAGGGAGCGAGTCAGGAGACGAAGGATGCGATCCTCAAGGAGTGGATGGGACGGATCGACAACTTCCGCGACGAGATGAAAGCCGAAGGCCTCGACATCGAAGCCTCGATCCGAGCTTTCAACGAGCGAAACGAAGCGATCAAGGCCGCAGAGGCGGCGAGCCCGAGGGCAAAGAAATCGATCGATGACACCTTCAAAGACCTTTCCGACCGCGCCAAGACGATCGTTTCCGCGATCCGCAGGGGCAGCACCTTCCAAGGAGCTGGCTATCAGGTCGGCGAGACAGAAGCCAAGGCCGAAGAGATCTACCGCAAGTGGGAGAGCGCATTGCAAGACGCGATCCGCGCAGCCGGTGCTCGATTCCTCGCAAACTCCACCATCGCCGCATCGCCGTCCGACTTCATGCGGAAGCTCCTCGACGACCTCGGAGTGCCGGATCCCGACCTTGTTCCGAAGAACGAAGCCGACCGGCCGCGCGTCGAAGCCCTCAAGCTCGCCAAGACTCACCCGAAGAAGCGAGCCAAGACCAGCGCGACCGATGGCCAGACCCTCACGCCGGCCCAAGTGGAAGCCATCGATCGATTCGTCAACGCTCCGCCGTCGACCTGGGTGGCGATGTGGCAGACCGAAGTTGAAAACCTCTCCCCGATGTTCGGGCAGAAGGGATTCGCTCCATTCGCTGCAACCTTCCTCAAGCCGTGGAAGGCCAAATGGCAGGAGCAGTTAAAGCTCGATCCGGAAATCAAGGGATTCGCCGACTTCTACAACTCCGAAGCCAATCAGAGCCGCATCCAAGGTGGCGAGCTGTTCCCGGAGCCGATCAACGAAACCACCGGGATCTTCGATATGAATGATCCCCAACTCATGTCGAAGATCGCCAACGACTTCGCCCGCACCGAAGGCACATGGGCTCAGAAATTCGTCGAGTATTTCAAGATGGCGATTCTCAGCGGCCTGCAGACGATCCTAATCAACGGCCTCGGTGGATTGCACACCGGATTCCTTCTCGCCCCGAAGAGAGCCGTCGAAGCGACATGGAACGGCCTGCTTGGAGTGTTCGGCAAGGGTGATGCCCGGAGCGCAACCTTCTCGGAATTCATCCCGATGGCGAAACAGATCCGCGCGGCCGCGACACTGGCAGCAAACAACGGCATCCGCTCATGGAGGCTGGAGAGCCCCGTCTTTGACTCCTACGCCAAGGGCAAGGCCATCAAGCTGGAGTTTTCCGGCCTGGGCGCGGAATACGCACCACCGGCCACTACCTCCTATCTGAGCAAGTTCCTTCGAAATATCACGTTCCGCGAACTCACCGCGGTCGATGAATTCTGGAAGGGGTTTTACTCTCAGATGGACGTTGCCGCGATCTCTCACCGCATCGCAGCCAAGGAGGAAGGCCTCAAGGGAGATGCTTACAACAAGCGCACCAAGGAACTCATGGAGCCCGGATCCGAGGCATGGAGGATCAACATCGCGAGGACGAAGCGCAGCACCTTCCAGGATGACATGGAATACGGCCGTTGGACTGACGAAGATCAGCGGAAGAACCCAGCTCACCAGAAAGGATTCTCGATGACTTGGAAGCAGGCATTGAAGAAATCGGAAACCCATAGCGCATGGACGATACTCGACGCGCTCGGAGCTGGCGCGATGGATGCCCGCCATATTCCATTCCTTGGCCCCCTCCTCCATGTCTTCGCCCTGCCATTCATCAACACCCCGAAGAATCTCGTTCAGCGAGGCCTCGAGGTGACTCCCCTCGGGATCGTGATGGATGTCATCGACGGCCTGCGTTCCCTGAAAAGGCGAGTGCATTCCGGCCGCATCACTCCGGAAGAGAGCAAGGTGATCGCCGACCAGCTTTACAACAAAGCCAAGTTTATCGAACTCCTCACCAATCAGACCATGGCTTTCATGGCGTATCTGGCCATCGATAGCCTGACTGGTGCCGACGACGAGGATGAACACGGCCGTCCACTGATGACCGGCACGACGCCTTACCACTCCACGAAAGAGGGCGAACGGAACAACGTCATGGCCGTGATGCCCCCTCAATCGTTCCGCTTCGGAAATGTGATCGTGCCTTACGGCCGTATCGAGCCCTTCGCGACCGCTCTCGCCGTCCTCGCCGACCTGTCCGAGTCGATGCGCGCCAACAATGGTGAATTTAACTCGAACGTGGTCGATGATGCCTTCCTCGGCCTCAAGGAGCAACTCAGCGATAAGCTCTTTCTCAGTGGACTCAGCCAAGTCCTCGGTGTTATCGACAATCCGAAGAACGGCCTTGATCGCCTCTTGGCCGGATTGGCCACGGCCATGGTGCCAAACATCATCCGCCAGCCGATCCGCGAAATCGATCCACTCGTCAGAGACAAGCGGCCACTGGCCGATGATAGCTTCCTTGAGGGATTCGGGAAACGAGTCGGATACGGCATCCTGCCCCAAGCAGCTCCGCCGAAAATCGACATCTATGGAGACAACATCGAATTTAACCCCGGCGACAAGCTCATGGGATCCGATATCCTCGATGCTGCGTTCCGAGTCTTCGATCCGACCAATACCCGGCTCTCGCCCGTGACCAGGCCAATCGATGCTTGGATCTACCGTTACAACATGATGCAGCCGGATTCCAGCAACCGGATAGGGATCACCCCCTACCGCGATTCGATCACCGTGACGGTTCCCGGCGAGATGAGGCCTCGCAAGATCTCTCTCACCAAGGCAGAGCAGGCAGAAGCAGCCCGCAACATCGGAAAGAGCGCACTGGCCATCCTCGGCGATAACTGGGACTGGAAAACGGCCGGCAAAGATGGGGCAGACATGAAAGCCAAGTTCATCACCTCCACCTTCACCAAGCTCAAAAGCATTGAAACCAGCCGTCTCAAGCTCAAGAAGATCACCGAGGGGCTTCCTCCGCTCAAATGACCGAGGAGGAGGGCTGGCACCCCTCCTTTTCTCCTCAGCGGTAAGGCAGCAACACGCTCGCCCGCACCCGTCGATGGTGACGATTGAACATTTCCGCGACCTTCCCGCGTTTGATCCCCATTTCATGGATCATCACCACCCATACCTCGTATCTGGCACGGCAGGCCGATTTACTGCCGATGTGGGCGGTGATGTGTGATGGGGGAATCTTGTATTTCTTGGCCGTCTTGACGACGAGCAACCGGCATTGGCGAGCTACTTTTTGGGAAAGAAGCGGAGCTTGGAGGCGCGACATGGACATTTTCCTAACCGATTCGAACAATCAAGGCAAGTTGATTGCCCGCCTCATCCCTCCGCGCCCGTTTTCAATTCATCGAGAACATGGGAAGCTTCGCGCCAATGGGAACGACAATCGTTGGAGAAAGTGGCTTATCGCCGGAAGAATCCGCGCGTAAAATCCTGAACCTCTCAGGCAACGAGAGCCCTCTTGCCATCGAGGTCGACGGAATGCGCGCGATTTGGCTGATCGATCACGTAGAAAGGCGATGGAGCGATATGCACGGCGGCCTCAAATCGTGGCGCGATGACATGGCGCGGTATGAGCGTCAGAGTGAGGGAGATTACAACGATCGAGTCAACCGGATCAACCCGGACAGCGCCGACCGGCTCCCCGATGTGTTCACCTACCTCAACGAGTCGCTTGGAACCTCCGAGGGCTTTGTCGATTTCTTCACCGCACAGGCGCGGGACGACATTTTTGGAACCAGGCCGTGGCTCTCTGTTACTCCGCAGGGCAAGGCCGATGTCGATCTTGCGGAGTCGATGACGAAACACGCCTCTTGGAAGCTCGGCAACTCCGACCTGGAGGAAGTCCTCCGGGACGGGATCAGGATTGCCGCATGGGGCGGCACGGCCTTCGTGAAGCCGCGATGGATCCAGTATGACGAGGAGGTAAAGCAAACCGTCCCTGCCGCGCACTCCATAGCGTCTGGAGAGCCATTCCGCGATGCCGGAGGAGCCTACATCACCGACGCGAAGGATTTCCCGGCCGATGGCGACGGCGACGACGTTGAATGGCTCGACGTCCTCACCAGCAAAACCGTGAGTGTCTTCAATAACGTCAACAATGACGTCCTCGATTACAACGATGTAGCCTTTAAGAAGAAGGCCAAATCCCTCAAACTTGAGCACACTGATTTCTATGTCCGGTTCCGCATGGGGCTACTCGATCTCGTCGATCAATTCGGGATCCCACTTGAACACGCTCAAATCCTCAAGAACCATGTGATGGGGCATAACTCGAACGCGCGTATCCATCGGGACGAATCCAGCGACGAGGACATGAACGACGGGTTCAACGAGGACAATGCCAATCCCATCGTGGAGCTGGTCGAGGGCTACCTTCGATGCGATCTCCTCGGGACAGGGAAGCCGATCCGTATCCATGTGATCTTCTCGCCCGGGTTGCGTATCCTCTTCTCCGCCGACTACCTCGAAAACGTCTCACCAGGCGGAATCCTTCCGATCTTCCCGTTGCGGGTTCACAAGATCCCCGGCCGCATCTTCGGGCAGGGATACCTCGAAAAATACGAGGCCAAAAACAATTCGGTCGACCGCAAGCACAACATCATCTCGCTACGCGCGAAGAAGGCGGCGCACGTATATACTTCGTTCCAGAAGGATGCGCTTCGGGATCCCAATAAATCATTCCTCGAACTAGATCCCGACCTACCGATTGAACTGGCCGAGGGCAAAACCCTTGCCGAACTGATCGAATTCACAGCCGCCCCCGACATGAACGACGGCCTGATCCGCCAGCGTGATGCAGAAATGCAAATGATGCAGATGCAAAGCGGGATCACATCGGCGGCCCAGGGAGAATTGAAAGGCGTTCCCTCTGCCAATACGGCGACCGGAACGAATCAAATCCTTTCCCGCGGTGCGGTGCTCCTCAAGGACAACGTGGATCCGATCACGACCGACATCGCCAAGGCCGTGGAATACAATGTCCACCTACTCTACGCCAATCAGGATCGAGACGAGACGTTTATCTGGGGCGAGGGGAGAGAGTCGGAGCTGATGGAGATCAAGGCGAACGACGTCCAAGGCCTGCGGTCAAACGTCACCCTCACACTGGTCAAATCGCAGAACCAAGAAAAGCTCCAGAGCGCGACGGCCGCGATGGAGATATGCGGGCAGTGGATCATGGTTCCGGAGCTGGAGAAGCCAGCCCAGCGCAGCCTCTTCATTCAAGCCCTCTCCTCCCTGGGCTTCCGCAATGCGGAGGACATCATTCGGCCGGCTACCGTCGATCCGGCTGGGATCCTTGCCATCCTGCCTCCCGACATGGTGCCGATCATGGAACAGATGATGATCGAGGCTGGAATCATTCAGGCTCCCGCCCCGGACGGCGAGGGGCAGGCCTCCGCGCCTACCGAAGAACAGGCCTCCGCGCCTACCGAAGAACAGGCTCCCGCGCCTACCGAAGAACAGGCTCCCGCGCCCGTAGAAAATTCTCAATCCAAATAGTAAAACCCCATCCACCAATCAACCTCTGCCCGCAACGGGTGGTTGCCTAAACCAAAACAACATCATGTCATCCCATCAAGACTACGCAAAATTCCCTCTTCCCAGCGCGGCAAACAGAGGGCGAAACTTTCAAGAACCAGCGACAGGCGATCCCCGAGGGGTGGAGCGTGTGGCCAAGGCCTGGAGGCCGAGAGGTGCCGATACGGAACCTCACGTAGCCACGCTGGCACGGGTAGCTCTAGGCCTCATCAAGCAGGACGGGGGGGTTGTTCGCGCGGAAGAGACAATCGCCATCAGCGCAACCGACAACGACGCAAAGCTCGCACTCACCGGACTAGCCGATGGGCAGCAAGTGGAGATCGTAGATGAGGGCAAACGCTTAGAGCGATACACTGGTGACGGGGCAAGGTCTGCCACGCAGGATTTTACAACCGTGGAGGTCACGGCTGCGGGGAATGATGGTGCTGGCGACCCTTATGCTGTGCTTTATCATTGGGACGCTTCTGCTGGCGCTGCTGGAATGTTCGTTGGGACTGACGGGCAGTATATAAAGCATGAGGGAGGGAATTGGGTTCACGAGGACGTTGGCCCTCCCGGCAACTCCCTCAACGCTGCCGCAGGTGCCGCCTCAGTCCATCCCGCCGATGCTGATTGGTCGGGAACCATCTTCGACGGTGAAATCTTCGCCCGTCCCATTGCAACCGAACGCAACTGGCATACGCTCAAGAACACGGTCTACCTGACTGTGGATGAAAATAACTGGGAAGATGTCGTGGTTAACGGGGTGGCTGTCCCCCAAAACACCGCCGTAGGAATCGGTTGGGTTCCAGTCGGGGAGTTGATACTCGCCGATTTGGGAGTGGCTCGTAAGTGGGCAGTCAATGAAATCAACGGGGATACCTCCTTTCAGTATGAAAGCTCCTACACAGGAACGACCCACGCACTCACCATCGGGACTAATCTGGTGCTCAGCACCAACTTCCCTAGCGGTGCTCTGATCACAGCTCTTAACATATAAATCTAATGAAATACCTATTCCAAACCGAAGCACTTGGCGGTCTAATGATCCAAGGCAGCCCGCACAAACGCCACCTTCAAACGGAGGTGCAAGGCGAGGGTGAAGACCGTGTGCAAGTTAAACTCAACGAGATCCGTGAAAGCGATCTTGAGTATGACTCTGCAACGCAAACACTCCGCATCGTAAACGATGAGATTGCCGTTGTCACCCGTCCACCGAAACCCGCCATCATCCCTGTCACGATCACTCGCCGGGGACTACGCAAAGCAATGCGCCGTGACGGGATTAAATTCAGTGATGTCAAAGCCAAGCTGTCCGAACTCACCGACGAAGACATCCGTGAGGATGCTTTGATCGACCTGCAAGATGCACAAACCATCCGCCGCGACCACGGATTGATCGCAGTGGTTCAGGGTATGTTCGTAAAGACAGATGCGGAAGTGGACGCTTACTTCCTTCTCGCTCAAAAACTGGAGCCGTTGGGACGGTAGAGCGTGAACCCCTTCCCCGTCATCCTTCTCGCTTGCCTAGCGGCTGCTTGCAATCCTCGGGCTGTCCCTGTCGCTCCCATCACTCCGGCTGTGTCTCGCGCATCCTCGGACGTTCGGGCGGCGGGGGTGGCATCGGGGCGGGTTCATGCTGGAGTCGAGGACATAGCCGCGCAGGTCAAATCGATGGGAACCGGTCTGGATTCAGCGATTGCCCATGCCGATGCGAGGCGGGCCAACGCTCCGGGCTCCGTGGATTCGGAGGAATGGCAATCCCAATGGGAGATTTTGACCGAAGTCCGTGTCCGAAATATGTTTTTGGAATCCGCAGCCGATGCGACCCTGGCGGATTCATACGCGGCCAAAACCCTGCAAGAGAAAGCGGAATCAGGGATGGACGATCTGGAGGAAACCGCCGTCGAGCACGATGCCGGGGTGGAGAAGATCAAGATCGACAATGCCAAGCTCGCCGGCGACGCCGGAACATGGCGATCGATCAAGAAAGGGATGTGGGTCATCCTTGGGTTCTCTCTGATTTTCGCTTTCATCCGATGGGGCATACCTGGATTCGCTAGGCTAGCCGCATCACTCAGACCTACCCCGTAGCCATGCCAATCCAACTCGACGACATAGCCAAGCACAGTTTGGAGATCACAAAGATCGCATCGGCGGCGGGGCTCATATTTGGGATCCTGATGTATGCCCGCAAGGCGGCCTTCCAGTTCGGCATCGGGATCTGGAATCGGTTCAAGTTCCAAACCGATATGCGAACAATGATGGACAAAAGCTCAAAGGAGCGGGCGGAATTCCTCGCTAGATACGAGGCCGATGCAAAGAAGTGGGACGAATCGGCAGAGCAGACCAGGGAGATCAATAAGATTTTGCGAAATGGAATCAGCCACAAACTCGCCCAGCAAGCCGCGCAGTCGCAGCTCTTCATGGAGTCGGAGGAACGGCCAATTTTCATGTGCGACGAGGACGGCAAAAACACAGTCGTCAGTCTGGGTTATTTGAAGCTGCTCGACATTCATACCAAGGACGACTTGAGCGATGTCCAATGGCAGTCGGTTTTGGGCGGCGAACTGCGAAGTGAATACCTTCATGCCTTTGATATTGCTCGCGAGTCCCACACAACATTCCGCAAGGCTTGCGATTACCGCAATCCCTATACGGACAATCATCGCGGCCGGTGGAAGGTCATCGCGCCATGCGTCGAGGTCAATGACTCGCTGATCTTCACCGGTCGGTTCATGGCCGTTGACGAGAAAGCCATCGCCATCGCCACCGAACACAGCTGGCATTGCTGCCTCCCGAAAATATGACCAACCAAGGACGCACTCCCTCTGAGCGCGTCCGACTGCACATCGCCTGCATCCAACAACTCCTCTCCCGCATCAACAACCACCTCGCCGGAATCCTCCGCGAGCTACCCCAAATACAAATGACCGCAATCGCAAAAGCCCTTTGGGCGAGCTTCACCGCAATCAACATCGTCCGAACGATTTGGAATAACTTCCGAGCGATCTGCTTTTTGCTACCCGCAGCGATCGGATTCGCCTTCCTCGCCGACGCCATCGAAACTATGGCGCTCTTGGTTGCGGATAAAAACTGGCTTTCCCGCGTCGGCGAGGTTTTCGCCAGCCTTTCCTCGCTCAGTGTCGTGCATCTATCCGTATTCGTGCTGGTCGCGATCGGTTGGCCGAGTCTCCGCAGGTTCGGCAATTTCGAATTCGCCAATGCTTGGAAGGGTCTGCCTGCCTGGGGAAAATTGACGGCCTTCCTCGGGATCAGCGCAGCATGGTTCATTGGTTCGGCAATCGCAATCACCTGACCCCATGAAGCCGCTCTTACTCCTGCTTGCCCTCACCCTGCCCGCCTTCTCCTTTGCGAAGTTCCCGGCTCCTGATGATCGTGATGACCATGTTTACATGCGAGCGGGCGGGATGAAGATAAGCAAGGAGGGATACAACCTCATCATAAAGCATGAGGTCGGGGGGGGATTTTCTTACTATGATCGGCACCTGAAATGGCCGGCATACGTTTCAAAAAACTCCGGGATCACGATCGGGATTGGTTACGATCTCCGGTTTAACTCGCCAGCCCAGATCCGAAAGGACTGGCCGATGCTGTCCGAATCCACCTTGGAGCGACTTAGCTCGGTGAGCGGCAAGAAGGGGACTCGCTCGATGGCTCGCTCGCTCCGATCCATCTCGATCCCGTATGCAGTTGCTCTGAAAGTTTACAACGAGAACACGATACCGCGCTTTGCTAACCTCACCCGCAAAGCTTACCCCGGAGTTGAAACGCTCCACCCCCATATCCAAGGCTCGATGCTGTCATGGGTATTCAATCGCGGCCAGGGGATCTCCCGCACATCGTCCCGAGATAGAGAGAAGCGTGGGATGCGTGAGGCGATCCCTGAGCGTCCCGGATTGCTCGCTGCGTTATTCCGTGCGTCCAAGCGTATCTGGGCAGGGAAAGGACTCCACGGCCTCCTACTGCGTAGAGAGGATGAGGCCAAGCTCTGCGAGTTGACCAACTGAGCATGCCCTCCGCGCCCGTTTAACGATTTCAGCATTAGGGATACCCTCCGGGCTGATGAGTGAAAACAAATCACAGCCGGACGGCGAACAGCCTCCGCAACCAGATACGGTAAAGGATGGCGAACAGCCAGAAATCACCGACCCAAACATCCTTGTTGAAACCGTAAATCAGGAGGATCTCGGAAGAGCTCTTTTCGATGGTGACAGCAAAGGAATCCCAGCACCAGAAACCAAGGAAGAGGTAATACCAGCAGGCGAAAAGCCAGCCACGCAACCGAATCCCGAAACAGAAGGTGAAGTCGCTACGAGAAAAAGCCCTCGCCGAATTTCGGTTGGCGGATTTTCCGAAGAAGCAAAGCAGGAGGCCGCAGAAGCCGCGGATCTAGTACGCCAAGGAAAAGCAACCGATCTATACGATGCCATCTCGCAAATTAGAGGTATTGAACAGACCCCGGCCGTGGATCCCGACCCGAACGCAGAACCGGAGCCGGAAGTAGAACCGGAGACAGACGCGGAGCCAGAACCAACCCTCCAAGAGAAATTAGCCAAGTTGCGAGAAGATTACGACGAGGCAGACGATAATTTCGACAAGGTTGGAGCAAGGCAAATCAGAGCAGAGATCGAGGATACGCTCCTTGCAATCGGTAGATCCGAAAGGGTGGCCGAAGCAGAGGAACGCACCACGAAGAAGAATGTCCAAACCTACGAGGAGGCCGCAGATGCGTCCTTTGATCGGGCGGCGACAGACTATCCGGATCTCAACGATGATAACTCCAAACTGACGCGATACCTAGATCAAGCGATCGATGCGGCACAGGTCAAAAATGACCCAGCCCTCAAAGATCCCAACATCATCCAGAAATTCGCCGATGAAATTGCCAGCGACTTGGGAATAGCAAAATCCACTTCCAAAGCCCCGTCCCGTCCAGCTCCAGCCCCAACTCGCCAAGTAAAGCCGGTGGGTTCCGCTCTAGCTCCAGGTCACAGCTCTCCGGAAGTTCTCACTCAAGCACAATCGCAATCTGCGATTGAAAACGCCTCGGCGGAAGACTTGGAGGCAGCTCTCTTCGGGAGCTGAACATACTCCAATCCACCAATAGGCTACTCTAACTCCATATAATCCAATGTCTTACAATTCTGAACCATCGGTGGAAACACTCTCGGCAGCTCTCGCAATGAGCTCCGACCTCCGCCAGAATGCTATCTCGCGTTACTTCGAGCAGCAATCCGGCCAATTCAATGCACTCAAGCAGTTCACATCCGTCTTCGACCCGAAGACGATGAAAGGCTCGGGAGGCGCGAAAAGCGTCTTTATCGAGAAAACCGACCTCTCCAAAGGTGGAGCCCAGTCCGTCGTCTTCAATACCATCGGTATCCCATCGGGTCCTGGTGCAGTAGGTGACGAAGAACTGACCGGCCGCACCTCTTCGGCTCGCAAAGGAACCTACAAGACCAACGTCGACTGGGTTCGTGATGCAGTTGAATTTACGGCTGACGAGATCGAGATGCTTACCCCAGGGCGCAGCCTCGAACAAACCACCGTTGATCTCCTTGCCGAGAAGATGGGGCTTGTGAAGCAAAACCACCAGTTGAAGCGACTCATTGAGGATGCAGATGATAACATCTACCGTCCGAACAATCGCGCCTCGACCGGCGCACTCACTCCGACCGACACCCTCACGCTGGACATTACGACCAATGCAAGGGCTCGCCTCTCCACGATGGGTGCCAAGCCCCTCGCTTGCGATACGGCTCGGAGCGGTTGCCCGATCAACAAGTATCTGATCTTCGGATCCGAAACGTCATTGCTTCCGATCCGCAACGATTCTTCGTTCCAGACCGCGATTCAGCAAGCCGACGAGCGTGGCAAAGGTAACGCCCAGTTCACTGGCGAAATCCTCAACTGGCAGGGAAATCCGTTCTACGAGTTTCCTGTCACCGACCAAGATTGGGATGACTTCCAAGGCGGCCCGCTCATCGCGAAAGCAGAGCAAGGCACGGCCTTCGGCGTCAACTCCGCCATCGGCGCTTGCAAGTTGATCGTCAACTCCGCCAACACCAAAAGCCGCTACTTCCAGTGGTTCGATGGCTATGAGTTCGTATTCAACCGGATCGAAACTCCGGCCGATCTGTCCTCGAACGAGTATTATGCTTGGATCGTCAATCCTGATGGCTCGGTTGGATTCGTCGCTTACGCTGGCGGATTCGATGGCAATCAGATCACGATCACCAAGATCCTGTCCTTCGACGGCACTGATACCTCGACTCTCGGGGAAACCACGGTTGGCGAGCTCATCACCGACACGGCCGCATGGACTGGCGGAGCCTCGACTCTCGAAGTCTCCGGCCCCAACGGAACATGGGTTTACACCGACTCCTTCGTTGCCGGTGCCAAAATCTTCCAAGCCAACGCGAAAGGGGTTCCTTACTCCCGCTCGTTTGTCTTCGGAGCCATGGCCGCGACCTTCGCACACGGCCGCGTTCGCATGACCGAGATCACCCAGGACCGCGACTATGACTTTGTTAAAGGTCGTGGGTTCCAGATGATCTTCGGAACTGCAGTTTGCAAAAACACCAACTCGAAACCAAGGAACTACCTCCTGATCGAACACGCGATCTCCCATCCGGGTTATCCTGTTCCAGAACTGGCGTAAGCTGCTTCTACACCCTTGGGCGGGGCGGCGATCCGCCGCCCCGCCCTTTCTTTTTCCCATCCCAACACCAATCCCAAAACCATGAAGATTCCATCACTTGTCACTTCCCGCGATCTCAGATTACTCGCCCCAGAAGGCGAGACTCATGCCATTCGCGTGATCCTCACCCGAGTTTCCAATGCAGGCGACTTCCGCCATCGATGCGGCACCCGCCAATACATTTTTAAACGAGACTGCACCCTCGGGGCTCACGTTCTCATTGTCCCCCTTTCGTGTTATATGCAGGACTCCCCAACCGGACGCTACCGCGATAACCGCTCAATTTCCCACGATCTCCAGCCATCCGTTTCCAACGGGCTCATCATCCAAGTCATTCGCATCGCCGATGATCCGGAAATACTGGTCGATCCCAAAGACGCGCCACCGGTTGGCGTTCAACCTCAACCCGAGGGACACAAGTTGGCTCTCGTTCGCCAGCTCCTCGTCAAGCTCAATGCCCCGGAGATCGTCCTGGAGGCCATCGATGCCGCCATTGACGGCACAACCGCCGACCTCGAGTCGTTCGTTGGAGGGATCACGATCCTCGACGAGCCCGAGGGCAACCCGCCACAACGCGCACACAATGAAGACGGCACGTTCACCGCCGACGATCCCGCTACCCCTGATGTCAACGAGGCATTCAAGGCCGATGCCCAGCCGCCCGCCGACGAAAGCGCCGAGCCCGAGGAGCATCCAAATCCATTCTCTGCGGAGGAGAAAGACGATCTCGCCAATATGCACTGGAAAACCTTCGAGGTTAAATACGGCATGAAAAAAGACGAGTTTCGGAAGAAAGCCTAATCACTCCGGATCCGGATCATAATTCCCCATGAATATCACCGAAGCCGCCCAAAACCTACTGGACTATTTCCCGGAGGAGCTCCGGGAGATTCCAGATGCAGCCCAATACCCTGGCCCCAACGCTCATGTGTTGGCGGCCATGAATGCGGCGTTGCAGGAGATCTTCGGCCTAGATAAGCCGTGGGTTCGAAAGGATGAGCGTGGCGTCGTGCTCAATGCCCCGGCCTCCATCGATATCCAGGTGACGAATGGATCGACGGCGGCAGTCATCACCGTTGGCGACTGGCAGGCATGGTTTGCGGGATGTTCCGTGGTGATCGCCGGGGCGGCCGTTGACAATCAGATCCGCAATGACTCCTACGCCGCGATCGTCCTGAAATACCCATACACAGGAACGACCGGGACGGTAACGGCAACGGTTTATCAGGATTCTGTCTCCGTCGCCATCGATGCGATGCAGATCCATGAGCCGGTGCGCGTGAACAAAGGTCAGATCCATCCGATGAACAATGCCCACGCTGTCACCTACGGCGGATCCACTGAGGATTACGGATTCCATCGGAACACAACCCGATCCAACCGATCGATCAAGCGGGTTTACGAGACGCTGGGGACTCCTAAATGGTATTCGGTGGATACTTGGAGCCCATCGGCCACCGAAGCCCCGGCAATCAGGCTCAGGCTCTTCCCTGCTCCCTCCGAGCTGGGCTTCCTCGACTACCAAGCCACGATCACGCCTCCGCGCCTCACAGACCTGACTAGCACCGACGATATCCCCGTCCCCCACCTCTTCGTCGAATCGATCTTCCTGCCGATTGCCCTGAAACTACTCCGCAAGTCGAGTTTCTGGCGGAATACGGCTGGAGAGGATGAGATCGCCAGCAGCTACGTGACCGCGTTGCAGCTCCTCAAAAACAGCAATCCGCAACTCCGCTCGGGGATTCCTCTCATCTACAAATTCTAAGCCATGGCAGCTACCTCTCCGTATCGCCCGAACACAACCGAGTCGAAGCTCGCCCTTCCACTCAATGGCAGCATCTTCACCACGCGCCGTGAGGTTAATCCGCGCAAGCCCACCGTCGATATCGGCGGGACGATGGAGAGCGAGCTCGGGACAGCCTGGGCGGATAGCTATGTGATCGGATCCGGGATCGTCCCTGACAAATCGCTTGAGGTACAGCAGTTCACCCATGCGCAAATCCCTACAGTCGCCGTTCAGCTCAATTCAAACTGGGAATGGACAAGCGTCGACCTCGGCGGCCGGCGCTTCGAGGGAGTGGCTCGGACGTTCGTCTATCTGGCCACGGCCTTCGATGAGGAAACCCTGATTGCGGGCGCGGCGATGGAGATCGGATCGGACAACCATTTCTCAGGCGATGGGTATATCCTCGTCGACCGCGACACCTCGCGAATGGGAATGGAGCTCGAGCCGACCTTCCGAGTGGAGCGTCGGACATACATCCAGCGCACCGTAATGGGTGTAGTCACTCGCGACATCAAGACCGGCCGGGGCAATAGATCAACCATCACGCTCTACTATCGCGGCGAGCAGGTTTCCGGGACGGCCATCGAAACCCTCGCAGCCGCGCCGGATAATGCTTACTGGGGGCTGCAGACCGATGGCACCTTCCGAGAACTCGAACAGCTCACCACTGACTGGTTCAGCGTAACGGAATCCTCGGTGATCCCTGCCAATGCTGTAAATTCGCTATCGAATCCAGCCAAAACCAGAATCACCGAACGAGTCACCCCGCTCGATACCGATGTGATGTTTTCCGAGATCGGCGCGATGCCGGATCCCGAGCCACTCTATGGCTCCGCTCACTACGACGGGACCGCATGGCCGGATCACAAGCTAGTATTGATCCAGGCCGATGACGCATCCGGGTATCTCCATAAATTCACCTACGTCGCCGACCGCGCGACTCAGGATGAATACAACTTCTCCCACACCCAGGCCAACATCGGTGGATCCAAATATGAGGTAGTGAAGCGCGATTATGTGGTTTTGCGCTCGGCCTTCGATCCACAATCCCCGCTCCCGGCCTCGACGATGCCGAACACCCCCACGGATCTCTTCGCGACTGGCTATGTCCTCATCGAAAAGGAGCAACGGCGGATAGGCAAGGAGCTGGACTCGCTCTACGTCTCCGAAACCCGGACGTATGCGAAACGCTGCTCGATCACCCAGCTCGGAGTCGATGCTTTCAACGGCAAGGCCCTGACATCGATCGAAACCCTTTGGCACAAAGACGAGGTAGTGACTGGCACCGCGACAACCGCCGCCGCCCTCTTCGCCGTCCCGACCAATGCTTACTGGGGGCTGCAGGCCGATGGTACGCAGGCGAGTGGCCGACAACTCTCCTGCCACTGGTATTCGATCACCGTCGAAGTCGTCATCGGTGGACCAGTTGAGGACGGAGTGGTTGCCGTGGACTCCTTCACGACGAACGATAATTACTTCTGGCCGGCCATTCTGAGCTACTTCAGCCTCTTTCAGTGGACTCGTCGAGATGGTGGCGTGGATACCTACCCGACTGTCAAATTTTTGCCCGAGGCTTACAGCGGTCCATGCCTGACGACGGTAACGAGAACTTGGAGCCCGACCGCATTCACGATCCCCAAGGTGAATCAGATGATGCCGACCCGGGTATCCGTCGCCTGTCCCTACTTTTCCCTCAACATCCCGGAATGCCTCCATGCTGAAATCGACCTGACAATCAGCAGCGGCACGGTCGATCCGGAATACGAATACATCATCCAAACCGAGTTTTTCCCGGCCACAAATTACGAGGTATGGCCTGACACAATCACGGCCTACGACGACCAGACTCCATTCCGTGGGGGATTCCTCCGCACTGTCCGAGTGGTGTCGAAACCCGAATAACATGAGCGATAGATACAGCGCCCCGAACCAGATCCCGAAGAGCCATCAACTCGAGCCGAAGATAGCCCCGTCGCATGGAGTCTCCACGCGCCCGGAGATCATCCAGGTCAATCGCCGATCGTCGCCATCGAGCGGCGAAAATCATCCGTTTCACCTATCCGTTTCGAAAGACGGCGCGATCTATTACTGGAACGTATCATCCGTCGGCAGCACGATCACGGACGGGACGAACGGCGCGTCCTTAGCTATCGGGAACATGGATACGGATACAGCGTTTACAGCAGCGAAGTATATTGTGGCAGATGCGACAGTCACCAGCTTAGTTCTCACCGGACTCGCCATCAGTGCCGTGGACGACCCGGAAGAGGTGGACACGGCAGGAACGCCAGCGGAACAAGATACAATCCGGTATCTGATAGGAAAGGTGGACGTGGTGGACTCTGCCCCAACGAAGACTCAATACGCATTAACAGCGGCGAGGCTCACCTATGGATTTCTGAACGCGAAACTTGTCCGCGTTTTCGAGTTCGCCCCAACCCATCTAGGTTAATGGGCGAGCGGATTACATTCAGGGGACGGGGGCGGGGCTGCATTGTTGCGGGCGATCTCTACGGTGCATCCATTACCGATCCCCATGTAAAATACCTCAGAGGATGGCTCACAGGCGGCACAGACCCAGCGGACGGAAGTGTGGAAGTAGGGGATCGAACAGCCTACCCGCTAGAGGTGAGCGTTCAGCAGATGGAGGCGATCAACTACCGGATCAGGCAGGTGGAAGTGGATTCTTGCAGTCTCGAAACGTCCTATTCAGGCACGACCTACGAGTATTATTTCAACCCGCCAACACTCCCGCAATCCCCAAACAGTCAGTATTACTCCTCGGGAGATTTT
>TARA_R110002153_G_scaffold3244_19_pt1 | contig 25212 bp, 54 predicted proteins | sample TARA_R110002153 | Tara Oceans TARA_R110002153 (sample SAMEA4398193) | marine metagenome | biome: Polar Biome; feature: [SRF] surface water layer (ENVO:00010504); material: water (ENVO:00002006), including particulate matter (ENVO:01000060) such as... | depth 5 m | reverse complement strand
CAATAACATCCATATCTGGTACATCTACGTAGTAGCCCATACCACGTAACCACAAAGTAAAATGATACTGTAAATCTTGAACAGTTACGTCTGTATTTTTTGGAAGCTCAATGCAGTAATCTAGAGAAGGTTGTACGTCACGAACGTCATAAATTTCTACGTCGTCATCTTGGTAGTCTGGAGATACTGAAAAAGTATAGCGGGCCATTTAATAATCCTTTTTTGATTGTTTTTCTTTATATCTTAATATAGTATATAAACTAGCAAGAGGCAAGAAGGTAACTACTTATCTTTTGTCTAGTAGTGAATAAAAAAGGAGAGGCTTTTATACCTCTCCTAAGTTTATTTAGCGCATCATAGAATTATCAAGCATAATTGCTTTTGCTTGATCAGGATACCCCATGCGAATTAGCTCACCAGCTGCACGAGCTTTGCCCAAAGAGCAAAAAAAGTTATTAAAGCGATTATAAAATTTTATAAGGCTCCATGATGGTGTTAAGAAGTTGAGAATAGCTGTACTCATTGTACGTTCCCCCTTCTAGTAGTATCGCCAGCAGCTACTGCTGGAATATCACCACGACATATGCCGATGTCTCTAAGGTCTTTGTCCGACATTTTAATTAAGATCTTATATGTCTCATTGTAGCCTTGTACGGATTTGCGATGTTCGCTATAGTTTTTAGCTAAACTGACCAAGCCTGAAATAGCGGCTTGAACGAAATTAGCTTGTAATAGTATGTAGTTCATTTGTATTCTCCCATTGTTTTTAAAATTACAACGGGACACTGTCTTCTACTTCTTAGACAAGTTGTGTATCTTCAGTAGTAATCTGAATTTGTCTTGGAAGTTTCTCTTCTGGTAAACGTACCTCTAGTTCGATAGTTAGAATACCATTACGAAGATCAGCTCCAGCGACTTCTGTGTACTCACTCAACCTGAAACCCTTTAAGAATTTACGAGTGCTGATACCCCTATGCACGTATTGCTCTTCTGGTCGGCGTTGATTACGATCACCCCTTACACTAAGGACATGATCCTTAATTTCAATGGTTAAGTCTTCTAGTCCGAATCCAGATACAGCTAACTCTACCGCATAATTCTTATCGTCATATTTAACGACATTATGAGGTGGGTATGAGTCTTTTGCATGGGATGAGATCCTCTCAAGCTCGTTAAAAATATGGTCGAAACCAATAAAAGCTGTTCGAGGGAAATGTATAGTACCTGTCATGTTTTTTCTCCTAATTAAAGCAAGATTTTTAAGTAGACCGTTATTACGCATCTACTCTATTAATATATAAGATATTATGAAAGAGAGCAAGCAAAAAGTTTAAACTATTAACTATCAAAGTCTTCATCAATTTCATCTTCTACAGCATTCGTAAAGTCTTGAAAAAATCTAAAGTCAGCTAGTAATACTGTTATAGCCATAATACTTACTGTATAAGGCATTGATAACATAAAACATATTAAGTAACTTACAAATAAAAATCTTAACTGTGTTAGTCCATAAGTAAGTAATAAGTCATTAGGTACAGAGTATTTAACTCCTCCTGTTACGTAAACTAGGGTATTAAGTATTGATGAAATCAAAGTTACCTTCTTTCAATGTCAGTTTCTATACAATTTTCTCCGTACTGTATCTCAATGATATGTGCGGGTATTGTACCTGTATTAGTAGTTTTATGCCAGATATTAGGGCCGATTATGAACCTAGAATGGGGTTTTAGTTTTTGACATTGTGGTATAGGATTATTATCAGTTTCCGTAACTATATCTATCTGCCCTGTAAGAAGATACCAGTGCTCAGCTCTTAGTGCGTGTCTTTGATCGCTTAAACTACATCCTGGATTAATAACAAGTTCTTTAGTCTTAATAGTACCTTTATCATCTAGTACACGCCAGTAACCCCAAGCACGTTTAGTCTTTTGTGTTTTCCATTCATCCAATATCCAGCTGCTGCTATTAGCTTTGTTTTCGCCCCCTACTCCAAAGGCAAAGTCTACATAATGAGTTTTTCCGTAGACAACATATTCTGGAGTAGTAGTATTAGTCCTATCTCCTCCATTAGCAAATATTATTTTATGATTAGGGTAAGTCTGTAAACAGTTATATATTGCAAGATTAGCCGTATCATTACTATCATTAAAATCTATAACATCATCAACTACAGATAGTTCTTTGATAATAGCACAACGCTCCTCAAATGACATAAAAGGCCTACCTTTTTTACGGGTAAGCCATTCATCGCTGTTTAAGCCGACTACTAGTTTATGTCCAAGTTTTTTTGCTGCTTTAAAATAAGCTATGTGCCCACTGTGGAGAGGGTCAAACCCTCCAGTGACTAATACTATATTATTCATATAAATATGTTCCCAATTACTTCAGCCTTGTCATTGTATACAAGACCTTGTGGTTCGTTTGCTTTTTGCCAAGCAGTTAGAATTGTAGAGTGTTTGCACTTGCTATAACGAGAAGGACAATTACAGCCTCTATAACTAATGGTGTATACTTCAATTGGGTCTGCGCTATCATCAAATTTAGCCAATTCATAGTTGATTATACCTTTTCTAAGTAAATATTGAGCCATACTTTATCCTTTAATGCATAGTACTATAATACTAATAATTACACTAAAGAACAAGTATAAAGTTATTTTTTAAGCTACACAAGTAGGTTTTATTGCACCTATTCCTGAAGACGTAGCCATAGAAATAGGACTAATAGCAGAGTTAGCATGATATAACTCATAGTCTCCGCTTACATTTAAAGACTTTTCGTAGTAGTGTGTCTCATACACAGGTATGACATTAGCAATAAATCTATCTAAATTATCAAAATCTTCTTCAGGAATATGAGCATGTAAATCTTCTTTATCCATTCCGTTAGGTACTATAAATGAATAATCTTGCTTTGGTAATCCTTGTATAAACAATACTCCGGTTAAAAATATTGAATTATTATTTTGTTTCCTAAAATGCTTCATTATACTTACTATTTCATAGCTATCTGTAGAATATATAGACATGTTTTATCTAGTAGCAGAGCTGACATATAGCGACTCGGCACTTATAGCAGAGTTAGCATAGCTCGTAGTATATTCTAAATGTTTATTTAATGATGTTTCATAGTAACTAGCCTCATAAATAGGTATTACATTAGTAGTAAATTTAGTTAAATCATCAAAATCAACTTCTGATAAGCTATTTTCATCTAAATCTATCCAGCTAGCTATAATATCTGGATAGTCATCTATAGGTTTTCCCTGTACATATACCCCACCAGCAACCATAGTACTGGTGTCGCCTACTGTTTTAATTTTTTTCATTATGCTAACTACTGAATAGTTGCTTGTTTCATATACTGCCATTTACAGTCTCCTTAATATATTTTGCTATATTTTTTCCATAAAAAATATGTGCATCTTCTCCGTAGTGTCCAGAATCTCTTGTTATGTGTTCAGGTTTTTCATAACCTCTGTTTGTTAATAGGTCTATAAAACTATTATGCTTTAGATACGCCGATGGATAGTTTTTAAAATATACTTGTCTTTTTAGGTTCAGCGGTGAATGAAAGCTAGGCAGAGCCTCGCTAGAATTCAAAAATAGGTAACGTACTTTCATACTTAATAAGTAATTTTGTAGCAATATGATATTATTATACCACTTTATAATATGCGCAGATCGATTCTGTATAGCTATATAACTTTTAAAGTATAAATATTCTGCAGGAGTAAATTGTTGTTTATAACATTCATCATTAGTAGGAGAAGAAATCTGTAAAAAGTCATTTATCTTTTCACTAAAAAACTCTGTTCTAGCAGGTCCACTCCACATTATAATAGCGTATATTTCTGTATTCTTATAGTATTTATAGTTAGCGCCCACCCAATCAATAGTAGTACGTATTATTCTCTCTTGAGATGCTCCACTAACAGCTAAATTAATGCTATCCCATCCTAATTCTTTAGAACAGATACTAGGGTAAGCTTTTTCATAGCAGTTATCTTGCCACTCATACTCTATCTCAGCACCTGCTGTATGGCTACAGCCATTAGCTAAAAGCAGCATAATTATTACTCTCTTTTTTAGAGTATAGCAGCTAGGTAGCGTTTGTCCAGTACTTTTTATACATAGGGAACGTTTTAAATAAGTCAGTACCTCTATGTTTATCTAACATTAGATTATAGCTAATAAACTTATCCATAATTGGAGTTAAGTCTTTAGCTATAAAATTTTTATAAACGTATTCTAATTCTGGTATTCCCTCATAAAGTTCTCTAAGTTTATGTTTTTCTTCAGGTGGAAGTCTTTGGGGGTTTAAATATTCGGGTAAGAAACACGGTGAAAAAAGCACAGGTACATTAAAAAGTTTACAAATTTTATACAATTCTGGCAGAGTCCAAACACTGTACATATTTACAACGCAATTAACGCCATGTATGTATTTTTTTGCTTTTTTAAAGTTTTTTATAAAGTCTTTTCGTATAAAGCCAGTACGCCCATACTCATTCTGGTCACCCCACCCATCACAGCTAACATCAAGCCTAACTTTAGTGAATTTTGACCACGCATTTAATAAATCAAAATTTTTATAGTTTAGATTAGATAAGTTAGTAGAATAAGCTATACTTAAATCTGTGAGTTTATTATCTATTAAATAAGTAAGCAGTTTAATATTAGCTCCACTTAATAAAGGTTCTCCTCCAGACATATTTAGCTGCTTTAATTGTCTTAATTTTATTAACTTACCTATAAATGGTAGTAATCCAGGGTCAGAAGCTACAGCATCTTTTATAGGGCCGTAGCTCTTAATAAAATAATTATGTTTTTTATTTTCTATCTCCCAAGTAGAAGAAAAATTATTATTACACATACGGCACTTAAAGTTACATACATTACTAACTCTGAGATGGATATGGCTAATAGTTTTAGAAGGAAAAGGAGACTCAACCTGTCTATGAGTAATCATACCTGAGTCTTCTGCTTTCCAACAAGCTTGACAAGATTCAGGTCTTTCTCCGTTTAATAGTTGTTTTTTTAAAAGAGCAAGTTCTGGACCATTCATATACTTTTTTAAACCGTTTCCCATAGGAAAACGGTTGGAAGGCATTACGCAGCAAGGAGTAATGTTACCATCCTCCTCTATATGAAGTTCGTGCCAAGGCCTATCACAATAGGTTTTACTTACCACCGGCAGCTCTTTGTGTGAGATGAGCCCACTCCTCGTCTGAGATCTTATTAAAAGATTTTCGTAATCTTTTACCCATTAATCCATCCTTATAATCTTCATAGTCTTGTTTAAGAGGTGCTTGCTCAGGTAGATATGGATTAATAAACTGATTACGTAATCTTTTATAGAAGTTCTTAAACATAGTACCGTGAGGTTTACATCTAGTACTGTTTAATCTGTAGGCATAAAACTGAACAGCATGTGCCATTTCATGAACTATAATTGCTTCTAGCTTGTGCAAAGGATTACGGCTATAAAAACCCCCAATCTCTTTATTAGCATCAAAAGATGTGTATTCAAAATGCCTATATATTTCGCCTTTAGTATCTTTATAAGCTCCGTGCATAGCCATGTTAATACTAGGACCGTCTGCATAGTAACCTCCACGAGAAGCGGTTCTTTTTACTCCCCAGTCAAACTTTGGAGTAGCTAACCAAAACTTAGAATAAATTTCTTCTTTAATCCATGCCTCAATAGAGTAAGCATAGTCATAAGAATATTTATGTAGCTCAATTTTTTCCATACTAATTCCTACGCATGTTAGATATGTCAATTGCCTGCTGTCTACTAGTAACAGGAACTGCATTAGATTTATGCATAGTTGCAATTCCTGTTATTAGACTACCTGTATATACATTAGTAGTTTTTGCAGAGCCGTTACCTATATAGTCAGAGGTAGGAGGCATAGCATGCAAGTCTTTTTTATAGTCAGGTATTTTGTATATACCCTGCTTAGGACGTTTAGGTTTAGCTGTACTAACTCCCATGCTGACCAGCCATTTATTGTGATCTTGCAGTAGTTTCTTATTCATTTGTTAGAGTATCCGCCTGCTTTTGGTTTACCCCAAGCGATAGAAGCAGGAACTCTAATAAAACTACGATTAGTCTCATTTTTATTAGGATTAGATATAGTAACCATTACGTTTTTACCACTACGATGTGCTTTCATCTGATTAATGATACGATCTGCACTACCTAAGTAAGCTTTACGCACAGCGTTTTTAATATTACTTGCTACATTAGAGTGTACTCCTAGAGAGATATTACCCTGTGATTTGCTTTTCTTTTTACCCATTATCATTCTCCTTGTTTCTATATTATTAATATATATAAAAACAACGAAGTATGCAATTATAAGGATACAGTGTTGACTACTACAGTACTAGATAAGGTAGTATTTTGTCTGAGGTCTAGTAGACATAGTATAAAGTCGGCGGGATCATATAGATTTTTGCAACTATCACAGTGAATTAGGCTAACAGGTTTAATTTTACCATTGTAAAACCATACTTCTTCTTCAGAGGAACAACAAGGGCACATAGCTCTAGCTCTGTAAATGCTCATTAAATTAGTTCCTTTGTTTTATCTCTATATATTTTTATGTCTGAATACTGCGTGTTTACGTAAGTCCAAACGTTACTTAAAGATATTTTAGTATCATTATATAAGTTTACTACCTGTTCCTTGGTTGGTACACTACCTATAGGTATACAAACTTTAACAGGTTTTTTACTAATATCCTTAACAGAGTATATACCTCTACTAGCAATATCTCCAACTACTATGTTAGTAAATCTATAAACATTATCTACGTAGCCAAAAGCTACGCTAACATTACTATTATTTATATTAGCAAAAGTATAGTCTTGCTTAGTAAAAGTAGCAACACTATTAAATATATTATTCTCACCTTTTGGGGAAATTTGATCTAATAGCTCTTCTGCCCATGTATCTAAAAAGTAATCTTTATTATTTGCTTGTTCTTCTGTTATATCTCTATCTTTACACTTAACCATAGTATAAAGTTTATTTTTAGTATCTACAAGCTGTATTGATATTCCAAAATAAATACTGTTAGTGTAAATTTTAGAAACATTTAGTATATAACCATATTTGTTTCTATATACTATCTGACTACTAATAGACTTATCTTTGTCATGTACATAAAACCAATCGTTATCACAAGTTTCTGGCATAATATTTTTAGAAATCATATTAGCTTTCTTTAACTAGTTTAGTGTCTTTACCAGTATACTTCACTTTATATCCTAGTTGTTTGTATAGCCTTATTACTTTTATAACTTTATTTTGATCTGCTATCTCATTACTCTCAAATAATATGGTTTTAGGATAGTACTCATTATTTTTATCTTTTAAATATATAATTAATGTAAATAAGATATCACAATCACACCCCTCAGTATCAATTTTTAATAGAGCTATACTTCTTACTTTGTAAGCAGTTAATATGCTACTTAAAGGCACTTGTTTAATAGGTACCTTACTAACTAGATGTTCTACTCCTAGTTCTTTATGTTGTAAATGATACTTATTTAGGGAATTACATCCTCTCAGGAATGAAGGAAGATTATTGTCTATAATTGCTTGTTCTTTTACCATATACATATAAGCATCAGATATTTGGTTAGTTGGAGATACAGCACAGTTTATTTTAATAACGTTATTTTTATTAGGTAGTAAATCTAGATAATATTTAATAGGCTCTATAGATATACCAAAAGTACTATCATCAGCCTCTTCTATTAATGTATTATAGCAGGAGGTTCCTATTTCAATAAAATCTAGATCTAACATATTTATTTCATTTTTTTAAGTATTGCAGCTTGTAGTGCTGGAGGTAACTTCTTTTGAGCAGCAGTTAGCCCTTTTTTCTTAGTTGCACCGCCAGTTTGTTTATTTAGTCCAAGCGATTTCTTCATGGGTTTTTTCATAAGTTTCTCCTATTTTCTATATTTGGCTACTTTTTTAGCTATCTTTTTCGGTTGTTTCACAACTTGTTTTCCAGCTTTAGTGCCTTTTCTCTTGGCTGCATTAGTGGCCCGCTTCTCACCAGGAGATAAAGAATCCCAAGCAGACTTAGGTAAATATCTACCACGCTTTGCTTTGGGTTTATCTTTTTCTTTATCGTCTGAATATTGCCACTTTTGCTCAGTCCACTTTTTTAGTGATTGTTGTGTTTTTTTAAGTGCCATTTTTCTTAGCCTTTGCCTTAGCAGTTTTACTAAGGTCTTTATAATGTAGTAAAGGTACAGAAGATTTGCCCATTATAGTACCAGACATTAATGTACCGTCTTTATGCTTATGCATTTTGCCTTTATGTACTGTACCATCTTTTTTATAATGCGGTACGCCCTTCATTTTTTATATCCTCCACCAGCACGTTTATACTCACTAGCTAGTAGCTGTGCTTTTCTTGCACTCCACTGACCAGGACCACCACCTTTAGTACCTCTTTTGATTCTTTGAAATATAGATTTTCTAAGAGTAGGTTTAGTATATACTTTAGCTTCGTTTACTTTTGATTTATATTTTTTAACAGGTTTTTTAGCCATTATTCACACCATGATTCTTTCTTTTTACCGAAGTAAGGTCTAGCTAAGCCGGCATCTATAAGTTTAGTTGAATATAGCTCACCATCTAAGTATACATTAGCTAATATCCTACCGCCATATTTATCCCATTTTATATCTTTATATTCTATAGTAGTAGCTGCTCTAAATAAGTCATTAGCTAGTTTCTTGCCTTCTTGAGCTAAAGCTTTTTCCTCTTCACAATCTCCTTTAATCTCAGGAGTGTCAATACCTAAAATACGTATGCTCATTTTTTTAAGGGAGTCTGGTAATACTGTTGCAGTTATATAACAAGTATCTCCGTCATAACAAAGATTACCTTTATATTCACGAGATTCGATCCACGACATATCAGCTTTTACTGGAACAGTGCTTATAAGTAACATAAAAATACTTAATTTTAAAATTAATTTCATTATATATTTTCCTTTAACGACTAGCGCATATAGTAACATTATTTACATGGTAAGTAGTACAAGTACTATATGTTGAAGAACGTACTGCCCAGTCCCAGTTAGGCCCTGCAAATTTAGGATTTTCAGCTAAAAACATTCTTGTCTTTATTAGCTCAGAACTTAAAATACCGGAAGACCAACTCTTACTACAACTAGTTATCTCTGAGAATTTAGTAGCATCAAACTTTTCTGGAGAATATCCGTTAGCTAGTAAGCATTCTTTCATTACTTGATTGCTTTCAGAAGCATCAACACAATATGCTAAAAAAATTGTACCGAAGATAAATATCCAAAACCATGCACGCATGTTAGTAGCTTCTTCTTACTTTACCTCTAAATGGTGTTTTTTCCGCACACCAGTCTTCTGGGTGTATATTGCTAGGCCTTTTACCTTGAGGTTTAGATACCATCCTACCCATAGGGGTATAAAAAGCACACCAGTCTTGCTTTGCTCTAACTTTAACGTCTGATGCCATAGTTTGCCATAACATATCGCCTTTTGCCGTTTTCTTAAACTTGCGAGTAGCCATTAAAAGTCTACGCCTGCTAGTTTAATTGAGGCTGAATAAGCACTAGCAGCTACATTTACTAGGTGTATTGGTTCTTTTTTTATAAAAGCTTCTTGTGCAGGGCCTAGAGTAAAGCTACCTATAGTAATAGGGCCTGTAGTAATTGCTATTAGATGAGCGTTATCATCGTTATTATAAGCTCTAACATATGTAGACGTATTAACGGTTGTATTGCCCCCATAGTTTGCTTCTGTGATTGGACTAAAGTATTGGACTGACATGTATATTCTCCTAGCTCATAAAAAATGAGGATGTAATGTATTACACCCCCATTATACTAGTTATGAATAGTTAGTCCAATTTTATTTTAATTATATCTATCTTGATTATCGAAAAGCCTAGACAATTCAGGTAGGTATTCTTTATAACTCTTTTTCCATAATCTATCTATAGAGTTAGTATAATCAATAAATTTACTTTTAGTATTTAAAAAAGTAGAACTAGTTAGTACATTAAATATTTCTTCATTATAAAAGTTAACAGACTTATAATATTCTAATACTAGATTTCTATCTGACAAACTTAAGTTTCCTAAACTTAGCTGAGTAGGATACACTAAAAAATTAAAGTCTATAGGTATATTATATTCTTTAGAGAAAGAAAAAATATTAGGCAGGTCAAATATATTATATATTTGTATAGTAGTAGCTAGATACTTAACATATTTATTGGATAATTGTAAGTTTTTACAAAATTTATCGTGTATATAGCCTTGCCTAATATATTCTCCTACTTTACCTACTCCGTCAAAACTAGCGTATACGTCGATATTGGTAAACTTATCCCACTCATCTAAATGATTTACTCCTTTATAGCTGAGTTTGGAAAGATTAGTAGTTAAAGAAAGATATATATTTTCATATAAATCATACTTATCTATTTGTTCTAGTAGGTAAATATATTCATCTGTTATTAAAGGCTCCCCACCTAACACGGTAAGAGTTATTTTTTTAGTCCTGCATAACTGTATTATATAGTCAATATTGCGTGTATTAGATGTCTCAGCCAAAGGTTTCATATCTAATAATTTACATGCTTCAGAATCTAAAGCCCAAGCAGAGCTATCTTCTGGATTACACATTCTACATTTAAAATTACACTTGTTAGATAATGATATAGATAATCTCTGTAAGTTTTTTGATTTTATAGTATCTCTTTGTCTAATAGACTTAACACCTGCTGCCTCCGTTTTCCAGCATTCATTACAAGAAACAGGTTTCTCCCCATTTAAGAATTCTCTTTTAATAGTCTTAAGTTCCTGAGAGCTGCTATAAGAAGCTATGTCACCTTGATACAGCTTATAGTTTACACAACAAGGCCCATAACTCTCAAAATGTGAGTATATCTCTGTCCAAGGTCTGAAACAAAAATGTTTAGATAGATTCACCGAGATAAGCTTCTTCCTCTTTAATAAACTTGTAAAATCCTTGTACTGCTACTTCTTTATGTTTTGCTTCAATATCAAAGTCTGCGTAAGGTAACATATGTACATGCTCTCCCATAAGGTCTTCATCCCAGAAAATATCTGAGTGAGCATTAGATTTCATCCAATAGTCTTGATTATCAGGGTGATGTGACTGAGATACATGAAACAGAGGACGAACACCTTTCCAAGTCTTTACAGCTTCTTGAAAAAAGTTATCAGTATGTTTTATAGTCCGTACTTCTCGTACTTTGCGATTGACCATTTTTTCTCTAACTTTAACTCTTTCAGTCTCAACCATTCTGTGACAGGAATAGTGATGCGTATCGAGTGTGCATCGTATAGGTATTCGTGCCGCAAGTTCAAGTGTGTGCTCAATGTCGTATCCGTTGGGCTTATCTTCGTTTTCGACTGCGAGACATTGTTGCGCATAGTCAGATAAGTAGGGATAGTGGGTGGCAAAACGTTTAATACCATCTTCTCTTTTACCTCCGTAAAGTCCTTGTAAGTGTATATTCATGACAAAATCATTGGCTGGTATATTCATAAGCTTACCGTATAAAGCATGATACTCTAAATCTTCTACAGATTTTTCTACAACTTCGGGTTTATTAGAAGCTAAGACAGTAAACTGACCTGGGTGAACGCTTAGTCTAATATTATGCTTTCTTGCAGCATCGCCTGCTTTAGCTAGAATCTCTGATATCTCTGGCATAATCTCTGCATACCAATCTTTAGTAAAATCTAAAGTATAGCAAGGAAACATTTCAGAACTAATTCTAAATGCTTTTAAATTCATAGGTTGCGTAGGAAAATAAGTAGTTAAAATATCTAATAGTTTATTACAATTACCAATAGCTTTAGACTGTACTTTTTCTTTACCCCCATCTTTAAGGGCGTAGGTTTTTGTAGTAGTACCAAAATTATATCGTTTAGCTAATTGTTTATCACTAAACTGACAGCATTGTGAAAGCCGCCAGTCAGTTTGTGTAGTATTAAAATATCCCATAAGTTCTCCATTTGTTAACTTATGATAACCTAATAAAAAACAGTCAGCAACTAATATGTCACTGACTGTACAATATATTAAGTAGGTATTTTACTTTTACATGCACAAGTTATACAAACATCGTTAACACATTTTGCGCACTCTTTATTACAGTGACAGTTGTGACCGCAATTTTTACAAATTTTTGTCATCTTTACTCTCCTCTATATACCTAACAGGATTTAATAATTTATCCCAAGTATATCCTATATTGTCCCAATAAAGTCTACTTGCAGGTGTTAGCATAATCCAGAGCATAGCTATTAGTAATAAAGTAAATATTATTGTTGCTTTATTCATTTTTTATTCTTAAGAGCATCAGCTCCAAAAAATGCAGCGACTAGGGCAGAAATAGCAATAAAGTATGTAGGAGCAATATCCCCTACTATACCAGCTGCAGAATCTAAACCTAATAATGATGTTAGTACTATTGCAAAAGGGTATAGTAACATACCAAATAACGCAAACCACGTCATTTTACGCATAGCGTCACGTTGTGCGTCTTGATCTTCTAACTCTTTGCGTTTAAATTCTAAAGCCATATCCATTTCTGCTTTAGTGATATGACCGTCACCATCCATATCCATACCTTCTACGGCAGATGCATCGATTGTTTTATTCATGAGGGGGACTCACTTTCTTTTTAAAATATTTATTTTTTAGCTATAGTAGTTGTTTTAGCTGCTACAGGTTTAACTGTTACAGGTGCAGGGGCTACTACGGTAGTTGGTGCAGGAACAGATTTTGATGTTGCGACAGGCGCTGCTGCTGGTTTTTGTGCCGCATCCCATAAAGTTTTTTGTTCGGAAATTTGTTCTATACCGTAACCATGCTTAGCTAGCCATCTAGAGGCTTCAAACCATGAGGTAATATCTTTAATTGCGTTATCCATTTTATTTCTCCATTTATATTAATTAGCGAGAGGGTTATCTAATGCTCTCTGTAGTTTTGTACTTATAGCATCTTCAAGATTTCTCATATCTCTATCCATTTTAGCTTGTAAGTCATTTATTCGTGTGTCATTTGACTCACGAAGCTGAGATGCTTTAGTATCGTATTGATTTTGCAGAGCATCTCGTTTATTATCAAAACGTTCTTCTGCATTTGTAATTGTTTGTCTTATATTTGTTTCCGTATCACGAACAAGTTTTTCTACTCTTCGAGTAGCATCTTCAAGATAGGTAATCTGGCTATTAATATCCACTTTATTTTCACGATTACGTTTTTCAGCATCGTCAAGTTGTCTTTGTATAGCTACTAGCTGAACAGTTATCTCTGTTTTTACGTTAGCTAAGCTTGCCTCTATCTCTCTATTGCGAGTTTCAATTACATCAACATCAATATTACGTACAATCTCCTTCATGCCCATGTAGTCATCGTATACCTGAAAAGCTCCATAAAGGCCTCCTAGTATAGAACTAATCAAAGCAAACAACATACCTATAGTAGTAGGTGTCATAGTAATACCAAATAGTTTCATTTTAGTATTTTTAATATTTTCTACTTCTGCTTCGAAGTTTTCTATACCTTCACCTAAATCTTTATCTATCATTATATATCCTTAACTCTGCACAAATACTTTATTATCTGCATAGGCTTCTAAGTTATTTATATACTGAGTCATTGAATGATCGCTAAAATTATCAATTTTACCTTGTTTCAGCCCTGCCCACATACCGCGCCAACGATCTTTTACTCTTTGCCATGTTGTAAGTTTTCTTACATTACCAAAGGAGTTCATGTAATGTTCATTACCATGATGTACATAACCTAGTATTCTAAGAGGTACTCTAGTAACTATATCATTATTATTTACCCAACGATGATGTGTAGCACTTAAGCTACGTACATATTTTCTCCAACCTACTCGAGGAGAACCATAAGTATAAACTTCTTTTATACTAGGCATAGTTTCATCATCTTCACATCTGCTAGCCATTATAGTAGTCATGGCTGCTCCTAAACTGTGTCCACAAAACCATACATTCTTAATAGTATGTCCTTGTAAATCTTGTTTTATCATAGGCCAAAGTTCGTCAACTTCATCTTTGAAACCTACATGCACTCTGCCAATAGTTTCAGCTACTACAGGTACTGCACGTAAGTCTGCCTTGATATCGTTAAGCTCACTAGGCTCAGTGCCTCTGCAAGCAATAACGATATCTTCAGCATTTTCAAACCTATATGCTTGAGCACCTGCACGATTATAAAATTCTATATCCGTAAAACCTAACTCTTTAGCACCTTCTCTAGCTGAGGTATCATCTAAGTAAGCAATAGAAGAAAGTCTAGCAAATAAAAGGCTACGTTGTTTAAAGTTTGAGATGCTGATCATTAGATTATCCTTTTCTCCACATAGTATATATGCCGTATACAATAGCTGCATAAGCGATTATGTGAGCAAAGGGAGAGAATATAAGAATACCTGCTCCTGTTGCTGCCATTGCTACTCCGTCAATTGAAGAGCGCTGAGCGATTCTGTTTGTGATCCATGATTTTATCATTTCTGTAACTCCTTTATATTAGCTTCTAATTCATCTAGTTTAGAAGCTATCTCAGGATAAGCTTTTTTCCAAGCTTCAGGGTCTTGATCTAGCCATGTTATTCCATACCTATCTCTTATAAAATCTAGTACTTTATCAAAAGCACTATAACCCCATATCCCAATTTTAGTTGTTTTTATATACATAAGGCTAGCTGCACCTAATAAAGCACCTGCTATACTTGTGTAAACCCATAAATAATCCATTTAATCTCCAATACCTTTAGTATATTGATTGATTATACTTTTTATAAAAGTAGAGTTCCATTTTTTAATTCTCAAAAACTGTAGGGTTAGCATTTAATCTTCTGAGGGCTTCTAACTCTTCTTGAAGTTTTAGTACCTCAATTCTTTTTTTACGTAGTTCTAATTCGTATAGAGAATTACAATTAATTCTCTCTTTAGGTTTACCAAAAGGAATTATAATTCTAGCATATACACCTATATCTTTTTCAGAGTTGCCTGAAGAGCTACCAAAAACACTTTGCGCATTGTCAATTATACCAGTCACCCCAAACTCCAATTGTGTCGCTCCTCCAATTGCATTTTTACAGTCAAGATCCCCCGCTCTAATACTATCCTGCCCATAAGTAGAAGGGGCTGTAGGTATAGCTAAGTTAAGTGAGCTAGACTCGGCTAACGCAATAGTACTTATCAAAAGTAAGCTAATTGTAGGTATTACTAGTTTCATTGTCTCACTCATTTTTAAATCTAGAGCATATCTTAGAAGATATAGCAGTATTTAAAGATTCTTTTTTTTGTATTTTAGACACAGAACACATATAGTAAGCTCTATCGACATCAAGCTCTCTTACATAGACATCAAAAGTAACCTTACTAAGATAATCTAATTTAATTATGCTATAGGAAGATACAAAAGGTATAGATTCCCATTCTTTAGTAAAAACTCCTATTTCGTAGTACTTAACATCAGCACGCCTATTAAACATACTCATAGTTGTTTTATATATACCCTCTAAATGCGAAGGAGTAAGTTTAGGGTAAGTAGGAGTCATTTCGTGCGCAGTAGCACTATACGCAAAAAGTATAAAGGCTACTACGCACTTACATATTTTAGTCATATTATTTCTCTTACTGAGCTATACACTCTGCTACTACTAAAGCGGTATAAGAACCGCCTGGAAATGCTTTATTACCACCTAAAGTAGCAGTTGACGAAGTTTGAAACCAAGTTGAACCAGTTGCGGTTAGGTCATAACGATCCATCATACCTAGTTCTACTTTGCCAGTTTCGTATGCGCCCATACCTGTAGCATCTGAAACTGTTTTAACTGTAGTATCACCTACCCAACTAACTGTATCTGAAATAGCAGGGCTACTAGAAAAACTAGAAGGAGCAGTAATAGTGGCATAGTATGCGTCTGCTAAAGATACGTCAAATCTGATAATCGATAGTTCACCGCCGTCGGTAGTTGAGGTTGTAAGAGTATAGGCATTAGGGTTTCCGTAAGTACCTGGAGTGTCAGTTTGTATACTACAACGAGATTGTACAATCCCGTTAATGGGGGTTTCCTCAGCTAATGCTACAGAAGCAGCACTAAGTAGAGTAGCTCCTAAAAGAAGCTTGACTGTAGATTGTTTGAACATTTTTGTTCTCCTTATTTGTATTGAGCAGCTACCATTTGTGTGTGTAGTAATTGTTGAGCTAGCCCATTACGTAATGCTGATTTGTTTTCTGGTAATTTGGCATCAATTAAATTAACAGATTCGTTATATACCCCCCCAGGTATGTTAGAAGAATAGTATCCTTGGCTTATAGCAGCCAAGTTTGCTATATTATTCATTTGAGAAATAATCTGACTTTGTACGATTATATCATTTTGCTCAAGAGAATCTTCAGCTCTTTGTATTCTAACTTTACGTTCTTTTTCTTCTTCTTCTTTTTCTTTTTCAAGCAGTGCTTCATCCTCTGCTTGAACTCGTGCAATTTCTTTTTCGTCATCTAAGTTAACGTTTTCATCGTCTGTAACATCATAAATATCGTCTAAACTTAATTCGTAAATTGTAGGTACAGGAATTACGTAGCCTGGACAATTAGGATCAAATTGTGCATTGTAACAAGGGTTTACTTTATAAGTATACACTACTCTAGCATCAGTAACTGAGCCACTACCTTCAACCTCTATAGACCCTTGACCCCAAGAACTTTGAGGAATATTAGGTATTACTGGTACTGCTTTGTTTATCTGAGTACCGGATATTGATCCTGTTGACCATATATCAGTTTCTCTAAATACATAACCAGTACTATTTGCATTTTTATTCTGTACATGAACTGTTACAGCATCCTCAAGTTCTTTTTGTATTCTATAAGAGTAAATAACATTTTGTATGTCTAAACCTGATACTTCAGGTAATAATCCAGACATGCCCCAAGTCAAGCCTGTTGCTGCAGCATTATTAGTATAGCCATAATAAGGACTTATACTTTCAGAGTAGCAGTAGGAGGCCGAGAAGACCAAGCCCACCGAAAGTAACAGCTTTTTCCACATCTATATCTCCTGATTCATCTAGCTCTTTTCTAGTCTGTTCAACGTGAGTATCCCAACCTAGCTTAGCTGCATCACCAATTAGTCCGTCGTAGGGACACGGGGTACCGGCATCCATCATCGCATCAAATACATCAGTGTTTTGACACATTATAGATACAGCAGCAACTTTCATTCCCATGTCATACATTATTTTTGCCTGCTTTAGGCGAACACAGTGCTCCTCTGTATAAGTAGTTCCAGCAGAAATACCTAGTATCTGTGTCTGTACAGCACCAGCTACTCCTACAGTACATAAATCTGAATTATTTCCTCCACTAAACTGTGGAGCAATAGCCGAAGGTGGTGGCTGATTAACAGTAGTAGTCATACTACCAGAAGAAGTAATGTTACTATCTGTAGTTGATTCTGTAACAATAGCTTGTGCACCTAGAGTAGTACTTAAACTACTAAGGATCAGTATTAACGGTAGTAGCTTCCGCATCTGTCTCATTATTACCTCCAGTAACTTCTTTATAATATTCTAGATTATTTTTCTGCGCTTTAATATACTTTTTTAACTCAAGCATATTTACAGAAAGTATTTCATAGTCTCTTACTTTTAATCCGTAGTATATAGTATCGTCTACATTTAGTACTTTCCACGATATATTAGTTAATTTTATAGGCGTAGGGGCAAGAGGCTGGGCTATAGCTATCTCTACTGGCTTACTAAAAATTTCTATAGATTTAACAGCTTGACTACAGCTACTGAGCAGAAAGCTCAATAAAATCATCAAAGAGAGTTTTTGTGCCACTATTGATTCTTCTTTCTATAAGTACGGGTTTACGTCTACTTAGCTCTTCTAAGTCGTGTTTCATTAATTTTGTAGATAACGCATCTTTTTCATCATTTAATGATTGATTAGCCAAAGACAAGCCTGTTAAAGCAGCTGCCTGCCTCTCAAAGTTCTCTTTCATAGAGGTTATAGTTTCTTTTTGAGTAGTAATTGCTACCTCAAGTTTTGCATTATTAGTCTGCAAAGTCATTATAATATCTTGAGAATACTTATAATACCAAGCAGAAACTAATGAACTACTAACTAATAAAGCAAGCAACATCATTGATACCTTCATCCACATATGATGAGTATACCATTAATGATCTTGCTTGCCAAATATTTTTAAAAGTAGCCTGAATGGTAGTAGTAGTTAAGTAATCAGGTATATTTCTTCTTCGTATGAACCTTGCGTCTATAGTAATCTTCCCTGCTAGTTTCCATCATACCCCTGTAAGCTTTTATAGCTCTAACTTCAGAAGCATCTTGAAATGTAACTTTTTCGTGCCACTCTGCACGCTGCACAGGTATTACTTGGCACATAGGAGTACCTGCAGGAATTTCTACAGGATTGCCCCCAGGCGCTAGTTCTGTGTGTAAGAAAGGTATATTTACTACATTTTTATAGTTATCACAATCTACTAATCCGACTAAAGGTATAGTAGGTAATTCAAATCTATTTACAGGAGGTAAAAATATAACTGAGTAATTTTTAGGCGTTGAGATGCGCCAAGGATTCATATATTTTAATATATTCATATGTTCAAAGGGAGTACCAGGTATCTGCCAAGCACCGTGTTGCTCTATAGGAGCATGCCTTTGCATATCTTCTTTATGTTCTTCACTAAGCCAGTGTGTTTTTAGCTTACGATTTTCATCTAAACTAAGTACTATATCCATGTGAGTTAAAATGGTATAGCCTGCAGTCATTGCATCAATAACTGGTAGGCATTTTTTAAGAGTAGGATCCTTTATATCATCAGGATTTTGTTGATGATTAGGCATTTTTTTAAGCCACTCTGGTAATAATTTTTTAGAAGGAATAGGAGGGATTATAAAATCTTGATTTGGGAAGTCGTGTATTAAGTGAAATTCTATAAGTTTTTTCATAGTTTACCTGTTATTTTACCATTTTTCTCTATCAGCCCAATATGCCGCTGACATTTTACCTTTAGCAATATTTTTACCGTGACGAGCCTTAAAAGACTTACGTTTAGCTTTCATACGAGCTGATTCTCCTGCTTTGGGCTGACCTGCAGTAGAGGCTCCTTGTTCACCAAATCGGATGGTTTTTATCTTAGTACCCTCTTTAGCCACTACTACGTGTGATTTTTTAGGGTGAGAAGGAGTTCGTTTAGGTTTATTAAAACCTGATACACCTGCTCTTTTTAATCTTGAATCTTTTTCTATTGCCATTGTTGACTCCTTAGTAACTATATAAACAGTATTATACGTTGCTATAAGTTATTTGGCAACTTGTAAAATTAAATGATTAGCATTCTATAGGTGTTTCATATTTATTCTGAATACTAACTATTACATCCCATTGAGATTGAGTTAGTTGTGGGTATTTAACCTGAGCTTTTAGGCATCCTTTTATAAAAGATAGTTCTTTATCTGTTAGCTCTTTACTATCGAAAAAATCCTTTAGCGGTTTCTTAATCCTTCTCATCATTAACCTCGTAGATAAAAGGGTCTAGTTTAATAAGTTCTTTTTTCTTTTTCTCAAACTGTCTTTTGAATTGCCATTCTTCATACCATTCAATTATTTTTCTAAACATAAGGATTCTCCTTTGGGGTAGTGCATAATGTAATACGCGGTTCATTGTTTAAGTTCATTATTCTATGTTTATTATAAGTACGCAATAAATAGCTATAACCAGTTTTATAAACATATTTATTATTTTCAAACTCTAAAAAACTATTATCAGTTTGTATAGACGTTAAGATAGTACTAGCAAATACGTCATTACTTAAATCTGTATGCCACGGTACTTGATTTCTAGGCGCTAATACTGATAAGTACATATTAGTTATATGTTTAATACCTGTAAATTTATATAAAGAAGCTCTCCATAATTTTATTTCTGAAAATTGACGAAACCAAGCTGTATCTTTGCCTTCACTGATTAAATCTATGCTTTTCCAAGGATCATGATTATATCTAGTATTCCATAAACTTCCTGCATTACTGTATATAAATAATATTTTTTCTATACTTACATTATCAAGTATTGGTATGGGAATTTGCTTGCAATAAGTCAAACTGACTTCTCCTATATTTTAAGTCTGATAAGAAAGGTACAGCACTTTTTTCAAATAGTTGAGGAGGCTTACCGTCTACACATATAGCTATAACAATATCTTTTATACCAGTACCGTACATTTCATTATGTGCTACAGCATAGGCACATCCTTGTAAATAGTAATCTTTAATCTGTTTAGACTGTTTTGGTTTTTTAGAAGTTTTAAAATCAATAATAGTAGGTTTACCTTTCCAGATACCTACCATATCAGTACGCCCAGCATAGCTGAGTTTATTACTCCAAAGTACTTGTTCTTGTCCCCAGATCTCTTCTACTCCCGAAGTGACAGTAGTAATTAAATCATTACTCATTTGTCTAACATCTGAAGGAGCAGTCCTTAATGTATCAGATATATCTTCTCCGTTAAAGTGTCTTTCAGCTATATCATGAATCCACGTACCTCTATCCGTAGCTTCTTTAGATACTCTAGCGGCTTCTTCTTCTCCTACACGATCTTTCCAAGCTTGTAGCCATGCTTGATTAGCTGTTTTACCTAGAATAGTAGTAATAGACGGATAGGAACCGTCAGGAGTATGATAAGTTCTACCCGTAGGCAGAGTATCAGTATCTACTTCAGTTAGGTAGTTGAATTTCTTTGAGGTCGTCCACGGTGTTGACAATAGGTTTTCCTTTAGCATTTAAGCTTGTATTAAGTAATATTGGGTAGCCTAGTTCTCTAGTAAGTTCTAATACCCTACTCAAGTAAGCATTTTTAGTAAAGTTTGTTATTTGTAATCTAGCACTATTATCAATTGTAGTAAAATGATTATTCTTGGATTTAGCTATATGAAGCATATCATAAGAAGGTTTTACTACATCAAAGTACGTATTTACGTCTTTTTCTAAACAAACAGGAGCGTAAGGCCTCCAATTATCAGTAGTTCTATTTTTAATAGCATCTAATTTAGGTATATTCTCTTTAAAAGGTATTGTTAAAAAACTTCTATTTCCTAATGAACGTGGACCAAATTCTGCCCTACCATTAATTATAGGAATAATTTCACCTTTTAGCAACCTCGAAGCACATTCGTCTGTACTAATTTCATTACTAGACGTAATTCCTAGGTAAGCATTTTCCCAAAGAGGTCTGTCAAGCAATGCTGCAGCTCCTAAAGCACAACCAGCATCTCCGGCAGCTGGTTGTATAGCTATATCTGTAAAATAACTATCTGTTAATAACTTAGTATTAGCTACACAATTTAAAGCTACTCCTCCAGCATATGCTAATTTTGGTAGTTTTGTTTCCACAAATAACCAATTAGCTAAGTTAGTTAAACACTCTTCTAAAACATTTTGTACACTAGCTGCAATATCCCAATCTAGTACCCCAGATCCTATACCTCTAGAGAGATCAGGTAAAAGAGTATAATCACCCATCTCAGTAGGCAGTATACGTTCTTTTATAAAGTTAGACCACTTAGGAGTTCCATGAGCAGCAGCAGCCATAACTTGAGATTCATCGGATAAAGGAGTTAGTCCTAAGAATTTAGTTGCAGTGGAATAAAAAAGACCTAGAGAATTAGGATATCTAAATCGTTTTAGCCACGTTACTTTACCGTTTTCATAAACTCCTAAAGAAGTTGAAAACTTATTACCAACAGTATCTACAACCATTACAGCACAAGTCTCCCATTGTGTAGTAAGTATAGAACTCATAGCGTGTGCTTCATGATGATCTACTAATACAGGAGTAGCTCTAGTATGTTTTTTTATATCAGATTTAAACTGTTTATATGTAGATTCTTCATAAAAAACTGCGTGATCAAAGTCTTCTTGAGCTTCGCGTAACCACCCAATAGTATTAGTAGGAAAACTATTATCATATTTTTTACGAGTAAAACGCTCTTCATGTGCAGCTCCTACTATTTTACTGTCTTTTATGTATGCCGCAGCGCTATCGTGATGATAGCAGCTTACTCCTAGTGTTTTCATCAAAGTACCTATTAAATGCTGTTTTTAATTGTTTTTTAGTTTTAGTGCTATAATCAGGACTCTCTATGAAGTCCACTAAAGCCCATCTATTTTTAGTTACCAAAGGTTTAATTCTATGAACCATAAAACAAGGAAACATTATAGACTTACCAGGTTTAGGATAGATTCTTACTAGAATGTTGTCTGGTTCGGGAGCTGAGAAGTCTGTCTGCTCTACTCTAGTACCTTCAGGATTCCAAGAACCTATCTCAAGGGGCTGTCCTTCTGTAAGATAAATAATATGTGTCCAAAACCTTTTAGAACGTGCAGTAGTTAATTTCTTATCAGCATAATCTAAATTATCAAAGTGCCACTCATAGCCCTCTCCAGGTTTAATTAATATAGCTTTTTTACCTCCAATATCTGAGTACCACTGATGCCCAAAATATTGAATATTAGTTTCTGCATGTTTTACTATTTTAGCTGCTGACTTAGCTATTATAGCATTAAAACCTACTTCTATAAGGTCTACCCATTTAGGGTCAATGTAATCTTCCATCTTTCATATACCTCCGCTGCTAATAAAGGGGCAAACACATTGTGGCCTGCCTGACTCATATGACCTCTACCATCAGGAAATCTCTTAGTTAAATCACGTAAATAATAACGCCAAACACAAGGACTATCTTCAATAAAAGGATGATCTATAATATTAGGTCTATATATAGGAATCATTAGTAAATTACTAGCATTAGCCTCTCCAAGTACTGCTTTTAAAAACAAAGCATTAGTGCGTTGATACCACTCCATTTTAGTAAATTTTTTAAACCAAATATCTCTAGTAAGGTCGCCCCACACGTCACCTTCTCCCCAATGGTAAGGTAGTATATAATCACCATTTCCTTTAGGATCGGCACGGTGATGGTGTCCAATCAACCAAATAACCTTAAATCTATTGACAAGATCATTAGATAGTATATAATCAGCTTGTGCATCTAAAGTAATGCCCATATGTTCTTCGCGGTTTTTTAACCCTAACATATCAAAGGCAGGTCTAGGTGCTTCCATTGAGGGAATAGACCATGAATTACCTACTACAAATATATCTTTATTAATGCTCATTGTTTCCTGTGGCGATAGCTATACACAAGGCGAAGGGCTTGAAAAACAAGAACAAGCTTATCCTTATAGAGTAGCTACTCAGTTAAATGCTAAAATTACTAATCTAGCTCAAAGTGGAGCTTCTGAATACCTTATTACATCACAAGTAGAACAAGCTGTCAAGCTTAAACCTGATTTAATAGTCATTGGGCATACCAGCGAATATAGATGGCAGACTTGGGATTTTAGAAATGATCAGTGGCAAGGATTTTTAGTAGCTAATCATGTAATGCAAAATGAAAAGTACTATAGAAACTGGATACTGTCAGAGCAAATACTATCTAATAAGCGTAAAAATACTAAAGAGCATCGAGCTTCGTGGCACGCAGCAGGTATGTTATATTTTTCAGACGAAGAGCTTGTTACGCGTTTGTGGAGCGGCGCAGTATCTAAACAAATTATATTGTGTACTAGAGCTGGTATACCTGTTGTACACCATTGTTGTTTTCCTCATTTACAGTCAGAGTTAGTACAGCTAACAGATGATTATATAGATTTTAATTTAGATATTGAGAAAATAAAAGACCCCGCACCAGATCGCTCTCATGCAGGGTTTATGAGTCATTTAAAATTAGCTAAATTTATCGTGAACAGAACAAAGCAAATTCTTTAATCTCTTCCCACTTAGCTTCTTCCTCTTCAAGATTTTGTTTACGAACTAGGTTAGCAACTTTAGTAATGGTAGTTACTGGGATATCATACTGCTCTTTAATATCTTTTTTGAGCTCGGTAATAGCTTCACGAATTGCCTCTGCTTGAATCATCAAGTCTACAATACGACTGATTTCTCCACGAATTTCTTTTTTTAGTACATCTTCCATTGTTTTTTCCTATGTTACTACGGTGAATGATTGTCTTACTTTTTCTGGTTTTCTTCTAATTAATTTTTGATCAGATAGAGAATCTAATATCTCTCTAAATATGCTCATACTAATTTTTGTGGTATCCTCATTAGATTCTGTGTAGCGAACTAAGATCTTTTGGTGAAGAATATTTAGAGCTGCTACCATATTGGCAGACCCTATTATTCTTTCACCCTTAAAGTCACCTTCTAATCTAGGTTTTACTAATTCCCATGCAGAGTTTTCCCATACATGGTGATTTTCGTCATCAAATACCTCAATAGGCATACCTTTGAGAACTTTCCAGACTATGTTTTCTAAGTCTGAAGTATTATATGGTTTCATAAGCTGCTCCGCTGCGACACTACGTGTCTTAATCTGGTAACCAATCATCTCTATGATCAGTTAGCATAAACCACATCAAAGCTTTAGACACAAGTGTAGCCTGTAAGTCTTGAGGCTGCTGCAAAGCGCTTGCAAACTCACGTTTGAAGCTGAGCCAGGGATTACGAACAGTTGTTACAGGACGAATTGAAGCTATATTCAGCTGTCCCCAGTGATCACAACGCTTACCAAAAGCTGGTGAGCTGCATAGAGTTTTTTCATTCTCATGCAACTTAGGTTGCAGCAATGTGATAAGCTCTTTAAAAGCTTCGCTTTTTTCGCTATCACTCAGCGTAGAAACAACTATACGACGTGCGTTCCTTACTAAATCACGATAGGCATTACGTGCAGTAAACTTAAAAAACATTTTTTTCCTCTTTATTTAATAGCATGTTATAGTACCAGTAGTCCATTATTTTTTCATTTTAATTGTGCTAGAATACAGGCGTTCTAAAATACGTCTAAATTCAGCAAAAAGATTGAGTTCATCATCTTCAGTTAATAGTCGGGCATGTAAATCGTCTAAATCATGCAGACTTCTTTCAAAAGGATTGGTTTGTTTCATATTATATCTTTTTATATGTGTGTTAAAAAAGTCATAGGATGCGCTGTTCCGTTATTCTCCCAGAATTTAGCTTCA
>TARA_R110002153_G_scaffold15822_2_pt1 | contig 25243 bp, 22 predicted proteins | sample TARA_R110002153 | Tara Oceans TARA_R110002153 (sample SAMEA4398193) | marine metagenome | biome: Polar Biome; feature: [SRF] surface water layer (ENVO:00010504); material: water (ENVO:00002006), including particulate matter (ENVO:01000060) such as... | depth 5 m | reverse complement strand
TGCTACCACCGCCTTGTGATGAGTTCACAACCATCGAGCCTCTTTCAAGTGCCACGCGAGTCAGTCCGCCCATAGTCACCTTGATGTCTTTACCAGACAAAATGAAGGGCCTTAAATCCAAATGTCGAGGCTCAACACGTGTATCTACCATAGTTGGAGCCGTGGAAAGCGTTAACATAGGTTGAGCCACGTAGTTTCGAGGATCGGCTTTGATTAATTTTCGAAATTTGTCATGCTCAGCGGTAGTTGCGTGTGGACCAATTAACATGCCATAACCGCCTGATTCATTGGCAGGTTTTACTACCATATCAGCTATGTTTTCTAGCACGTATTCCCGCTCAGCTTTGTCGTTACATTTATAGGTTGGAACGTTGGCTAATATAGCCTCTTCTTTGAGATAGTATTCTATTATTTTTGGCACATATGCATAGACCACTTTATCGTCAGCAACACCGGAACCTGGTGCGTTTGCCAAACCTACATTGCCGGCTTTCCACGCTCTAATTAGACCGGGTACGCCTAATAACGAATCGGGTGCGAACACTTCAGGATCAATAAACCAATCGTCTATACGTCTATAAATTACATCGACTCTTGCTAGTCCATTGATGGTTCGCATATAAACACAATCGTCATCTTCAACCACCAAATCCGGGCCTTCTACTAACTCAGCACCCATTTGTTGGGCAAGGTATGCATGTTCAAAATAGGCTGAATTGTATATCCCCGGAGTAAGAACCACTATTTCAGGCTCTTCAATTTTACGAGGAGACATTTCTGCAAGCATGTCATATAACTCAGAAGGATAATCATCAACCGGTAAGATGTTGTATTTTTGAAACATTTCTGGGAAAACACGTTTCATCACTTGACGATTTTCAAGCATGTAAGATACCCCGGAAGGTACCCTTAGGTTATCTTCAAGAACGTATACTTTACCTTGATTATCTCGCACTAAGTCAGAGCCACAAATATTGGCCCACACACCATTGGCGGGGCTAAATCCACGACACTCTTGAAGAAAATTCTTCGATTTTTTTAACATGCTTGCTGGAAACACGCCGTCTTTTATGATGTTTTGATCGTTATAAAGGTCGTCAATAAACATATTGAGTGCTTTTATACGTTGTTTTAAACCTTTTTCTATACCGGACCATTCTTTTGCATTGATTAATCTAGGCACAATGTCAAACGGCCAGGCTCTATCAATCGAACCTTCCTCTTGGTGATATACCCTAAAGGTGACACCCATTGTATGAATAGCAGAATCAGATGCTGCTTTTAACTCATTAATGTCTTTGTCGGAAAGAGCTCGCAGATATTCACATAAATGTTTTGCGTGCTCCCGTGGCTTACCAGCTTTTTCAACCAGTTCGTCATATAAGTTTGTAACTTTGTAGCTACCCCATCTTATAGCCATATTGGTCCTTCCTGTTTGCAGATTTTTAGTAGATGTCTACCGCGAAATAATGTAAACATGGATGCGGTAATTCAAGTCTTATTCTTATCTATAGACTACGTAGTTAGAAATTTGGTCACAATAATTAAAATATTTAGCGATTACTGACAGAGATGGCTAAATAAATTAATAAACCATGCAAAGATGTGACTATCCAACACTGTAATGTGTCTATATAGCAACTTTGTATCAAGTAGTTATTCAATTAACTATTTCATCTAACTATGCCACTTAACTATAGAGAACCACATGAATTTTAAGATAATCCATGAGACGACTTATTCATTTAGCGACGAGGTTTTTCTAGAGCCCCATTATTTAAGATTTCGCCCTAAACAAACGCCTTTTATTGAGGTTACAAATTTTTCAATTGCCCTAAAGTCTGAACCAGAAGGACATAGAGTGATCGAAGATGAAGAACATAATGTCATAGATTTTTGTTGGTTTGAGAAACTAACTAACCATTTTACGATCCATGCAGAAACTAGTTTGCATACCAAAGAATACAATCCATTTGATTTTATAGTCCACCCTGACTCCTTTAATAGTATGCCTTTTATTTATTCTGAGCAGCAGTCGCAAATACTCCACGCTTCTTTACAAACAAGCCTGCTAGATCAAAAATTAGTCGATTATGCCAACTCGATACTCGCAACATCACATTTTAATACTGTGACGTTCATTACCAATCTTACGATACAAATACACAAAGATTTTGTCGTAGAATATCGAGAAGACGGCCCTCCCCTTTCCCCATGCAGTACTTTTGAAATTAAGAAGGGGTCGTGCCGTGACTTGTCATGGATGCAGATTAATCTGTTACGGGATCTGGGCATTGCGGCACGATTTGTTAGCGGGTATTTTTATTTTGAGACCGAAAAACCAATCTATGAATTACATGCTTGGGTAGAAGTGTTTATACCTGGTACAGGTTGGTTAGGTTTTGATCCTAGCCATGGGATTTTGACGGGTAACACCCATTTTCCTGTGGCTTCTAGTGCTATTCCTGAAAATACCATGCCTGTTTCTGGTGGCATACGTGGCAGTGCCACCTCAAAACTGGTCACTCAGTTAATAATCGAAAAACAATAACTTGAACTCGGGTTAACCATTAACCAAAAAATGTACTCCTATACTACCGGCATAACCAAGCATGATTACCGGAGTCCATTTTAGGTGGCTAAAAAAAGTGTATTGGCCTCTTGCCTGGCCCATTAACGCAACTCCGGCAGCCGAGCCGATTGATAACATGCTGCCACCAACACCTGCGGTTAGTGTTACTAATAGCCACTGCAGTTCACTCATATCTGGTTGCATAGACAAAACGGCAAACATCACAGGTATGTTATCAACTATGGCAGATAATACGCCCACTAGGATGTTGGCATTAGTTGCCCCTAACTCACCATAGATAAATGTCGAAGTCAGGCTTAGGTAGCCAATAAACCCTAAACCACCGACAGCTAAGACTACACCGTAGAAGAAAAACAAAGTGTCCCATTCTGCCTTGGCAATTTTGTCGAATATGTCAAAGCTGCCTTCCTCTTGATTACTTGTTGGATCATCAGACTTATCAATCAGTGAGCGTCCTTTTTCACGTAGGTAATAAGCAAAAAATTTCACATAAGCTAAACCAGTCATCATGCCAAATACTGGTGGTAAGTGCAGAAAGTTTTGAAAACTGATGGCGGTTAAAATGGTCAATAGGAACAGCCCAACAATGACTAAGCCTCCTTCTTTGATAGGTTGCGGTTTGCCACGTATTGGATCTGGCATTCCATTAGGGACTGCAAACTGCATAAAAACAGCAGGTATGAGGTAGTTGGCTACAGCGGGTAAAAATAATGAGAAAAAATCAGTAAATTCCAAAATACCTTTTTGCCAAACCATCAATGTAGTGATGTCTCCAAAGGGGCTAAAAGCACCACCGGCGTTAGCTGCAACAACAATATTGACACAGCCAATGGCAACAAATTTTCCTTGAGTTTTACCCACTGATAACACCACTGCACACATAATAAGTGCAGTGGTAAGGTTGTCTGCAACGGCTGAAATAAAAAAGGCTAGTATTCCAGTGAGCCAAAACATGCCTTTATAACTCAGTCCTTTGTTGACTAACCAGTCCCGCAATGCATCAAATACGTCCCGCTCTAACATGGCGTTTATGTAGGTCATTGCCACTAGCAGGAAAAAAAACAGCTCAGAATATTCGAGAAAATTATGGCGAATGCCAGCTTCAACAGAGTGAGTGTCACCAACACCTTGATAGAAAAATGCTATTAACACCCATATCAACCCAGCTGCCAGTAACACTGGTTTGGATTTTCGCAGATGTAGGCGTTCTTCAAGTATGACTAGGGTATAAGCAATGACAAAGATAACTATGGCACAAAAGCCGACCCAATTACGGGTTAGATCATAATGTTGAGTGGCCTCAACCGTCGCAAAAACTGCGGCGCTGGGTAATAGAGTGACTAGAAAAACAAACCATTTCATTTTTATATTCCTAATTAAACGTTACTTGCGCTATTGCTCCCTTATCAAAATTCCTTACTGATGATGTTAACTATTATGAGCATCAACAAATCTTTAATGCTTTCCTTTAGGTATTAACAGTTTTTCTGATTTTAGGCTATTAAAGATAATACCCGCTATGGCCGAAGACTCGGCTTTAGGGTTAGTAATACCATCTTCAGCTCTGTAGTTTTCTTTGGTGCTTTTTTCCATGGTCCATATCATTTTATCGTTCGAATTAAGGAACAGGCTGCTTTCTGTAGATACCACATAAGCCTCATTAAAATAGGCTGGCTCACGAACGCTTTTCCAAGTCACAAGATAATAGTTGTGGTAATTAGGGTAATTTATTCTCTGAACATTTCTTACCAAAGAATTTCCTCCAGGGACATAGGTCGATATATTACTCACTGATTTAGTGCGAACAATAAGTATGCCGTCAAAGCCCTTTTCACTGAATATCTTTTCCATGTTTTTATGTTCGTATTTTACGCCTGGAGTCAAAAAATTCAAACTAGGTACAGCTTCCACTCCTGAGTTATCGTTGATTTTTTTTGCTATTTTTTCCTCGAATTCTTTCCTGCTAGACAAATTTTTGAATACACCAATAACCACAATCTTTTTTAATGGACCTCCGCTGTATTGGTGATCACTCCATGTCGCTACACTTTTAGTTGTGCTGCAGGAAGAAATGGCAAGGAGCATAAGAATGATGCTGCAAAAGAAAGCGCTGACTCTGTAATTTTTTTTAGATTTATTCATGTTATTAGCAGCCATATATTATTAAGTTGTGCGACCAATGAGTCATTTAATGTGATGACGAATACTTGCTTGTATTTTTGGACATTTTTTCAAGTGCCCGTTTATAACGCATTTTTACTGTACTTAAATTCTGACCAACGATTTCAGCAATTTCACTAAATTTTAAATCACTGACTATGCGGAAAACCACAATTGAGCGTTCTTCAATACTAAGTCTGTCTAGGAAAACATTCATCTGCTCATTTTCATCAAATGAATTGGCGTCTAGTTTGTCGTCGGCAACAAGATTACCCTCTTCCATAGATGCCAGCAAAAGTTGCTTTTTTCGAAGTCGATTTAATGATTGGTTGTGGGCAATTCTATAGATCCAAGTCTTAAAACTAGAGCGTCCTTCAAAGCGCTGAATACTGTTAAACACATTTAGCATAGTGTCACTCACCGCTTCTTCCGCCTCCTCAATCGAACCTAGGTATCTGAAACAAACTTGTATAAGTTTGCCGTGATATCGATGAAAAATCACTTCGTATGCCGTTGTTACATAAGGAAGCTGGATACGAGCAATACGTACCAGTTCTCCATCATCCAGTTTCGACAACCTCTGTGTTACAAGACTTGCCTGATGTCTTGTATTTTCCATGATAGGGTCTATCTAAGACTCCTCCCATCTTTCAGCCAACTTAGTCATAGTATATTTTTGGGTAAGTAAATCTTGATTTGGAATACTCAATTGTAGGCCTTCTTTATTTTCAATAATGGTATTCACTGTACTGACCTGAACAACATTTCCTAGAAAACCATCAAATTCAATTTCATCACCTGGTAATAGCTGTTCTCTGGCATAAATGCCTGACACTATGCTGTTAGCTATGGCTTTAGTTCCTAATCCTAAGGCTAACGCAAGGGCAATACCCATGCTTGCTATCAATACAGTGAAAATAGTGTTTAACAGTTCAGTTTCTAACTGCAGTTGACCAACAACCAACGAAAAGGTAATAAATAACACCAATATTTGCAGTATACGTGCTGCAGCATCACCGTACTCAATACCCATGTTTTCAAAAGACGCTGCTACTTGTGTTTTGCCTGCTCTTGCTATAAATAACCCGATTAAAGCAATTACCACTGCGCCAACCAGTTTAGGTAGATACAACACAAACTCATCTAAGATGGACGAAAGCCTATCCAACCCTAGTGTGTCTGCCCCCACAACAAAAATCATTAAAATAAGAAATAGATAAAGGGCCTGTCCTACAATAAATGATGGAGTGGCTTTAAAACCTAAGGTTTTAAAGCCCTTCTCAATGCCAAGCATGTCGCAAAGAGTATTAAACCCGAGTTTCTCAATAACCTTGGCAAACCATTTTGTAATCACTTTAGATACAATAAGTCCAATAAAAATAATTATTATAGTCGCGATCAGATTAGGCAAAAATCCGGCAATTTCTGTCCAAAACCGGGAAAATGCATTGCTAAACGATTGTGTCCAAATGTCGATGTTCATGTCAGTACTCCATTTTTAAGTGATGTGTAATATCAATTTTTGTTATTTTTGTGACTTTTTTTGCTGTTGATGTAAGTTCATTCTACGTCTCGCGGAATATGCGGACGCACCAAAACCTAACAAAACAACCCAACACCAACCAACAAAAAGGCCCGCAACATCCTTGAATGCAGTAACATTAGAGGATTTTTTAAGTACCTGCTCTAAGGCTTTATTCTCATCAGTGACAGGGGTACTTTCGCTCAACAGCTTTTTTAATTGTGTTTCATCAGGACTCATGGATGCTCTCCACCTAAAGATAAAAAAGGGCTAATCACAGTGATTAGCCCTAGCGTTTGATAACTTTATATTCCACTCGGCGCTACTAGTAATACCGGTATGACAGGACCTGATTAGCTTTGCATCATGAAAGCACTTAATTGCATCAATAATTGTTTTTTTCATGTTTCCTCAAATGTCTATAAACAGGTTTAAAGGCGTTCACTTGTATAGACTAACCAAAGTCGTGAGAAGTCACATTTATAAAAAACTAATTTAATACACTTGTTTTGTGACTATTTGTTGTTCCATCGGGTCTAACTAGTTAACTCAATTTATATTAGGTTGATAAAAGTTTTAGCGCACTGGAAACAAGGCAAAACAGTTACCCCTTCTGAGAAATGCCGCTGTTTTTTAATAAAGCGATTTATCGTTAAATAAAACAGGCTTATTGATCCAGTGCGCTTTTTTATAGTCAGTGTGATTATTGAGTCTTAGCGCCCTGCTTATTAAGCTCCTTGTACCAAAGTGTCATGAAATCCTTCGTCAATTTATGTTCAATCTCAAGGGCTTTTTCAATCGGACAAAACAAAGTAAAACTAGCTTTGAATTCTCCTAGTTCAGTGGTGCCAAAGTGTATTTCTGGCTCTGGACCAGAGACCTGCGCATCTAATTTTCTTTCAATGATTGAATTATAGCGCCCTGCAATTTCACTAAAACCCTCACAATAATGTTTAGCTTTGTTGGTTAGTGTTTCGTATATAGAGTAAGGGTTAAGGCTTTCTTTACGGACAATCAAAAAATGATGTGTGACATAACGTTTGCTAAAGTTTAAGTTTTTTATAGGGCTTGTGATCAGCTTATTATTAGGGATATAAACTGTCTTCCTTGAAAACTGGTAAGTATGAATATCAATTTCATGTATCGTAGTTTTGATCCAGTCAGTTTCAGCCACTTCGCCGAAATATTCCCCCACTTGGATCCAATCACCTATCTTAAATGGCCTTGTAGTGACGAGATAGAAAAAGCCGATTACACATTGAATAAACTCCCTAGTTGCAATCACAATAGCTACAGCAAAAGCAGCAATCGACAATGCGAAATTCTGAATTTCAGCGGCCCATGTAAATAGCAGTAATAACATCATAATAAAATTAATAAAGTGTTTGATGTTATGTGACGTGTTCCTAACGTCCTTGGCTTTTTTAATAGAGCGATCCGACGCTAATTTATCAACGAGAGCTTTCAAGCCAAATGCGATGCTGATAACTATTAAAGAAACAAAAACAGGATGAAGCATTATATTAGTGAACATAGATCCCTAATGAGTGTGAGTGTGGGTTAATTCGAATAACAATCAGTGAAACAGTTGAATCAATTAAATTATCATCATTTAGCCTCTTGGCAACATATCTGAGAGTAATAACGCGATTCCCAAAAAAGACATAAATCCCGCGATGTCTGTAATAGTTGTTAACACAATAGATGACGATTGCGCGGGATCCATCCCGAACTTTTTAAGCGCTATAGGCACCACAGCGCCTGCACTACCTGCAATTAGTAAAGATGAGATCATCGCCAAACCAATCACCATTGCAAGCCCTAGTGATTGACTCCAAAAAAATACGGCAATGGAGCAAGTAACCGCTATTGCCACTCCATTAAGAAGTCCTGTCGTCATTTCCTTAATGAGGACTTTGCGCCATTGTTTGGTAGTTATCTCCCTTAATGTTAGCCCTCGCATAGTAACGGCAAGTGCTTGTGCACCGGCATTACCTGATTGACCTGCTGCAACAGGCAGTAAAATAGCAAGAGCAGTAATTTCTGAGATCAAACCTTCAAAAGCGCCCACTACAGCCGCAGCGGCAAAGGCAGTCAGTAAATTAATTTGTAACCAAGGCATACGTTTTTTAAAGGCAAACCAACTACTCGATAATGCTCGCTCATCTTTGCTCACACCCACCATAGTTTGCATATCTGACGCTAAGTCTTCTTTGGTTGTTTGATACACGTCAAAAAATCTAATAAATCCCAATATTTGCTGATGAGCATCCAAAACGGGGATTGCTTGGCAACGATATCCTTCAAACTTCTCAATCACCAGATCTTTGTTATCCAAAGCGTTAAGTGTGGTTTTAAGCGGTTTCGCCAATGATAAAAGCGTCGTGTTAGGGCTGGCTTTTAACAGGTCGGCCAAATCCACTTCACCAATTAGTATTTGTTCGTTATCTTGCACATACAATACATCTTGCCCCGTAAACGTTCTTTGTTTCAGGGCATTTATTGCTTGGGTGGCTTTTAAATCCTGATAAAAGACATTGACTTGCCTAGTCATTAATCGAGCGGCACTGTCGTTTGGATAAGTTAACAATTCTTTTAGTTCATCTACTAAATTGCTAGATAAAAGCGTAAATATCTCGTCACGCTGTTCATCTGATTGCCTGCTAATTAAAGCCGCGGCAAGATGGCTATCCATTTGACTCAACAAGTTAACCGAATACTCTCGACTAAAACCAGCGAAAATAATGTCAGCGGCGCCAGCAGGAATGTATCTCCAGAGCCCCAGAACAGTTAAGACAGGTTGTTGCTGCAATATTTCTGATACGTCTTGAGCATCAAAGGTTTCTAAATATCGAGCACTTTTAAGTGGATAATTAAGCAAAAATTCATGGCTTAACTGGTTAGTCGCTTCTTCAACCGTCTTTGGTGCGGATAACATAGAGGTTCTCCTTAAAGGGTCTAAAGTCAGTGTTTAAGGGGTTTAGTATCAATAAATAATTCAGATATTGAACGAAGTACGTCGCTATAGGTGCTTACCACTTCCCCGGTTAATGATCGTTTATTACTTGTAGTTTCTTTATGGCGGGTAATTGCGGCCCGTAAATCATAATGGCGTAGAATACCGATAAACTCTTGTTTACGGTTAACCACAGCAATTGAATCGGTTTTTTGCCATATATCCATAGCTATCACTGTACTGACGTCTGATAATCCATTTACAGTACTGACACTACTGCAAGTTAAGGCAGAAATAAGGTCTGAAGCAGGCGCTCGTAGCAAGTCAAAAATAGAAATTTTACCTACTAGTTGTCGTTTTCGATTAACGATTAAGACTTGGTGATCCTCAAAATAAGTTTGTTTTCTAACCCTCAGCATTGCCTCTTCTACTGTCATTTGACTATCTATTACTAAAACGTTGGTTTCAATCAAGGTCCCAACGGTATTTTCAGGGTAACTAATCAACAACTTACACAGTGCCTGTCTGCTTTTTGGTAATAGTTCAATTAATGACCTTCGGGCTTCAACATTTATATAGCGTAATATTGCAGCAATATCCGCCATTTCGAGTAATTCAAAAAGTTCGCTATTAAAGTCTGTTGACGACTTTGTTATTATATTTGCAGATGCTCTAGGCAACATTGCATAAATAACCTTACTGGCTACCGATATTGGTACTTTTTGTAATAAGGCCGCGGCACTGGCAGAACCCATAATGTCTAACTTGCGTGCCGCAGCAACAGGCTCTTCTTTAAAGAATTGAATAGTCAGTTTTAAATTGTTATTTGCCATTAAAATTCGCCTTATTCTGACAGCTTAGTTGGCTTAATTGCTTCAGATGCCGCTGGGATGCGCTCAACAATAACGCTAATGCCTTGTTTCTCTTCCATACAAACACGAGCAGGAATAAGCACTCGCCCCTGTTCTGTTTCAATTAGTAACATAGTGGCAGTGATATCAACTAAGGTTCCTTCAGTACCTGCTATTTTCAGATATTCGTTGATACGAAAATGATTTTTGGCCTGTTTGGCTGCAATAATATTGGCTACAAATGAGTTACTACCCATACCAAAGGCAAGTGCCATACCAAAGAGTAAAACGCCTACTACAACAATAATAAAGGTGGTGATAAATTGAATGTTTATCCCTAGTTGTTCAACACTAACGACTATAGACACAAAAAAAATCGAGAATTTAGCAATGCTACCAAGGGATGAAGGTTGCTTAAATGAAGAGTTTTCAGCGGCACTTTCAACCATCACTGCAACAAAATTACCCAATAGATACCCAGCTAAAACAATGAACACTGCAGCCAACATCTGGGGAATATAGCCTAGAAGTGCATTTAACCAAGAAGAGAAAAAATCGAGCCCGAGACTAGAAGTGGCTGCTGCAATAAAAAACAACATTACTACCCAAAAAACAGTCTTGCTAATCACTAGCGCATGGGACAATTTAATTTCAGTAACCTTGGTAGATGTCACTTCACGCGCAGCTTTTTGCCACATTCTGCTTATAAACCTAACTGTGGTAAGCGTTAGTTTGCTGCAAACCCAAGCAATAACCCAGCCTAATAAAATAAGAAACAATGCACTGATGAGCTGAGGTACATGCGTAACCAAATAGTTATTGAGTTGCTCATAACTAGTAGATAACGCCGATTGCCAATTGTTTTGAGATGCCATTTTCGATTTCCTTCCGATCTATACTTTTAGATACATTGTATTGACACATAATAGGTAAAATTAGTCACTTTATGCCTAACATTTTTTAGACAAACTGCAATTAAACAAACCATACTAGATGGCTTGGGTGTTATTTTGCAGGAAATATGTGACTTATATAGAAGTGCATTAGTCTACATTTAATACTAGTTATAGAATTATCAGCCTACATATCAAGCTTTTATCCGATTCACATTATTTTTAGAGATATTCCAATGACTTACGACATACTAATTTGGATCGGAATTGCGTTATGCGTAACTCAATCAGCTATTTTTTCTGGATTAAATCTGGCATTTTTCAGTTTAAGTAGATTACAACTAGAAGTGGAAGCTAAACAAGGCAATAAGAGTGCTATCGTTATTTTATCCATGCGTGAGGACTCCAATTTTTTACTGTCAACGGTGCTTTGGGGTAATGTTTCAATCAATGTATTATTAACGATTTTGTCTGGTTCGGTGCTCACAGGCATTTCCGCTTTTTTATTTTCAACTTTCGTTATTACATTTTTAGGTGAAATATTCCCACAAGCCTATTTTTCTAGAAACGCTCTACAAGTCGCTTCAAAATTAACGCCGGTGATTAAGTTTTATCAAATTCTGTTGTTCCCAGTTGCCAAGCTAAGCGCTTTAATATTGGATGGTTGGTTGGGTAAAGAAGGCATTACATACCTGCGAGAAAAGCAGTTGGCGGCCATTATAAAAGCACATATTGATTCCGATGATACTGATATGGAACAAGTACAAGGGCGAGGTGCTCTTAACTTTTTGCAAGTTGAAAACATTACAGTAGTTGAAGAAGGTGAACTTCTTGATCCTGATAGCATTATTACCATGCCAAGCAAATTGGACTTCCCAATATTACCGACTTATGGCAGCGCTGAGTTTGGCAAGTTTGTTAAACAGGTTGATCACTCTGGACACAAATGGGTATTAATTCAAAGTGAAAAAAACGAACCGCTTTTAATGCTCGATGCAGACGGCTTTGTACGTTCGACAACTAATGAAAATGAAATCACAGACCCCTACTCTTTTTGTCATAGACCCATAGTTATTACTGATCCAACTTGCTCACTAGGCGAAGCTATGCAAAAACTAAAGTCTGTACATGATTCAGAGCCAACCTCAGATGCTGTATTGCACACTGATGTTATTGTCGTTTGGACTGATATGCCTCATCGTGTCATTACTGGAGCAGATATACTCGGCCGGCTATTAAAAGGGATAGGACAAGAAAAACATGTCTCGCAAAGCTAGGTATGTTCTTATTAAAATAAATGACTAGGTCCAAATGAGTTGTATAAAGAACCAATAGCGACATTTAGAAAATATTAAAAAGAAGGAATTAACAGTGTTGTCACGTTTGTACACTTTCATGCCAGGTTTAAACACCCTGTTTAACTATGAAAGTAAATGGTTTGCTGATGATGTTAAAGCTGCATTGTCAGTTGCAGCAGTCGCATTACCAGTTGCCATAGCTTATGCCCAACTCACTGGTGTTAATGCTGCTGTAGGTTTATATTCCTGCGTGCTGCCGATGATGGTATATGCTCTATTTGGCACCTCCAAACAATTGATTGTTGGTCCCGATGCTGCGACCTGTGCAGTTATTGCTGCTGTGGTAACACCTTTAGCAGCAGGTGATAGTTTTAAACATTGGCAGTTAGTTATCACCATGACGGCTATGACCGGTTTTTGGTGCATCATTGCCAGTCGATTTAAGCTTGGCGTATTAGCAGACTTTTTGTCTAAACCTATTTTGATGGGCCTTTTAAATGGTGTCGCGATCACTATTATTGTGGGGCAGTTTTCCAAAGTTTTTGGCTTTACGTTCGATGATAAGTACTTGCTAGAACGCTTGGGAGGCGTTCCCACTTACCTATCACAAGCTCATGTTCCAACCGTACTTATGGCAATACTCACAGTTGTTATCTATTTTGGTATGAAACGCCTAAAACCCACTTGGCCCGCTTCGATGTTCGCCATTGCTTTTGGAGCGGCATTAGTATGGCTTTTTAATTTAGAGCAGTTTGACGTAAAAACCATTGGGATTGTCGACGGTGGATTACCTTTATTTCAAACACCTAACTTTAATGTAGGCATTATTCGCGAACTAGTTATGCCTGCACTTAACTTGGCGATAGTGAGTTTTGTAAGCATGATGCTAACCGCCCGCAGTTTTGCTGCAAAAAATGGCTATGACATTGATGCAGATAAAGAGTTTATGGCCCTGGGGATGGCTAACTTCGCTTCTGCTTTATCACAAGGTTTTGCGGTGAGTGGCGCAGACTCCCGTACTGCAGTGAATGATGCTAACGGAGGTAAAACACAATTAGTCTCCATTATTGCGGCTTTAATTATCGCCATAATTGCTATTTTTCTAACTGCACCTCTTGAATTTATTCCTAGTGCTGCATTGGGTGTAGTGTTGATTATTGCATCTGTACATCTTTTAGATCTAAAAGCCGTATGGTTATTAAGATTAAAAGACAGGCAAGCATTTTATTTAACCTTGAGCACATTATTTGCAGTGTTGTTTATTGGAGTCATTCCCGGTATTACCCTTGCGGTATTACTTGGGTTATTTCAATTTATCCGCACAGTAATGCGTCCTACCGACCATATACTCGGCGTTGATGTTAACGGTGTGGTTAGAAGTCTGGATAGCAGTGATAAGGCAAAACCGATAGATGGAATTTTTATTTATCGGTTTAATTCACCTTTAACTTATTTTAATTCTAGTTTTTTTAAGCGTCGCTTATTAGAGCAATATGCCCGACAAAAAGATGACATTCAGTGCGTAATTATTGATGCGGTGCCATGCTTCACCCATTTAGATTTAAGTGTTATGGCAATGTTAGATGATTTAAATACTATATTTAGAAAGCGCGGAGTACGTCTTGAACTTGCTGGTAGAAAACGACAGTTACTTGGGTGGTTTGCTAAAGCAGATATTAAATCTGGTAACGATGGCATTTATGTTCATTCTGACTTGTATTTAGCGTTGAGGATAAACCAAAGTAAGCAAAAAGCAGATGAAGTAATTCAAGGTTAAAAAACAGGGTGATTTTGTACTTTAATATAAAAGTCAGCCATAGAAAAATAAAATGCATGGGCTCATTTAAAGCCATTTACTACTATTAAAATGATTAACAGCGCTTAATAGCTGTGCAACAAACCATAAGAAATAAACATAAACTTTTGTTTTTAATTGTGACCTATTCTGCAATTAGATCGTCTTAATTAAAGAATTTAATCTAAAAGGTATTCAAAATGAAAATAGCGATCCTATCTAGAAATAAAAAATTATATTCCACTAGCCGTCTAAAGGAGGCGGGTGAAGCCCGAGGTCATGAAGTCGATATTATTGATACCTTGCACTGCTACATGGATATAACCAGTAATAGACCTGTTGTTAGATATAAAGGTAATGAACTTCCACAATATGATGCGGTTATTCCACGTATAGGTGCATCTATTTCATTTTATGGTACGGCCGTTGTTAGGCAGTTTGAAATGACAGGCAGCTTTTGTGTCAATGAGTCGGTTGCAATCAGTCGCTCAAGAGATAAATTGCGCTCAACCCAGTTATTATCTCGTAAAGGTATTGGTTTACCGCGCACCGGTTTTGCTAATCGTCCTGATAACATCAAGGATTTAATCAAAAACGTAGGTGGTGCGCCTTGTGTTATCAAGTTACTTGAAGGAACTCAAGGTATAGGTGTGGTGCTTGCCGAAACATCTAAAACTGCAGAAGCTATTGTTGAAGCCTTTATGGGCTTAAATGCGGATATTTTAATTCAGGAATTTATCAAAGAAGCAGGCGGTGCTGATATTCGTTGTTTTGTGGTAGGTGATCGTGTGGTTGCCGCTATGAAGCGTCAAGGGGCGGAAGGCGAATTTAGATCCAACTTACACAGAGGTGGCTCAGCGGTATTAGTTAAACTTACACCCGCAGAACGCAAGACTGCCGTTGCGGCTGCCAATATTATGGGGCTAAATGTTTGTGGTGTTGATTTATTACGTGCCGAACGTGGCCCTGTAGTTATGGAAGTGAATTCTTCGCCGGGTCTTGAAGGTATTGAAGCGGCAACCAAAAAGGATGTTGCGGATATGGTTATTGATTTTATCGAAAAAAATGCCAAGCCGAATAAAAACCGAACCCAAGGTAAGGGGTAGTCATCACAGCTTGTCTACAAAAAATATAAAGCTTATTAATAACTAATTTTATTATAACGAGCCGACCACTTAGCCTAGAATCATATACAGATCCTAAGCTAAGTGGTCAATTCATAGAACAAATTATTGATTGAACTATCGTCTTGCAATAGAAAATTCTAAAGTGTTTTGCGAATACGTTGAAAACTTTTTTTAATTTCTTCACCCAATAGTTTTGCTGCCGCAGATACATCTCCTGAAGCCCCTTTGGCTTCTTTGCCTACCTGCCCTGCTTTAGATTTGAAATGCTCCCACTGCTTATCAACTTTATGCCATTCGTCTTTAGCATCGGCTTTAAGCAAGTGTGTTTTTAGCACAATTTCATCTCTTTCCTGTTTGACTTGTTCAAACATTTTTTCGATTTCTTTTTTTGCATTTTCCGTAATTTCATTTTTCATAGTCTTACCTTAATGTATATTAAAGTGCTAACGAGTAAATCACTTGATGAGCATCTTCGATGTCTCTTTTTACCTGCATTCCCAACTCTTTTGACAATTTATGCATATATGGATTATCTGCCAGCTCTACAGAATATAATGTTTTTACGCCATGACTTTTGGCGTAACTTGTTAATTGGTTTATAAGTAACTTACCCAATCCTTTATGTTGCCATTTATCTGCTATTGTTAAAGCCATTTCATGAATATCTGGATTTTCACTTAATACATAGCGACACACACCAATTTCTATTTCCTTGCCATCTACCTGTTCAGTTGCAATAAAGGCCATTGAATTCTTACCGTCTATATCACATAAGCTTTTTAACACTTTGTCTGACACATTTTTGATAGCGCCGAAAAAACGATAATGTTTAGTTTCTGGTGATAGCTGATCAATAAAATCATGTTCAAGTTGCGCATCTTGCATTTTAATTGGTCGAATGGTTATCGATTTTCCATCCAACTCGCACTCTTTAGACATTCCAACTTCTATTGTTTCCATTAGATAAGACCTCTCATACATTTGAATTATTATTGATATATAGACTTATGTTACTAGCCAAGCTAAGCACTATAGTCAGAACGTTATATTTAATGCTTAGCATAGGTTTTTATGATCTTGCTATTTTGACCTGTATCAATATTTGTCTAAAAGGCAATACAATGTCCTGGTTGTGGAATGTCAGTCGCTATACTTTTTTCTTTCCACAATCTTTGTGACAACGCTTCCAGCGCCTCTGGATCACCGTGTACCAAAGCCACTCTTGCTGAATCATTAAAGTTAGAGACCCACTCAATTAATTCCTGTTGCCCTGCATGGGCTGAAAAACCTCCTAATGTTTCGATTTGGGCTTTTACTGCATAAGATTCATTAAAAATTTTAATATTCTTTTTACCATCAACTAACAAACGGCCTAGGGTACCGGTAGCTTGATAACCACAAAAAATAATAGTGTTGCGAGAGTCCCATATTCGTTGTTTAAAATGATGGCGAATACGACCTCCAGTACACATGCCGCTGCCAGCGATAATGATTGCGCCTTTGGTTATATTGTTTATAGCGATGGAGTTTTCTGGAGTGACAGCCAAAAATAGACGGGGAATAAAATCCTTAATAATAGAATGAGCTTTTGGTGTAGCTTGCTCAATCTCAAGGCTGTCCAGGGACTTAAACCAGCGGTCATACACTTTAGTTACCTCTATAGCCATAGGGCTGTCGAGTATGACTTGCCAATTGTCTAACAACCCTTCCCTATGCAACTGGCCTAAATAAAACAGTAATTCTTGAGTTCGACCCACAGCAAACGCAGGGATCATAATATTTCCTCCACGTTTTTGTGTATCACTTAAAATCTCTTTCAATTGAGCAACAGTATCTTCCATTGGACGGTGATTACGATCGCCATAAGTGCCTTCCATTAAGACCAAGTCAGCCTTGGTAAGTACTGTGGGATCGTTCATTAAAACGGCACTTTTGTTACCCAAATCTCCGGAGAATACGACCTTTTTGGGTTTCCCTTTATCGCTAAATGACAGTTCCACAATGGCTGATCCTAAAATATGTCCAGCATCATGAAATTTCACTTTTGCGTCGGCCGATAAAGAAAACTCAGTTTCATAGTTGTGAGATTGACACAAAGACAGTGTGGTAATGACATCTTCTTCTGTGTATTGAGGCTCTAATAAGGGTTTTCCTTTACGGGCCAGATGGCGGTTTTCACGCTCTAAATCCCCTAAATAAATATTGACTGAATCGAGTAACATCACATGTAATAAATCTGCTGTTGCATCAGCACAGTGGATGGGCCCCTTATAACCGTCATGTACTAGTTTTGGTAACATACCACTGTGATCTAAGTGAGCATGAGATAGGATGACGGCATCGATTTTTTTTGGGTCAAACATAAATGTTTCTTGTTGCTCCCTATTCACTCGGCTTCCTCCCTGATGCATTCCACAATCGAATAATATGCGGCCGAATGCTGGGGCCTCGAACATATGACATGATCCTGTGACTTCTTGTGCTGCTCCTAAAAACTTAACTGTAGCCATTATTTATCAACCTCAAATACCATAATATTTTGATGCTATATCATCATAAAAAAATGTGACGCTAGTTGATCTAAATCAACACAACACACTTCAGTATTAAGCGTCTGCGCCAGATAGTGACTGTGAAATATTTTCATAATGAACAACACTACAAGGCCGATAGAAGGAAGCTTGATCAGTATCAACAGTTAGAAACCTATATAACTTATAGTGTGTAAAATTCTTCAATTATCAAGAGTCGTGCTATGCAAACAAAAACAATTCGTATTGGTATATTAACCGGTGGTGGAGATTGTCCGGGGTTAAACGCGGCGATCCGTGCTGTTTCTAAAAGTTTAATGATCAATTGCTCTGCTGAAATCATCGGCATTCAAGATGGCTTTTTAGGGCTAATAGAAAGGCGAGTAAAACCTCTAAACTACGAAGATTGCAGTGGCATTTTATCTCAAGGCGGAACCATATTAGGTACTCATAATAGTGCCAGCCCGTTCAACTATAAAGGGGTCGACGTATCAGATAAGGTATTGGATTATTACCAAAGTCTAGAGTTAGATGGATTAGTAGTGATAGGCGGTGATGGCACCCTTTCTATTGCTTATGAGATGTCAAAACTGGGTATGAATATAGTCGGTATACCCAAAACCATTGATAATGATTTAATGGGCACTGATCGCACTTTTGGTTTTGATACCGCTATAAGCATAGTAACTGACGCCCTTGATAGATTGCGCACGACTGGACAGTCCCACAAAAGAGTCATGATCCTTGAAACAATGGGCAGATATGCAGGCTGGATTGCACTACATGCGGGTATCGCTGGTGGCGCAGATGTGATCCTTATCCCCGAGTTCGATTATGATATTGATGAAGTAGCCAAAGCTTGTCAATCACGTATGGGTGACCAACACTATTCAATAGTAGTCATTGCAGAAGGCGCTAAACCAATAGGAGGCCAATTAACTGTTCGTGAAACTAAAGATGGCGGTGGTGATCCTATTCGCTTAGGTGGTGTTGCCAATGTTTTAAAGTTGCAATTAGAACAAAAGATAGAAGCTGAAATCCGTGCTACTACTTTAGGATATATTCAAAGGGGAGGCTCTCCTACCGCATTCGACCGCATTTTTGCTACTAGCTTAGGTAGTTATGCTGCCTCTTTGGTGGCAAACAAACAGTTTGGCAAAGTTGTAGTATTACAAGACGGTCAACTATGCAGTACCTCCCTTAAAGAAGTCGCCCATAAAAGTAGAATAGTAACCAATGAAGACTCTGAATTAGCTAGCGCTTTATCAATGGGTATCTGTTTTGGTAATCCTGACTTGTCGACAAAATTACACAGCTTGAAGTGATTAGCTGGGAGCAAGGACTTAATCGCCTGCGCGGTGGCGAACCAGACTGACTTAGACGAAAAGCTACAATTAAGGCTGGTTGCGATAATGAAGAATTCGATAACCAATATCAGCTGTAACAATTCGCAGAAATAACTCAGTATCCTTTGCTAGGGATGGCAATCAATTCTATTAATATTTCGGTTATCAGTCCTCTTCCCTTGTAGGATTTTACGTTGTAGCAGCGGTCGATAGCGCCAATTCTTTTCTAGATATAAATAACAAAATTACCGTACCGACAATCGCAGCGATGAGTGACCCAAGTAAAATTCCCATTTTGGCTTGTGCAATCAATGCTGGATGTCCTTCGAATGCCAATGCTGAAATAAACAGTGACATTGTAAACCCAACACCTGCTAAGAAACCCACTCCAACTATGTGACTAAAGTGCACGCCTTCGGGGAGTCTTGCCAAACCCGTTTTTAAAGCAAGCCAAGCAAAAATACTGATCCCTATCCCTTTACCTAAGACTAAACCGAACAAAATCGCCAAGGTAACCACTGTATCCTTAAATTCAGGGATGTCGGTAGGCAACAACAAGCCCGCGTTTAAAAAAGCAAACAAAGGTAAGATGATCAGACTAACGGGGTTTCTTAGGGCATTACCCCAACGTATTATTGGTGTAGTGGTACTTTTTGCAATTTCTTCGGCTTCAATCGCAAGTGCATGCTGCTCTCCACTCTCAAGAATGGTGGCGTTCGGTTTGTCCACTTTCCTAAAGGTCTTAACAACATATTGCATTTTGTGGAGGAACCACCTTTTATTGGCATAGGGATGTGTTGGCACCATCAAGGCAGCCAAAATACCTGCTGTTGTTGCATGAATACCAGATTGAAGAATAAACCACCATAATACTACCCCACCAATTAAATATAATGAGGGCACTCGTATTCCAAGCAAGTTCATCAAGAACATAGTCGCTAAAGTTAGTCCAGACCATAAAAGCGAGCTCACCACAATTTGTTCGGTATAAAAAAGACCTATAACCGCTACTGCGCCCATGTCATCAACGATAGCCAAACCAGTTAGTATGATGGCTGCAGCTTTTGGTGCTCTAGTGCCTAATAATGTTAAAATGGCGATAGCAAATGCGGTATCCGTTGCCATAGGTACACCCCATCCCTGAAATGCATCTGTTCCGCCAATCCAAATAATCATCAGATAAATGAGTGCCGGTAGTAACATCCCCCCGATCGCCATGGCGATCACTAATGTTGCATCTTTTAAGTCTTTTAGTGCCCCGACTAAACACTCGTATTTAATTTCCAGCCCCAAAATAAAGAAAAATAACACCATCAACCCATCGTTGATCCAATAGTGTATCGAGTGACTGATTTCCCAGTCACCGAGTGAAACAGCGAGCACCAGTTTATTCAAAACATCATATTGGTGTTGCCAACCAGTATTGACCATAACTATGGCCAGCAAAGCGGAAATGAGAAGTGCGATGCCAGCCATGGCTTGACTACTGAAAAACACTTTTACAGGAGAAAATAATTTAAGAAAGCGTCGCTCTAAAGGAGCATGTTCACGATTTGCTTCTCTTATTTTAGATTTCATTACAATTCCATTCCTTACTGGTTTTAATTGTGCTTTGGCAACAAAACATGACTATTACCTGTAATTGTTTATTTAGCTATTTATTCCAAAGTATAAATCCCTCAATAATGATTAGTATACAAACTATTATTGCTGGGAGTGATATATGAGATGATGTTCAAGTCAGCTGTTATGGCAATTTATCTAGCTATTGTATCATGGTGACACTAAAGGTATGTTAAAGTTAGCGGTCCAAAAATAAATAGTATGCAAACTATATTGAATTTTATAACTATTAGAACAGTATGAAATTTGCGGTTGAATCGCGAATAATCACTACAAGTACCTATTCAAAATGTTTGTTAGAACTGCGTGTAAATCCAATTCATCAAAAAGGAGAACTTTATGTTAGTCAGTTTAAAAGAATTAAGTGGTAGCACCATCAAAGCAACTGACGGAGACCTTGGCCAGGTAAAAGATGTGTATTTTGACGAAAGATCTAGAGTCATTCGATTTTTAGTAATTGATACTCACCCTTGGTTGCCTCTTAGCGAAAAGGTATTGATTAGCCCAATTGCCCTGCGTGAATTTAATAGTAATGACGATATATTGAGTGTGTCGTTTAAAAAAGATGCGGTTAAGCATTGTCCGAAAATTGAAGAGCATGAAACAGTTTCACGAGAGTTTGAAAAAGCTTATCACGATTATTTCGGCTACGGTTATTATTGGACAGGTGAAGGTGCTTGGGGTGAATACGCTTACCCTACCGCGCTGTTTAACCCAAAAATACTGAGTGTTGATAAAGTTAAAGATGACAATGTCGAACAAACAAATCACCTTCGTTCAGCTAATGAAATTGAACACTACGGTGTTGATGCTTTGGATGGTAAAAAGGGTTACATCAAAGATTTTATTTGGGATACCTACAACTGGTCTTTACGTTATCTTGTTATTGATACCCGTGATTGGTTGCCTGGCGGTAAAAAAGTGCTCATATCACCAGATCAGTTTGATACCTTAAACTGGGGGAGTAAAACAGTTACCTGTAATATTAATTTGGCGCAGATAAAAGCATGTCCTGAATATTGCCCAGATAAATTGAATGACGATAAATACCTTGAAAAAATTAGGGAACAACGTCAGATCAATAAATAGGTTACGAAATAAGGCTGTGTGTTTCCTGAACAAAGTAGTTAATCATAATAAAACACTATTCGTCACCTCGCCAAAGGTATTTATTGGCTGGTGGAATGTATTCTACGGTTAAAGGTGCAAGGCTAATCAATGCAAACAACAAATAATCCTAACGCGAGTAAAGTAGAGCATAAGAGCAAGATATTGTATGGTGCAGAAACGGCTAAAGCGCTGCTAAATTTTGCTATTAGTGATAGTAAAATGCCTCGTGCTTTTCTTTGGGCACTTGGCTCTATAAAAAGTGCAACTGCCCTTGCCAATATGGAGCTAGGCTTACTTGATGCAGACAAAGCTATGGCTATTCAAGGTGCGGCTCAAAGCGTAGCTAATGGCTTCTACGACGATCAATTTCCAATTGATGTGTTTCAAACTGGCTCTGGGACCAGCACTAACATGAACGCCAATGAAGTTATAGCTTCCTTAGTCAAGTTGCAAACTAAGGGGCAGATATCTGTGCACCCTTTGGATGACGTGAATCTAGGACAAAGCTCTAATGACGTCATACCCTCATGTATTCATTTAAGTGCAGCTATGCTAATCGAAAAAGAACTGCTGCCTTCCCTATTGCACTTAGTTAACACTTTAGACGGAAAAGCCAAAGAACATCACAATACCATCAAAACAGGTAGAACCCATCTCATGGACGCTATGCCGCTGAGTTTTGCTCAAGAGATAGGCGCATGGCGTGAGCAGATTAGCTACATTCACACTCAGCTACAACACAGTTTACCAAGCTTGTGTAAACTTGCTATTGGAGGCACTGCAGTAGGAACTGGGATCAACACACATCCAGAATTTGGTACTGTTGTTACTCGGCTTTTATCAGAAAATAGCGGCTTGGTATTTACTCCGGCTGACAACTACTTTCGTGCAATTAGCGCCCAGGATACAGCTGTTAACGTCAGTGGGAACCTCAAAACCGCCGCGGTTAGTTTGAGTAAGATTAGCAACGATATTCGTTGGCTCAGTAGTGGACCGTTAAATGGCTTAAATGAAATACACTTATCCGAACTTCAAAAAGGTAGCAGTATTATGCCTGGCAAGGTCAACCCGGTGATCCCTGAAGCTGTACTTATGGCATGTACCCAAGTGATTGGTAATGACACTACTATTACCTTGGCAGGCCAATCAGGCAGTTTTCAATTGAATACTATGCTGCCATTAATCGGCCATACCCTAATTCAAAGTATCCAATTACTGAGTACCTGTTGCACTGCACTTGCCGATAAAGTCATCAAAGATATGCAAGTTAATCATGCAAAACTTGAGCAGAATGTAGCACGCAACCCCATGTTAGCAACGGCGTTGACGAGTTTAATTGGTTACGATAAAAGCGCAGAAATTTCCAAAAAAGCCTATGCAGAGAATAGAACGGTACTAGATGTCGCCAAAGAGTTGACCAACATAAGTGAAGTAGAACTTATTACAATATTAGATCCCAAAGCAATGATAGGTAAATCAAACACTAAAACCGATAGGAGCTAACATGACAAGTAATAAACCACAAAACATCGCAACTTTTGCAGCCTTAAAAACGTCCATAGCTAACGGCGAAGAGGCGTCACTAAAAGAATTATTAGCCAATTTATCTATGCAAGAGATTGAAAAAAGCTATCTCATTGACTTGGCTAAATTAAGTAACAACCCTAGTATCATAAAGTTACTTGAAGATATTCCCTTAGATAAATAGGTTAGATAAACATGGTTAATTTGGCATCGGTTATCATAGGAACCAATAGGATCCTTTATGAAAATGGACTGCTGTGCTAGCTGAACTCGCCTATATTCTCTTTATCATGGCTATAGCGACAACTATAGTATGGAAGGCATGCAACTACCTTGAGGACGCATGCCACGATTTAGCACTCTTTTATGGGCTTCCAGACTCAGTCAAAGGCTCTACAGTGATGGCAATCAGTTCGAGCTTTCCTGAATTGGTCACTATTATTCTAGCCGCAGGCATTCATGGAGACTTTGAACTGGGTTTGGCTACTATTATTGGTTCAGCAGTGTTCAATATCTTAGTCATTCCGGGAACATCCGTACTCTTCCGACCTGGCTCACTTCACGCAGGACGCGACGTAATCTTTCGAGAAGCGCAGTTTTACCTGATCAGTGTGCTGATCGTGATGGTAACACTATCATTTGCAGTTATTTATCAACCGCCGACAGAAGAACCAATGAGTGGAACATTGAGTATTTCAATGATGATCCTTCCGCTACTATTTTACGTGTTGTACATCTACATCCAATATCAAGAAGTGCATGATCACAAACCAGAAAAAAATAAACCTGATGCCGCAGCACTAAAGAGCTGGGGCAAACTGATTTTTTCTATGGTGCTGGTTACTATGGCTGTAGAAGTGCTGATCCAAATGGTTATCGAACTTGGCGAGATGTTCAGCACTCCGAGTTATTTTTGGGGCGCAACCATATTGGCAGCAGCAACCAGCATTCCGGACCTTTTTGTCAGCGTAAAAGCCGCCAAACGAAAATGCAGTACTTCAAGCCTTACAAATGCCTTCGGCAGTAATATCTTCGACTTGTTGGTTGTGTTACCTGCTGGTGTCATCGTAGCCGGCGCAGTGGGCTTCAACTACCCTCGGATAATTCCTATGATGATGTTCCTACTATTTGCTACTGTAACTTTTTTGGTGCTGGCACGAAGTGGTTCAGAGCTGACCGATAATAACGGTAAAATTCTGCTACTGATTTATGTGGGATTTATTATTTGGATGGGAATGGAATACATAGGTGTATCACATCCAATTGAAGTTTATTAAAGGGTTATAGAAAATTAGAATTAACTAAGCCTATTCAACATGCCTAAATAATGAGAGTAAAAAAATAACGGAGCCTTTAACCACTCCCTCCCAAAAAAACACTATCTTAAGTATAAAATCAGCAAATCTTAAGTTTCATCTGATACATTTATCCTTGTAACTATTATTGTTAGGTCGCCTTTTGAAAATATTGATTATTGAAGATTCAAACTCACTCAGAAGAAGTTTAAAAGTTGGGCTGTCTAATCTGGGCTTCACAGTTGATGATACGGGAGATGGCTCTGAAGGTTTGAGCATGGTTTTATCTGGAGATTATTCTCTTTTGATCCTTGACCTAATGCTCCCATCAGTTGATGGCACCTCAATATTAAAAGCCCTACGTGATGCAAAGAAAGATATCAGAGTATTAATTCTTTCTGCACGAGATCTGACAGAAGATAAAGTTCAGGGATTGTTAAATGGTGCCGACGATTATTTAACCAAACCATTTTCATTCGATGAACTTCACGTAAGACTACTTTGCCTTATGCGCCGAGGCAGTCTAAATATCAATGACAGCAAAATTACCATTGGACAGTTTTCATTAGATCTACATTTAAAACAATTTCACTGTAATGGCATAGATGCCAATTTAACA
>TARA_R110002153_G_scaffold4139_6_pt1 | contig 25353 bp, 24 predicted proteins | sample TARA_R110002153 | Tara Oceans TARA_R110002153 (sample SAMEA4398193) | marine metagenome | biome: Polar Biome; feature: [SRF] surface water layer (ENVO:00010504); material: water (ENVO:00002006), including particulate matter (ENVO:01000060) such as... | depth 5 m | reverse complement strand
AAGACCTACGGCGGACACCGAGTTCACTTCATGTCTGCTCGCATCCCTAAGCGGTTGTACAACCTCATGGAATCGGCACACAGCGGCGCAATCAGCACCACCCAATTGATGCAAGCCTGCCTCAAGGACGATGGCAATTTCGGACAGTTCAGCACCCGCCTACCGAAAGGGAAGGGCTGGTCCAAATCGCAGTATAGAGCCGTGCCAGTGTCCTTTGATGTGTCCGTTGGCGGCTCCCGTCACAGCCTCTTGAGCATCGCTCTTGAGATGCGCCCTACCGACATTTGAACACAACCAAAAACGATTGACTGGGAGGCATTGACAAGCAAACGAAACGACAGCAGGGACCCCTTCTCATCCGGTGGGGGTTCCGGAGTTCGCCAGCCGGATGCCTTTTTTTATGTGCAAAACGGGGTACTGCGAGCCTGTTCAGCAGGTGCCGAAGGAGCCTTCAAAATCCCGAATCGAAAAGAAGCCCGTGAGCACCCCTACAGCGCACGGCATGGGGTGCGATGCTACCCATACCGCCCAGCACCCCCAGCATACCCGTACAGGCAGGCTATGGCATCAAGAAACGGCATTCATGGGTTTGAGTGGTGGTCACTTTGGCACCGCATCGACTCCAAAAATCGACGGACGGCACTACATCAGGGTTGCTTAGGTCCATTCAAATTTTACAGCAAAATTTTTCAAAACAAACCTTATAAACGACGACCGACGGCTCTAAAAATTGACTTCTTTCTTCGCTTGCTTTCTCCGCCTTGCCATCCACCACGATTCATTGCTCGTCCGGCAAACACAGTCCCCTCCGATTTGAAGGAGAACTGGTCAATAGCGTGGGCCAGTGCCATTACCAAGTCGTTGTGTTGTCCCGTGTCAACAATGTCGCCGGATTTCCAAGCGTGGCTTTCTAATTCATCAAGCATTTCATTCACAACTCTTCGTGTAGCATCGTTACCATAGGGGAATTGAATCTTCTCTCTTTCAAACCAAACTCTTAATCGGTTCAAAAGTCCCTGCTTCAATCCTTTGTTGCTTACTTTGCTCTCCCTGTATTCGACACCAATACCCTTTGCCTCTAACAGTGACTTAAACAGTCGTTGAAACCCTACATCTTCTGCCGCAAGTGGCGCACCATATCGCTTACACCACTCACCAATCATGTCAGCCTGCCTATCGGGGGAAAAGTCATTCCTTCTCCAAACATTAGCAACACAAAGGGAACCATCGGATTCTTGGCGGACTGCCACTAAAACAGAATAGTCTTTCCCTAATCCTTGTGACGGGTCAAAACCAACAACATACTTGCACCCATCTCGCTTTTGTTTGTCAAACACTTGCTCTAAGTCCATATTTGCTCGTGTGTATTTGCGAGGATAGACTGCGGCCTCGTCGTTAATGACTTGACAAAGAAATTCTTGAGCAAACTCTAAGTCGCCTGTTACTTTTTTCTGTTCAAGCAAAAAGTCAATAGGGCGGAACTCCGGCCATAACGCCTTTAATTTCTGCGGCTCATGCTTTGATTCTTCCCAATTAGGAATTGCAGACCATGTTTTGCTTTTCCACTCCGTATTCTTTAACATTTCAGTATGGTACAAGTCACCCATACTCATTGGCGTACCCACACAATACAGATAAGAACCGGGGTCAAGCATTGGCATAACAACCTTTCTTAGCCAATGTCTTAACTGTTCATTATTCAATTCTTTTTTAGCATCAAGCAACACATCGTCAAGGGCAACAACCGCAGGGTGGTCCCCACGAATGGCACTACCAACAGAAGAACAGCGAATAACTGCTCCGTTGTTTAGCCACAACTCCTTCTTACCACCTTTTTTGTTATCAATGTAGCGAGCAAGTTCTTTATGGCTTGTTAAATCCTTGCGAATCTCAGCAAGCCTTCTTACAGCAGTGTCTTGGCTGGCAGAAAACAACCAAATGTCCATAGGCTTACCATTGAACTTTTGGAATAAACTCATGTGTAGTAATTTTACACCAAGCGTCGTACTCTTAGAATGACTTCTCGGAGCAATAATACAAACACGGTGAACATGGGAATCTTTCCTATCGCTGTAAATATCCATCCATTCTCCGATGTGGTCGCCCCAAGCATATCCAAGCCAACGGTAAAAATACTGAACATCATTTCTTGCTCTTTCAAATGCTAACGCTTGTTTAATTCTTGACATTTGGCATCACATACATTCTTATTGTTAGTTTCCAAAAAATATCGACTTTAATGTTCATATAATCACCAAGGACGCAAAGAGCGTAAATTGCAGTACGGACAGATTCTCGTAAAAGCCTTTGCTTGAGAAAGGTATTTGCTTTCCCAACCACAAGCCGTGCAAACAACATGTTCACGCTTCATTCCTAATCACCCTTAAACAACCGCAGTACATCATTCTCTTTTCTTTTTTAGACCATTTTTTATGAGAAGAATAACGGGAATAACAACGATGCCCGCAATTCTGACACTCTCTTAGTTTTTTGACTTGGGGGTTTGTCAATGTTCACCCTCCACAGGTGCAAATAGTGTTCCGACAAGTCCTTTTTCTTTATCTATGAAGTGTGCAGAAAGTCCAGCAATAGAAGTGGTGTAACCTTGACGAGCGTGGTACCTATCGTGACCTGCAAGACTTGGTAATTGAATAATTAAACAGCCACCCTTCTCAACAACCTGTCGATGGTGAAGATGGCCGTGGAACCATGTGTGGTGTTTGCATTCGCCCCAAGCCTCTCGCTCTTCGTTGCTCATTAACTCAACAAGGTTTCTTGCCCCATCCCCGTGGATAAAGCCTAACAAGTTGTTGCCATACCGAACATATTGACGCGTGGTAGGACTAACAACAACCTCACAGTCTTCGGTATTCTCATAAACAGCAGATAAGTACATCATCAAAGAAATTGCACTCATGCGGTCGTGGTTTCCGGGCATGAACACCACTTTGATAGGAGCGACTTGACGAAGCAGTTCAATGTGTTCACGAGCCATCTTGCATCCTGTCATAAGGATTTCAGCAGGGCTACCACACATATCTTGTGGAGTACCCTTTGTTGTAGTCCCTAAGTCATTGTCAACATGGAACCAATCACTTCCGGTAGCCAAAATGATTTGCTCCGGTCGAGAAGGTAGGCGACAAATCAATTCTTGCGTTTTTTCCATCAAGCGAGTTCTTGCCTCATCGAAATTGTATGTTTCACCAACCTCATCGACCCAGCCGTACTTACCCCAATGGAAATCAGTAGGGCTAATTACAAGACTGTATTGGGTATCTTCAACAAGTTTCATTTGTGGTACTGTTGAGGGTGCTTGTACAACAAGTTCTCTAAACTCATTGAGAATTGCTTCTTCAAACAAGTCGTACTTATCAGCAGACTTTTGCACTTCCTTCCACTTTTTCTCTTGGAATTTTTTGTGAAACTCGTTTTTACGAAGGGACAACAAGTTATCAACAAGAGTGTCAACATCATTCTTAGCCATTTCTTCGTCGGTGTAGGGGGACATACTATGTGTCCAGCCATGTCGCCTTCGGTATTCGCCAAACCATTCTTCCGGAAAGTTATGCTCCCTGCAAATCTCTTTACTTGACTCACCTTCACCAACCATGTTGCTGTAAGCAGACTTCATTGCTCGGTGCATATCACCACTAATCGTTATCATCTTGTCTGCAACAGTTAAGAATGTCATATACTCATCAGAAACAGCATCATAGTGGTATGGTTGTTCTGGAATAGGTACTTTTTGCGTTGGTTTTTTGTTAGAGTCAATCTTGTTCATGTTTTTGTAGCGGTAAATTGACATTTCCCACCCTTTGATTGATTTTTTACCATCCAACTCATTCAACTTGCGAGCCAATCCCATCACTGACATTTCATTGTCAAAATGTTCGGCAATCAAGTCGTACCCGTATTCTGCTTTGGCTCTCATCAATCCTTCCCATGCGTGAACCCTTTATGAACCTTTATCTTTTTATTATTTCAAATCCAGTAAAAAGAATTAAACGCTTGACTGCGCCACCAAACCCTTTATTCTTTTATTGATTCATAGGTGTTTAACGCCCCCTTGCTATAATTAACTTAGAAGGTTAATACTACTTTTTCTTAAACCTCTATGAAAGAAAAAAAGAATTAGTAAAAACCGTTATACTGCTCCAAAGATAATTCTTTTTGTAAAATACAAAAGAAAAGAAACAAAAAACGCCGCTATGTTCATAAATCATTCCATATCTCCCCTACAATATGGGTATCTTTGATAGGTTCCGACGACAACCGGTGGTGGCTGAGCAAAAGCCTCTCCGTGTTGGGTCCAATGTTTCGTTGTCGGTTGCCGCAGGTTTGCCAAATATCTTTGAAGATACTGAAAAGTTCCAAAAAGATACTAACTTCATTAACAAATTTGATTTGTATGACAACATGGTCAAACTTGACCCCGAACTAAACGGTGCTGTACGAAGTGTTTCCTTAACAGCAAACAACTACCGTATTGACTACAAAAAAGCCAAGAACTCACAAATTCGCAATAGCATTATGGAACTTGTCGAAAGGATTGACCTTGACGATTTCCTAATCAATGCTGTACGCAACCTACAAGTGTATGGTAACGATATTAGCAAATTAGTAGGAAGGACCGGCGTCGGTATTACAAATGTCCAAAGCCTTCCCATTAGACAAATTACTATTGTCGATAACCGTGGTGCAAATGGTTTGCCCTTTACAGCCGATACCAACAGTCCGATTATGACAAACGACTTTTACATTCTCCGTGAACAAGGTATCGACACTATGGTATTCCCACGAAATGAGATTATGCACTTCCGCACAGACTACCGTAGCAACTGGTATGAAGACACAAAACTTCGTCAGACCTACGGTGTATGGGGGCAGTCCCGTTTCTCGTCTTTAGAGCAGGTTGTACGGGTCAAATACAATACAATGAACAACCGCATCGCCCTTGAAGATGTACTAACTAAGCAATTTATCACAATTGACAAGTCAGCCATTGAACATATTACCGACCCCGACGAACAAGCAGAACGACTTGGTATCATTATGGATGAAGTCATTAACTTGTTTGAAGGACTTCGTGGCGACCAAATGCCAATCCTACCTTCGTATGTTTCACTACACCATGTTGACCTTAAGAACACCATCCCCGACAACAGCAACTTCCTTGACACAGTAGGGGCAAATGTTGCCGCAGTTCTGCATGTGCCTCGTGTTGCCGCTGGACAAGAAAAAGGTAGTACCTTTGCCGCAACTTACAACGCTAACATGTGGGCGAACACCGCTATTGCCCGCTTACAGTCTATTGTTAAGCAGGGTATTGTGGAGTTGTTTTCAAAACAATTAGACCTAATGGGTATTCCTCACACTAAAAAAGACCTTCCGGAATTTATTTTTGAGCCAATAGCAGAAGAATCCCCTATGGATTCTATGAAGAGAGCAGTACTTGGTTGGCAAGCAGGTATGCTAACCCTTAATCAATCACTCGACATAATCGGAGAAGCACCGACAATGGATGGGGAGATGCGTGGTGGAAAAGGTAACGCTAAACTTGGAGAACTACCAAGAACAAACCAACAGGAGGGCAACTCAAATGACGAATAAAAAATCATTTAACGATAAGATGGTATCACGAACTGTAATACCTGCAATTTATCTTTGGCTAATCGCAAGTGGGTCCGTAGTGGCTATGGGTATTTGGAAACCTAATGTAGTTCTTGATAACCTTGATGGGTTTATCGCTCTTATCGCAATTATTGGTGGTGTTGCTGGTCCCGCACTAAGTACAGTTTTGCGTATGTGGGAATCCGAACAAACCATTGAAATCGAAAACATTCCTGTTGAACTTAAACATGACCGTGAGCGTGACGCTGACCAACATGAGCATCGTATGATTATGGAAAAAACTGCACAAATACACACACACATGGTTAAATCCCATGAAGTAGGTATGAAGGGCGATAAAGAATGATTGTTGATTATCTTTCTAAATCACAACTCGAACAAGTGTGGGGGTCAGCAATCCCCCTTCCCAGCGAAAAAGGGTACCCTCAAGTTTTTGACAACATGGACTATTGGGTCTTATTTGTTGACGATAGTGTTGTCGCATACACAGGCTCTTTTGTTTTAGAAGAGTTTGCATTTGTTGGTAACACCTATGTAAAAAGAAATTATCGAAATAATAACTATCACTCATACTTACTACAGGAAAGAAACAATTCCCCCTTACTAAAAAATACCAGTAAAGTTACAATACTTAATCCAATAGAATTCAGTCAAATGAAAAGTCTTGTTAAAACTGTTTTACATCTTGGTTACTACAAGGTTTGTTGTTATTATGATGTGCAAGATATTATGTCACTATCCCTATACGAAGACATACTAAACGATAACCAACAAATTTGGCGAATAGATTAAAAGACACCCCGCTTGTCGCAATGACTATGCCAGATGTTCAGCAAGGCGAGTCCAAGGGCGATTATATCGACCGATGTATGGGCGACTCAAAAATGGTTGATGAGTTTGGCAACCCAGCACAAAGAGCGGCTGTGTGCAACACATACTTTGAAGATAAAAAAGGATTAGAGGCTTCGTATGATGATGAAGACGAAACCGTTGAAGCCGCAGAATACAAAGGTAAAAAGGTTACACTGAGCAAACCATTCCGAACTCAAGGCGGACCTAAAAAGTTTGCAGTCTATGTGCAAAACAGTGCTGGACGAGTTATCATTGTGCGCTTTGGCGACCCTAACATGGAAATTAAGCGTGACGACCCTAAGCGTCGCAAGGCATTCCGTGACCGACATTCTTGCTCCGAAAAGAAAGACCGAACTACACCCGGCTATTGGTCATGCCGACAGTGGTCAACAAACAAAGTCGAAGCATCTTACGATGAACTATGGTCTGCTAACGAAGGCGAAATTATCGAAGGTATTGAAGAACTCATTGAGGGTTCAGAAGACAAGCCTTGTTGCGGAGAGTGTGCTGAACACGCAGAAGCAAAAATGATTCGTACAGATGTATTCGATAATCCCGGTGAAGCCTCAAAAAGAGCAAAGGAAATGGGATTAGATGGTATTCATTCCCATGATGAAGATGGAGAAACAGTATTCATGCCCGGAAAAACTCATGAAGAATACATGAGTAAAAATAAGGGTAAAGATATTCCTAAGAAAGCCTATCATAAAGACAAAGACGAAAAGGCTATGGCTGGCGAATGTCCTATTGGAGAAGAAATGGTTGCTGGAACTTGCCAACCAGTCAATGTTACAATGGAACTAAGTGTTGACGGCGTTATTGCTAAGGTCGAAGCATCCACTGGTCGCAACATTCTTGAAATCAAAGGAGTTGCTTTCCACGAAGGTTATAATAAAAACAAGTGGGCTATCACAAAGCGTGGTGCAGAAAAAGTTCTTAACCAAATGATTGGCTCCGACTTAACACTTAATCATCCTAAAGCAAAAGATGTTGGATTTGAGCGCAACAATGATGGTGGGGTCAACGAAGCAAATGTAGGAAAAGTTATTTCCGCAACAATAACTTATCCCGATAATGAAAAATACGAAGTCCGTTATGCCGCTCATGTGTACAGGGAAGAACTCTTTGAGGCTCTTGAGTCGGGACTATGGCTTAAACCCGAATACGGAGTCAGCATCGGTGGCTATGGCATCCCTATCGCCGCAAGCGAAACAGGTATGGTCTTCGACAAAGACTTTACATTCGACCACTTGGCAATAGTTCATAAACCAGCCTACTCACGAGCAACAATCGAAACGGTTGAGAAGGTTGAAGAGAATGCAGAAGCAAAACACGGTGGTCAACACGGCAAGCCCGGAAAAAACGACCCAAGAAAAACCCCTGCTAAACCCGATGAGCGACGAAAAGGCTCTAAGAAAAATCCACCCGGCTCCGCAAAGAAGCCTAATTCAAAAATTGTGGTATCTCCCGCCACAAGAAAGACTATCCGAAACAAAATGGAAGAACATAATAAAAAAGGTAAGGGTAGCAAAGCCTCTATGGGCGCACTTCTTACTGTGTTCCGTCGTGGTGCTGGTGCTTTCAGCACAAGCCACGCACCCAATATGTCAAGAAATGGCTGGGGAGTCGCACGAGTCAACGCATTTATTTATCTCCTTCGTACCGGAAGGCCATCAAATCCCAATTACAAGCAAGACAATGACTTACTTCCCAAAGGACATTCTCGTAGTAAAAGAAGTGCTTCCACAAAAGAAACCTTGATAAGTCAAACCGCATCTTCGACAGAATACCGAAAGGAGATACCGAATATGTCCGAAGAAGAAATTATCGAAGAAAATGCTTCCGCAAATGAAATGGAAGCACTACAGGCAGAACTTGTGATTGCTCGTGCAGAACTCGAAGAAATTCGAGCAATGGAAGCCGCAAAGACCGAAGAAGCACGACTTTCTCTCGTTGCTTCCGCAACCTCCCTCGGACTAAAGGGTCACGAAGACCTTTCCTCCGACACTCTTACCAACCTCATTGCATCGTGGGAATCATCCCGCCCAGCAACACCTGTTGTTGAGATGGCACCAGCAGTTCCAGCATCGGAACCTGCTGTCGCCGCAGAAGAAACAAAGACCAGCCAACCTGTTATCGCTAACTACCTTAACGGCAAGATGGTCGAAACCCCACAACCACTTTACGCACAAGCATGGAATGCTTGGGCCTCCGCTTGGAACAAGACCCTAAGTGGAAGCGAGCGTGGAGATGAGCGCATTTGTGCTCCAAACTTTACAGAAATGAAGGAGATGATTTGAATGGTAGCATTTACAGGAAACGACCCACGAAACGCAGTTGTGAAAAACGGCGACACCTTTTCCGGTGTTGGCCTCGTCCTCACAAATGATGGAACCGCAAACAAAGTCAAGATTGGTGCCGCTGGTACCTTTGCTCTTGGTGTGACCGCTGGCGAATCCAGCCGTGACGCTGACCAAGTGCTTGAAACAGCAGGCGCAACTGTGTCATACTTCCCAATGGGCGGTGTGCTAATGGTTGCCGCTCTCGCAGAAACTTACACCACCGGACAAAAGGTGTACCTAAAAGGTGCTAACCGAGTCGGTGGAACCGCAGGCTCCGACAAACTCGTCGGTATTTATGTCGGCGAAGGAGAAGTTGTCGGTACAGCCGGACTTCTCATCCCTGTCAATACCAACTCAGCAATTGTGGCTTGATAACAAAAAATGGAAGTGAATGAAATGGCTAACGAATCCCTCGAACAAATTATGAACGCATCTGCCGCCGCTGGACCTTTTGGTACCGGTGACGCAGTTCTTGAACAGACCCTCCGTGACTTCATCCAATTGCAGTCCACCCGAATCGCAATCGGTACTCAACTTGTTGGTGCTCGAACCGTCCCTTGGCTTGAGTTCAAGTGGTACACTGGCGTTGAAGGTACTTTCTCCTACCCATTGGATGATGCCGCAACTGTGGACCCAACCAAGATTGGAACCTCGAACTACACTGTGAAGTTGCAGAAGGGTCAAGGCCGCTGTGTCTTCCTCGACACTGTGCGACTCCGTGGCGAATCCTTTGAGAACATTGACCGACAGCAAATGGCAATCGTCCGTGGACGAGCCGATGTTATCGACAACAACATTCTTTCCACCCTTCACGGTGGTGCTGGACAAAGCCAAGCCGCTACCGCAACTTTCGGTGCCGCTACTGCTGATGAAGAAGGCGACCTCTTGAAGACCATGGACAAGATTTTCGCAAACGGTCGAGTTTCCGGTGACGAGCAGATGGCTCTTGTCCTCCCTGCCTCAACCCGCAGTGCTCTCTTGAACACACAACTTTACGGCAATGTCGTCGAGTCCCTTCAAGACCACATGGCCCGAATCGCAAAGATGAGCATTTACTACACCCGTGACTTTACTGGTGGTAAATCTCTTCTTCCAACCGACTCCACTGGTGCTATCGAAGACGACGCTCTCTTGCTCATTCCGGGCGCAGAAACAGCCGAGTTCTTCCAATACAACGGTGCTGGCTACCAAGAAACTGAACTCACTCGCCTTCCGGGTGTTGGATTCGATTGGCTCTTGACTGGTTACATGGGCAGTGTTGTCCACCAACACCAAGATGGTGCTTCCGCTGGCCTCTCAAACAGAATTGCTAAGATTACGGGCGTAGTCTGAGGTGATTTAGTTGGCACAGAACCGCAAATTCCAAGACTTTGTTGAATCAAAGTATGTCGCACCCGGCGGCATCGCAACAACCGACCTTGCAGACCTCGCAGTTAGCACTGGAAAAATTGCTAACGATGCAGTAGTTGACTCCAAAATTGGCGGACTTTTGATGCAAACTCAAAAGTACATCTATGATGGCGTAAGCAAAACCACAGGAGCAAAGACTCTTGTTGGCCCATCCGGAGCGCAACAACTACCTGCTGGTGCACTTATCCACTCGTTTATGATTGTCCCAGAACCAGCATTTGCCTCTTCCGGCAGTGCTACAATTGCTTTGGGAATCACAGGTGGTGCTTCAAACTTTTTGGGAGCAACAGCATTTGACAACGCCGCACTTGTAAAGGCTTCTTCCCACTTCCGTCACCCAACCACCTCTTCTATCATTGGAGCCGCAACAAATGTGTTGTTGACAATTGGTGGAGCCGCTATCACTGATGGTTCTTGTGAAATTTACATTTCCTTTATGATTCCTGCTTGAGGTGATTCACCTTGAGCGAATCAGTTAAAGAATGGACAGAACCGGATGGCTCAGTCTATCGTCTTCGTGACGATGGCAACTACGATGTCATCCCCCCAAAGAAAGCGGTTAAGGCAAAGCCTAAACCCAAAGCGAAGAAGAGTAGTACAAAGAAGGGAAGCGAATGACTGAGCGTACAAAATTAGTTAAAAAACTTAACGATTTAGGAATTTCTGTACCAAAAGGTGCAAAGGTTGTTGATTTACAACATCGGTATGACCACTGGATAAGTGGAAATGGTTGGCTTGTTCGACTTGCTCGACCTGCAAGCCGCAGACCTAAAAGTCCAGCCGCTCTTTTACCAGATAGAGAAACTTACTGGTTGCCCGATAGTAGGATGGCAAGAGATATTGTTGAAACTAAATTAGTCTTTGTTCTTGGCAGGGCAAGTAGTGCGCCAGTAGGTACAAAAACAATCGAAGTTCCAAAAGACTATAACGACAGATGGCCTGTGGACGAAGTAGGTGAAGAAGAATGACAGTCACAACCGACAACATTCGTGACTTACTTAACCGTCCTCGTGGTCTAAACGAAGGTACGATTACCGAGTATATCTTAATGAGGACTGAACAAGTCAACAAGTCCGCAAGAAATAATGCTTTTCTTGCACTTGACTCCCCTAACATAGTCACAACAGCACAAAAAGAATCCTGTATTAAGGCTCTTGTGGCAAGCGATTGCTTGCAGGTTATGATTGACACCCTACCATCCTATGTCAACGACAACGAGAAGAAAGAGCAAGATATTCGTTTGACTGCACAATTGAGAGGATTCTCACAAAGAGGCAATGAATTGCTTGCTCTTATTTCGGAAAAAGGTGGAACTGCTGTTAGAATCAAGTCCACTAAAACCAAATTAGTGTGAGTATTATGGCAACAATTACATGGTTAGGAAGTGGACCAAATTTACTTGCTTCAACTAATGCAAATTGGGCGGGAGGCACTAAACCAGCCGCAGGTGATGTCGCACTTTTTGACGATAATGGTGTGGCAGTTTGTGAGTGGGATTTAACAACAGGTGGTACAACCTTTACTGTTGATGAAATAGTTATTGAAAGTACTTACATACACCATGTTGACCTTAAGGCTCAACCAATAATTAAAGGACTTTCTCTTAACGGAGAACTAAAAGGCGGTACTGCTCCGGCAATACAATTTTTAATAGGTGCATCCCCTAATTTTTTTGGTACATACAAAACATACAATGAACGGTTTGTTCTTATTGGTGACAACGCCTCCTATACAGGCAACGCAATTGTTTTTAGTATGACAGGAGCAAGTTCAACACCAACAGTTAAATTTGACGACGGAGTGCATCCGGAAATTAGAATACAAAGTGGTGCTTTTGCTCCCGATTATGTCGCTCCGACAGGAACCAGTGGCAAGACAAGTTGTGTTTCATTTAAAATTCTTGGTGGAACTTTTGCTCCTAAAACTGCAATTTCGGATAGTGATAAACTAAAAGTATTTTCTTTTACGGGATTATTAGCAACAGCAATTAACACGCTTGACTTTGGACAAAGCACATTAGAACTATATGCCTCAAGTGGTGCAGGTACAGTTATACCAACATACAATGCAACAGGTTATTCATCTTCCTTTCAATCCTACTATCGAAAATTAGTGCTAAAAACAGCAACACAAGGGCACAAGGTCCAAGTACAAGATAATACTTTAATTTGTCTTGATGAACTTGTTATTGATGCTGGTGTTGTACTTATGGGTCCAATAGCACAAAACGCACAAGGTTCAGAAATTAGAGTTCTTGCTACCCCTAAACTACATGGTACTTGGTCGTACAATCAAATAAATATGGGTGTTTATCGCAGTCCTAAACACAGTCGTGGTCCAATGTCTTTGGTCAATGGTGATTTTCATATTACAGGAAAATTAGATGTTGATGGTCTTATTGACCCAACAGGTCTTGAGTTAAACCCCGTTGGTTCAAATCCCGGTGGTGTAGCCGCAAACACATTATGGCTCAACACTGGTGATAGCAACAAACTCTATCACGGGTCAAGCGCAGTAGGTGGTGGTGGTGGTAGCGGTATTACAGCACTCACAGGAGAGGTCACGGCAAGCGGCTCCGGCTCAGTAGCGGCTACTATTGCTAACTCCGCAGTAGTTGCTGGTAAATTAGCCAGCAACGCTGTCACTACTGCAAAGATAAACGCTGATGCTGTGACTTCGGCTAAGATTGCTGACGGTGCTGTGATAGCGGCGGCTATTGGTGCTGATGCTGTAACAGCGGCTAAGATTGGCGACGCTGTAATTAACAGTGAACATATTGCCAATGGTGCTGTTGACTTGGTACACATGTCTGCAAACTCAATAGACTCCAACCAATATGTTGATGCTTCTATTGATACAGCACACATAGGGAATAATCAAATCACGAATGCGCTGATGGCTGACAATGCAATTGATACCGCTGAACTTGCGGCTTCTGCTGTCGAGACAGCGAAGATAAACAACGCCGCAGTGACCGCTGATAAACTGGCGAGCAATGCTGTAACAACAGTGAAAATAAATGCTGATGCTGTGACGAATGCTAAGATTGCTGATGATGCAGTTGATACAGAAAATATCGCTGACGATGCAATCACAGCCGCACTTATTGATGATGGGGCAGTAGGCACAGCGGCCATTGCTGACGATGCTGTCACAGACGACAAATTAGCCAACGCAACGCTTGCTAAAATTGATGGTGCTTTACCAAAGGCCGGAGGAACAATGACGGGTGAAATTGAGGCAACGACAATCACCCTTAACGCCGTTCCTGCCGACCCCGGAACCGCCAACAAAGTTCGCATTGGTGAATCGGGAACAACAAGCAATATGCTCCAAGTCCAAACCGATACTGGCTACATTCGCCTCGGCTCCAATAATTCAAATTATGCACATCTTTACACCGATAGAGCGTCATTTTACTTTAGCAAACCCGTTTTGGTTGATGGCGGAGGACAAATCTTTGCCTTTAATGATGGGTTGAAATTAGGAACGGGAACAAGTGCTTCGGGAGGAACAGTCGCTATTACTGTTGCCAATGGTTCGGAAGACATAACCGTAGCAGGTGACATAGCAGTTGGTGGCACAGTTGATGGTATAGACATAGCGACAGATGTTGCCGCTAACACAGCAAAGGTCACTAACGCTACACACAGCGGAGAAGTCACAGGGGCAACTGCGCTCACTATCGCTGACAATGTGGTTGACGAAGCAAATCTCAAAGTATCAAACGCCCCAAGCAACGGCTACGCTCTTACAGCGCAAAGCGGTAATACTGGTGGTTTGACTTGGGCCGCTATGGGTGGTGGTGCACCCGCCCTTCAATACCTAAGACTCTTTATGAAAAATAAAAGCGGAAACGCCGCTAACTATGTGGTAGGTAATGCCTATGTGATTCTGGACATAGCCAATACAACAAATTGGGGCGAATCGACTACGGGAACCCATAACGACATAACGGTGACAAACGCTTCCAGTGACCACATCACTTTGGCCGCAGGTGGACTTTACCACATTATCGCAACAGTTGAGTTCTTCCCAGCAAGTGGTACTAACCGTGATATGTGGTTGGTTCTTAGCACTGATGCGTCAAGCACAGGACAGTTGGGTACAGCACGAAGTCAAAATGGTGTAGCCAACTTAAAACTGCAACACAGTGTTTATCACGAAGTTGCTTCGGGAGGCAGTGACGACGACATTTATTTTTCTCTTCGCTCTAATACTGCCAACTCAAACATTATTGCTTTCAACGACAACCGAACTACCATTCAAGTCACACGCGTAGGAGATTCAACAGCATGATACTACAAGAAAAATTAGAAGCAAGGTTCCCCGACCACGATTGGTCGCACATGGTTGAAGACTCGTGCTTCATTGTGAGCAAGGGAGTGTATTGGATTAAGCAAGTTGCTTGGTACGACGACCTCCCCCAATGGAACTCGGATGAAATCAAAGCATTTTTGGAGAGTTAATTATGACAGAAAAAAGAAAGGGAAAAATTGTGTATCATCCTCCGGAAAGGTGCTACACCAATGTAAACATTGAAGAAACACCCCATGGCTACAAGATTTATCGGGTGGGCGAAACGCGACATTTTACCGTGATTCCGCTTTCAGCCGCAAAAGAAGTTCTATACAACAAAGGTGAATAAAATGGATATTGAAATGATTATACTAATTGCCGCTATTGCAGTGGGTCTTGGACTTGCTGGCTACCGCACATACAAAAAATTGATGGCTGATGGAAAGATAACTCTTGACGAAGTTATGGACTTGGCTGACGACCTAAAAGATATTGCCTTAAAATTACCTTCTCTTTCCTCTCTTAAGAAAATGAAAAAGGACGAACTAATTGACCTTGCTAACGAAAACGGTCTTGCCGTTGACGGAACAAAGGCCGACCTTATTGCTCGTTTGAAAGAAACACATGAGGTGATTAAGGATGAAAAACAATCTTGAAGAGCGAGTCGAGTCTTTAGACGACCGAGTGGAATTGCTTGAAAAAGCAGTGTTTGAGTTATCTCTTATGGCAAAGTATCTTAAATACGCATTCTTTGCTATGGTTGCCTCACTTGGCGTTGATGTACAGGGGTTAATGTGATGGTGTACTATTGCTCAACTTCTGATGTTGGCTCTCGGCTCGCACTCGATAGCGCACAACGAACCCGTGCCGGTAGTAGGTTGACAGGTGTTATTCGACGAGCAACAATTGACATTGACCAAATGTTCCGTGACTACGGTCGAACAACACCCAGCAAATCAATCGCACAGACCACCCTTAGCGGTGCTGTTTCTGCTGGGGCTACCACAGTGGCCTTGACAAGCGGAACGGGCTTTACCAGTGCTGGAAACGGCAATATAGACGGTGATTCGTTTGTATGGACGGGTAAGTCCACCAATAACCTCACAGGAGTCACAGGTATTTCCTTTGACCACGCTTCGGGAGTTGCCGTTGAAGAAGGAGAAATGGCCCATGTGTTGCGTGAGATTTGTGCAGATATTGCCGCATCGTACTATTTTGAGGATGAAGCAGTTTTTCAAACAGCAAGCAAAGACGGAACTATCCGTGGAAACAACCTTTATGAGCGTGGCATGAATAATCTTAAGCGACTTGCTCATTTAGGAAGTGTTGACTAATGGCTTCCTTTTCTATTACTCAAAAAACCACTAATGGAATGTCGATAGTTTTCGATAATCCTTCTTGGAATCGAGCATTTAAGAAACTAAAGGGCCAAGTGGCTAATGCTATGTGGGAAGCATCGGGTAAAACAATGTCTGATGTACAAGACCACACCTACCGATACCTAAAGGGTTTTGAAGGAATGTACCCTACATTAGCCACAATGGTTGCCAACTCACTTGATTATGATAGAGGAACAAGGGCCGAAGCAAACAGTTCTCAAAATCCGGAAATCAATGTAATCTTTGGTAGCCGTGGTCCAAACGGAAGAAGTGGTAAAATCGGAGCAGGTGTGCATACCCCACCCGACGATACCCAAGGCACCTACAACATTGGTATTGGCTTACAAGAAGGTGCAAGTGCAGGTCACTTTAAGTGGAAAGGTAGTCCCAGCAAAGGTAAAGCAGGCGGTGCAATCCAACACGGTCGGCAAATCGGAACTATGACAGGCGACAGTGCGTGGTATGGTCATGGTGGTGGGGCGTACTTTTACGGTTATGCTACATTAGATTACATCGAAGAAGCGCAAAGAAAGTTTGTGGCAAAAATTGAAGGTCGTTTGCGCTCAAACATGAAAAAGAGGTTGAAGTGAAATGGCAATAGCAACTACATCAGAATTTTGGAATTACCGACTAAACGGTGAAAACCCTACTACCCCCGAAGGGACAAATAATGGAACTTGGAGCCTTGTATCGGGCGGTGCTGGCACAGCAACTAACGATTATTGGGTTATCACCAACTCCGTGTACAATATACAACCAACGACAACAGCCTACACTATTTTTACGGCAATAGAATACACAACGACACCGGATAACGCCACAGTGTTATTGACACTTGACAACGGTACAAAGAAAGTTGAAGTCAAGGCTCTTGGTCAAAAAGTTCAATTGGTTGGTGCCACTACTGTCACAAGCGACGACTTGGATATAACAATGTCCGAAGACGACCCGACACCACTTATTATGCGTCTAACTCTTGATGCTGACGGAAATGCCCGTCTGTATCTAAGAGAACTAATTGAGGATGATGATGCACAAACTGCATATCTTTCTGTTGCCGGAGCAAGTGGTAGTGGTACTAAATCAATAAAATGGGGCAACACCACAGGGAATGTGAAGTGGGCAAGTCTGTATGCTACCGACACAGGGGCATTTGGTCCCGATGAATTAGCACCGTCTGATTTGACAACAGACACTTTGCTTCGCATGGGTCTTTCTGTTGTTGAAGCATTGCGAAACAGCAAGCGAACCTACCTCAAAACTCATTTGGATAACTCATCAATTAATTACGGGTACGACATATCAAACGCAATGCTTTCAAGGACGATGCCGCCATTTATTAATGTCATGCTACAACGACTGTCTTCCCCTACCTTTGCCGCTCTTGGTGGCGGTCGTATTGACCAAGAATACGATGTTCTGATTTATGTCACTTCTCGTGGCACTACCTACGAGGATGCCTACCGCCAATGCTTGAATATCATTGGTGAAGTTTTCGATGAATTGTACACTACGACTGGTCTTAACGGAACTACGGATAGTTTGTTTGAATACGACTTAGAACTGCAAGCAAAATTAGATGATGAAGTTACAATATGTACGCACTTGTTGACATTGACCTATATGCGACGCATCAATATGCGCCACCGTTGAAACGCTTAAATAACAACTCATATCTCAAAGATACATTGAGAAGGTGTTTTGAATGGCAGTACAAGATATGAACAACCGATATGTAGCCGCAATTAAAGAAGCCGCTTATGGCACAACACCGAGCGGTACTTACTTTTTCGGTGAAGTTGATGATGAGTCAATCAAGCATTCCTACGATTTACTTACCCGTGAAGACATGAGCCGCTACGGTTCTTCCAAGTCTGTCACAGGCAAAGAATACTCAGAAGGGGATATTAACATGGCCCTTATTAACGACAACTTTACTGGTCTTGTTTTGCTTGGTCTAATGGGTACCAATACAGTTGGTTCAGCATCGGGTGGGCTTTATGCACACACATTTACCGAAGCAGGAGCAGGTATCTCAATGAGCCTTGCCGTTGCCCGTGAAGAAAAGATTCATTACTACGCAGGTTCAGTGGTTGAAAAACTCAGCGTTAGTGCCGCTATCAACGAATACGCTATGGTTAGCGCATCGTTCATGGGCAAGGCAGAAGGAAGTCTAACCGCACTTGGTAGCCTAACTGCATCTTTCCCAGACGCAAAACCCGCACTTTACTTTTCCGACGCAAAGGTATTCTTCAATGCTGATTCAACAGCATCCGATGCTGTCAAGTCAATTTCTTTTGATATTTCACTTAACCGTGATGGTGACGCCGCTTGCGGTCTTGGCGACCGAACATACACTCGTGCTCCACCAGCACAACGAAGAGAAATTACAGGAACTATTGAGTTTAACCGAATCCTACACAGCGGAGCCGGAGCAAGCAACCCATCCTACGATTCCTTAGTTTCCGCAGACGGTCTTGAACTTTCCGGAAGTGGTGTTGAACTAAAGTGTCAATTTGGTGACGAAAGCGTTGCTGACCTAATGACCTTTAACTTTTACAAAATCCGATTTGAAGCACCCGACGCAAATGTTTCGGGTCGTGACACACAAACATTTACTGTGCCATTCGTGGCCCTTTACAGTTCTGCCGATAGCAAGATGATGGATATTGTCATGCGAAACGATAGAGCAACAGTCTATTGAGGTGGTTTAGATGGCACATAATGGTGGAACCGTTATCGCTGATAAGACCCTCCTTGATGTACTACAATTCACAGGAACACCAGCGGTTGTACAAGCCGCACTTAGAGCCGCCATCGCAAATGATGATATTATCATTTCTTGCGATACAAGCAGAAAGAAAGATAGCAACGAAATTGTTTTGACCGTCGTTGCCATCATAGCATGAGAGTAGTATTCCCCCAAAGGAAAGAGAAGTGAAGAAAAAATGCCTGTATTGACAAAAGAATTTGAACTTGAAGACGGAACAAAACTGCTTGTACGACAAGCCGGTGGAATGTCAAAATTGCGGATTGAAAACATTCAAGCGCAAGTTTTTCGTGACCATATCCATTTTGGTATGGATACGACAAAGTGGACTGACGAACAACAACAGCAATTTGCTAATGCCCTTGAAGACAAAGGTGCCGGTATGGTTCAGCAAGTTGAAGCGTGGGTTCCACGAGCCATTCTTGAACCAGAAAACTTTGACATTGAAAATCTAACCAGTGGAGAACTGCGAATGATTCTTGGCTTTGTCCGTGGCGACGACCCGGAGGGTGCAATCCCTTTGGACAATTCTTCCGAGTAGCGTCAACACTTTGCATGGCCTACAAGGGGGTACTACCCTCCGATTTATGGGAGAAGTATGACTGTGAAGGTGGTCAAGAACTTATGAGTCTTGATTTACTTGTTGCTATGGATATACACGATAAAATTGCCCAAGCAACAACAAAAGCCAAAGATGGTAATGCGGCAGTTGCACGACGCAATCAAAGAAAGGAAAGGCGAGAACTCTTAAGTGACAACGATGGTCTGGCAATGTTAAGGGGACTTGGTGTTCCCATAGCGAAGCGTAGCGAGTGAAGGTGGAGAAAAGTGATTGGTCAAATTATTTTTTCCTTAATGCCTGTTGTTGCGTTATTCGCAATTATCACCATGCTCGTTTTGAGAGCCGGTGCATCCCGTGTTTTCTTCGATGTAGTTGGGTCTTTCCAAGCCGATAGGCTAATTGGCGACGCCGAAGCAAAAATCACTGTACTGCAAGGACTTATGCTTGATGGTCTTTCCGGTATCACGGAAGGTATCAGTGAAATGTCGGCCATGGTTGACAAAATGGTTGACAGTACTGTACCACTTGCTATGGAAATAGGAAATGCTCGTATTGAGTTTGAAAAGTTTGCTAACTTTGCAGGTGCCGAAGAACTACAACAACAAATTATCGACATTGGTGAATCATACGCATTTACAGGCGACCAAGCCCTTGCCGCAGGTGCAAAGATGGCTCAGTTATCACAAATTGTTGGTGGTGGTCCCGCTACTGCCGCCGCAACAGAAGTCGGTATTCAATTTGGACTGATTGGTGGTATGGAAACAGCAGATGCCATGAAGAAACTGATTTCTCTTCAACAGCAAACAGGCTTTATGTATGGCGATTTGACTAAAAAGCAGTTTAAGAGATTAAGCGCAGAAGAAAAAGCCAATGTTGTACGCTTGAACAGCATTAAAATGCTGAATCAACTCAACACAATTGAGAACCGGTCTGCCGCAACTATGTCGCAGATAACCCATGTGATGAATCAATTCGCTTCGTCTGCTAAATTGGCTGGCGACGAGGTTTCATACATGGCCGCTATGTCCGCTACTTTGATTGAGGCTGGTGAAGAGCAAGGAAAGGCTGGTCGTGCGCTTAAGATGATGTACGCCCGTCTTGGTGCTAACACAGGAAACAACGCAGAAATTCTTAGACAGTACGGTATTGAAGTCAAGGGTGCAAACGGTGAGTTGCGCTCCATGGAAGACATTCTTGGAGATGTTGCTCAAAGGTACGACCAACTTGAAGATGCAGAAATCTTGGCAATCTCACAGGCTATTGCAGGCAACGACCACTATGTTCGTGCAATTAAATTGTTTGAAAACCATGCTCGTGTTCTTAAATTAGATTCGGATGCAGTAGCAGAAAGAGATACGGCGCAAGAAGAATTGAACAAGCGCATGAAAGACAATGTGTTTTTGTTAGAGCAACAGCAGGCTCGCTTAATCAACTCAAAGGCTCTTATCGGAGATGTTTTCGTCCCAGCAATACTTCGTGCAACAAAGGCACAAGCAGACATGAACTTTATGTTTGCAGAAATGGCCGAAGAAGGTACTATTTACGGAAAAGCAATTAGTGGTATTGCTAAGATAAATGCTTTAGGGAAAATGTACGCTCCTATTGCAGAAGCAATGCTTAACACAATGTCTTTGAATGTGTCCCTAAAAACACAACAACAAATTCAACGCTCACTAAACAACGAACAATTGGTTAGAGCAAGCGCATACGGCGCACAAGTTAGTTTAGGCAGAATAAATTTAACCCAATTAGACCAAGAGTTAGGAAAGCAATCCCAATCAATTGCGATACAAATTGCTTCACTTGGTATTGAAACAAACAAAGCGGCTCAAGAGCAAAAGGTTGCCGGTCTTAAATCGGCAATGCTACGAACAGACGAATTGCGTTTGCAGACAGCGGTGGCAGATACTCAACAAAAAGTTATTGGTCTTCAAATTGAAAAGCAACTTGCTGACAATAGAAAAATAACTTCCGCAATTGAAGATGCAAACGAAATGAAACGGTTACAACAACTACAAGAAAAATTGCGTTTAAAGAAAGCAGGGTTAATGACGGTATCAGCAGAAGAATTAGCCCAACAAAGATTGATTGCTGGTCAATACAAAAAATTAGACACTGTGCAAAAAGTGTTAAACCACCGAACCGCCAGTGCAAGCATCGAAAGAACACTTGCTACCAATGAAGAACTTCACACCATAAAACAAATGAACAATGCGGGAGTAATTGTTAGTATTACGGAAAAAGAACAAATGATACAGCAAGCAATTGTTGCTTTAAAAAATCTTTCAACATTTCAAAATCAAAAGCAAATAACGGCAGAAAAAAACCTGTTAAATATCCAACAATCACAACTACAAGCACAAGGACAACAAGCCTTGCTTAGTATGCAAAATACAATGGACATACAAGGTGACACAGTGGCGCACCACGCTCTTGCCGCCGCCAAACTAAGACTTGTTGAGATAACAAAAATGAAGTCAAACACCGAGCAACAAAATGCCGCAATTTCAAAAGTTATGGCAATAACAGCAAGGGAGTTAGCGGCCGCGTATGGTATGCAAGAAAAAGAACTTATGCAATTGCTACCAAAAATGAAACTGTTTGCTCATTCTTTTTCCGCTGTACAGACTCAGCAGGAACTAACAGTACAGAAAGGAATGCGCCTACAAAATTCCCTTATGGCTACAAGTGGTATTGTAGGTATGATGAGTATGAGTTTCACAATGCTATCCGATAGCGAACGCTCGGCACGAGCAAGCATGATTTTAATGAACTTGTCGATGGTACCAGCAGTGTTCCAAATGATTATGATGACCAAACAATCCACCACTATGATGGCAGGTATGGCGGGTGTTGCAGGCGCAACAGATGTTGCGACCGCATCAGTATCAAGATTTAGTTTAGCCATGAAAGGTATTGGTGTAGGTCTTGCTATTGCCGCAGTTGCTTATGGAGCATATTGGTTTGCTGGTTTAAGCGATGCAAAAAAAGCAACAGATGCTCTTGACCATTATAACGAAACAGTTGATTACACGCAAGAACTGTTTGCAGAAATGACCGACTTGTATGCTGGCGACTCCCTACAAGGTATAACTGATGCAATGATTACTAAACTGGAACAGGTTCGTGACCTAAACGATAAAATTGGTCAAACCGACGACATATCCTTAATTAATTCGTATGAAAAACGAATTGCTCTTGCGGAAGACGAACTTCATGTTCTTCAAGATTTGAAAAACCAAAGAGCCGCCCAATCACTTGTTGCAGACTCAACAACCGCCGCAGAACTTTTTAACCAAGTTAAGGCTATGCAAGAACTTGGGGATGCCGCCAGTGATGCCGCCGACAATAACACATTCTTAGATGGTTTTCACAACTTTATAGGTGATAAAAATATAGTTAGCGAAATGTCACTTGGGTTGTTTGACGACCCACAGACAGCCCAAGACATACAAAACCAAACCGCTCAAGTATATGCAGATGCTTTTGCCGCAATTCCCGAAGAGTTCCAAGGTGCAATTCAAGACTTGGCAGAAAGTTCAGAAAGTTTCGATGAGTTTATGTCAGAACTTGCTCTTTTCAGCGACGAAATGGGTTATGATTTTGGCAGGCAGTTTAACGAAGCAGTTAGTGAGAATATCATCGGACCTATTGAGGCCGCAAAAGAAGCGGCGTTTGAGTTTGGCAACGCACGAGAAGAAATGTTCTTTGGAATGGCTAAGGGTAACTTAACCGGCGACATGGTAAAACAAGTAGTCAACAAGGGCGTGGAAACTCTTATCAACACGGTGGAAATAATTCAAACTAACAACTTCAATGGTATGACTACCACACAAGCCGCAAACGAAATAACCAAACAGGTGTTGGTGCAACTGGGACAACAAGGCATCAACACAAGACAAGTATAGTAAGAGTGAGAGAAATGTCGAGAATAGCAACAAGCAAGTACGGGTTTTGGCTCGCAGGGTCTTACGAAGATTTTATTGGCTCAAAAGTAATTGCAGACGATGAGAACCAACCGTCCACCGCAGGCACCTATGACGCCAATAGTACTCATCACGGAAACACACTAAACGGCGAAGCGACCCTCAACCCAAGATACCGATGGTCGGTACGCGATAGGGCCAACAATAGCGAGTTCTCAAATTCGAGCAATTACTTGGCCTCTAACGACGGCATTTTTCGCTGGGCTACCCTTGACTCTAATCGCCTCGGAAGGGGCGAGAAATGGGCTGGGAGAGCGCAGAATCAATACCCTTCGACACTTGTCAATGCTAACAGGTTAAGATACGCTAAACCACAAAATAATAACAGCGACGATTCGTATATGTTAATGACTTCTTCATACGATTCTGCAAACAGATACTACATTCCTTCCGGCGACACTGACGCATCGTTTGGTCGCTCAACAAAATACGAATGGAATGGGCGAAACTGGTTTAAGATGCAATCCGGAAAATCCACAGCAACAGTTCCGCATTTTATGCAGTACGCACACCTAACAGGTTGTTGGATGGGTGAGAGAATACAACCCAACGCATACAACGGAACTACTGGTGCCGCAGTATCAGCACACGAACAGAATCCAGAAGTTATTTTTAAGCCGATAAAAAGCAACGCAGGCAAACCATTCTTGTGTGTCACAACATATCAAGCAGTTAGTGGTGATAACCAATTAAACAATGTCACCAACAGTGGGGCGTACCGACCGGTTATTGCATCCTCTTCTAATCTTAACAGTAAATCGGATAATGACTACTTTACAATCCGTATGTGTAGCCAAGCCATGTTAGGTTTTGCAGGGACAGTCAACGAATTAGCACTACAGTCGTCAACACCCATTACTTATGAACTTAAAGTTGGCTTTCCAACCTCCACAACCTTTGGAACAACAGGGTCCGGAGGTGGTACTGCCGCAATCTTTTGGACTTTTACTCCTACGACTGGTGCAGGACTGTCGGGAAATGAAAACATCTATCATGTTGATTGGTTGGCAAACCAAGAGGTAGGCGATACCGAAGACCCGTGGTACGACTTAGAGTTCAAATTAGATTACACTAATAACAAGTTCAAAGTGTATCACGAGGGTATCGAAGTCACCGCCACTAACACCTCCGCTGGCTCTTATTCTTCCGGTTATACTATGGCAAACAATACCGACACTTCTGCCGCATTCAAAGCGACTGAATTAACAGGTTGGGAAATGTTTGTCAAACCAACAAGTACAGCAGGCAACAGTGTTGTCGTCGCTACTATGATTGACCGATGGGCGTTGATGCGACCACTAACTGACTACGATGCCGATATGTCACCAGTTAGTTCTTGGTCATGTTCAGCAATGACAAACGGTATTAGCAATGCTGGAATAACAATCTTGGACGACGAAACAGAACAAAACTTAACCCCGTGGTTTTTGTCTGACGACATAACCGATTGGAAACTACTTATGTTTAACGATAACATTAATCGCCCACTTTGGTGTGGTGTGATTGAGTCTGTTTCAGTACAACAAGACGCAACTTCAAGAACTCGTGAAATCTCAATTACTGCTCGTGACTCCCTTTCTATTCTTGACAGACAAATATCTTCTTGGGAACTTGGACAAATTGGTCTTGGGACCAGCGACCAAGTTATTTCTCGCACCGAAGAAATTGCGCTACTTTCCGACTCAATGTACATGGGAGTATCAAGATTAGAAGATTCCACAGAACAAATAGGATTCGATAAAACAGAATACGCAGAATTGGAAGGACAGCGCATGAGATTAAACAGCGCACACCCAATCCAAATGTACAACAACGAGGATGAATACGGACCTAACGATGTTGAGAAAGATTGGTACGGGTACGAGATAGCAGGTATAAACCAATACACAACAGGCGGAGCAAATTATACAGAAGTTATTTTGGCTCATACCGGAACTTCATACACCACAAGTAGCAGACCCGACCTTATTGGTATGGTGAGCCACAACAAAGAAAATGCTGTGATAACAGCAGTAAATAGTTCTTCGGGAACAATAACTAATTTTGGTCAACGATTAACAATACAATCACTGACATACACAGCAAACACCTCCGCAACACTACAAGGTGTTTCCACACTATC